>Ga0247783_1000014_pt1 | contig 53642 bp, 45 predicted proteins | sample UWRJL064202C5_FD_179911 | JGI IMG/M metagenome (GOLD analysis project Ga0247783, IMG submission 179911) | Plant litter microbial communities from Arlington Agricultural Research Station in Wisconsin, United States - UWRJ-L064-202C-5 | ecosystem: Environmental > Terrestrial > Plant litter >...
CCGCTCAATCTCTTCCACCTCGTCGGCCTGCTGCTGATCGTCGCGGTGGGCTCCAATTACGCGCTGTTCTTCGACCGCCGCACGAGGGCGGCATCGCCGTCGGGCTCCGACGACGACGCGGTGCTGTCGTCGCTGCTGCTCGCGAATCTCACGACCGTCATCGGCTTCGGCGCGCTGAGCTTCTCGGCCTTCCCGATTCTTCACGCGATCGGCACGACGGTGGCGCCGGGCGCGTTCCTCGCGCTCGTGTTCGCGGCCATCTGCGCCGCGCCGCGCAAGCCGTCGTGATGCGCATCGTCGCGCTGCTGCTGTCGGCGTTCCTGGTCGCGTGCAGCGCGCCACGCGACGCGTCGACGCCGATGCAGACGATCGTCGACGAGGCGCGTTGCGCCGCTCCCGTCGACACGCTGGTCGTCCTGTTGCCGGGCGCCTACGACCATGCCGCGGACTTCGCGAAGGAAGGCTTCGTCGCCGCCCTGCGCGCGCGACGGATCGCCGCGGACGTCGTGCTCGCCGATGCGACCATGAGCTACTACCGCGACGGCGTGTTCATCGAACGTCTCGACGCCGACGTGCTCGCACCGGCCGCGGCGCGCGGCATCCGGCACGTCTGGCTCGCCGGGGTCTCGCTCGGCGGGCTCGGGAGCCTCATGGCCGCCAACGAGAGACGCGCGCGCTTCGACGGCCTGCTGCTGATCGCGCCCTACCTCGGCGAGCGCGCCACGGTCGCGGAAGTCGCGGCGTCCGGCGGTGTCGCGGGTTGGTCGCCTCCCGGTGTCATCCCGAGAGACGACATCGACCGGCGGCTGTGGCGATGGATCAAGGAACTCGCGCTCACGCGCGACCGCGACGCGTCGTATCCCCCGGTCTGGCTCGGCTTCGGCGTCGACGATCGCTTCGCGGCCGCGCATCGCCTGTTGGCGGCCACACTGCCGCCCGCGCACGTCGTCACCGCGCCCGGCGGTCACGAATGGACCGCGTGGCGCGCGGTGTGGGGCGCTATGCTCGACGCCGCCCCGTTGCCGCGCGACCCTTCCTGCGTCGCACGCCCTTCATGATTTCCCATAGCCACCAGACTCTGCTCATCCAGGCCTCGATCGGCCTGCACGCCTTCGCCGCCGGCGCCGTCACGATGAACCCGAAGTGGTGGCCGATGGCACTCGCCACCCTCGTCGCGGACCACGCGGTCATCACGGGCTCGGGCCTGTGGCCGCGCAGCACGTGGCTCGGACCGAACCTGCGACGCCTTCCCGACGAAGCGGCCGCGCGTCGTCAAGTCGCGTTGACGATCGACGACGGGCCCGATCCGGTCGTGACGCCGCGCGTGCTCGACGCGCTCGACGCGCACGGGCTCAAAGCCACGTTCTTCTGTCTCGGCATCCGCGTGGTCGAACACGCGGCGCTCGCGCGCGAGATCGTCAAGCGCGGCCACGCCATCGAGAATCACAGCTACATCCATCGCCACGACTTCTCGTTGCTCGGACCCGGCGGCTATGAGCGCGAGGTCTCCACCGCGCAGCGCGTCATCGCGGACACCGTCGGCAGCGTGCCGACGTTCTTCCGAGCGCCCGCCGGCCTTCGCAACGTCTTCCTGCAGGCGGTGCTCGCACGCCACGGCCTCTCGCTCACGAGCTGGACGCGGCGCGGCTTCGACGCCGTTCGAGGCGATCCGGACCGCGTGTCGCGTTCGTTGCTGTCGGGGCTTGCGGCCGGCGACATCCTGCTCATGCACGACGGGAACGCCGCGCGGACGCCGGCGGGGGAACCGGTCATCCTCGAGGTGCTGCCGCGCCTTGCGGACGCGTTGCGCGAGGCGAAGCTGGCCGCGGTCACGTTGCGGGGCGCATGCGCGACGTGAGGGACCGCGCCACGCGCAGGCTCGTCGCACGGATGGCGCGGGAGGTCGCGGGTCGCTACCGCGAGGCGGGCTTGTTCGCGTTCTTCTTCGCGCGCGGCAAGCTCGCCGTCGATCCGCTGTTCGCGACGCTGCTCGAACGCGGCGCGATTCCCGATGCCGACCGGCTCGTCGATCTCGGTTGCGGCCAGGCCTTGCTGCAGGGATGGCTGTCGGTCGCGCGTTCGCGCTTCGAGGAGTCGCGTGACAGCGAGATGGTCGCGACAGCCGCGAACGACATGCATGCGGGCTGGCCGGTCCGCTGGCCCGTGCCGCCGCGCGTTCGCCGCTATCTCGGGATCGACCGCTCGACGATCGACATCGAGCGCGCCCGGCATGCGCTCGCGTCGCCCCACGCGGCCGCGACGGGAGACCTCGCGACGATCACCGCGGACGCGATCGGCGCCTGCGACGTCGTCACGCTGTTCGACGTTCTCCACTACCTCGATCCGGCGAGGCAGGAACGCCTGCTCGATCTCGTCGCGCGCGCCCTCGCGCCCGCGGGCACGCTGCTGCTGCGCGTCGGCGACCTCGCCGAACGCGGTGCCGCGCGACGCTCGCTCGCGGTCGACTCGGTCGTCACGACGATGCGCGGCTATCCCGGGCGGCTGCATCGCCGTCCGCTGCACGAGTGGATCGCGTTGCTCGACGCGTTCGGCTTCGACACGGAGATCGTCGACACGCGTGTTGCGAAGGACGACGGCACGTCCCGTCTCGCGAACGTGATGTTGCGCGCGCGATTGGGTGTCCCACGGGCCGGCGCGGACGAGGCACCCCTCAAGTAGAATCGCGCGTCTTTTCGGCCGGACCGCATCACTTGCTTCCGCTTCGCATCACCGCCTACACGATGACGAGTTGCCTCGGTCGCGGACGTGCGCCGACGCTCGCGGCACTCGTGGCCCGACGCAGCGGACTCGCGCCTTGTGACTTCGAGACCGTCGACCTCGACACGTGGGTCGGCGAGGTGTCGGGCGTCGACGACGTACGGCTCGACGACGCGCTCGCGCGTTTCGACTGTCGCAACAACCGCCTCGCGGAACTGGGCCTCGTGCAGGATCGTTTCGACGTCGCGGTCCGCGATGCGATCGCGCGCCACGGCCCCGACCGGGTCGGCGTGTTCCTCGGCACGAGCACCTCGGGCATCCTGCAGACCGAACTCGCGTATCGCGAACGCCGGTCGCTGCTCGATGCGGGAGCGGACGAGGCGACCCCCTTGCCGCGCTGGTTCCACTATCCGGAGACGCACAACACGTACTCGCTCGCCGACTACGTGTCGCATCGCTTCGGCATCGAGGGGCCGGCGGTCACGATCTCGGCCGCGTGCGCGTCGAGCGCAAAGGTGTTCGGAAACGCGTCGCGCATGATCGCCGCCGGACTCGTCGATGCCGCGATCGTCGGCGGCGTCGACTCGCTGTGCCTGACGACGCTGTACGGCTTTCGTTCGCTCGAACTCGTGTCGTCGAAGCCCGCGCGGCCCTACGGCAGCGATCGAGACGGGCTGTCGATCGGCGAAGCGGCCGCCTTCGCGCTGCTCGAGCGCGCGGACGCGGCGGCCGGCGGGCCCTCGGTCGTCGGCGTGGGCGAGTCGAGCGACGCGCATCACATGTCGTCGCCGCACCCCGAAGGCCTCGGCGCGCGGACCGCGATGGAGAACGCGCTGCGATCGGCCGGGCTGACCCCGAGCGACATCGACTACATCAACCTGCACGGCACGGCCACGCCGAACAACGATGCCGCCGAGGACCGCGCCGTGTTCGGCCTCTTCGGCGACGGCGTCCCCGTCAGCTCGACGAAGGGCGCGACCGGCCACACGCTCGGCGCGGCCGGCGGCGTCGAGGCGGTGATCTCGTTGCTCGCGCTCGAAGCCGGTCTCGTGCCCGCGGGCGTCAACACGACGACGCTCGATCCGGCCCTGCACAGCGACTATCGACTCGCGAACGAGCGGCGTCCGCTGCGTCACGTGCTGTCGAATTCCTTTGGCTTCGGCGGTGCGAACTGCAGCGTGGTCTTCGCGCGATGACGCGACCGTCGCTCGAGGCGTGGATCGACGGCGTCGGCGTACGTGGTCCCGGACTGGCGGGATGGCCCGCGACGCGCGACGTGCTGTGTGCGCCGGCGACGTATCGAAGCGAGGCGACGCTGTTCGTCGCGCCGTCGTCGTTGCCGCCCGCCGAACGACGACGCGTCGGACGCGGCGTCAAGATCGCGCTCGAGGTCGGGCAGGAAGCGGTCGCACACGCGGGGCGCGTCGCGTCCGAGCTGCCGAGCGTCTTCACGTCCTCCTCGGGCGACGGCGACAACTGCGACGCGATCTGTCGCGCGCTCGCCGACGATCGGCTGATCTCGCCGACGCGCTTCCACAACTCGGTGCACAACGCGCCGGCGGGCTACTGGGGCATCGCGGCCTCGGCCCGATGCGCGTCGACGAGCCTGTGCGCATTCGACGCGAGCTTCGCGGCAGGCCTCGTCGACGCGTTGACGCAACTCGGCGACGACGCTGAAGCGGTCCTGCTCGTGGCCTATGACGCGCCCTACCCGGAGCCCTTGTTCGCGGCGCGACCGACGCCCGACGCGTTCGGTGTCGGCCTCGTGCTCGCGCGCGTGCGCGGTCCGCGCTCGCTCGCGCGCATCACGGTCTCGCCGTCACGGGTCGGGACCACGACGTCGATGCGCGACGCGTCGCTCGAACGCTGGCGGGCGACGATCCCTGCGGCGCGAGTGTTGCCGATGCTCGATGCGCTCGCGCGCGGCGACCGCGCCCCCGTCGTCGTCGAGGACGTCAACGGACGTACCCTGTCGATCGACATCCACCCGGTCAACGAATCGCCACGGTCTCTTTCGTGAATCCAAGCAACGCACCGTCCCGCCTGTCGCGCATCGAAATCTGCGAACGCCTCCCGCACGCGGGGCGCATGGTATTGATCGACGAGATCGAGGAATGGGACGAGGAACACATCGTCGCGCGCACGGCCGCCCATCGCGACCGCGCGAACCCTTTGCTCGTGGCGGGCCAGCTCGCCGCGGTCTGCGCGGTCGAGTTCGCGGCGCAGGCGATGGCGGTGCACGGCAACCTGCTCGCTTACCGGACCGAGGCGTCGCGGCCGCGCGTCGGATTTCTCGCGTCGGTGCGCAACGTGCAGATGGACGTCGACCGGCTCGACGACATCCACGGCGCGCTGACGATCGAGGCGACGCGCGAGTCCGGCGACGAGACCCGCGTGCTCTACGGCTTCCAGGTGCGTTCGGGTTCGAGGCTGCTCGTCTCCGGACGGGCGGCCGTCGTGCTCGACGCCGATCCGGGCCTGTTCGCGTGAGCGAAACGACGCGACGGCGGGCGTTGGTGACCGGCGGCAGCGGCGACATCGGCGCCGCCGTCTGCCGACGGCTCGCGCGCGAGCACGCGGTGATCGTCCATGCGAACGGCCGCCTCGAACGCGCCGACGCGGTCGCCGCCGCGATCGTCGACGCGGGCGGCGTCGCGCAGGCCGTCGCGTTCGACGTCACCGATGCACAGGCGACGCGCGATGCACTCGACCGGCTGCTCGTCGACGGGCCGATCCAGGTGCTCGTCAACAACGCCGGGATTCACGACGATGCCGTCTTCCCCGGCATGCGCGTCGAGCAGTGGTCGCGCGTGATCGACGTGTCGCTCAACGGCTTCTTCCACGTCACGCAGCCGCTGACGATGCCCATGATGCGGACGCGCTGGGGTCGCATCGTCAACATCTCGTCGCTCGCCGCGCTCGCCGGCAACCGCGGCCAGGTGAACTACGCGGCCGCGAAAGCGGCGCTCCACGGCGCGACCCGCTCGCTCGCGCTCGAACTCGCGAGCCGCGGCGTCACCGTCAACGCGGTCGCCCCGGGCATCATCGCGGGCTCGATGAGCGAAAGCGCGTTCGACACGCAGACGATCGCGTCGCTCGTGCCGATGAAACGCGCCGGCACGCCCGACGAAGTCGCCGAGCTGGTCGGCTTCCTCGCGTCCGAACAGGCGGCGTACATCACGGGCCAGATCGTCTCGATCAACGGCGGGATCGCGACGTGACCTGACGCGGCGACGCTTCGATCGCGATCGAAGCATCGGCCTGAGGTTCGCCCTAGAGTGAACCTCCCTGACGGCAGTGGTCTGCCGTCGCTCCTCGACGACCCGCACCGTGTCCATCCCCTCCCCGCTCCGCGGCGCCGTCGCCGCCACCAGCTTCGGCTTCGTCGTCGTCCAGCTCGACGTCACGATCGTCAACGTCGCACTGCCCGCCATCGCGTCCGATCTGCACGCGGAGGTCGCGTCGCTGCAATGGGTCGTCGACGCCTACACGCTCGCGTTCGCGGTGCTCCTGTTGTCGGCCGGCGCGCTGGCCGACCGCATCGGCGCACGACGCATCTATCTCGCCGGTTTCGCGCTGTTCGCGCTCGCGTCCGCGCTGTGCGGACTCGCGGTCGGCGCGACGATGCTGATCGTCGCGCGCGGGCTTCAGGGCATCGGCGCCGCGATGATGGTGCCGAGCTCGCTGACGCTGCTCAATCGCATCACGGAACACGAGCCCGGGCTGCGCGCGAAGGCCGTCGGCCTCTGGACGGCCGCCGGCGGCGTCTCGATCGCCGCCGGACCGATCCTCGGCGCGCTGCTGATCGGCATCGCCGGCTGGCGCAGCATCTTCCTCGTGAACCTGCCGCTATGCGGGCTCGGCGCCTGGCTCGCGCTCAGGACCCTGCCGAGCAGCGCGCGCGGACCGCGCGGCGAGCGCCTCGATCCCGCCGGACAGGTCCTCGCGATCGTCGCGCTGACCGCATTCACCGGCGGCGTGATCGAGGTCCATCGGCTCGGGCTCGGTCATCCCGCGATCATCGCGGCCTTCGTCGTCGCGATCGTGAGCGGGCTCGTGTTCTGCCGGGTCGAATCGCGCGTGCGTTCGCCGATGCTGCCGCTGGATCTCTTCCGCCTGCCCAACTTCGGCGCGGCCACGGTCTTCGGCATCCTGGTGAACCTGACCTACTACGGCGTGCTGTTCACGCTGTCGATCTATCTCCAGCGCGCCCACGGCTACAGCGCGCTGCAGGCGGGCATCGCCTATCTGCCGCTGACCGGCATGTTCATCGTCTCGAACGTCGCGAGCGGGCACGCGGTCGCGCGCTTCGGGCCGCGGCTGCCGATGATCTGCGGCGCGTTGGTCGCGGCGTGCGGCTACGCGCTGCTGATTCCCCTCGACGTCGCCAGCAGCTACTGGGCGATGCTGCCCGCATTCGCGTTGATCCCGACCGGCATGGGTTTCGCGGTGCCCGCGATGACGACCGCCATCCTCGCGAGCGTCGAGAAGACGCAGGCCGGGACCGCCTCGGCCGTGCTCAACGCCGCCCGTCAGGCGGGCGGCACGGTCGGCGTCGCGGCCTTCGGCGCGCTGGTGGCCGGCGAAGCCGCCGCGATCGTCGGCGGCATGCGGACCGCGGCGACGCTGTCGGTCGGACTGCTGCTCGCAGCCGCGCTCACGGCGACCGCGAAGATCGCGCGACGATCGGTCGACGATCGCTCGACGATCGGTCGACGCCCGTAGGTTGAGGTAAGCGAAGCGCACCTCAACGACTGCGACTCGGGTGGCATGTCGACACGTTCGCCACAACGCTGTTGCCCGCTCGTCATTCGCCACCCGAGTCGAAGACGTTGAGGTGCGCTTCGCTTACCGTCAACCTACGCCCGGGATGCCCCGAATTTCCGCGCGACCAACAGCGGCAGTCGCAGCACGAAGCCGGTCATCAGGCGGATGTGCATCCACGTGAGCAGCACGTTGTCGCGCACGTACTTGAAGTGCGACACGCCGCCGCACGCGGGGTCCAGGTAGCGGACCTGCGCGTCGATGTTGATCGGTCGCACGCCCCGCCAGTCGAGGCGCACCACGGCCTCGGTGTCGAAGTCGAAACGTCGCATCCAGATCGACGATCGCATGATCGCGAGCAAGGGCGCGATCGGATACACGCGAAAGCCGAACAACGAATCGCCGATGCCGCCGCGCGGGTCGAAGCACAGCGTCTCGAGGCGCGCCCACCAGTTCGACACCCGGCGACCCTTCACGCGCAGCGCGGGCGCGGATGCATCGAAGACCGGGCGTCCGAGGATCATCGCGTCCGGCGCCGCCCGCGACGCCGCCATGAAATCGCGGATGCGGTCGGCCGGGTGCTGCCCGTCGGAGTCCATCGTGAGCGCGTGCGTGAAACCAGCGGTCGACGCGACGGACAGCCCGTGCAACACGGCCGCCCCCTTGCCGCGATTCGTCGGCAACACGAGCAGGCGAACGCCCGCGTCCGTCGCGGCGAGCGCCGCCACCGCGGCGTCGCTGCCGTCGGTACTGCCGTCGACGACGACCCACACCGGCGCCCACTGCGCGCGCGCGGCGAGCACGGTCTCCAGCAACTGCGGACCGGTGTCGAAGCTCGGGATCAGGACGAGATGCGTCGGCGACGCCGGCGGCGGGCGGTGCGCCGGCTCGTGGCGAGGCGACGCGTCCACCACGGCGTCTCTCAATGGGATCCGGCGGGCCGCCACGACGGTGCCACGACCTCGTCCTCGCCGTCGACGTGCGCGACCGCGTCGTCGACGACGTCGCCGAGCTCGGGACAATGCAGCGGGTACGCGAAGGGCCGCGGCACCGGCACAGGCGGCGTCCGCGACCACAGGTCACCGAGCTCGGCGTCCTGCAGTTCGTCGACGAAGTAGTCGCGCAAGCGGTTGACGAAGGGCGCGAGTTCGTCGGTGACCTCGAAACGCCTGCCGATCCGGACGCGAAAGCTCATCGGGCAATGCGCCGGCTTGCGGAACACGGGCCAGCCCTTCGACAGGAACGGCGTGTTGGTCTCGATGAAGACCGTCTGGACCGGGACCCGCGCGATACGCGCGATCACCGCGAAGCCGCCCTTGAACGCATTGACGGGCGCCGCGGTCGTGCGCGTTGCTTCCGGGAACACGATCAACTGGCCTCCGCGCTTGAGCTCGGCGGCCGACAGTCGAAGCATGCGATGCGGCGCGTCGTTGCGGATGTAACCCGCGAGCCGCGCGCCCGGGCCGAGCAGGACGTTGTCAAGCACCGAAGCCTTCATGATGCAGCTCAGATTCTCGAGTCGCGAGATCAGCACGAGCGCGTCGAGTACCGACGGATGATTCGCCGCGATGATCATCGCCTCGTCCCGATCGAGCGTGTCGAGCGCGGTCGCGTCGACCTTCAGGATGTTCAGCCAGCCCGTGAGCACGAAGAAGTGACGGAACAGCCGGCTGATGAAGAGACGGCCGACACGACGCCGGCGCCCGTGCGACAGGGCGTGCCATGCGATCGTCGCGCCGACCGACCACACGAGTTGCATCGTCACGAGGATCACGAGCGCCAGCACGAACGCGATCCACTCGTAGGCGCAGCGAAGGAGTCTCACCGTCGTCCCCGGTCAGCGCTCGTCGACGTCGACCATGCGCTCGGACTGCGCGAACACGTAGGCCGCGCCGATGCCGGCCGCCACGTAGCTCTTGCGACGCACGAGCGGGCTGTCGTCGAAGGTCGCGCCGGTCAGCGTGTCGGCGCGGATGAAGCCGCCGACCCACCACTTCGCGAAGCGCTTCGACGCGGCGACGATGAACTGCGATCCCGCATAGCCGCCCGAACTGCGGTAGGCCGGTCGGCCCGGCCGCGCGTACTCGGGGTCGACGTCGTAGAAGTAGGCGTTGCGCTTTCGGCTCGAGAAGATCGGGCCCGCGACGACGCCGAGGTTCCAACCCGACAGTCCGAACGCGTCCGCGACGTCGAGATTCAGGCGCGGCGAGGTCTGCCAGCCGATGCCCTGGAAGCCCGCGCCGAGCGTCACGCCGGTCTGCACCGGCAGGCGGAAGTCGAGCCGGTGCTTGCGGTCCTCGCTGCGATACAGGTTGATCGACAACTGCGGTCCCGCCTCGAAGGAACCGCGAAGGTCGGGCATCCCCTGCCTCGCCTCGTTGCTCGAACTGCGGACGGGCTGACTCGCGTTCACCGACACGTCGAGACGGACGCGGTCGCTGTCGATGAATTCGGCGCGCACGCCTTCGCGGTCGGCCTTCAGGAACTCGCCGCGGTAGACGAGATAAGGCACGGGCAGCACGTAGCCGCGCGACTCGTCCGAGCCGCGGTAGTCGGGCAGCACGAGCGCACCGGCGCCGAGGCCCGCTTCCCACAACGGTTTTTCTTCCGCGTTCGCGGCGCCGCTCGCGAACACCGCCAGCGAGACGACGATCGTGGCGAACGGGCTCGGACGGCGGACACGGACCGGGCTCACGCGTTCATCCGCGTCGTGGAGCCCGATGACGCGGTGGCGATCGCGGGATCCTGGATGTTCGTCCGGCGACGTCGAAGGGCCTCGAGCGTGCGACGCGCGTTGAACAGCGACGAGACGCGATAGATCATCTTGAACGCGAACACCGACGGCCAGATCGGCGTCTTGCCGAAGATGTCGCCCGCGAACAGCGACAACAGTCCTTCACGCGCACGAAAGATATTGCGGGGCTTCATGAACAAGTCGCGCATCGTCGGGTTCGTCACCCGATAGATGAACCACGAGAACTCGCGCGGTCCCTTGATCATGACGTCGTCGAAACGGCGCGCCGCGGCCTTGACCGCGGCCGGCTTCGACAGGCGCGCGTCGACCAGGTCGGCACCGACGAAGGCACTGTTCATCGCGAGGAAGACGCCCGACGAGAACACGGGGTCGATGAACGCGAACGCGTCGCCGAGCAGCAGGTAGCTCTCGCCTTGCGCATGCGTCGTCGAATAACTGTAGTTGCCGGTCGCCTCGGCATCGTTGAGCAGCCGTGCGTTCTTCAGGCGCTCCGCGAGCGGCTCGCACAGTGCGATGGTGTCCAGGAAGAAATCGTTCAGCGAACGATCCTTCGGGCGGGTCTTGAGGTAGTACGGCCAGCAGACGGCGCCGACGCTCGTCGCGCCATCGGCCAACGGGATGAACCAGAACCAGCCGTGCGCGAACCAGAAGATCGTGATGTTGCCTTCGGCCTTGCCCTCGAGGCGCTCGGCGTTCTCGAAGTGGCCGTAGAGCGCGGAGCTGTTGTGCTCCTTGTTCTTCACCTTCGCGCCGAGCTTGTTCGCGAGAAAGGTGTCCCGGCCCGAGGCGTCGAGCACGATGCGGGCGTCGTAACGGTCGATCGTGCCGTCCTCGCGCTGCGCGGTGACGATCGCGCCGCCCTCGTCCTTGAACGCGACGTCGCGCACGCGACAGCCCTCGACGACGTCGGCGCCCTGCGCCTTCGCGTTGCGGATCAGGATGTGATCGAAGTCGGAGCGCCGGACCTGATACGCCATCGGCATCGTCTTGTCCCAGGCCTGCGCGAACTCGAGACGCGTGCGCTGTTCGTGCCAAGGCGACACGAACTCGATGCCCCACTTCTCCATGCCGATCGCGGCGATCTCGTCGGACACGCCGAGCTCGTCGAGGAGCTTCATGTTCGCCGGCAGCAGCGACTCGCCGATATGAAAGCGCGGGTGGTGCGCCTTCTCCAGCAGCGTCACGCGATAGCCGCGCCGCGTCAGCAGCGTCGCGGCCGTCGAGCCGGCCGGTCCGCCGCCGATCACGAGGACATCGGTCGCGGTCGCGGGGGCGACGCTCGCCGTCGCGTTCGTCGCCGTCGGGCGTGAGGATTCGAAGGTGTCGGACATGGCGCGGGATTATCGCATCGGGCTTGCGCCGACTTGCTTCAGCCGATCCCTGATGTCGCGAATACGCCGCAGGGTCGCAAGCACGAACATCGTCCGGCCGCGGGGCGGTCGCCCCGAATGCATTGGCTACAATGCCCGGCTCTTCCGCACACCCCATGCGCGCCCGTCGCCATGGCCAAGCCGCATGCCCGCCGACGGTTCGCACAGCACGCCCGCCACACCCACCAACTTCCTGCGCCACGCGATCGAGGCCGACCTCGCGAGCGGCGCGCACGCGGCGCGACTCTGGGGGAATCCGAGAGCCACCCGGCCGATCGACCGCGCCGTGATGGCCGATCCGGCGCCGGTCCGCACCCGCTTTCCGCCGGAGCCGAACGGCTACCTGCACATCGGCCACGCGAAGGCGATCTGCCTGAACTTCGGACTCGCCGACGACTACGGCGGCGTCTGCCATCTGCGTTTCGACGATACGAATCCCGAGAAGGAAGAGGCCGAATACGTCGACGCGATCATCGAGATGGTCCGCTGGCTCGGCTTCGACTGGGCCGCCAAACCCTTCGAAGAGGATGCCCACGGCGGCCCGGTGCCCGAGCATCTCTATTACGCGAGCGGCTACTTCGAGGTCTTGTACGACTTCGCCGAGTACCTGATCCGCACCGGCCACGCGTATGTCGACAGCCAGTCCGCCGACGAGATCCGGACGATGCGGGGCACGCTGGTCGAGCCCGGACGCGATTCGCCGTTCCGCACCCGCTCCGTTGACGAGAACCTCGCGCTCTTCCGCATGATGCGCGGCGGCGACTTCGCCGACGGCACCCACGTGCTGCGCGCGAAGATCGACATGGCGTCGCCGAACATCAACCTGCGCGATCCCGTGCTCTACCGCATCCGCCACGCGCATCACCACCGGACCGGCGACGCGTGGCGCATCTACCCGATGTACGACTACACGCACTGCGTGTCGGACGCGCTCGAGAACATCACGCACTCGGTCTGCACGCTGGAATTCGAGGATCACCGCCCGCTCTACGACTGGGCGCTGGAACGCATCGTGCCGGTCCTGCGCGCGCCGCAGTTCCTGCATGCGCTCGACCAGGTGCGCGGCTTGCGCGAGCAAGGCGTCGAGGCGATGAAGGAATTCGCGCTCCATTGCCACAACTTCAAGGCCAAGCTCTTCGCGAGTCCGGAAGAGCAGCGGATGCGCGCGCTGTTCGATCGTTGGGAACATGATCGCGACGCGGTGCTGCGCGACCTCGATGCGTTCTTCACGCTGTTGCTCGACAACCCGGAACAGTTCTCGCCACTGCTCACCCACGCGCTCGACGCGAAAGGCGGCTTCGGCACGCCGAACCCGTTCGGGCTGCCGCATCAATACGAGTTCTCGCGTCTGAACGTCACGTACGTGATCACGAGCAAGCGCAAGTTGCGTCAGCTCGTCGAGGAGGGACACGTCGACGGCTGGGACGATCCGCGCATGCCCACGCTCGTGGGCCTTCGCCGTCGCGGCTATACGCCGGCGAGCATCCGCCTGCTCTGCGACCGCAGCGCCGTGTCCAAGTCGAACAGCTGGACCGACTACGCGGAACTCGAGCAGGCGTTGCGCGACGACCTCGATCCGCTGGCGCCGCGCGCCGTGGCCGTGCTCGATCCGCTCAAGCTCGTCGTGACGAGCTACCCCGCCGGCGAGAGCGAGGAATGCACGGCGGCGGTCCATCCCCACGTGCCGGAGCGCGGCCTGCGACGCTTCCCGTTCTCGCGCGAGCTGTGGATCGAACGCGACGACTTCCAGGAAGTCCCGGCGAAAGGCTTCTTCCGTCTCGCGCCGCCCGTCGGCGACAAGCCCGGCAGCACCGTGAGGCTCAAGTACGGTTACGTCGTGCGCTGTACCGGCTTCACGAAGGGCGAAGACGGACGCGTGACCGAGGTCACGTGCGAACACCTGCCCGAGACGAAGAGCGGCACGGCCGGTGCCGACAGCGTGAAGGTCAAGGGCAACATCACGTGGATCAGCGCGGCCCACGCGACGCGCGCGGAAGTCCGCCTCTACGACCGCCTGTTCGTCGAGCCTGCGCCCGATGCCGGCGGCAAGGACTTCCTGCGGGCAATCAATCCGGATTCGAAACGCGTCGTCGAGGCCTTCGTCGAGCCGGGCGTCGCGGCCAATGCGGGCGAGTCGCTCCAATTCGAGCGCCTCGGCTACTTCGTCGCGGATCGCGTCGACTCGGCGCCGTCGCGGCCCGTGTTCAATCGCATCGCGACGCTGCGCGACACGTGGCAACGCTGATAGCGCGAGTCGTCCGGCGCCTCGGCGCCTCCGTCGTCGCAGGCTGCCTGGCCGCCGCGGTCGTCGCGCCGGCCCCCGCCCAGGACCCGGCGTCCCCGACGCCGCTCGCGCAACCCGCGCTGACGCCTCAGCCGGTGCAGATCCCCGATCGCGAGATCCAGGTCGCGGCCGATGCGTTCACGCGCGATGCGACGACGCCGGCCTGGGTCCAGCCGCATGCGATTCCGCAATCGAAGGTGAACGGCAACGCGACGCTCGAACTCCTCGACACGCAGTGGATGGTGGGCTCGCCGACGAGGGGCTATCAACGGCGCGCCGTGCGCATCAACGACGCGACCGCGTTGACGAACGTCGGCCGCGTGTCGATTCCGTTCATCCCCGCGTACCAGAAGGTCGTGCTGCATACGCTTCAGGTCCGGCGCGACGGTGCGGTGCTCGACCGTCTCGCGAGCGTTCAGGTGCGCTTCCTGCAGCGCGAGACCGCGCTCGAACAAAACCTCTACAGCGGCATCGTCACCGCCTCGATCCTCGTCGACGACCTGCGCGTCGGCGACGTGCTGGAAGTCGCGTTCAGCCTCATCGGCACGAACCCGGTGTTCGGGTCGCGCTACTCGGCCGCCGAAGGCTGGGACACGCCGATCCCGATCGGCTATCGCCGCGTCGTCCTCAACGCGCCCGTCGATCGCGACATCGCGTGGCGTTTCCACGGCGACCTGACGAAGGACTTCCCCACGCCGTCGGAAAGGCGAGAGGCAGGCCTGCGCTCGCTGACCTTCGAAGGGCGAGACCTGGCCGCGACGACCGTCGAGCCGAATGCGCCGGCCGGGTTCAGCCAGCTGCGCTGGCTGCAGTTCTCCGAATACGCGAGCTGGAACGACGTGGCGAGTTGGGCGGCCACGCTCTTCGACGTGCACGAGGCGCCGAACGCGGAGCGCGCCGCGCTCGTCGCGACCTGGTCGAAGCTGCCGACGGCCGAGGCGCGCGCCGTCGCGGCGCTCGAGTTCGTGCAGTCGCAGATCCGTTACTTCTCGGTCTCGCTCGGCACGAGCTCGCATCGACCGGCCGCTCCGAACACGGTGCTCGCGCGGCGCTACGGCGACTGTAAAGACAAGTCCTTGCTGCTTGTCACGCTGCTCGACGATCTCGGCATCAAGAGCGTTCCGGTGCTCGCACGACTCGGCAACCGGACCGGCTTCGACGACTGGCTGCCGACACCGCTCGCGTTCGACCATGCGATCGTCGCCGCCGACGTCGACGGCGTGACCTGGTACCTCGACTCGACGCGCCTCGGTCAGCACGGCCATCTCGCGACGATGGGCCAGGCGCACGACGGCTCGCAGGTCCTGGCCGCGACCGCGACCACGACGGCGCTCCACCAGATCGACGTTCCGAATCGCGACGCGCTGACGCTCGATTCGATCAGCGAGAAGTTCGTCTTCAAGTCGCTCGACGGCGATGCCGAGTTCGACTACATGCAGACCGTCCACGGCGTCGGCGCGGAGATCGTGCGCAGCGCCGTCGGGGCATCGTCGAAGGAGCGGCTCGAGGCCGTCGCCATCGCCGACGTGCAGCGACGCTACGCGGCGAGCGCGCTGATCGACGGCGTGAAGATCGACGACGATCGCGAGAACAACGCGGTGACGATCCGCTACCGCGCGACGCTGACGAAGCCCGCGCAGCGGGTCGGGAATGCCTGGCGTATCAACTACCGGCCCGACAACATTTTGCGGACTTTCGCGTTGCCGTCCGAGGCCACGCGGCGCGCGCCGATCGCCGCGCGCTATCCGATCACCGTGCGGTACCGCGCCGAGATCGACCTGCCCGAGGCCGTCAGCGGCACCGCGACGCCGTCGACGTTCTCCACCGCGGACCGCTACCTCGTCGCGAATTCGGAGACGACCTTCCGCGGCAATCGCGCGACGGCCGAGGCGAGCATGCGAGCGCTCGTCGACCGCGTCGATGCGAAGGACCTGCGGATGTATCGGGAGGACTTGCTGCGCTTCCAGCGCGCCTTCCCCGGAACGCTGGTCGTCGCGGACGCCGACATCAAGGGTGCCGGCGTGCTCGGCATCGGCCTCGCAGGCCTCGGCGCGACCGTGAAGCGGCGCCAGGACGAGCTCGTCCAGCAGCTCACGAAGACCATCGACGCCGGACAGCTCGCGAAGCCCGACCTCGCGATCGCGTACTGCCAACGCGGCCTGGCGCGCGTCGCCCTCGAACAGCGCGACGCCGCGCTCGCCGACGCGGACGCGGTCATGAGCGCCGACCCCGACAAGGCCGACTCGCTGGCGTGTCGCGGCGTCATCCGCATGAGCCTCGGCAACAACGACGACGCGGCGAACGACCTCACGCAGGCGATCGTGCTCGGCTCGACGGCCGCGACCGTCTACGACTGGCGCGGACGGGCGCGCTTCGGACAAGGCCGCTACGTCGACGCGGCGCAGGACTTCGCGAAGTCGGGGACGCTCGACCGCAGCGGCCGTCTCTCGAACTACAGCGACCTGTGGCAGGCGATCGCGCTGTTGCGCGCGAAGCGCCCCCTGCCCGACGACCTCGTCAAGCGCGCGGCGGCGGACCCGCGCGGCGCTTGGCCGCGTCCGGTCCTCGCGATGCTCGCGGGCGTGATCACGCCCGCCGAGCTGCAGGCGATCACCGTGGCGAAAGCAGGCGACGAAGCGGCGATCGACGCGACCGAGGGCAACTTCTACCTCGGTGAGAAGCTGCTCGCGGACGGGGACCGCGACGGCGCACGCACGGCCTTCAACGCGGCGCGGGCGCCCGGCGTCGTCACGTTCGCCGAGTACCAGGCCGCCGGAATCGAACTACGCGCGCTCGACGCGGCGCGCTGACGCGAGTTCTTCGTCGAGCGCGCGCGCGAGCGACGCGACCACGCGTTCCCACGCGCCCGGCTCGGGCTGTCTGAACAGCCGCGCCGTCGGATACCACGGGCTGTCGTCGCGTCCGAGCTGCCAGCGAAAATCCGGCGCGAACGGCAGCGCGATCCACACCGGTCGTCCCATCGCGCCGGCGAGATGGGCCACCGCCGTGTCGACGGCGAGGACGAGGTCGATCGTCTCGAGACGCCGCGCCGTGTCCTCGAAGTCCGCGGCGTCGACGCCATCGCCGAGTCGCGGGTGGCGCGCGCGCGCCGACGCGAAGGCGTCGGCGTCGGCGGCCGGGATCTCTCGCTGCAGGCCGATCCATTCGACATCGTCGCGCTCGAGGAGCGGACCGAGTATCGCGAGACGCAACGAGCGACGCCGGTCGTTCGAGAACGCGCGACTCCCGGCCCACGCGAGGCCGATGCGTCGTCTCGCGCGCGGCGGCTCGGCGGCGGCGGCGAGATAGGGGACGGGCCCGGCGGCCTCCGGTGCGAAGCGTCGCAGGACGAGCGGCAGGCTCAGCATCGGCACGTGGGCGTCGAAGGGCGGCAAGGCCGCGCCCTGCGCGACGACGGTCCGGCGCCCCGCGAGTCGCGCGACGAGCGGAACGAGCGGCGACGGGACTTCGAGGATGACGGTCGCGCCCGAGGCTTCGAGCAGCGGGACGTAGCGCAGGAACTGCAGCGTGTCGCCGAAGCCCTGCTCCGCATGCACGAGGACCCGCAGGCCCGCGACGGGCCGGCCCGGTTTCAACGGCGCGACAGCGAAGTCTCGACGTGGCGACGGAAACTCTGCGCACCGCCAGCGCGCCTCGTAGTCCTTCCATCCGCGCTCGAAGTCGCCGCGCGCGAGTTCGATCAGCGCGAGGTTCCAGCGCGCGAGTGCCGAGTTCGCGTCGAGTCGCAAGGCCCGACGGCAGGCTTCCTCGGCGCGCGCGAGCTCGTTCGTCTCCGCGAGAAGATTCGCCGTGTGGACGTGGAAGTCGACGCGGTCCGGTGCACGCGTCGACGCTTCGCGCATCGCGGCGAGCGCCGCGACCGCGTCGCCAGCGAGCGACAAGTCGATCGCGAGCGCGTCCCACGCGTCGGCATCGGCGGGCTCGTCGTCGACGAGCGCACGATGCAACGCGATCGCGTCGTCGAGCGCCCCGGCGTTCCGGTAGGCGCGACCCAGGTTGAGGCGCGTCGCCACATGCCCCGGATGTTCGCGATAGGCGCGCGAGAGGAGCGCGATCGCATCGTCGTGACGACCGGCCGCGAGCGCCGCGGCGCCTAAGCCGTTCGCCGCCTCGGGCTCGGACGGGTCGAGCGCGAGCGCGGCCGCGTAGGCCGCGGTGGCCTCGTCGATCCGTCCGACGCGGAGGAGCAGCGTCCCGAGGTTCAGGCGGGGCACGGCCCAGCGCGGCTCGAGTGCGATCGCGTGCCGGTAGTGGGCTTCCGCTTCGTCGAGCGCACCCAGCACGCTCGCGAGGTCCGCGAGCCTCGCATGCGCATCGGCGAACGACGGATCCGCCTCGACCGCCCGTCGCGACATCTCGAGCGCATCGCGCGGCGCGTCGCAGGCGACGAAGGCGCCTGCGAGATCGAACGCGACGTTCGCGTCGCCGACGGGCCACTTCGCCGCTGCGCGCAGTCGCGCGAGTCCCTCTTTCGAACGACCCGAGCGCGCGAGCGCGAGGCCGAGCGCGACGAGGACGCGCATCCCCTGCGCATCCTTCGCGAGTCCGCGTTGCACGACGCCGCGCAGCGTCTTCGCGGCCTCGTCGTAGCGGCCCGCGTCGAAGAGCGCGAAGCCGCGCTCGGCGTCTGCTCGATTCAGCGGTTCGGCACTCATGGATCGCGCAGTCTAGTGGACCATCGCCGACGAAGCGCCGTGCCGGCGTCGCCGAGCGCGCCGCGTCCCTCGGCGACCCGTTCATAATCGCGGGTCGATCCGCTCACCGAGGCTCGTCCATGGACACACTCGAATCCACCCGCGCCGCGATCCGCCATCGCATCGCCGACCTGCGCGCCGCGCTCGCGCGACGCGAACTCGCCGCCGTGCTGATCCCGTCGTCGGATCCCCATCTGTCCGAGTACCTGCCCGGTCGCTGGGCAGGACGCGTCTGGGCTTCGGGCTTCACGGGCTCGGCCGGGACGCTGATCGTCGCGCGCGACTTCGCGGGCGTCTGGGTCGACAGTCGCTACTGGGGCCAGGCCGATGCGGAACTCGCCGGCACCGGCATCGAGACGATGCGCGTCGGCGGCGCGTCGAGCACCGCTCACGTCGACTGGCTCGCGGACCACCTGTCGAGCGGCGACGTCGTCGCGGTCGACGGCACGGTCATCGGGCTCGCCGCCGCGCGCCAGCTGCGCAGCGCGCTCGAGCCGCGCGGCATCGTGCTCGCGACGGACGTCGACGTGCTCGACGACGTCTGGCCCGACCGGCCGACGCTGCCCGTGCCGCCGATCTACGAGCACGCGGCGCCTTACGCGCCGCGCTCGCGTGCCGACAAGCTCGCCGACGTCCGCGGCGCCATGCGCGAGGCCGGCGCCGACGCGCATTTCATCTCGACGCTCGACGACATCGCGTGGCTGTTCAACCTGCGCGGCAACGACGTCGACTACAACCCGATCTTCGTCGCGCACGCGCTGATCGAACCCGAACGCGTGACGCTCTTCACCGGGGACGGCAAGGTTCCTGACGCCCTGCAGGAGACGTTGCGTCGCGACGGCGTGACCATCGCGCCCTATGCGCGCGCGCGCGGCGCGCTCGCGGCGTTGGGACCGGACCGCGTGCTGCTGCTCGATCCGCGCCGCATCACGCTCGCGTTTCGCGAGGCGGTCCCCGACACGGTCCGGATCGTCGAGAGCGTCAATCCGTCGACGTTCGCGAAGTCGCGCAAGAGCGCCGACGAGGCGGCCCACGTGCGCCGCGCGATGGAAGAAGACGGTGCGGCGCTCGCCGAGTTCTTCACGTGGCTCGAAGCCGCGCTGGACGCGGGTGATTCACGCGGAGAGACGATCACCGAATTGACGATCGACGAACGCATCACGGCCGAACGCGCGAAGCGCGAGGGCTTCGTCTCGTGCAGCTTCTCGACGATCGCGGGTTTCAACGCGAACGGCGCGATGCCTCACTACCGCGCGACCGAGGAGTCGCACGCGACGATCGCGGGCGACGGCCTCCTGCTGATCGATTCCGGTGGCCAGTACCTCAACGGCACGACCGACATCACGCGCGTCGTGCCGGTCGGGCAGGTCTCGGCCGCGCAGAAGCGCGACTTCACGCTCGTGCTCAAGGGAATGATCGCGCTCGCCTCGCTGCGTTTCCCGCGCGGCACGCGCTCGGGATCGCTCGACGCGATCGCGCGCGCGCCGATCTGGGCCGCGGGCGTCGACTACGGCCACGGCACGGGCCACGGCGTCGGCTACTTCCTCAACGTGCACGAAGGTCCGCAGTCGATCTCGCCGCACGCGCCGGCGGAGGCCTTCACGGCGATGGAGCCGGGGATGATCACGTCGGACGAGCCCGGGATCTATCGCCCGGGCCAGTGGGGCGTGCGCATCGAGAACCTCGTCCTCACGATCCCGGCGCGCTTCGACGGGGCCGATGCGAACGGCGCAGGCGACTTCGGCGAATTCCTCGAGTTCGAGACGCTCACGCTGTGCCCGATCGACACACGCTGCATCGACCGCTCGCTGATGCGCGACGACGAGTGCGCGTGGCTCGATGCCTACCATGCCGAGGTCCGCGCCCGCCTGAGCGGCCGCGTATCCCCTGCCGCCGCCGCGTGGCTCGAGAAACGGACGAGGCCGCTCGCGACGGGCCACGACTGACCCATGTTCGCGACGACGATCCGCGTCGTCGAGCCGGCAATCTCGCTGGACGAGCGATCGGCGACCGTCGTCGCCTATGCCTGCAAGTGCTGCGGCGACTCGAGTCCGCCCGCGTCGCTGACGGCGCGCGAGATGATGTACGGCACGCGGCAGGTGTTCGTCTATCGCATCTGTGCGGCGTGCGAGTCGCTGCAGATCGCGGACATCCCCGACGACTTGTCATTGCACTATCGCTCGACCTATCCGAGTTGGCCGGCGATCCCATCGTATGTCCGGGCACGCCATGGCTTCCTCCAGCGCCGCGTGCGGCGTTGGAGGACGCAACATGCGCTGGGCCGCCACAACCCGATCGGCGCATGGATGACGGCCTGGTACGGGCCACCCGAATTCCCCTTCGACTGGGCCTGGATCCGGGCGACGAACACATCGGTCGACGACGTCGTCCTCGACTACGGCTGCGGCACCGGCAGCCTGCTCTACCGCTTGCGCGTGAATGGCTTCACGCGGCTGTTCGGCTACGACAAGTACGCGCCGGAGGCGTGTTCGGACCCGGACCTGCGGATCTCGGATCGGGTGCCGACGGATCTCGTGGGGCGCTGCGACCTCGTGATGTCGCATCACGCGCTCGAGCACATGCCCGATCCGCTCGCGACGCTGCACGAGCTGTCGACATTCCTCGCCCCGGACGGCGCGCTGCTCGTGCGCATCCCGATCGCGTCGTCGTACGCCGCGCGCCACTACGGGCCGGACTGGGTTCAGCTCGACGCGCCACGCCATCTCGTGATTCCGTCGGAGCGCGGCCTGCGCTCGATGGCGACGCGGGCCGGCCTCGACGTCGTGGACGTCTGGTACGACTCGACCGCCTTCCAGTTCGTCGGCAGCGAGCAGTATCGACGCGACATCCCGATGTACGACGAAGAGCGGTCGTGGCTGCTGGGCAGGCCGTCGACGATCAGCGCGGAGGTCCGCGCGGGCTTCGCGACGCGATCGGCCAGGCTCAACGACGAAGGCCTTGGAGACCAGGCCTGTTTCATCCTGCGATGCGCGGGCTTGTCCTCCGCGGCGGCGGGCGATGCCTGGCCCGACGGGGCCTCGTGAGGTGACGACGTCAAAGGGACCCCCGCCGATTCCACGACTCGATACACCGCCTCGCGATGCGGCTCGCCGAAATGAATCGTGACAGCCGCGCGACACTCTTCGATTCCCCTCCCCCGCCTGTTGGCCCATTTCGTCCGGTTCGCGGACGACTGGGCTATATCCTCTCGATCCCGAAATTTTCGAACGATCCGCGATGCCGCATGAACGACGACTGAAGCAGGACAGGATGCACGGCGCGCGGGCGCTCGGTCCCGCATTGCTCCTGTGCCTCGCGGTCGCCGCGTGTTCGAAGAGCGACAACCAGACGAAGGCCGGACCGCCGGAGGCGGGTTACGTCGTCCTCAAGACCGAGTCGGTGCCGATCGTGATCGAGCTCGGCGGACGCACCAGCGCGTTCGAGACCTCCGACGTGCGACCGCAGGTCTCGGGCATCCTGAAGGAGCGCCTGTTCCAGGAGGGCTCGCTGGTCCGCGCCGGTCAGACCCTTTATCGGATCGACCCGAGCCTGTATCGCGCGGCCGCGGCGCAGGCGCGCGCGAACCTCGCGAGCGCCGACGCCAACCGCGTCGCCGCCGAAGAGAAGTCGAAGCGCTACAAGCCGCTCGCGGACATCGAGGCGGTGAGCAAGCAGGATTACGCGGACGCGCTCGCCTCGGCTCGGCAGGCCGCGGCCGCCGTCGAGCAGAACAAGGCCTTGCTCGAAACCGCGACGATCAACGAGCGCTACACGAACGTGACCGCGCCGATCAGCGGCCGCATCGGACGCTCGCTCGTGACCACCGGCGCGCTCGTGACCGCGAGCCAGACCGACCCGTTGACGCAGATCCAGCGACTCGACCCGATGTTCGTCGACATCCAGCAGTCGAGCGCCGACCTGCTCGCGCTGCGTCGCTCGCTCGCGAAGGGCAACACGACGCCGTCGGCCGCGGCGGTCCGCCTCTTTCTCGAGGACGGCAGCGAATACGGAATGCCCGGCATCCTCGAGTTCGCCGAAGCGGTGGTGGACCCGACGACCGGGGCGGTGACCTTGCGCGCGCGTTTCCCGAATCCGAACGGCGTGCTGTTGCCCGGCATGTTCGTGCGCGCCCGCCTGTCGCAGGCCACGATGCGCGACGGCATCCTCGTGCCGCAGACCGGCGTCTCGCGCGACCCGCGCGGCAACGCGACCGTCTTCGTCATCGGCGAGGACGACAAGGCGACGCAGCGCTCGGTGAAGGCGGACCGCACCGTCGGCGACCGTTGGCTCGTGACCGACGGCCTGAAGGCCGGCGAACGCGTGATCGTCGAGGGGCTCGGCCGCATCAAGCCGAACCAGGTCGTCAAGCCGGTGCCGGCCGGTACGCCGCCGACGCCGATCCCCGACAAGGGCGCGCAGCAGGACAAGAAGCCGGCGACCTAGCAGGGCCCGTTCCCACGATGAGCATGAATGCGAAGCAAGAAACGCGGGTGCAGGGCGAGGCGCAGCGAGCGCGGCTTACCCGCGTGAGCGAGCGAGCGGCGACGCGGCGCTGCGCCTGCGTTTCTTGTCACCGTCGGGGACGACTCGAAGCTCGCGTCCATCGTGGGACCTGGCCCTAGATGCTGTCCCGCATCTTCATCGACCGGCCCATCTTCGCGTGGGTCATCGCGATCGTCATCATGCTGGGCGGCATCGGCGGCATCCTGTCGTTGCCGATCGAGCAGTACCCGGACATCGCGCCGCCGTCGGTCAACATCCGCGCGACCTATCCGGGCGCGTCGGCCGCGACGCTCGAGGCGAGCGTCACGCAGGTCATCGAGCAGCAGCTCACGGGCCTCGACGGACTGATCTACTTCCAGTCGACGTCGAACTCGGCCGGCCAGGTCAACACGATCGTCACGTTCCAGAAGGGAACGAACCCCGACATCGCGCAGGTCCAGGTCCAGAACAAGGTGCAGCAGGCGCTGCCGCGCCTGCCGCAGCAAGTCCAGCAGCAAGGCCTCGTCGTCACGAAGTCGAACCCCGACTTCCTGATGGTGATCTCCGTCTACGACAAGACCGACCGCACGACCCGCATCGACGTCGCGGACTATCTCGTGTCGAACATGCAGGAGCCGATCGGCCGGCTTCCGGGCGTCGGCGACGTCAACGTGTTCGGCTCGCAGTACGCGATGCGGATCTGGCTCGATCCGTTCAAGCTGCAGAGCTACCAGTTGATGCCGAGCGACATCGTCAGCGCGGTGACCGCGCAGAACGCCCAGGTCGCGGCGGGCCAGATCGGCGCGCAGCCGTCGCCCGACGGCCAGATGCTCAACGTGACCGTCACCGCGCGCTCGCGGCTGACGAACATCGACGAGTTCAAGCGCATCCTCGTCAAGTCGCAGCCCGACGGTTCGAGAGTCCTGCTGCGCGACGTCGCGCGCGTCGAACTCGGCGCCGAGAGCTACACCGTGGTGAGCCGGCTGAACGGTCATCCGGCCGCGGGCATCGCCGTCCAGCTCGCACCCGGCGCCGACGCGCTCAAGACGGCGGAGGGCGTCCGCAACTTCATGCAGGAGCGTGCGAAGTCCTTCCCCGACGGCTACACGTACGCGTTGCCGCAGGACACGACCGCGTTCATCAAGTTGTCGATCGAGGAGGTCGTGAAGACGCTGTTCGAAGCGATCGTGCTCGTCGTGATCGTGATGTTCGTCTTCCTGCAGAGCTGGCGCGCGACGCTGATCCCGGCGATCGCGGTGCCGGTCGTCATGCTCGGCACGTTCGGCGTCCTCGCCATCTTCGGCTACACGATCAACGTGCTGACGCTGTTCGGGCTCGTGCTGTCGATCGGCCTGCTCGTCGACGACGCGATCGTCGTCGTCGAGAACGTCGAGCGCGTGCTCGAGGAGAACAAGGGCATGTCGCCGCACGACGCGACGATCCAGTCGATGGGCGAGATCCAGACCGCGCTCATCGCGATCGCGCTCGTGCTGTCCGCGGTGTTCATCCCCATGGCGTTCTTCGGCGGATCGGTCGGCGTGATCTATCGCCAGTTCTCGATCACCGTCGTCTCGTCGATGGTGTTGTCGGTGATCGTCGCCCTGATCCTGTCTCCCGCGCTGACCGCGACGCTGCTGAAGCGGAAGGACGAGCAGAAGCTCAAGTGGAGCGCGACGCGCTGGGCGCACAAGCAGGGCGACAAGTTCAACGTGTGGTTCGCTCGGACGTCGGAGCGTTACCGCGACGGCGTCCGATGGATCATCGGCAAGAGCACGACGGCGCTCGTCGTCTACCTGTGCATCTTCGCCGGGCTCGCGGCCGTGTTCCTCAAGCTGCCGACGAGTTTCCTGCCGGTCGAGGACCAGGGCGTGGCTTCGATCCAGTACACGCTGCCGCCGGGCGCGACGCAGGACCGCACGCTCGCGGCGGCCGCGCAGATCGAGAAATACTTCCTCGAACACGAGAAGGACAACGTCGACGTCGTGTACTCGGTGTCGGGTTCGAGTCCGGCCGGCGCGGGCCAGAACACCGGCCGTGGCTTCGTCGCGCTGCTGCCGTGGGACCAGCGCAAGGGATCGGCGAATGTCGCGTCGGCGATCACGGCGCGCGCGACGCGCGATCTCGCGAACCTGCGCGACGTGCAGTTCTTCGCGCTCAATCCACCGGCGGTGCGGGGCCTCGGCCAGGCGAGCGGCTTCACGCTCGAACTGCTGAACTCGGGTTCGCTGTCGCGAGACGACTTCATCGCGCGTCGCGACAAGCTGATCGCGGGGACGCAGGGCGATCCCGTCCTGCGCGCCGTGCGCGTCAACTCGCTCGAGGACACGCCGACGCTCACGGTCTCGATCGACGCCGAGAAGTCGGGCGCGCTCGGACTCACGCAGGCGAACATCGACGCGACGCTGTCGACGGCCTGGGGCGGCACCTACGTGAACGACTTCATCGACCGCGGCCGCGTCAAGCGCGTGTACGTGCAGGGCGATGGACAGTTCCGCAGCCGACCCGAGGACCTCGCGAACTGGAACGTGCGCACGGCGACCGGATCGATGGCGCCGTTCAGCGCCTTCGCGAACGTCTCGTGGGCGCGTGCGCCGGCGACGCTGTCCCGCTTCAACGGCCTGTCCGCATTCGAGATCCAGGGCCAGTCCGCCGAAGGAAAGAGCTCGGGCGCGGCGATGAACCGCATGATCGAACTCGCGAGCCAGTTGCCGGGTGTCTCGGTCGCCTGGGCCGGGCTGTCCTACCAGGAACGCATCTCGGGGGGCCAGGCTCCCTATCTGTACGCGATCTCGCTGCTCGTCGTCTTCCTGTGCCTCGCGGCACTCTACGAGAGCTGGTCCGTCCCGCTGTCGGTCCTGCTCGTGATCCCGCTCGGCCTGTTCGGCGCCGCGGTCGCGGTCGCGCTCCGCGGCCTCGAGAACGACGTGTACTTCCAGGTCGGCCTGTTGACGACGATGGGCCTGTCCGCGAAGAACGCGATCCTGATCGTCGAATTCGCCGAGCAGGCCGAGCGTGGCGGCAAGTCCGCGTTCGACGCCGCGCTCGAGGCCGCGCGCATCCGTCTGCGCCCGATCCTGATGACGAGTCTCGCCTTCATCTTCGGCGTCCTGCCGCTCGCGATCTCGACGGGCGCGGGCGCGCAGAGCCGGATCGCGATCGGGACGGCCGTGATCGGCGGCATGCTGACCGCGACCGCGCTCGCGATCTTCTTCATCCCCTTGTTCTACGTGCTCGTGCGGCGCTGGTTCGGTGGCCACGCGAAGGCGGAGCCGCCGTCGGGGACGGACGACGCCCTCCCGCCCGCGGACGCGAAGCGATGAGCGCGTTCGCCCGACGCGGCTCGGCGATCGTCGCGTGGTCGACGATCGCGCTCGCGGCCTGCTCGCTCGCGCCGCACGACGAACGTCCGGCCCCGGCCATCCCGGCGAGCTGGCCGGTCGGCGACGCCTATCTGAAGAACAGCGAGGCGACGCTGCCGGACCTGGGCTACCGGGATCTCTTCACCGACCCGCGCCTCGTCGCGCTGATCGAGCGCGCGCTCGCGAACAACCAGGACCTGCGCGTCGCGCTCGCGAACGTCGATGCGGCGCGCGGAACGCTGCGCGTCCAGCGCGCCGCCCTCTTGCCCGACATCGAGGCGGGGGCCGGCGTGACGAAGACGCGGACGGGACCGGAGTCCAGCACGACCGGTGTGCCGACGCGGACGACGACCCGCTACGACATCAACGCCGGCCTGTCGGCCTTCGAGGTCGACTTGTTCGGTCGCGTACGCAGCCTGTCCGACGCGGCGCTCAACGACTACCTCGGCACCGAGGCTGCGGTCCGCGCGACGCGCCTCACGCTCGCGGCCGAGGTCGCGAACGCCTATGCGACGCTCGCCACCGATCGCAGCCTGCTCGCGATCGCGAACGAGACCGAGACGCTCGCGAAGCGGAGCGTCGACCTCACGCGCGCGCGCCTGTCTGGAGGCGTCGCGCCGCGCACCGACCTGCGACAGGCCGAGACGATCTACGCGCAGGCGCGTTCGGACCGTGCCGCATTGATCACGCAGGTCGCGCAGGACCGCAACGCGCTCGTGCTGCTCGTCGGCGCCGCGATCGCCGACGACGAACTGCCGTCCTCGATCGACGACGTCGAGGCGCAGCTGCGCGAACTGCCGGCAGGTCTCGACTCGCGCGTGCTGCTCAAGCGTCCCGACGTCGTGCAGGCGGAGTACGCGCTGCGGGCCGCGAACGCGCGCATCGGCGCGGCCCGCGCCGCCTATTTCCCGACGATCAGCCTGACGGCGGTCGCCGGTCTCGCGAGCGGCGCGCTGTCGTCCCTGTTCACCGGCGGTGCGTTCACCTGGACCGTCGCGCCCGCCGCATCGCTCACGCTCTTCGACTTCGGCACGCGCCGCGGCAATGTCGAGATCAGCGAAGCGAACCGCGACGCGGCCGTCGCGCAATACCAGAAGGCGATCCAGACGGCGTTTCGCGAGGTGTCCGACGCGCTCGCGCGACGCGGAACGATCGACGATCAGCTCGCCGCGCAGGTCGAACTCGACGCCGCCGCCCGCGACACCTATGTCCTCGCCGACGCGCGTTATCGCGAAGGCGTCGACTCCTTTCTCGCGAATCTCGACGCGCAGCGCACGCAATACACCGCACGCAAGTCGCTCGCGTCGACGCGCCTCCTGCATGCACAGAACCTGATCGAGCTCTATCGTTCGCTCGGCGGCAGCACCCAGTGATCGATCCGCGGTCGACGGTCGCGTCAGCCGGACACCGAGTACAGCGTCGCAGCGCGTGACGCCCGCGCTCGGACGCGGGCGGAATTCGCGCGATCGCATGTCGATCCCTGCGAACCGCGGAACCACGGCGCGCCGATCGTCTCGATGCATGGCATGGCCGCAGCCCTCGCTCGGCCGCATCGACAGGAGATTCAAGATGAAGTCATTCACCCGCGCGTTGCTTCGTTCGCTCGCCGCGACCGCGATCGCCTTGCCGCTGGCCGTCTCGGCACAGACCACGACGACGACCCCGGCGTCGCCGCGAGGCGTCACGCCTTCCGACCAGCCGACCTCGCAGACCGAGAAGGATGCGCAGACCAAGACCGGCCAATCGACCCAATACGGCACCCAGGGCACCGACAATTCGACGAGCACCGACTCGAGCCGCATGCACAAGGGCACGAAGCACGACACGATGAAGAAGTCGGGCACCCCCGCGCCCGGCGACGCGTCCACCTATCCGGCGCCGGCCAAGGACGGGACACCGACGAAGTGACTCGTCATCCCGAATGAAAAAGGCGCCCGAGGGCGCCTTTTTTTCTGCATGGATCGCCTCGCCGGTCACGTCTTCTTCGCGACCATCCCGTAGATGACGAGCACGACGATCGCACCGATCACCGCCGCGATGAAGCCCGCGTTCTCGTCGGGTCCGTAGAAGCCGACCGCCTGCCCCACGAAGCGCGCGAGAAAGGCACCGACGATCCCGAGGATGATCGTCATGATCCATCCCATGCTGTCTCGCCCCGGATGGACGAAACGCGCGATCAGACCCACGATGAAACCGATCACGATCGTGCCGATGATGCCCGTACCCATAGCTGACTCCCGTTGAATGCGTCGTTGAGGACGCAAGCCTCGCAGCATCCGAGCCGGCCCCGATCGGACGGCGACTTAATTTGCGAGGCCCTTGTAGCGGATGCGCTTGGGCTTCGCGCCCTCCTCGCCGAGCCGCTTCTTCTTGTCGGCCTCGTACTCCTGATAGTTGCCATCGAAGAACGTCCACTTCGAATCGCCTTCGGCCGCGAGGATGTGCGTCGCGATGCGATCGAGGAACCAGCGGTCGTGGCTGATGACGAGTACCGAACCGGCGAACTCGAGCAGCGCATCCTCGAGCGCCCTCAAGGTCTCGACGTCGAGATCGTTCGACGGCTCGTCGAGCAACAGCACGTTGCCGCCGACGAGCAGCGTCTTCGCGAGATGCAGCCTTCCGCGCTCGCCGCCCGACAGGTTGCCGACGATCTTCTGCTGGTCGCCGCCCTTGAAGTTGAAGCGACCGAGATAGGCGCGTGACGGCATCTCGAAGCGGCCGACGGTGAGGATGTCCGCGCCGTTGGCCACGTCCTCGAACACGGTCTTCTTGTTCTCGAGGTCGTCGCGCGTCTGGCCGACCACCGCGAGCTTCACGGTCGAGCCGAGCGCGATCTCGCCCGCGTCGGGCTTCTCCTCGCCGGCGATCATGCGGAACAGCGTCGACTTGCCCGCGCCGTTCGGCCCGATGATGCCGACGATGGCGCCGGCCGGGACCTTGAACGACAAGTCGTCCATCAACAGCCGGTCGCCGTAGGACTTGCGCACGCCCTTGAACTCGATGACCTCGTTGCCGAGTCGTTCGGCGACGGGGATGAAGATCTCGTTCGTCTCGTTGCGCTTCTGGTATTCCTGCGACGACAGTTCCTCGAAGCGTGCGATGCGCGCCTTCGACTTCGCCTGGCGCGCCTTCGGGCTCTGCCGCACCCATTCGAGTTCGGTCTTCAACGCCTTCTGGCGCGCGGACTCGCTCGACTCCTCCTGCTTCAGGCGTTCCTGCTTCTGGTCGAGCCACGAGCTGTAGTTGCCCTTCCACGGGATGCCCATCCCGCGGTCGAGCTCGAGGATCCACTCGGCGGCGTTGTCGAGGAAGTAGCGATCGTGCGTGACCCCGACCACGGTCCCCGGATAGCGCAGCAGGAATTGCTCGAGCCACTCGACCGACTCGGCGTCGAGGTGGTTCGTCGGCTCGTCGAGCAGCAGCATGTCGGGCTTCGACAGGAGGAGCTTGCAGAGCGCGACGCGGCGCTTCTCTCCACCCGACAGCGGACCGATCTTCGCGTCCCACGGCGGCAGACGCAGCGCGTCGGCCGCGATCTCGAGCTGGTGCTCGGTGTCGGTTCCGGCCGCCGCGATGATCGCCTCGTACTTGCCCTGCTCCTCGGCGAGCTTGTCGAAGTCGGCATCGGGCTCCGCGTAGGCGGCGTAGATGCGCTCCAGCGCGTTCTTCGCTTCCATGACCTCGCCCATCCCGGACTCGACTTCCTCGCGGACGGTCTTGTCGGGATCGAGCTGCGGCTCCTGCGGCAGGTAGCCGATCTTCATGTTCGGCATCGGGACGGCTTCGCCCTCGATGTCACGGTCGATGCCGGCCATGATCTTGAGCAGGCTCGACTTGCCCGAACCGTTCAGGCCGAGCACGCCGATCTTCGCGCCGGGGAAGAACGACAGGGAAATGTTCTTGAGGATCTGACGCTTCGGCGGAACGATCTTGCCGACGCGGTTCATCGTGTAGACGTACTGGGCCATCGAGGGGGGTCGCTGTGGATTTCGGGAACGCGGCAGCTTAACCGATGGGGTGCGCGCCTCTCGGCCGCATGCCGTTGTCGACCGACTTTACAAAATTTGCCGCCCTCGACGCCTATCTCGTTGATTCGATTGCGCGGCATGTGTCTTGCTTCGAAACAGTCCCGTTCATGGAGGCCGCCATGAGATCACTTCGCTGCCCCGCCCGTACGACCCGGTGCATAGCCAGCTTCGTGTTCGTCGCTTCGGTCGTCGCAACGACCGTGTCCGCCGCCCCGCTGTCGCTGACGTTCGACAGTGCGTCGGAGGTCAAGCAGACCGGCACGCGCCTGGACGACACGACGCCGATCCATCTCGAGGGCCGCACGCGGGATGTCACGGGCAGCGCGATCACCAACCGGTTCGAATTCGTCGCCGGTTCGACGTCGCTCGGGATGACGGCCGCGTGGCTCGTCGCCCCACTCGAGAACCGCACCGTCGGCGTCAACATCGACCTCATCGACGCCGCCAACTCGGTCGTTGCCAGCGACACGTTCCTCGGCGTCGTCGGCGGCACGCAGGCCACGTCGCAGATGTTCGCCAGCGGCCTCATCGCGGGCGCCAAGTACACGCTGGTCTTTACCGGTACCGCAGCGCAGTCGGGTCGCTATGGCATCGATCTCGTCAACGGGCCGGCGCTACCGCCGCCCGTCCCGACGTTGCCGGTCGTGACGCCGGCCGTCGACCGACTGCAGTTCGACACGCACGTGGGCAAGAAGGACCTCGGCTTCTTCATCACGCCCGGCACGTCGATCGGCGTCGATGGCCGCCTCGCGGACGAGCCCGGCAGTTCGATCGTCGACGAATTCACTTTCGTGCTGTCGGGCACGACGCTGTCGGCGGGGATCGAGTGGATCGTGGCGAACGGACCGGAGCGGACGATCGGCGTGAACGTCGACGTCTTCGAGGCCTCCACCAACACGCTGGTGATCAGCGACACGTTCGAAGGCTTGATCGACGGTCAGGCATTCTCGCAGTTCGCGACGACGGGCCTGTCACCCGGCTCGTATCGGATGATCTTCACCGGCACGGCCGTCGGCGCCGGGCGGTACCACATCGACCTGTCCACGAGCGCGACTCCTCCCGGCTTCTCGCCGATCGTCGACGCGGTGCCCGAGCCTTCTGCGCTACTGCTGCTGATGCTGGGCGGCAGCGCGCTGGCGTTGCAACGACGCCGCCCGAGCGGTGCGACAGGCGCCTCGTGACGCCACGCTGACGAAACCCGCCTTGCCAAGCACGCAACGCCGCGGATACACTCGCCCCGCCATGCGCTCGACCGCCTTCGCCTTCTTCTATTTCTACTTTCCGCGCCTCCGGGCGGTGGAGAGACGGTAGCGCACGCGAGCTGCGACCGAATCCGAAACCGCCAGATCGCTGGCGGTTTTTTTTTACGCCGCGTCTCTGCAGCCTCCGGATCGCGAGCCGATCCCCAACAACACGGAGACCACCATGCCCGTCAGCACCGACGACCTTCGCATCCGCGAGATCAAGGAGCTCACGCCCCCGTCTCACCTGATCCGCGAGTTTCCCTGCTCCGAGCGCGCGTCGCGGACGGCCTTCTCGGGTCGCTCGGCGATCCATCGCATCCTGCACGGCGCGGACCAGCGGCTGCTGGTCGTGATCGGTCCGTGCTCGATCCACGACCCCGCGGCCGCGAAGGAGTACGCGAAGCGGCTCGTGGCCGAACGCGATCGGCATGCGAAGGATCTCGTGATCGTGATGCGCGTCTACTTCGAGAAGCCGCGTACCACGGTCGGCTGGAAAGGACTCATCAACGATCCCGATCTCGACGGCAGCTTCCAGATCAACAAGGGCCTGCGCAGCGCGCGCGAACTGCTCGCGACGATCAACGACATGGGCCTTCCGGCGGGTTGCGAATACCTCGACGTGATGACGCCCCAATACATCGCCGACCTCGTCGCCTGGGGCGCGATCGGCGCGCGCACGACCGAGTCGCAGGTGCATCGCGAACTCGCGTCCGGCCTGTCGTGTCCGGTCGGCTTCAAGAACGGGACCGACGGGAACATCCGGATCGCGATCGATGCGATCAAGGCGGCCTCGCAACCGCATCACTTCCTGTCGGTGACGAAGGGCGGGCACTCGGCGATCGTCTCGACGAACGGCAACGAGGACTGCCACATCATCCTGCGCGGGGGCAAGACGCCGAACTACGACGCCGCGAGCGTCGAGGCCGCGTGCGCCGAGATGGGCCGGGCCGGGCTCGCACAGAAGCTGATGATCGACGCGAGCCACGCGAACAGTTCGAAGAACCCCGAGAACCAGATCCCGGTCACGACGGAGATCGCCCGGCAGATCGCGGCAGGCGATTCGCGCATCGTCGGCGTCATGGTGGAAAGCCATCTCGTCGCGGGTCGCCAGGACCTGAGCGACGGCCAGCGCCTCGAGGACCTGACCTACGGACAGAGCGTGACCGACGGCTGCATCGGCTGGGACGACTCGGTCGACGTGCTCGACAAGCTCGCGGCCGCCGTGCGCGAGCGGCGCATCAAGGAGAACGAACGCTCCTATCTCGGAAAATAAGTCATCGTCGATTGACCGGAATGCGACGGTCGGCTTGACCGGACCGAGTGGCTCTCGTTGAATGCCCGCTTTGTCGCCCGACGCATCGCACCTGCCCTCCGTTGATCAAGCAAATCCAGCTCCAGCAGTTGCGCATCGGCATGTTCATCCACCGGCTCGGCGGCTCGTGGCTCGACCATCCGTTCTGGAAGAAGGCGTTCCTGCTCGCCGACGCGAAGCAGATCCGACGGATCGCGCAAAGCGGCGTCCACGAGATCTGGATCGACACGTCCAGGGGTCTCGACGTGATGACCGTGCCGACCGAGGTCTCGGCCGACGAGGCCGAGGCGCAATTCCTCGCGACCGTCGTCGAGCCGTTCGTGCTGCCGGCCGAACCGCACCAAACGGGTCTCGCCGAGGAGATGGCGCGGGCGCGCGCGATCGTCGACGAGGGGCGCGGCGCGATGAAGGCGATGTTCGAGGACGTGCGTCTCGGCAAGGCGATCGACGCGACCCACTGCCTGCCGCTCGTGCGCGACATCACCGGCTCGCTCGAACGCAATCGCGACGCGTTGATGAGCCTCGCGCGCCTGAAGACGAGCGACGACTACACCTACATGCATAGCGTCGCGGTGTGCGCGCTGATGGTGTCGCTCGCCCGTCAACTCGACCTCGACGAAGTCGCGATCCGCGAAGCCGGCGTCGCCGGCCTCGTGCACGACCTCGGGAAATCGTTGATGCCGAGCGACGTCCTGAACAAGCGCGGCCCGCTCACGCCGGAGGAGTTCGCGATCATGCGGGGCCATCCCGAAGCGGGTCACCGCCTGCTGCGCGAGTCGCGCGGCTTCGGCCCGGCGAGCCACGACGTCTGCCTGCACCACCACGAGAAGATGAACGGCCGCGGCTATCCGCAGGGGCTGTCCGGCGACCGCATCTCGCTCGTCGCGCGCATGGGCGCCGTGTGCGACGTCTACGACGCGATCACGTCGAACCGCTGCTACAAGGCGGGCTGGGATCCGGCCCGTTCGATCCGCGAGATGGCCCAATGGAGTCGCGAGGGCCACTTCGACGACCGCGTCTTCCAGGCATTCGTGAAGAGTATCGGCATCTATCCGGTCGGTTCGCTGGTGAGACTCGCGTCGAATCGTCTCGCGGTCATCGTCGATCAGTCGCGCGGCACGTTGTTGAAGCCGGTCGTCCGCGCGATTCTCGATGCCGAGACGAAAGCGCCGTGCGACGAGCGCATCGATCTCGCGCATCCGTCCTGCGACGATCGCATCGTCTCGCGCGAGAGTCCCGCGGATTGGGGGATGACGGGGCTCGACGAGTACTGGACCGGGGATCGGTGATCCCTGTTTCTCCGGCAAAGGCCGGGGCGTGATCCTTGTACGCCACTGCGACACGTCGGGTGCCGGCAGCTACCGCTCGCCCACGATCTCCTTGAAGAAGGCCTCGCTCGTGGGCTTGCGGCCGAGGAAGCGTTCGACGAGACGTTCCGGCGGCGCCTGTCCGCCCTGCGACAGGATGTCGTCGCGATACCGCCTGCCGTCGACCGGGTTCATCAGCTTGCCGTGGAAGCCCGACAACATGTCGAGCGCGAGGACCTCGCTCCACATGTAGCCGTAGTAGCCCGCCGCGTAGCCGCCCATCAGGTGGCCGAAGCTCGCGGGAAACATCGTGCCCGGATAGGTGCCCAGCGGCTGGGCCGCCTCGATCTTCTGCCAGGACGCGAGCACGCCGTCCGGATGCGGCGTCGTGAGCGACATGTCGAACTCGGCGAACACGGCCTGCCGCGCGTAGCGAAGTCCGCGACCGTACTTGCGCGCGGCGTCGAGCTGCGCGATCTGTTCGCTGGTGAGCTGCGGGCAGTCGCGACACACGTCGGCGAACAGCTTGAGCGCGTCCTCGCGACGCGCCCACTCCTCGAACATCTGCGACGGAGCCTCGACGAAATCGCGCTTGACCGACGTGCCGGACTGATCCGCATAGCGCGTCTTCGACAACACGCCGTGCAAGGTGTGGCCGAACTCGTGAAGCAGGGTCTCGAACTCGCTCTGATCGAGCCCGTTGCGATCGAAGTTCGTGACGAGCGCGGAGATCGGCGTGTGATAACCCGGCGGGCGCGCCTCCTTCGCGAGCGTCGACACCGGCCGCACGCGCCAGGCGGCCGCGTGCTTGTACTTTCCCTCACGCGGAAACAAGTCGAGATAGACGGTCGCGATGTAAGCCCCGTCGTTCGTCCTGCCTTGCTCGAAGAGGTCGTACACGCGGACGTCGGGATGCCAGGTCGGCGCACTCGACGGCACGAAGCGGATGCCGTAGAGCGTCTCCGCGACCCGCAGCGTATAGGCGATGCTGGCATCGGTCGGGAAGTACTTTCGCAACGCCTCCTGGTCGACGTTGTAGCGCGCCTTCTTGAGTTTCTCCTGGTAGTAGGCGACGTCCCAGCGCTCGAGCGTGGTCCGCTCGAGGGGCTGGCCGAGGTGGTCCGCCTTGAGCTGGCGCAGCTCGGCCACCTCCCGCTTCTCGAGATCCCCGACCGCCGCCTTCACGTCGTCGAGGAAGCGGTAGACGGCATCCGGCGTCCTCGCCATGCGGCGCTTGAGCGTGAAGCTCGCGAAGTCGGGATCCCCGTAGAGCTGCGCGAGTTCGAGTCGCAACGCGACGGCGCGATCGAGGATGTCGAGGTTCGCCTGGCCGCCTTCGTTGCTCTTCGCGAACCAGTAGCGCTTGCGCGCGTCGCCGTTCGTCGCGAGCGTGAGGAAGGGGAAATAGGACGGGTAGGCGAGCGGGAGCACGTAATTGCCGTCCGCATTCCGCTTCTGCGCGGCGAGATAGCTGTCGGGCAGGCCGGCCATCTCGGCGGGCGTGAAGACGAGCTGCGTGCCATCGTCGCGGATGTTCTGCTCGAAGCGGACGCGCAGCTCGGAGAGCTGCTGGTTGATCTCCTTCACGCGCGCGCGCCGGTCGGGCGGCAGCGCGACGCCCGTGTCCTCGAACGCCTCGATCAGGTCCTGGCGGTATTGCCTCTGGATCGCGTCGACGGGCTTGTAGGCCTTCACGCGCCGGTACAACGTTTCGCTCTGGAAGACCTCGGTCGAGAACGGTTCGAGCGCGAGTTCGCACGCGTCCGCCGCGTCGCGCGTGGCCTTGTCGGGAGACGTGTTCGCGATCAGCGACAACGGGCCGTCGAACTCGGAACGCGCGAGCGACAGGCGATTCCACTCGTCGAGGATGCGGCCCGGCCCGCGCACGGCTTCCATCGCTTCCTGCATCGATCGATAGGCCGCGAGGTTCCGGTCGCACAGCGGCGCGATCGTTCCGGCGTCGAGGATCGGGATCTGCGGATGGGACGCCTGGGCGCCGGCGGCGGTGAGCAACACCAGCGAGATCGCGGCGACGAGATGCCTGGTGTTCATCGGCACGGCACGAGCGTCATGCGGGTTTCCGGTTCCGCTGCCACAGCACGTCGCCGCCGCCGGCCGCCCGGTTCAGCACCCGCGCGAGCACGAACAACAGGTCCGACAGGCGATTGAGGTAGCGACGCGCCTCCGGCCGCACGTCGTCGACGCGCCCGAGCGCGACGACGGCGCGCTCCGCGCGACGCGCGATCGTGCGCGCGACATGCGCGAGGCTGGCGGCGCGCGAGCCGCCCGGCAGGATGAATTCCTCGAGGCCGGGAAGCGTCGCGTTGTACTGCGCGAGACGTTCGTCGAGCAGCGCGACCTGCGACTCGCTGACCATCGCGTGACCCGGGATCGACAGTTCGCCGCCGAGATCGAAGAGGTCGTGCTGGATGTCGACGAGTGCCGCGCGCACGTCGTCGCCGAGGTCCTCGCACAACAGCAGGCCGAGCGCGCTGTTGAGCTCGTCGACGTCGCCCATCGCGCGGACTCGCAGCGCGTCCTTGTCGACGCGCGTGCCGTCGCCGAGCCCGGTCGTACCGTCGTCGCCGGTGCGGGTCGCGATCTGCGTGAGGCGCTTGCCCATGCTGTGTTCGTCCGAGGCTGCGATGCGGCCGCGATTATAGGAAGGCGATAAGGGCCGGACCGTGCCGTGCGACGGAACGCGCACAGGCCGGACGAAGCGCGCCGGGGCTGCGGCTCAGGCCGTGCGTTCGAGATAGCGCGCGCAACCGCGCAGCGCGACGTCGTCGGCGGTGATGCGGTAGACGCCGACGTCGGCGAGCCATTGGCGATAACGACCCTTGTCGAGGAAGCGACGCAGGAAGGCCGCCACGTCGAAGGCCGGGCCGAGGTGGCCGAGCACGCCACCGGTCAGGTATACGCCGCCTTCGCCGCGAAAGACGAGCGCGAGGTCGCCCGCGAACGAGCCGAGCATCCCGCTGTACTGCGCGACGGTGCGACCCGCGCGGCTGTCGCGATCGGCCTGGGCGAGGCGCACCACTTCGCTCGGATCGCCGTCCGCGACGCCCTTGAGGCGGTCGTCGGGCCACAAGGCCTCGTGCACGAGCGCGAGGCCGGCACCGCAGCACACGCGCTCCCACGACACGCGGCCGAATTTCTCGCGTGCGTGGTCGAGGATGCGACGATCGTCGTCGGTCTCCGCCGCATACCCCATGTGTCCGCCTTCGCTCGTCACGGCGACGAGTCCGGCCTCGTCGTCGATCGCGGGCACGAGTGCGGCACAGCCGAGACCGGTACCCGGCCCGAGGATCACCCGCGGGACGGATTCCGCGTCGTCTCGCGCAACGCCGGCGATGCGCTCGGCCGCGTCGTCATCGAGCGATTCCAGTCCGTAGGCTTGCGCCGCGAAGTCGTTGATCAACGCGACACGCGTGAAGCCCATCGCGTCCTTGAGTCCCTGCACGCTGACGCGCCACGGTGCGTTCGTGAACTTCGCGACCCCGTCGGTCGAGATCGGCGCGGCGACCGCGAGGCAGGCCGCCTCGACGTCGTCGTCCGCGGTTCCCGCGTCGGTGAGGTATTGACGAAACAGCGCCGCGAGGTCGGCGAACTCCGCGTTCCGGTATTCGCGCCGCTCGGTCACGCGACCGTCGCGGACGATCGCGAAGCGCCCGTTGGTACCACCGATGTCGGCGACGATGCGCGGCGCAGCGGAAGGCGTGGAAGTGGTCATGGGCGCGGATTGTAGATTGACGGTGTTCCCGGCCTTCGCGAGGGTTACCATCTCCGACCGCATTCGCTCGACCCGGAGTCCGCCATGAATCACCCGATCCCGCTTCTCGACGCGCTCAAGAAGCCGTTGCCGCCCGCGTTCGTCGACGCCCTCGCCGCCGCCTTCGGCGAGCGCTGGTCGACGAAGGAGGCGGTCCGCGCGCACCACGGCCGCGACGAGTCGGCCTTCGATCCGACGCTGCCCGACGGCGTCGTCTTCGCGCACAGCACCGCGGAGGTGGCGGAGATCGTCAGGCTGTGCAGCGAGTACGAAGTGCCGGTGATCGCCTACGGCACCGGCTCGTCGCTCGAAGGCCACCTGCTCGCGATCCGCGGCGGCATCTCGCTCGACGTCTCGCAGATGAACTCGGTGATCTCCGTGAATCCCGAGGACCTGACGGCGACCGTGCAGGCCGGCGTCACGCGCAAGCAGTTGAACACCGAGATCAAGGACACCGGATTGTTCTTCCCGATCGATCCCGGTGCCGACGCGTCGCTCGGCGGCATGGCCGCAACGCGGGCGTCGGGAACGAATGCGGTCCGCTACGGGACGATGCGCGAGAACGTGTTGTCGCTGACGGTCGTCACCGCCGAAGGCAAGATCGTGCGCACCGCGCAGCGCGCGAAGAAGTCGTCGGCGGGCTACGACCTCACGCGCATCTTCGTCGGCAGCGAGGGAACGCTCGGCATCATCACCGAGGTCACCGTCAAGCTCTATCCGCAGCCCGAAGCGATCTCGGCCGCGGTCTGCAACTTCCCGACGGTCGACGACGCGGTCCGCTGCACGATCCAGACGATCCAGATGGGCGTGCCGGTCGCGCGCGTCGAGTTCCTCGACGAGAAGTTCGTCCGTGCGGTCAACGCGCACAGCAAGCTCACGCTCAAGGAGTCGCCGCTGCTGCTGTTCGAATTCCACGGCACCGAGGCGAGCGTGAAGGAACAGGCGGAACTCGTGCAGGAGATCGCGAGCGATCACAATGGCACCGACTTCAGCTGGGCGTCGCAACCGGAAGATCGTTCGAAGCTATGGACGGCGCGTCACAACGCCTACTTCGCGGGACTGCAGGTCAAGCCGGGTTCGCGCGCGATCACGACCGACGTCTGCGTGCCGATCTCGCGTCTCGCCGACTCGATCGGCGAGACGGTCGCCGACTGCGCGAAGTCCGACATCCCGTCGCTGATCCTCGGTCACGTCGGCGACGGCAACTATCACGTGATGCTGCTCGTCGATCCCGACAGCCCCGAGCAGTTCGACGAGGCCGAGGCGATCAATCACCGCCTTGTCTCGCGTGCGATCGCGCTCGAGGGCACCTGCACCGGCGAGCATGGCGTCGGCTTCGGCAAGATGCCCTTCCTGGTCGAGGAACACGGCGAGGACGCGCTCGACCTGATGCGCGCGTTGAAGCGCGCCTTCGATCCGAAGAACATCATGAATCCCGGGAAGATCGTGGCGCTCGAACGCGCGTGAAGGCGGCGAACGCACGGCGGGTCGCTGCGATCATCACGACGTCGACGCTCGCGCTGTCGCTGTCCGCCTGTAGCTGGTTTCGCGGCAAGCCTGCGCCTGCGGCCCCCGTCGCGAGCTATGCACCGACCGCGGTCCCGTTGATGCGCAGCGCGTGTCCGAACTCCACGGCCGTCTGGGCGGGCTCGCCCTTCCCCCGTGCGGCGATCGCGCGCGGCTTGACCGAGGGCCAGGTCACGATCCGCTTCCGCGTCGACGGCCGCCAGGTCGACATCGTCGAGGTCACCGCGACCGACCCGACGTTCGGCGAAGCGGCTGCGGCCGTCGTCAAGCGCTACGAATGCGCGGTCGACCAGCCGACGACGTTCGAGATGGCCTTCGCCTACAAGCGCGGTTGATCGGAGGACCGACGATGAGCTCCACCCCGTCCGACGCCGGCTTCGCCGGCGGCATTCCGCAGTTCTACGAGCGCTACATGGTCCCGTTGATCTTCGTGCCGTACGCGCACGACCTCGCGGAGCGCGCCGTCGCGCGGCAACCGGCGTCCGTGCTCGAGATCGCGGCCGGGACCGGCGTCGTGACCCGCGAGCTGGCGCGGCGCCTCCATCCTTCGAAGACGATCGTCGCGACGGATCTGAACGCCGGGATGATCGATCACGCGGCCGGTCTGCCGATCGATCGGCCCGTGCACTGGCGTGTCGCCGACGCGATGGCGCTGCCGTTCGACGACGGGAGCTTCGACCTCGTCGTCTGTCAGTTCGGCGTGATGTTCTTTCCCGACAAGGCGCGTGCATTCGCCGAGGCGCGTCGCGTGTTGCGGCCGGGCGGCGCCTTTCTCTTCAACGCGTGGGACGTCATCGAGGAAAACGACTTCGCCTCGGTCGTCACCGACACGCTGGGCGCGATGTTTCCGCAGGATCCGCCCCGCTTCCTCGCGCGGACGCCGCACGGCTATCACTCGACGTCGCGCATCGCCGAGGACCTCGTGGCCGGCGGCTTCCATCGCCCCGCCGAATTCGAGTCCGTCGCCGCGACGAGTCGCGCATCGGCGCACGACGCGGCCATCGCCTTCTGTCACGGGACACCGCTTCGAAACGAGATCGAGGCCCGTGGCGACGGCCTGCTCGCGGAGGCCACCGAACGCGCGACGCGCGCGCTCGCGGCGCGCTTCGGGGAGGGACTCATCGAAGGCCGAATCCGCGCCAACGTCGTCCTCGTGACCTAGCTCCAGCGCTGCCGGGGCCACCGGGCGTCTTGCGAACCGAGCGGCCGGACCCAGATCGAAGGGTCGGAGCATTCCGGGAGATCGACATGGCAGGCGGCTGGGCCGGCGACAACGCCGTCAACGAACAGATCGACGCGACCGTCGAGGACGCGCTCGCCCGTGCGCGTGCGCGGCTCGAGGCGGCCGGCGCGTCGCGCACGCATTGCGAGGACTGCGACGCGGCGATCCCGGAGGCGCGGCGCGCGCTCGTGCCCGGCGTCCGCCTCTGCGTGCAATGCCAGGAAGAGGCCGACCGCGCGGAGAAGACCTTCAGCGGCTACAACCGTCGCGGGAGCAAGGACAGCCAGTTGCGCTGACCAGGGGCGACGCGCGTGTCAGGCCGGCTTCCTGCTGCGGACGTCCGGCAGCAAGGCGGTCGCGATGCCCAACAGCGGCAGGAACGCGCAGACCTCGTAGACGAAGGGCACGCCGCGCGCATCGGCGAGCCAGCCGAGCACCGCGGCCCCGAGACCACCCATCCCGAACGCGAAGCCGAAGAACAGGCCGGACACGGTGCCGACCTTGCCCGGCATCAGCTCCTGCGCGAACACGAGGATCGCCGAGAACGCCGACGCGATCACGAAGCCGATGACGACCGTGAGCGCGGTCGTCCACAGCAGGCTCGCGTGCGGCAGTGCGAGCGTGAACGGCGCGACGCCGAGGATCGAGAACCAGATCACGCGCTTGCGACCGATGCGATCGCCGATCGGCCCGCCGAGCAGCGTGCCACCGGCGACCGCGGCGAGGAACACGAAGAGGTGGAGCTGCGCCGACTGCACCGACAGGCCGAACTTGTCGATCAGATAGAACGTGTAGAAGCTCGAGATGCTCGCGACGTAGAAGTACTTCGAGAAGATCAGCAGCAGCAGGACGGCGACCGCGCCGGCGATGCGCGCGCGCGGCAGGCCGACGTGCGCATCGCGCTGCGCCTTCGCCTTCGCGCGAAACGCCGCATGGCGCGCGGCATACCAGTTGCCGACGTTCCACAGGACGACGATCGCGATCAGCGCGGCGATCGAGAACCACGCGACGCTCGTCTGACCGTGCGGGATGACGATCAATGCGGCGAGCAAGGGGCCGGCCGCGCTGCCCGCATTGCCGCCGACCTGGAAGATCGATTGCGCGAGGCCGTGCTTGCCGCCCGACGCCATCCGCGCGATGCGGGACGACTCGGGATGGAAGATGGACGAACCGGTTCCGACGAAGGCGGCGGCGACGAGCAGCATCGGATAGCTCGTCGCGAACGCGAGCATCACGAGGCCGGTCAGCGTCGACATCATGCCGATCGACAGCGAGCGCGGCTGTGGATGCTTGTCGGTGTACAGGCCGATGATCGGCTGCAGGATCGACGCGGTCAGCTGGTAGACGAGCGTGATCAGGCCGATCTGCGCGAACGACAGCGAGAACTCGCCTTTCAGCATCGGGTAGATCGCGAGGATCAACGACTGGATCATGTCGTTGAGGAAGTGCGAGAACGACAGGAAGCCGAGCACGCGGAACGCGGTGCCCTCCTTCGCGTCGTCGGCGACGGCCGTCCGCGGGGCGACGACGCCCGCCCGTTCGACGACGGCCCCGGAGGCCGGGTCGGGCGACGCGATCGTCGCGTCGAGGTGCTGGCTGGTGGTGCTCATGCGGTCTCCGGACTCTGCGGTCTTGCATCGGAAGCCGTCATGTTAGGCGTCGAGCCGGCGGCGGGCTTACGATAGAAGGCCAATTTGTGTCGAATACGCGCCATGCCCCACGTCATCAAGCACCGTCGCGTCAACCAGCCGGGCTATGACCCGACGCCCGCGCGTCCGGTCCGACTCATCGCGCGCGACCTCGAACACGACGCGAAGCTGCCCGCGCACACGCATCGCTGGGATCAATTCCTCTACACGTCGACCGGCGTCGTCCGCGTGTCGAGCGAGGACACGACCTGGGTCGTGCCGCCGTCGCGCGCGATCTGGATTCCGGCCGGCATCGTGCACGCGGTCGACATCCTCGAGGAAGCGCACATGCGTTCGCTGTACGTGCTGCCGGCGGCGAACGCGCTGCCGCGGGACGCGTGCCGCGTCATCGAGGTGTCGAGCCTGTTGCGCGAGCTGATCGCCGGGCTGCACAGCGATGCGGCCGAACGCGACGCCCGCCGCGAACGCCTGCTGTCGGAACTCGTCCTCGACGAGCTTCGCATCGCCGAACCGCTGCGCGTCGGCGTCTCGCTACCGCGCGACAAACGCCTCGCTGCGTTGTGTCACGCCCTGATCGCGGACCCATCGTCGTCGCGCACGCTCGCCGACTGGGCGCCGCACGTCGGGGCGAGCGCGCGCACGCTGACCCGCCTGTTCGCCGACGAGCTCGACACGAGCTTCGCCGCGTGGCGGCAACGGATGCGTCTCGCCCACGCCGCGCCGCTGGTGGCGCGCGGGATGCCGCTCGCGCGCGTCGCGGCCGAGCTCGGCTACGCGAGCCAGAGCGCGTTCTCGGCGATGTTCAAGCGGACGTTCGGAAAGTCGCCGTCCGCGTTCTTCGCGAAGGTGGGTGCGCGCTGAAAGAGGCGGTGCGAAACCATGAAAGCCCACGTCGTTCCCGCGCAGGCGGGAACCCAGTGGCGTTCGGGCCTGCGCGCTGATCGTCGCAAAATCAACGACGCTGGATTCCCGCCTTCGCGGGAACGACGAAGGGAGCTAGCCCTGCGCGACGAGCGGGTCGTAACCCGGCGTGCGTTGCGAGGCCGGGACCGGCGTCTCGACCGCTGACAGCGTCGCGAAGCGACCCGGCTCGCTCGGCTTCGGATACGTCCCCGGCACGAGGATGCGCTCGTCGACCTGCGTCACGTCGCGCAGGCCGCACAAGGCCATCGTCACGTCGAGTTCCTTGCGGATGATGTCGAGGCACGCGGTCACGCCGGCCTCGCCCATCGCGCCGAGGCCGTACAGGAAGGCCCGGCCGATGAACACGCCCTTCGCGCCGAGGGCGAGCGCCTTGATCACGTCCTGTCCGCTGCGGATGCCGCCATCCATCAGCACTTCGATGCGCGAGCCGACGGCCTTCACGATCGCGGGCAGCGCCTCGATCGACGACAGCGCGCCGTCGAGCTGACGGCCCCCGTGATTCGACACGATGAGCGCGTCGGCGATGCCTTCGCTCGCGAGCCGGGCCGCCTTCTCCGCGTCTTCCGCATCGAGGATGCCCTTGATGATCAGCTTGCCGCCCCAGCGATCCTTGATCCACTGCAGGTCGTCCCACGACAGGCGCGGATCGAATTGTTCGGCGGTCCATGCCGACAGCGAGCTGACGTCGCTCACGTTCTGCGCATGACCGACCACGTTGCCGAAGGTGCGCCGCTTCGTGCCGAGCATGCCGAGGCACCAGCGCGGCTTCGTCGCGAGATTGATCAGGTTCGCGAGCGTCGGCTTCGGGGGCGTCGACAACCCGTTCTTCACGTCCTTGTGCCGCTGACCGAGGATCTGCAGGTCGAGCGTGAGCACGAGCGCGCTGCAACGTGCGGCCTTCGCGCGATCGATCAGCCGACGCATGAAGTCGCGGTCCTTCATCACGTAGAGCTGGAACCAGAACGGCGCGCTCGTGTGGTCGGCCACGTCCTCGATCGAACAGATGCTCATCGTGGACAGCGTGAACGGGACGCCGGCCTTCTCCGCGACGCGTGCGGCAAGGATCTCGCCGTCGGCGTGCTGCATGCCGGTCAAGCCCGTCGGCGCGAGCGCGACCGGCATCGCGACCGCCTGTCCGACCATCGTCGACGCGAGCGTGCGGTTCGTCATGTCGACCGCGACGCGCTGTCGCAGCCTGATCTTCGCGAAGTCGTTCTGGTTCGCGCGATACGTGGACTCGGTCCATGCGCCGGAGTCGGCGTAGTCGTAGAACATCCTCGGCACGCGCCGCTCGGCGAGGATGCGCAGGTCTTCGATGCAGGTGATCTTCTGGGCCACGACGGACGCTCCGACGGACGGCCCCGGGTCGTGGGGCCGAAGCCGCGATTGTCGCTCACCGCGCGCCGCGGCGGCGCATCAACGATTGAGGACCCGCATCCCGGCCTCGTCGTATCGGGTTCCCGCCGCGAAGCCGATCGGCGCGACCGCCTCGATCCGCGCGAGGTCCTGCGCGTCGAGCACGACGTCGACGGCACCGGCGTTCTCCTCGAGCCGCTTGCGCTGCGTGGTTCCCGGGATCGGCACGATGTGCCCGCCTTGCGCGAGCAGCCAGGCCAGGGCGAGCTGCGCGGGCGTGCAGCCCTTCTCCTGCGCGATCTCGCCGACCTTTGCGACGACGTCGAGGTTCTTCTGGAAATTGGCGCCCGAGAACCGCGGGTTGTTCCTGCGGAAGTCGCCGGGCGCGAGATCGTCGGGCGACTTGAAGCGTCCGGTCAGGAAGCCCCGCCCCAGCGGGCTGTATGGCACGAATGCGATGCCGAACTTCTCGCACAAGGGCAGCAACTCGTCCTCGGGATCGCGCGACCACAGCGAGTACTCCGTTTGCAGCGCGTGGATCGGATGGACTTCGACCGCGCGTTCGATCGTCTCGGGCGCGGCCTCGGACAGGCCGAGGAAGCGCACCTTGCCGGCCGAGACCAGGTCGGCCATCGCGCCGACCGTGTCCTCGATCGGCACGTTGGGGTCGACGCGATGCTGGTAGTAGACGTCGATGTGATCGACGCCGAGGCGGGCGAGCGACGCGTCGCAGGCCTCGCGGACGTAGTCGGGATGTCCGTTGATGCCGAGCCGTTCGCCGTTCGGCCCGCGCATGTTGCCGAACTTCGTCGCGAGGACGACCTCGTCGCGACGGCCGCCGATCGCCGTGCCGACGAGCTTCTCGTTCGTGAACGGACCGTACATGTCGGCGGTGTCGAGGAAGGTGATGCCGAGATCGAGCGCGCGCCGGATGGTCGCGACCGCTTCATTCCTGTCGGCCGTGCCGTAGAACTCCGACATGCCCATGCAGCCGAGGCCGATCGCCGAGACGACCGGACCGTCGGTCCCGAGAATGCGTGTCTTCATGATGTCCTTTCGATGAGGCCTGGTCAGACCCGCGGGTCTTCGCGAGGTTCGCATCATCCCGCACCCGTGATACCGTCGTCGCGATGAACGCCCCAGTCGAACCGCACCTCGTCGCGACGAGTTCCGCAGCGACGCACGACCTGCATGTCGAAAGCCCGGTCGCCGATCCCGCGCGCCAGGCCGCGGTCGCCGCCGCGCTGCGCGACGTGTTGCCGGCCGCGAGCGTGTTGTGGGAACCGGCCGACACGCGACCCTACGAATGCGACGGCCTGTCGATGCTGCGCCAGTTGCCGATGGTCGTCGCGTTGCCGGAAAACGAGGAGCAGATCGCGGCGGTGTTGCGCATTTGTGCGCGGATGAACGTGCCCGTGGTCGCTCGCGGTGCCGGCACGAGCCTGTCGGGCGGCGCGATGCCGCACGGCGCCGGCGTCCTCCTCGCGTGCGCGAAGCTCAATCGCATCCTGACGATGGATCCGGTCGCGCGGACCGCCGTCGTGCAGCCCGGCGTGCGCAACCTCGCGATCTCCGAGGCCGCGGCGGTGCACGGTCTCTACTACGCGCCCGACCCCTCGTCGCAGATCGCCTGCACGATCGGCGGCAACGTCGCCGAGAACTCGGGTGGCGTCCACTGCCTCAAGTACGGCCTCACAGTGCACAACGTGCTCCGGGTGCGGGCGCTGACGATGGACGGCGAGGTCGTCGAGTTCGGCTCCGCGGCGCTCGACGCACCCGGGCTCGACCTGCTCGCGCTCATCGTCGGGTCGGAAGGCATGCTCGCGGTCGTGACCGAGGTCACCGTCAAGCTGATCCCGAAACCCCAGATCGCGCGTCTCATCATGGCGTCCTTCGACGACGTCGAGACGGCCGGCGACGCCGTGGCCGCGATCATCTCGGCCGGCATCATCCCGGGCGGCCTCGAGATGATGGATCGGCAGGCGTCGCGCATGGTCGAGCCGTTCGCGAAGGCGGGCTACGACCTCGACGCCGCGGCGATCCTGCTGTGCGAGTCCGACGGCACCGTCGAGGAAGTCGACGACGAGATCCGGCGGATGGAGGCCGTCCTCGACGGCGCGGGCGCGAAGCGCCTCGTCATCTCGCAGACCGAGGCCGAGCGCCTCAAGTACTGGGCCGGTCGCAAGAACGCCTTCCCCGCCGCGGGCCGCGTGTCGCCCGACTACTACTGCATGGATGGCACGATCCCGAAGAAGCGTCTCGGCGAGATGCTCAAGGCCATCCAGTCGATGGAAGTGAAGTACGGGCTGCGTTGTCCGAACGTGTTTCACGCGGGCGACGGCAATCTGCATCCGCTCGTGCTGTTCGACGCGAACGACCCCGACGAGCTGCATCGCGCGGAACGTTTCGGCGCGGAGATCCTCGAGCTCTGCATCACGCTCGGCGGCACGATCACCGGCGAGCACGGCGTCGGCGTCGAGAAGCTCGACCAGATGTGCGTGCAGTTCACGGCCGAGGAGATCACGCTCTTCCACGGCGTCAAGTGCGCGTTCGACCCGCACGGGCTGCTGAATCCGGAGAAGTGCATCCCCACGCTGCACCGCTGCGCGGAGTTCGGCCGCATGCGGGTCCATGGGGGCGTGTTGCCGCATCCCGAACTGCCGCGCTTCTGATGACGACGATCGTCGATTCGACGACGGGTATCGATGCGGCGGACGTGCTCGTCGACCAGGTGCGGCGCGCGGCATCGAAGCGCACGCCGCTCGTGATCCGTGCCGGCGGGACGAAGGCCTGGTACGGCCATCGCGGCGACGGCGAGACGCTCGACCCGCGCATCCACGCGGGCATCGTCGACTACGAACCGAGCGAACTCGTCATCGTCGCGCGCGCCGGCACGCCGCTCGTCGAGATCGAGGCGCTGCTCGACCTGCACGGCCAGATGCTCGCGTTCGAGCCGCCGCACTTCGCTCCGCACGGGCAGGTCGCCGGCGACGCCGCGTCGCGGCCCGTCGCGACGGGCCGCGGACGCGCGACGCTCGGGGGCTGCGTCGCCGCGGGATTGTCGGGTCCGCGTCGCGCGAGCGCGGGCGCGGTGCGGGACTTCGTCCTCGGCGCGAAGCTCGTCGACGGCCGTGGCAAGCACGTCGCCTTCGGCGGTCGCGTGATGAAGAACGTCGCGGGCTACGACGTGAGCCGCGCGCTCGCGGGCTCGCTCGGCACGCTGGGTCTCATCACCGAGGTGGCGCTGAAGGTCCTCCCGAAGCCGGCGACGACCGTGACGCATGCGTTCGCGGTCGACGAAGCCACGGCGCTCGCGCGCCTCGCCGAGTGGGGCGGGCAGCCGCTCGCGATCGGCGCGAGCGCGTGGACCCGTGGCGAACTGATCGTGCGACTCGAGGGCAGCGAGGCCGCGGTCGGAGCGACGATCCGCCGCATCGGCGGTTTCGAACTCGAGGCCGGGGACGCCGCCGCACGCTGGCTCGCGCTGCGCGAACAACGCCATGCGCTCTTCGCGCCGCGCCTTGCGGACACATCCTTGTGGCGCGTCTCGTTGCCGCAGACGGCACCCGCGTTGTCGGCACAGGCGCTCGGCTTCAGCGACACGATCGTCGAATGGCACGGGGCGCTACGCTGGATCTGGACCGCGGCCGACCCGACGCGCGTCCGGCAGGTCGCCGCCGATCTCGGCGGTCACGCGACCTTGTGGCGTGCGTCCGACGAGACGAAGGCGAAACACGGCGTGTTCGCGCCGCTCGAGCCCGCGATCGCGGACATCCATCGGCGACTCAAGGCCACGTTCGATCCGGACGGCCTGTTCAACCGCGGCCGCATGTATCCCGACTTCTGATGGAGACGCATCTCGCCGACTTCATCAAGGGCACCGCCGACGGCATCGAGGCGGAGGCCATCCTGCGTCGCTGCGTGCACTGCGGCTTCTGCACCGCGACCTGCCCGACGTACCAGGTGCTCGGCGACGAACTCGACGGCCCGCGCGGCCGCATCTACCTGATCAAGGAAGTGCTCGAGGGCGGACCGGCGACCGCGAGCACGCGGCTGCATCTCGATCGCTGCCTGACCTGCCGCAACTGCGAGACGACCTGTCCGTCGGGCGTCGAGTACGGCCGCCTCGTCGACATCGGTCGCCGCGTCGTCGAGGAGCGGGCGACGACGCCGCGTCCCGCGGCGGAACGCTTCGAGCGCGCCGTGTTGCGCGAAGGGCTCACCCGGCGCTGGTTGTTCGACCCGGCGATGAAGCTGGGCAAGCTCGCCCGCCCGCTGCTGCCGCGCGTTCTTGCAAACAAGGTGCCCGCACCGCGCGAGTCGCTGGCGACGAAGCGCATCGTCCGCGGTCGGCACGAGCGCCGCATGGTCCTGCTCGAAGGTTGCGTGCAACCCGCGATGTCTCCGGGGATCGACGAAGCGACGAAGAACGTGCTCGACGCGATCGGCGTCGAGACCGTCGTCGCGTCGCGCGCCGGCTGTTGCGGCGCGATCAAGCACCACCTCAACGACCACGCCGGCGCGCTCGTCGAGGTCCGTCGCAACGTCGACGCGTGGACGCCGCTGCTCGACGCCGGCGCCGAATGCATCGTGATGAACGCGTCGGGATGCGGCGCGATGGTCAAGGAGTACGGCCATCTGCTGCGCGACGATCCGGCGTATGCGGCGCGTGCGGCACGGATCACGGCGGCGACGCGCGACCTCTCCGAGGTCGTCGCGGCCGACACGCCGACGCTGTTGACGCGCCTGCGCGCCGCGACCGCCCGCCGCGTCGCCTATCACCCGCCGTGCACGCTGCAACACGGCCAGCAGATCCGCGGCGAGGTCGAGGCGGTCCTGGACGCCGCCGGGGTCGACGTGCGCCTGTGCGCCGAGAGCCATCTGTGCTGCGGCTCGGCGGGGACGTATTCGGTCCTTCAACCCGTCCTCGCGGAGACCCTGCGCGATCGCAAGCTCGCGAACCTCGCCGCGACCGAGCCCGAGGCGATCGTGTCGGCCAACATCGGTTGCATCACGCACCTGCAGAGCGGCACCTCGACGCCGGTCATGCACTGGGTCGAACTGATCGCCGACTCGCTCGTCGCGGCGGCCGCGCGCGAAGGCCTGTTCCCGGGAGAGACGAAGCCGGCGGGCCGGGTCAAGCGAGGCAGCGGACCCGCGCCGCTGAAGGACCCGCGCGGCCCGATCTAGGGCTCGTCCCAACGATGCTCGAAGCGCTGACGCTGCTTCTCGTCTTCCAGCTCGTCGGCGAGACCGTGACGTTCGCGTTCGGCCTGCCGATCCCCGGGCCCGTGATCGGCCTCGCCGCGTTGCTCGCGACGCTCGCGCTGCGACCCGCGCTGCTCGTGCGGATCAAGCCGACGTCCACCGCGCTGCTGTCCCATCTGTCGCTGTTGTTCGTGCCGGCGGGCGTCGGTGTGATGGCCCATTTCGCGCGTCTCGAGGACGAGGGCTTCGCCATCGTCGTCGCGATCGTCTGCAGCACCCTGCTCGCGATCGTCGCGACCGCCGCGACCGCAGCGCTGTTGATGAAGCGTCGTGCACCCGGTCGCTGACACCTGGGTCTATCTGTCGGCGTCGCCGCTGCTGTGGCTGGCGCTGACGCTCGTCGCCTACCTGCTCGCGTTCACGCTCTATCGTCGCAGCGGTTTCAACCCGCTCGTGAACCCGGTCGCGATCGCGATCGTGCTGCTCGTCGCGGTCCTGCTCGCGACGCACACGAGCTACCAGACCTACTTCGACGGCGCCCAGTTCGTGCACTTCCTGCTCGGCCCCGCGACCGTGGCGCTCGCGGTGCCGCTGATCGAACAGTGGGAGAAGCTGCGCGCGAACTGGTTCGCGTTGAGCGTCGCGCTCGTCGTCGGCGTGCTCGTCGCGTCGGGTTCCGCCGTGCTGATCGCGCACGCGCTCGGCGCGTCGCCGCGCACGCTCGCGTCGCTCGCCCCGAAGTCGGTGACGACACCGGTCGCGATGGGCATCAGCGAGAAGATCGGCGGGCTCGCGTCGCTGACGGCCGTCGCGGTCGTGATCACCGGCATCGTCGGCTCCGCGCTCGCGCGCTACGTGCTCAATGCGATGCGCATTCCCGATCACGCGATCCGCGGCTTCGCGCTCGGCCTCGCAGCGCACGGGCAAGGCGTCGCGCGCGCCTTCGTCGTCAGCGAGGAGATGGGCGCGTTCGCGGGACTCGCGATGGGACTCACGGCACTCGCGTCCGCGCTGCTGCTGCCGTGGTTCGCGCGCTGGCTCCTCGCCCTGCTGTGACGGACCGCACCTACGACGCCGTCATCGTCGGCGGCGGCCACAACGGGCTCGTGTGCGCGTGCGAACTCGCGGCGCGCGGCTGGTCTGTGCGCGTGCTCGAGCGTCGCGCCATCCTCGGCGGCGCCGCGGTCACCGAGGAATTCCATCCGGGCTTTCGCAACTCGACCGCGAGCTACACGGTGGGCCTGCTGCACAAGGACGTCGTGCGCGACCTGCGTCTCTTCGAACACGGGCTGCGCATCGTGCATCGACCGTTCTCGAACTTCCTGCCGCTCGATGCCGGCGGCGGCGCGCACGGCTACCTGAAGATCGGCGGCGGCGTCGAGGCCACGCAGCGCGAGGTCGCGAAGTTCTCGTCGCGCGACGCGGCGCGCATCCCGGCCTATTACGCGATGCTCGACGGCGTCGTCTCGCTTGTCCGCGAACTCGCGGTGCGCACGCCGCCGAACCTCGGCCCGCGCGACTTCGCGTCGGTCGGCGACTGGTGGTCGGCGTGGGACCTCGGCCGCCGCTTCCGTCACCTCGACCTGCCGGCGAAGCGCGACCTGATGGACCTCTTCACGAAGAGCGCGGGCGACGTGCTCGACGCCTGGTTCGAGTCCGCGCCGATCAAGGCCGCGTTCGGCTTCGACGCGACCGTCGGCCACTACGCGAGTCCGTACGCGCCCGGTTCCGCATACGTGTTGCTGCATCACGTGTTCGGCGAGGAAAGCACGATCGACGGACGCGCCGGCGTGTGGGGTCATGCGATCGGCGGCATGGGCGCGATCACGCAAGCGATGACGAAGGAGGCGCATGCGCGCGGCGTGGAAACGAGCGTCGACGCCGCGGTCGCGCGCGTCCTCGTCGACTCGTCGAAGGGCCGGCCGCGGGCCACCGGCGTCGAACTCGTCGACGGCACGCGCATCGCCGCGCGACGCGTCGTGTCGAACGTGCACCCGCGCCTGCTGTTCGAGAAGCTCGTCGAGCGCGACGTGCTGCCCCCCGACTTCGTCACGCGCATCGAACGCTATCGCAGCGGGTCGGGCACGCTCCGCATGAACGTGGCGCTGTCCGCGCTGCCCGACTTCGTCGCGTTGCCGGGTGCGCAGCATCAACCGCATCACGAGAGCGGCATCGTGATGGCGCCGTCGCTGCGCTACATGGAGGACGCGTGGATCGACGCCCGTCGAGACGGCATCAGCGCGTCGCCGATCGTCGAGATGCTGATCCCGTCGACGGTCGATCGCACGCTCGCGCCCGAGGGCGGCCACGTCGCGAGCCTGTTCTGCCAGCACGTCGCGCCTCGCCTCGAGGACACGCGCGCGACGTACGCCGACGGCTGGAACGACCCGCGAGCCCGCGAGGACGCGGCGGATCGCGTGTTCGCGACCGTCGACCGCTTCGCGCCGAACTTCTCGCGCTCGGTGATCGCGCGCCAGATCCACACGCCGCTCGACCTCGAACGCAAGTTCGGCCTGGTCGGCGGCGACATCTTCCATGGCGCGCTGTCGCTCGACCAGCTGTTCAGCGCGCGACCGGTGCTCGGGCATGCGGACTACCGCACGCCGGTCGAGGCGCTCTATCAATGCGGCGCGGGGACCCATCCGGGCGGCGGCGTCACGGGCTTGCCCGGGCGTAACGCGGCGCGCGAGATCCTGCGGCATCGGCTCAAGACGTAACCGACCCGCTACCTCGTCCGCGCCGGAGCGCGATGCATAATCGCCGCGGTCCTGACTCGGAGGGAGAGACCCATGAAGAAGACATCGATGGCCGCGATCGCGGTCTGCCTGAGCCTGGTCGGCGTCGCATCCGCGGACGATGCGGTGCGCTACACGAAGGCCGAGACGGACGCACTCGTGGCCAACAAGAAGATCGAGTGGGTGCGCGCGCGTGACGACGCGAAGATCACCTGGGCGTTCAAGGACGACGGCACCGTCTACTTCACGACGTCGAAGACCACGCGCAACATCCCGATCTCCGGGACCTACAACGTCACCGATCGCGGTTCGATCTGTTTCAAGTGGAATCAGGACAAGTTCGTCGCCATGCAGGACGGCTGCTCCGCGTTCACCCATGACGGCGGCAAGACCATGGTCGTGAATCCGACCGACTCGCGCGTGCTCGGACAAGTCGCCGAGTGATCGCGGTCTTTCCGCTGCGCGCGCCGAACCTCGACCGCGTCCGCCGGCGCACCGTCCGCTTCTGGGCGCTCGTCGATTCGGCCGTCTCCTACACGCTCGCGCTGCCACCGCTGGCCGAGCACTTCGTCTCGATGCTGTACTACGTGAACGGCAAGCTCGGCGGCGAGAGTTCCGCGCCCACGTTCGCCCCGCTTCAACTGTTCTTCGTCTGCCTATCGGGATCGCTCGTGAGCCTGTGGTGCCTCGCGCGCTATCTCAAGCCGATCGGCCTGTTCGCGTTGCTCGACGGCTGGGGCCGCGTCTGGGTCTCGCTCTTGATCGTCTACTTCGTCGCGTTCGCCGACGCGCCGCGCGTGCTGCTCGTCTTCATCGCCACCGAGATGGCGGGCGCGGTATCGCAGTTGCACAAGGTGTACCGGAAGCGGCCGGACGTCAAACGCGGACCCGCTGGACCCGTAGGTTGAGGT
>Ga0247783_1000015_pt1 | contig 53307 bp, 54 predicted proteins | sample UWRJL064202C5_FD_179911 | JGI IMG/M metagenome (GOLD analysis project Ga0247783, IMG submission 179911) | Plant litter microbial communities from Arlington Agricultural Research Station in Wisconsin, United States - UWRJ-L064-202C-5 | ecosystem: Environmental > Terrestrial > Plant litter >...
ACGGATCATGGGCGTTCAGGCGTTCGAGGAAGGGAAGCGCGCGCGGCGAGCACGCACCGCGGGGTCACAGCAAACCGTGCTCGCCGAGTTTCTTGCGCAGCGTGTTGCGATTGATGCCGAGGATCGCCGCGGCCTGGGACTGGTTGCCGTCGACGCGGCCCATGACGACCTCGAGCACCGGACGCTCGACGGTCCGCATCATCATCCCGTAGACGTCGTGTGCCGGCTCGCCGTCGAGGTCCTTGAAGTACTTCTCCAGGCTCGTGCGGACGCACTCCTCGATCGACTGCTTGCTCACGCGGCCTCGCGCAGGGTCGGCCAGGCACCGGACGAGGGCCAGTCCATGCGGTCGTCGCCGAGCGACGCGAGGAAGCGGTCGACTGCCGCGCGCTGGGTGTCGCAGGACTCGAGCGTGTTCATGAGGGCGCGGAACGCGTCGCCGCCCGGCAGGCCGGAGACGTACCAGCCGATGTGCTTGCGTGCCGTGCGCAGGCCGACGAACTCGCCGTAGAACGCGTAGTGGTCGTCGAGATGTTCCGCGAGCAGGGCGCGCGCCTCGCCGAGCGACGGCGGCGCGCGGTGCGTGCCGTGCGCCAGGAAGTGCTCGACCTCGCGAAAGATCCACGGACGCCCCTGCGCCGCGCGCCCGATCATCACCGCGTCGGCCTTCGTCGTCGCGAGCACCTGCGCCGCGCGTTCGGGCGTGTCGATGTCGCCGTTCGCGACGACCGGGATGCCGATCGCGGCCTTCACGGCGGCGATCGTCTCGTATTCCGCCTCGCCCTCGAAGCGATCGGCGCGCGTGCGTCCGTGGATCGTCAGCATCGCGATCCCGGCGCGCTCGGCGATGCGGGCGATCGACAGCGCGTTGCGCGCGCCGCGATGCGGGCCCGTGCGGATCTTCAACGTGACCGGCACGCCGTGCGCGACGGTGGCCGCCTCGACGACCGCGTCGAGGATGCGTGCGACCAGCGCCTCGTCGGCGAGCAGCGCCGAACCGGCGGCCGCGTTGCAGACCTTCTTCGCGGGGCAACCCATGTTGATGTCGATGATCTGCGCGCCGCGCTCGATGTTGTGGCGCGCGCATTCGGCCAGCATCGCGGCGTCGCCGCCGGCGAGCTGCACGGTCTTCGGTTCGGGCTCGCCTGCGTGATCGATGCGACGCGAGGTCTTGACGCTGTCCCACAGGCGCGGGTTCGACGCCGCCATTTCGGAGACCGCGTGTCCGGCGCCGAGCTGCTTGCAGAGGCGGCGGAACGGCCGGTCCGTCACGCCCGCCATCGGCGCGACGAAGACGCGATTGACGAGGCGATAGGGTCCGACGCGCGGGCCCGAGGGCGGCGCGCGATCTTCGCTTCGGAGCGGGGCGACGGCGTTCATGAGCCGCGCATTTTAGCGTCGTCCGTTCATCATCTGACGCGCGAAGACGCCGCGTAGCGGCGTCGCGACATCGAGCAGCGCGAGCGCGAGGCCCCGGCCGCGCGCGACCGGCGCGAACGCGCGGCTGAAGACGCGCGGCATCAGGTCGGTGAGATCCATCGTGACCGATCGGTCGAGGCGCCGCGCGGCCTCGTGGCGCGCGACCAGCGTCGGGGCGTCGATCGCCGGGTCGCGGTCGGCGATCGCGAGCGACTGCGCGAGCACGAACGCGTCGCGCAGCCCGAGGTTCAGCCCCTGGCCTGCGACCGGGTGCAGGGTCTGGGCCGCGTTGCCGATCGCGAAGCTCGCCGCGTGTTCGGCCTCGGCGCGTGCCGTCGTCGCGTGCGCGTTGAGTCCGAGCGGAAACGCGCGACGCGGCGTGGCCGACGCGAAGCGGCCGAGACGATCGCCGAACGCCTGCTGGAGCTCGGCGAGGAAGGCCTCGTCGTCGCGCTCGAGTCGCGCACGCGCGGCGTCCGGTTCGTCGCACCACACGAGCGAGTAGCCGGCGACGCCGTTCGCGCGCGCGGGCAAGAGCGCGAGCGGACCGTGCGGCGTGAAGCGCTCGAACGCGGTGTGCGTCAACGCGTCGCCCGGCGGCGCGGCGAGCGTGACGAAGCTCGTCAGCGCGGTCTGTCCATAGTCGCGATGGATCGCGCGGACCTCCTGCGCGTCGAACAGGCCGCCTTCGGCGTGGATCACGTAACGCGCGTCGAACTGCTCGTCGTCCGAGATCATCGCGACGCGCAAACGATCGTCGAGCGTCGTCACGGCCGCGACGCGGCGTGGCCGCGCGACCTCGATGCCGCGGGCCGCGAGCACGCGATCGAGGACCGGCGTGATGTCGCCGTGCCGGACCACGTAGCCGAGCGCCGGCGTGCCGTAGTCGGCGCGATCGATGACGGTCCGGCCGAAGCGGCCGCGCTGCGAGATGTGCACGGTGTCGATGGACGTGGCCACCGCGTCGATGCCGCCGTTCCATGCGCCGATGCGCGCGAGCAGCGTCGCGCTGCCCTGCGAGATGGCGATCATGCGCTCGTCGCGCGCCGCTTCGGCCGGCGTACGTGCGTCGACGAGGACGAGGCGCGACGCGGCGACGCCGCGTTCCGCGAGGAACAGCGCGCACGCCGCGCCGACGGGTCCCGCGCCGCAGATGACGATGTCGATCGTGCGCGTCCTCACAGCGAGCGGTCCAGCGCGGCGAGTTGTTCGGGCGTCCCGAGGTTGTGCCAGGGACCGGAGAAGAACTCGCCGGTCACGCGTCCTTCGTCGGCGAACGAATACAGCCACGGAAAGAGCGCGAGTACCGTTCCCGGCGCGACCCCGTCGAAGAGCCGCGGATGGAACACGCCGATGTTCCCGTACGTCACGAGGGCGTCGCCGTCGCGGCGCACGAGGCCGTCCTCGATCGCGAAGTCGCCGCGCGGATGGAAGTCGGGGTTCGGCGTCGTGACGAGGTGCGCGGCGCGCAGCGGAAAGCGCGCGTCGATCGACTCGACGACCGGCACGAGACGGGCGTAGTCGAAGCGCGTGTAGATGTCCGCGCTGACGACCGCGAAAGGACGATCGCGGGCGCCGGCCTCGAGCAGCGGCAACGCGGTCGCGATGCCTCCCGCGGTCTCGAGCGCCGTGGCCTCGCGAGACCACGCGATGCGGGCGCCGAAACGCGACCCGTCGCCGAGCGCGTGCTCGAGTTGCTCGCCGAGCCACGCATGATTGATGACGAGCTCGGTGAAGCCGCCCGCGACGAGGCGTTCGACCTGCCACGCGATCAGCGGCTTGCCGCCGACTTCGAGCAGGGGCTTCGGCGTGCGGTCGGTCAACGGGCGCATGCGTGCACCGCGTCCGGCGGCGAGGATCATCGCTTTCACGGACCTGGCCGGCGACGTGACCCCATCCCCCTCCCGACCTCCCTATCGAGGGGGGAAGCGTTCCGTCGAAACGCCCTCCGCTTCGACGGGAGGGCGGGGGAGAGGATGGGTTTCAAAACGTGTAGCCGTACGTGATCGTCCGTCCCTCGAGCGCATCGATCAGCTTGAGCAACGGCCCCAGCGCGCGATAGCGATCGCAGGTCGCGCGCACGTAGTGGAGGAAGCGCGGCGTGTCGGCGAGGTAGTGCGGCTTGCCGTCGCGATAGTTGATGCGCGCGAAGATGCCGAGCACCTTGAGATGGCGTTGCAGGCCCATCCATTCGACGTCGCGATAGAACTCGCCGAAGTCGTCCCGCACCGGCAGGCCGGCCTTCTTCGCGCGCTCCCAGTAGCGCACGGTCCAGTCGAGCACGACTTCCTCGTCCCACGACAGGAACGCGTCCTTGAACAGCGACGCGACGTCGTAGGTGATCGGGCCGTGCACTGCGTCCTGGAAATCCAGCACGCCGGGGTTCGCACCGGCCGCGGCGACCATGAGGTTGCGCGGCATGTAGTCGCGATGCACGTAGACGCGCGGCTGCGCGAGATTCGACGCGACGATGCGATCGAAGGCGGCCTCGAGCACCGCGCGTTGCGCGTCGTCGAGCGTGAGGCCGAGATGCCGCGACACGTACCAGTCCGGATAGAGCGCGAGCTCGCGACGCAGCAAGGCCTCGTCGTAGGGAGGCAGCACGTCGGGACGCGACGCGAGCTGCCAGCGGATGAGCGCGTCGACTGCGTCCATCATCAGCGGTGCCGCCGCCGCGGGCTTCGTCGTGTCGAGCACCGACAGGTAGGTCGTGCGGCCGAGGTCGCCGAGCAGCAGGAAACCCTGGCCCAGGTCCTGCGCGAGGACGCGGGGGACGTTCACGCCCGCGTCGCTCATGAGGCCTGCGACGCGCACGAAGGCCGCCGAGTCCTCGCGATCGGGCGGCGCGTCCATCGCGATGACGGTGTCGTCGCCGCCGGAGAGCCTGAAGTAACGGCGAAAGCTCGCGTCGGCCGACGCGGGCGCGAGAGACGCGACATCGAGGCGGAGAGCGGCCGGCAGCGATGCGAGCCAGGCGCGTAACGCGGCCAGGCGTGCGTCGTCGGGCACGGAAGACGGGTCGGTGGGGGCGGCGGACATCGGACTGTGGCGAAAGGTGACGCCGCGATGCTCGGAAGAACGGATGGAGCGGAGCCGTGACCTATAATACGCGACCGTTTTTTCCCTCGTCCCTCGGGGACACGAGCAGGCCGGCGCGCTCATCGAGCCACACCGTTTTGCGCATCCGTTTCACGCCATCAGGGCGATTCCGCCGTCCATGCGTCTGACCGCGATCCGGCCATTCACCATCCTGCGACGCACGACCTCCGCTCTCGCGGTGGTGGCCCTCGTCGCGCTCGGCGTCCGCATCGCGCACGCCGACGAAGGCCTGAAGCTCAAGCTGCAGAACGACCTCCTCGACCCGGTCAAGAAGGTTCGCGAAGGCGCGCCGATGTTCGGTTTCGCGGATCGCGTCGAGGGCCACACCGATGCCGAGGTCAACTTCTTCGGCAACGCGGAACTGCGGCGTGCGGGAGGCGACGTCCTGCGCGCCGACGCGATGCGCTACCAGACCGTCGAGGACGAGCTCTTCGCGCAAGGCCATGTCCGGATCGTCCGCGACGGCAACGCGTTCGACGGACCCGAGATGCGCATCCGCCTCGACGACTACAGCGGCTATTTCATCCAGCCCGAGTACCAGTTGACCGGCACGCGCAATCGTCGCGTCCTGCCCGAGACGCAGATCATCACGTCGTCGATCGATCCGCTGTACGCGTATCGCGACCCGATCGCGTCGAACCGCGCGGGCTTCCCGGGGCGCGGCCACGCCGAGCGCGCGAACTTCATCGACCGCGATCACCTCGAGCTCGAGGATCCGCTGTACACGACCTGCCGCGTCGACAACTACGACTGGTACATCCGCGCGGACACGATGCTGCTCGACCAGTCGACGCAGACGGGCGTCGCGCGCAACGCGAAGATCGTCTTCAAGGGCGTGCCGATCCTCGCGACGCCGTATCTCAGCTTCCCGCTCGACGACAGTCGCAAGTCGGGCTTCCTGCCGCCGACGGTGTCGATCACGTCGCGGAACGGCGTCGAGTATCTGCAGCCCTACTACCTCAACCTCGCGCCGAACTACGACCTCACGCTGTATCCGAAGGTGATCTCGTCGCGCGGACTGCAACTGGGCGGCGACGCGCGCTATCTCTTCCCGACGCTCAACGGCGACGTGCGCGCGGAAGGGCTGGCGCACGACCGCCTGTCCGACAACAAGAACCGCTATGCGCTGTCGACGCTCAACAATTACCTGAACGGCAACTGGTCCGGCTACGCGAACCTGAACAAGGTCTCCGACGACAACTACTTCGTCGACTTCTCGCGCACGATCGCGGTCTCGTCGCAACGCCTGTTGCCGCGTGACGCGGCGATCACGTACAACCAGCCGTACTGGTATGCGACGCTGCACACGCTGCGTTACCAGACCCTGCAGGACCAGGCGTCGCCGATCGTGCCGCCGTTCGAGATGTCGCCGCAGCTCCTGCTGCACGCCGCGCGCCTCGACGTGCTCGGCGGCTTCGACTTCACGCTCGACGTCGACGCGACGCGCTTCATCCATCCCACGCTCGCGGGCGGCGATCGCTACGTGTTCAACCCGAGCATCTCGTATCCGATCCTGCGGCCGGGCTGGTTCATCACGCCGAAGGCATCGTTCAACTCGACGCACTACAACATGCACGATCAGCCGCCCGGTGCGCAGACCGAATTCACGCGCAACCTCCCGACCGCATCGATCGACTCGGGACTCGTCTTCGAACGCGACACATCCTTCTTCGGACGGGCCCTGAGGCAGACGCTCGAGCCGCGCCTGTTCTACGTGCGCACGCCGTACAAGAACCAGGACAACCTGCCGAACTTCGACAGCGGCATCACGGACTTCAACTTCGCGCAGATCTTCGCGGAGAACCCGTTCGGCGGCTACGACCGCATCGCCGACGCGAACCAGCTCACGGCCGCGGTCACCACGCGCTTCATCAGCAACGACGACGGGGCCGAGATCTTTCGCGCCGCGGTCGGCCAACGTTATTTCTTCTCGCAGCAACGCGTGACGCTGCCCGGCGGCACGCCGATCGACAGCAGTCGCTCCGACGTGCTCGCCGAAGTCTCGGGGCAGGTCACGAAGACGTTCTCGGTCGACGCGGGCGCGCAGTACAGCCAGGTCGTCAAGGGCTTCATCCGCTCGAACTTCGGCGTGTCGTACCGGCCGGAGCCGACGAAGGTGATCAACGCCGAATACCGTTATCGGCAGGGCGACCTCGAACAGGTCGACCTGTCGGCCCAGTGGCCGCTCACGCGCAGCCTCTACGGGGTCGCGCGCGTAAACTACTCGACCCGTGACCGCAAGCCGATCGAGAGCCTGCTCGGAATCGAATACAGCGGCTGCTGCTGGGTCGCACGCGTCGTCGCCAGCCGCTATCAGACGGGTAACCAGACGGCGACGAGCACGTTGTTCCTGCAACTCGAGCTGAACGGTCTCGCGCGACTCGGATCGAACCCGCTCGAATCCCTGAAGCGCAACGTGCCGGGCTATCAACTGGTGAATCCGCCGCCGCCGGCGGGTTCGCCCTATCGCAATTATCAGTAGCGTCGACGCGCGCGTCCGACGCGTCTCGCGGGTGAGGCCATCGCCTCACGCGACGTTGGAGAAGAACACCGCATGAAGAATTCACGCATCTGCCGCGCGCTCGTCGTCGCGGGCATCGCCGCGACGCTCGGTCCGGCCGCGGCTACCGGGCAATCGCTCAACCTGAATCGTCAGCGTCCGAACACGCCGCCGCGGACGACGACGCAGACCGCGCCGGCCGAGCCGGCGGCCTCGCCGAAGCCGGCGACCCCGGCCCAGTCATCCGCCACGCAACAAGTCCTCGACCAGATCGCTGCCGTCGTCAACGGCGAGATCATCACGCGCAACGAGTTGCGCGAGCGCATCGCGACGGTGACGACGAACCTGCGGCGTCAGGGCACGCCCCTGCCGCCGGACGACGTGCTCGAGCGCCAGGTCCTCGAACGCATGATCGCGGATCTCGCGCAATTGCAGATGGCCGCGGACGCGGGCGTGCGTGTCGACGACGTCCAGCTCGATCGCGCGGTCCAGCGCGTGGCCGAGTCCAACAGGATGACCGTGGCGCAGTTCCGCGACCGCGTCGAAGCCGACGGCATGTCGTTCGCCAAGTTCCGCGAGGAGCTGCGTCAACAGATCATGATGGAGCGCGTGCGCTCCAAGGAAGTCGACGACAAGATCCAGGTCGGCGAAGGCGAGGTCGATGCGTTCATCGCGGAACAGAACGGCGTCGCGCCCGACGCGGTGCCCGAGGTCGACATCGCGCAGATCCTCGTGCGCGTTCCGGAGCAGGCGTCGCCCGAAGCGATCGAGAAGCAGCGCGCCAAGGCCGACGATCTCTACCAGCAGGCGACGGGCGGCGCCGACTTCGGTCGCCTCGCGGCGAGCTATTCGGACGGACCCGAAGCGTTGCAGGGCGGAGACCTCGGCTTCCGCGCGCAGGATCGACTGCCGCAGCTGTTCGTCGACGCGATCGAGCCGCTCGCGGTCGGTCAGGTCGCGAAGCCGGTCAAGAGTGCGAACGGCTTCCACATCCTCAAGCTCATCGCGAAGCGCGCGCAGGGGACCGGCGGCGTCGCCGCCGCGGCAATCCCGGGCGCTCCGGCCGGTCCGGTCGAACAGACACGGGCACGCCACATCCTGATCAAGGTCAACGAAGTCGTCTCCGCCGACCAGGCGAAGGCGCGGCTCGAGGACATTCGTCAACGCATCTTGACGAAGCAGGCGACGTTCGAGGACATGGCGCGCGCCTATTCGAACGACGCGTCCGCCAGTCGCGGCGGCGATCTCGGCCTCCTGTATCCGGGCGACACGGTGCCGGAGTTCGAGAGCGCGATGAAGGAGCTCAAGATCGGCGAGATCAGCCAACCGGTGCAGTCGCCGTTCGGCTTCCACCTGATCGAAGTGACCGAGCGCAAGAAGCAGGACATCGCGCAGGAACGGCTGCGCATGCTCGCGCGCCAGGCGATCCGCGAGCGCAAGATCGACGAGGCGTCCGACGCCTGGGCTCGCGAAGTGCGCGACCGCGCCTACGTCGAGATGCGTATCGACGACAAGTGACGGGACGCGCGTGACCGCTCCTGACCGAGCCGGCGTCCCGCGCATCGCGATCACGACGGGCGAGCCGGCAGGCATCGGCCCCGAACTCTCGCTCGCCGTCGCGCGCGAGGCCTCGACGACGGTCCGCATCGTCCTCGTCGGCGACGCGCGCATGCTGGCCGCGCGCGCCCGTTCCGCGGGCATCGCGGTCGCACTCGTCCCGTTCGCGCCCGAGCGCGACGCGCCGCGCGGTGCGGTCGAGGTGATCGACCTGGGGCTCGCGGCGCCCGCGATCCCCGGCACGCTCGATCCTGCGAACGGCCGCTACGTCGTGGCGACCATCGACCGCGCGATCGACGACGCGCGCGCCGGCCTCGTCGACGGCATCGTGACCGCGCCGGTCCAGAAGAGCGTGATCAACGACGCGGGCGTTCCGTTCACGGGCCATACCGAACACCTCGCGGCCCGCACGAACACGCCGCGCGTCGTGATGATGCTCGCCGGGCGGACCGGGGACGGCACGATGCTGCGCGTCGCCCTCGCGACGACGCATCTCGCGCTGTCCGCCGTCCCGCGCGCGATCACGCACGACATGCTGGTCGAGACGCTGACGATCATCGCCGGCGACCTGCGCGACAAGTTCGGCCTCGCGGCGCCGCGCATCCTCGTCACCGGGCTCAATCCCCACGCCGGCGAGGGCGGTCATCTCGGACGCGAGGAGATCGATGCGATCGCGCCGGCGATCGCCACGGCGTGCGCCGCCGGCATCGATGCGCGCGGGCCGTTTCCGGCCGACACGCTGTTCCAGCCGCGCCTGCTCGCCGACGCCGACGCGGTGCTCGCGATGTATCACGACCAGGGACTTCCGGTCCTCAAGTACGCGACCTTCGGCCGCGGCATCAACGTCACGCTCGGTCTGCCGATCGTGCGGACTTCCGTCGATCACGGCACCGCGCTCGATCTGGCCGCGGTGCCGGATCCGATGCGGCTCATCGACGTCGGCAGCATGCGGACCGCACTCGCCGTGGCGGTCGAGATGGCCGGCGCGCGCGCATGAGCGCGCACGTCGCGCGCAAGCGCTTCGGCCAGAACTTCCTCGTGGACCGCGGCGCGATCGCCGCGATCGTGCGCGCCATCGCGCCGCGCGACGACGAGGTCCTCGTCGAGATCGGGCCTGGCCTCGCCGCGTTGACCGAGCCGCTGCTCGACGCGCGCGGCCCAAGTCCCGCGCATCCCCTGCACGTCGTCGAGCTCGATCGCGATCTCGCCGCGAGACTCGAGCGACGCTTCACGGATCGTGTCGCGTCGGGGCGGCTCGCGATCCACCAGGGCGACGCGCTCGCGTTCGACTTCACGTCCCTCGCGCCGCAGGGCGAGTCGCTGCGCATCGTCGGCAACCTGCCGTACAACATCTCGTCGCCGCTGCTGTTCCGTCTCGTGGAGATCGCGGAGCGCATCGTCGACCAGCACTTCATGCTGCAACGGGAAGTCGTCGCGCGCATGGTCGCGGAGCCGGGCACGTCGGACTACGGTCGCCTCACCGTGATGCTGCAGGTCCGCTACGCGATGGCGGCGCTCTTCGACGTCCTGCCCGAGTCGTTCGACCCGCCGCCGAAGGTGACGTCGTCGGTCGTGCGGATGGTCCCGCGGCCCGTCGCCGCGATCGGCATCGACGACCCGGCGACGTTCGCGCGCATCGTGAGCCAGGCCTTCTCGCAGCGTCGCAAGATGTTGCGCAACACGCTCGCCGACTACAGCGAGGCGCTCGAGCGCGTCGGCATCCCGGCCACGGCGCGCGCCGAGGAAGTCTCGCCCGGCGACTTTGTCGCGCTCGCGAACCTCGTCGGTCGGCCCTAGACGACCTTGACGGAGATGTCGGGCAGGCCGTCGATGTGGCCGAGCATCACGTCGCCGACCACGACGGGTCCGACGTTCTCCGGCGTGCCCGAGTAGATGATGTCGCCCGGAAAGAGCTCGAACGCCTGCGAGAGGTTCGCGATCTGCTCGGCGACGCTCCAGATCATCTGCGACAGATCGGCGCTCTGCTTCACGACACCGTTGACCTTGAGCACGATCGCACCCTTCGTGAAGTGGCCGACTTCGCCGACCGGGTGGATCGGTCCGATCGGCGCCGCGTGATCGAAGCTCTTGCCGATCTCCCAGGGCTTCTTCTGGTCGCCCATCGCGCGCTGCAGGTCGCGTCGCGTCATGTCGAGTCCGACGGCATAGCCGTGCACGCAGTCCAGCGCGCGCGCCACCGGAATGTCGCGACCGCCGCTCTCGAGCGCCGCGACGAGTTCGAGCTCGTAGTGATAGTTCTTCGTCAGCGACGGATACGGGTGGTCGATGGTCCGGCCGATCGGCACCGGCTGCACGGCGTCCGACGGTTTCTGGAAGAAGAACGGGGGTTCGCGCGTCGGATCGGAACCCATCTCGCGCGAATGCGCGGCGTAGTTGCGGCCGATGCAATAGATGCGACGGACCGGGAAGACGACGGTCGACCCGACGATCGGCACCGCGGGCCGAGGCACGTCGAAGAGCGTGTTCGCATTCGTCGCGACGGGCGCGACGGAGGGCTCGGGCTTCGGCGACGCGCAGCCCGCGGCGGCGCCCGCCGCGAGCGCGACGCCCGAACGCAACCAGTGGCGACGATCGATGTCGGTCATGAGGGTCTCCTGGGCGTGGCGCGGATCAAGCGCGCTCGATCAGTTCGATCTTGTAGCCATCCGGGTCTTCGACGAACGCGATCACGGTCGTTCCCCCCTTGACCGCGCCGGCTTCGCGCGTCACCTTGCCGCCCGACGTGCGGATTCGTTCGCAGGCGGCGCGGGCGTCGGGGACCTGGACCGCGATGTGTCCGTAGGCGGACCCGAGGTCGTAGCGATCGACGCCGTAGTTGTAGGTCAGTTCGATCTCGGCCTGATCGGGATTGGTGTCGTAGCCGACGAAGGCGAGCGTGTACCGGTACTCGGGATTGTCGCGTTGCCGTAGGAGTTTCATCCCCATCACGCCGGTGTAGAAGTCGATCGACCGTTGCAGGTCGCCGACGCGCAACATCGTATGAAGCAGTCTCATCGTGTTCCTTCGATCCTGGAGTTCAGCCACCGTGACCCGCGCGAATCCGTCCGTCCTCGAGATCCACGCATTGACGCCGGAGCGGATGCCGGACTTCCTCCGCTTCTTCGACGAGGACGCATTCTCCGACAATCCGAAATGGGCGTCGTGCTATTGCCAGTGCTTCTACGAGGACCATCGCGTCGTCGTGTGGAAGGACCGCACGCATCGGGAGAACCGCCGCATCGCGTGCGAGCGCGGCGCGAAGGGCACGATGCGCGGCCATCTCGCGTATCTCGACGGCATTGTCGCGGGCTGGTGCAACGCCGTGCCGCGGCCGCTGTTGCACGCGCTCGACGAGGAAGGCCCGATCCCCGACGCGGACGTCGTGGGATCGATCGCGTGTTTCGTCGTGAATCCGGCGGCACGCGGGCGAGGTCTCGCCCGCGCGTTGCTCGAGGCGGCGTGCGAAGGCTTTCGTCGCGACGGACTGCGCGTCGCTGAGGCCTACCCGCGTCAGCCGAGCGACGATCCCGCGGCGAATCACTTCGGTCCGTTGCAGCTGTATCTGTCGTCGGGCTTCGTGGTCACGCGCGTCGACGACAGCGACGGCAGCGTCACGGTGCGAAAGGATTTGTAGGTTGACGATAACCGCCGCCTTCGCGGGGTTACCGTCGACCTACAACGTCGGCAGGAACTCCGGCGCCGGGTGCTTGACCTGCTCGCGCGCGACTTCGTAGTCGGGGAGGATCGCCGCGACCGTGGCCCAGAAGCGCGGCCCGTGGTTCATCTCCTTCAGGTGCGCGAGCTCGTGCGCCACGACGTAGTCGATCGACGACAACGGAAAGTGGATGAGGCGCCAGTTCAGGAGGATGCGGCCGTCCGCGCTGCAACTGCCCCAGCGCGTCTTCGCCGACGAGAGCCGCAACGCGGTGTGCCGGACGCCGAGGCGGGCCTCGTAGATCGCGAGGCGCTCGCGGAACAGCATCCTCGCTTCGCTCTGCAACCAGCCTTCGACGCGGTCCTTCCATTGGCGGCGCGTCGCGTCGGGCGGCAAGGACACGTTGAGCGTCATCGTCTCGCGATCGAGGGTCGTGCCGCGGCCCTTCGTCGACAGGCGCATCGTGATCGTCTCGCCGCGATACGGCAGCGTGCCGCCGTCTTCCCAGCGCACGACCGGCGTGGCCGCCTGTTGTCGTTGGAGGTCGGCGAGCTTCGTGAAGATCCACTCCTCGCGCTCCCGGATCATCGCCTCGACCTCGGCGATCGCGACCCAGCGCGGCGCCGCGACCGCGACGCCTTCCGACGTGACGGTGAGCCCGATCGTGCGACGACGTCCGCGCCGGAACGCGTACTCGATCGTGCGCTCGCCGAGCCGGATGCGACGCGGCTTCGCGTCGGCGCGCATCGGCGGGGCCGCGACGACCGGGACGATCGGCGCCGGCTCGGCCGGCGCGTCGTCGGGGAACAGCGACAGCTCGAGTTGTCGCGCGAGCGACGCGAGCACGCGACGAAGGCCCTTATGCCGCGGCATGGACCGCATCGCGTGACGGGGGGACGACGTCGATGCGCTCGACCTCGGCCTCGATCCATTGCTCGACTTCGGCGATCAGTCGCTCCGGCGTCGAACCGACCGACGGGATCGGCGCGCCGATCGAGACGTGGACGGTGCCCGGCGTCTTGAGGAAGCGCTTGCGCGGCCAGAAGCGGCCCGCGTTGTGGGCGATCGGCACGACCGGCACGCCGAGGCGGACCGCGAGACGCGTGCCGCCGCTCTTGTAGCGTCCCTTCGTACCGGCCGGCGTCCGCGTGCCTTCCGGGAACATGATGATCCAGCGGCCTTCGGCCATGCGTTGCGATCCCTGCGCGACGACGGACTCCCAGGCTTGCTGGCTGCGTCCCCGATTGATGTGGATCATGCGCAGCGATGCGATGCCCCAGCCGAAGAACGGCACCCAGTGGAGTTCCCGCTTGTAGACGAAGCACAGCTCGCGCGGCATCGTCGCCGGGAAGAAGAACGTCTCCCAGGTCGATTGATGTTTCGACAACAGGATGCACGGTCCGTCGGGGAGGTTTTCCATGCCCTGGACTTCCCAGCGGACGCCGCACAGCACGCGCAGCGCCCAGATGCAGATGCGCGGCCAGCACGCGATGACGCGATAACGGAAGTGCAGCGGCAGCGGCAGCATCAGGATGCTGGCGAAGGCGAACGGCACGACCGTCGCGGTCTGGAAGAGCAGGAACAACAGCGAGCGGAACGCGAGCATGGAACGATCAGTTGAGGGCCGTTTTCTTCGACGGCGACTGCGCCACGAGATAGCGCGCGGCCGCGGCGAGGTCTTCGAAGACCAGCGTGCCGGGAGGCAGTGGGCCGCGTTCGAGCGTGGCCAGTCCCTTGCCGGTCTTCACGAGGATCGGCGTGCAGCCCGCCGCCGCGCCCGCCTCGAGATCGCGATGCGAGTCGCCGATCATCGGCGTCCCGGGCAGTTCGACGTCGAAGCGTTCGGCGGCCTCGAGGAACAGGCCGGGCTTCGGCTTGCGGCAGTCGCAGCCGTTCTCGGGCAGATGCGGACAGAAGAACACCGCGTCGATCCGGCCGCCGACGGTCGCGAGCGCCTTGTGCATCTTCGTGTGCATCGCGTTCAACGCCTGCATGTCGAACAGGCCGCGGCCGAGACCTGACTGATTCGTCGCGATCGCGGCGCGCCAGCCGTTCTGGTTCAGCAGCGCGATCGCCGCGAGGCTGCCGGGGATCGGCGTCCACTCGTCCGGCGACTTGATGTACTGGTCGCTGTCGTGATTGATCACGCCGTCGCGGTCGAGGATGACGAGCTTCATGTCAGGCGGCCAGTTTCGACAGGTCGGCGACGCGGTTCATCGGATAGTGGAGCGACGACAGCAGTCCGAGGCGATTCGCACGCAGGGCCGCGTCTTCTGTGTTGACCATGACCTCGTCGAAGAATCGATCGACGGGGTCCTTCAGCGACGCGAGCGCGAGAAGCGCCGCCGTGAAGTCGCCTTCGATATAGGCCTTCTCGGCGCGCGGCCCGATCTCTCCGAGCGCGCGATGCAACGCGATCTCCGCGTCCGCGGTCAGCAGCGCAGGGTCGAGCGAGTGGCCGTGCGCGTCCGTCGACTTGCTCAGGATGTTGCGGACCCGCTTGTCCGCTGCGGCAAGGCTCGCCGACTCGGGCAGCGCCGCGAACGCGCGCACGGCGTCGAGTCGCAACGGGATCGCACCGAGCAGCCCTTCGCCGAACAGGACCGCTTCGACTTCATTGGCGGTGTAGCCGAGGTCGCGCAGATAGCCCGCGAGCCGGGCGCGCAGGAAGTCCGTCAGCTCGCGAAGGACGCCCGCGCGATTGCCGGCCGGCGTGTTCGCGAGCGCCTCGTCCAACAGCGTCGGCAGGTCGACCGGCAGCTTCTTCTCGATCAGCATCCGGAGCACGCCGAGCGCATGCCGGCGCAACGCGAACGGATCCTTGTCGCCGGTCGGGACCGCGCCGATGCCGAACAGGCCGACCAGCGTCTCGAGCTTGTCGGCGAGCGCCAGATCGACTCCGGTGTCCGTCGCCGGCAGCGCGTCGCCCGCGAAGCGCGGCTTGTATTGCTCCTCGATCGCGGCCGCGACATTCGGCTTCTCGCCGTCGTGCGCCGCGTAGTAACGGCCCATCAGTCCCTGCAGTTCCGGGAACTCGCCGACCATGTCGGTCAGCAGGTCGGCCTTCGCGATGCGGGCGGCGCGTTGCGCGTCGGCGACGTCGTGGCCCAGCAGGCCGGCGATCCTGCCGGCCAGGGCCTCGACGCGCTGCATGCGCTCGTACTGCGACCCCAGCTTGTTGTGATAGACGACGCTCTTCAACGCGTCGACGCGCGATGCGAGCGTCCTCTTGCGATCCTGGTCGTAGAAGAACTTCGCGTCGGCGAGGCGGGCGCGCAGCACGCGCTCGTTGCCGCCGACGATCGCGGACGGGTCCGCGGTTTCGAGATTGGACACGACGAGGAAACGATTGCGCATCGCACCGCTCGCGTCGGTCATCGCGAAGTACTTCTGGTTCTGCTGCATCGTCAGGATCAGGCACGCCTGCGGCACGTCGAGGAAGGCCGTGTCGAAGCTCCCTTCGTAGACGACCGGCCATTCGACGAGCGCGGTGACCTCGTCGAGCAACGCGTCGGGCATGACGACCCGATCGTCGCGTGCGGCGGCGGCGAGCTGTCCGACGATCGCCTCGCGCCGGGCCGCGAACGATGCGACGACCTTGCCTTCGGTGCGCAACGTGGCCTCGTAGTCCGTCGCACGGTCGATCGTCAGGTTCATGCGGCCGAGGAAACGATGGCCCGCGGTGATGCGTCCCGCGTCGATGCCGAGGAGGCGGATCGGCAGCACCGCGTCGTCGTGCAGCGCGACGAGGTGATGCGCGGGACGGACGAACTGGACCGTCGTCTCGACACCGTCCGCGTCGTAGCGCTGGTAGCTCATGCGCTTCGGGATCGGCAGGCGGTCGAGCGCCGCCGCCACGATGCCCTCCAACGCGACCGCGAGCGGCCGACCCGCGGCCCGCGTCCTCAGATACGTCGTGGCCGCCTTGCCTTCGCCCTCGACGTAGACGCGCTCGCTGCCGTCGCTGAAATCGGGACGATCGAGCAGCGCGGCGCGGCCCGACTTGTCGAGGCGCTTCCTCAACGCGTCGGTCGCGACGCCGTCCGCGCCGAACGCGATCGACGCGGGCATCAGTTTTTCGACGACCTCGCGATCCGCGCTCACGGTGGCGACGTCGTGGACGAGGACCGCGAGTCGTCGCGGCGTCGCGAACGCTTCCACGCGCGAGGACGCGGCGACGAAGTCGGCCTTGACGAGGCCGTCGGCGATCGCTTCCGCGAAGAGGCGACCGAAGGCCTTCAAGGCCTTCGGCGGGAGCTCCTCGGTCTGCAGTTCGACCAGCAGTGCCGCGCTCATCAGGCGGCCTTCGGCAGCGGGCCGCCACCCATCGGGAAGCCGAGCCGCTCCCGCGATGCGTAGTACGACTCGGCGACCGCGCGCGCGAGCTTGCGGATGCGACCGATGTACGCGGCGCGCTCGGTCACCGAGATGGCGCCGCGCGCGTCGAGCAGGTTAAACGTGTGCGCGGCCTTCAGGACCATCTCGTAGGCGGGCAATGCGAGCTCGGCCGCCATCAGCGAGCCGGCCTGCTGCTCGTAGTCGGCGAAGTGTTGCAGCAGCATCGCGACGTCGCTGTGCTCGAAGTTGTAGGTCGACTGCTCGACCTCGTTCTGGTGATAGACGTCGCCGTACGTGAGGATCCTCCTGACGCCGCGCTCCTCGCGTTCGGTCCACACGAGGTCGTACACGTTGTCCTTGCCCTGCAGATACATCGCGAGGCGCTCGAGGCCGTACGTGATCTCGCCGGTGATCGGCTTGCAGTCGAGCCCGCCGACCTGCTGGAAGTACGTGAACTGCGTGATCTCCATCCCGTTCATCCACACTTCCCAGCCGAGGCCCCAGGCGCCGAGCGTCGGATTCTCCCAATCGTCCTCGACGAAGCGCACGTCGTTCTTCTGCAGGTCGAAGCCGAGCGTCTCCAGCGAGCCCAGGTAGAGGTCGAGGATGTCCGGCGGCGACGGCTTGAGCACGACCTGGTACTGGTAGTAGTGCTGCAGGCGATTCGGATTCTCGCCGTAGCGCCCGTCCTTCGGTCGACGCGACGGCTGCACGTACGCGGCATTCCATGGCTCGGGTCCGAGTGCGCGCAGGAACGTGGCCGGATGCGACGTGCCGGCCCCGACCTCGAGGTCGATCGGCTGCAGGAGGGCGCAGCCCTGTTCGGCCCAGTAGCTCTGGAGCGCGAGGATGATCTGCTGGAAGGTCTTCATCAGGCGCTGGAGGAAACGCGCATTTTAGCGATACGGGCGCCCGCGTCGTCGCTCGGCCCCCGGAACAGCATCGCGACGATCAGCAGCAGCGCGAGGCCGATCGCGACGTCGTTGCCCCAGCGCACGAAGGGCGTGAGCCCCGTCATCCCCTGCACGTCGACGTCGAGCGAGCCCTTCGTGAACGGGTCGAGCTTCGCGAGGACCTGCGCGTGCGGACCGATCGCGGCGGTCATGCCGGTGTTCGTCGATCGCAGCATCGGTCGGCCCGTCTCGAGCGTGCGCATGCGGCTGATGTCCAGGTGCTGCGGCAAGGCCATCGAGTCGCCGAACCATGCGACGTTGCTGACGTTCACGAGGATGTGCGCTTCCGCCGCCTGGCGTCGGATCTCCTCGCCGAACAAGTCCTCGTAGCAGATGTTGAACGCGATCCGCTTGCCCGCGAGCACCATCGGTTCGGGCGTCGTCGTGCCGCGCGTGAAGTCGCCGAGTGGCATGCGCATCAGCGCGACGAACCAGTGGAAGCCGGTCGGGATGAATTCGCCGAAAGGCACGAGGTGCGACTTGTCGTAGCGCTGCAAGTGCAACGTGAGCAGCGGATCCGGTTCGGCCTCGGGCAGCGTCAGCTCCTCGGGCCGCACGTCGCCGGTCAGCGCCGGTGGCGACGACGGCGGCGACTCGCCGCTCGTCGACGGCAACGCGGCCGGGATCGCGGCTTGCGGGACCGGCGGGACGCGGACGGGATCGAACGCGACGACGCTGTTGAAATAGCGATTGTTGCCTTCGTAGATCGGTACGCCGAACGCGACGGCCGAGCGGGACTTCGTGGCCGCGGCGACGAGGCGTTCGAGCAGCGGTCGCGGCAACTCGTCGAGGAAGGTGGGGAACGCGGTCTCCGGCAACACGATCAACGCGGCGGGCTTCGCCTCGATCATCGCGAGGTAATCGTTTGCGATGCCGAGGAAGCGCGACTCGTCGAACTTGATGTCCTGCGGGACGTTGCCCTGGAGCAGGCGGACCGCGATCGGCGGCCCGTCGGCCTGCGTCCAGTCGATCGTCCGCAGTCCCTGGCCGATCAAGGGAAGGCCGACGACGATCGCGAGCGCGACGACGACGCGCGGCCGCGGATACAGCGACGGCCCGCGCACCGCGGCCAGGGCGATCGTGATCGCGATCGCGGCGGCCACGAGGCAGACGCCGTAGACCCCCACCACCGACGCATAGCCGCCGAGCGGTCCGGCGACGTGCGCATAGCCCGATGCGAGCCACGGGAAGCCGGTGAACACGACGCCGCGCGCGAATTCCGACGCGGTCCACAGGCCCGCGAAGCCGCCGATCGCGACGAGCGGCCCCGGACGGCGGGCCTGCAACAGCCCGGCGTACAGCGCGCACGCGAGCGCGGGGTAGAGGGCGAGATAGGCGGCGAGCAGGAAGACGCCCCCGGCCGCGATCAACGCGTTCATCTCGCCGTAGGTGTGCAGGCTGATGTAGATCCACGAGACGCCCGCGAGGAACCAGCCGAGTCCGAAGCCGAAGCCTGCGCGCGCGGCCGCGAACGCGGCCCGACGCGTACCGCGGAAGCCCTCGGGCTCGCGCGCCGCCCGGACCACGAGCGCCGCGAGACCCGCGAGCGTCGCGAGTTCGATCGGCCAGGTCGTGTCGTCGATGAACGCGGCCGCATGCAGGGCACCGAGCACCAGCGCGAGCAGGAAGCGCAACGGAAAGCGCGCGGGGAGGGCGACGACCAGCATGCGGTCCGGCGAACGACGGAGGCTCGAGGCGCGCGCGCGCTCAACCGGCCTCGTCGTGCTCCTCTTCGGTCGTCAGCTTCTCGACGCGCAGGACGTCGAGCCGACGCGCGTCGGCGCGCAACACGGTGAAGCGGATGTTGCCGATGATCGCTTCCTCGCCGCGCCGCGGGACGCGGCCGAGGTGATCGGTGACGAGGCCGCCGATCGTCTCGGCGATGTCGTGTTCGAACGCGGTGCCGAAGTATTCGTTGAACTGGTCGATGTCCGTCAACGCGCGCACGCGCCAGCGCGGGCCGAGCGGCCCGGGGTCGATCACCACGATGTTGTCGTCGTCCTCGTCGAAGTCGTGCTCGTCCTCGATATCGCCGACGATCTGCTCGAGGACGTCCTCGATCGTGACCAGTCCCGCGACGCCGCCGTACTCGTCGACCACGATCGCCACGTGATTGCGGTTCGCGCGAAAGTCGCGCAACAACACGTTGAGGCGCTTCGATTCGGGGATGAAGACGGGCGGACGCAGGATTCGGCGCACGTCGAAGTCGTGGTCGTCGCTCGAGTGCCGCAGCAGATCCTTCGCGAGCAGGATGCCGATGACGTGATCGCGATCGTCCTCGATGACCGGGAAGCGCGAATGCGCGGTCTCGATGACGAACGGGATCAGCTCGGTCGGCGCCTTGCGGATGTCGATCATGTCGATCTGCGAGCGCGGGACCATGATGTCCTTCGCGGTCAGCTCGCTGACCTGCATCACGCCCTCGATCATCGACAACGCGTCGGCGTCGAGCAGGTCGCGCTCGTGCGCACTGTGCAGCATCGTCAGGAGCTGTTCCCGATCCTCGGGTTCGCGCATGAGGAGCGCGGAGAGTCGCGCCAGCAGAGTCGGTGAGTTCTCTCGCTGGCGCGTGGGAGTCTGGGGGTCAGACATTCTTGCGAATGCGGAATTGCGGGCCTTCGAGGATACACGAGCGCCTTTTCGGTCCGAGGAGTCGACCGTCATCACAAAGGCATTGACCTTAGTATCGAGGTCGGGGATACTAAGGCCCATGCCTAACCAATCGATCCGGCTCGACCGCGTCTATCGCGCCCTGGCCGACCCCACGCGCCGTGCGGTACTCGAACGTCTGGGCCGGGGACCGGCGACGACCAGCGAGCTCGCCCGGCCCCACGGCATGGCGCTGCCGTCGTTCGCGCAGCACCTCGACGTGCTCGAGGACAGTGGTCTCGTCCGCTCGATCAAGGCCGGTCGCGTCCGGACGTATCGCATCGTCCCCAAGCCGCTCGAGGCCGCATCGCGCTGGCTGGACGCGCAGCGGATGCATTGGGAAAAACGCCTCGATCAGCTCGACGCGCTGCTCGCGGAACAACAACTCACCGACGAAGGAAAGCAGACATGACGTTCCGCCCCGATCCCGAACTCGATCTCGTCCTCGAACGCACCGTCGATGTCCCGCCCGAGTTCGTCTGGCGCGCGTGGACCGAACCCGAGTTGCTCAAGCGCTGGTTCACACCGGCACCCTGGACCACCTCGGGCTGCACGATCGACCTGCGCCCCGGCGGCATCTTCCAGAACGTCATGCGCTCGCCCGACGGCATGGAGATGACAAACACCGGCTGCTATCTCGAAGTCGTGCCGAATCGGCGCCTGATCTGGACCGGCGGACTCGCGCCGGACTATCGACCCAAGGTGGCCGACCCCAGCCGTCCGTTCATCATCACCGCGATCGTCGAGATGGAAGCGACGGCGAGCGGCGGCTGCAAGTACACCGCGACCGTCCTGCACAGCGACCCGAAGAGCCGCGAAGTGCATCAGACGATGGGCTTTCATCAAGGCTGGGCCACGGCGCTCGATCAGCTCGTCGCGCTGTACAAGACGCAGTGACCCGTCGTTCGTCGGGACGCGCGGACGCTCCGGGCGCGCGCGTCTAGACGGTTTCTTGATGCGGCCCGCTCATCTCTCGACGCGGCCTTGACCCGACGTCCGTTAACGTCCCCGGGCGGTCGATCGACGAGTGGCACCCGCCTTCGTCCCTCCGGCCGCATGGACGAGGGTCATGAACAGGCAAGCAGCGCTTTTTGTCGGCATCGCCGCTCGAGGGAGGCGACTGACGCTCGCGTCGATCGCCTCCGGACGTGCGGCGATCGAAACCAGCTTCCCCGAAACGCCCCTGAGTGCGGAGACGATCCGCGTCTATCTCTGCGACCACGACGGTCCCGTCACCCTGGCGGTCGACGGCGCGTTGATCGATCTCGCGTTGCGCTGGGGTCGCTCCACGTCGGCGGCGACGATGCTGGTCCCGTCGGAGCCGACGGCACCGGCGGCTTCGCTCGCGCAGGTCGCGAGGCGGTCGCGATGAAACTCGAGTTCATCGCGGTCGGCCGCAAGCTCGCGGATCGTCGACGCCACGAAGAAACCGCGCGCATGGCGGATCTCGCGCGCGTCGCGAGCGCGCTGCAGCCGGAAGCGATCCTGCTCGACGTCGACGCCCGCGGGGCGGAACGTGCGCTGAGGATCGCGGCCGACGCGATCTCGATGAAGCACGCGCTGAACCCGACGCTCGTCTTCGACGCGCTGTGGCGACGCGAGCAGGCCGCGTCGACCGCGCTCGGCAACGGCTTCGCGATCCCGCATGCGCGTCTCGCGGGAATCGAGCGTCCGGCGACGCTCTTCATCCGGCTGCGCAACGCGATCCCGTTCGGCGCCGCCGACGACGCTCCGGTCTCGCACCTGCTCGTCGTTCTCGTGCCGAAGGACGGCGCCGATGCTGACCACCTGCTGATGCTGTCCTTCATCTCGCAACTCTTCGCGCGACGCGGCTTCAAGGCGAAGCTCGAACGGGCGTCGGACGTCGCCGAGGCGGACGCCGTATTCCGAGACGCCGTCGCCCCGCTCGTACGTCGCGCCGCGCGCGACGGGTCCTAGCGGGACGTCGTCACGGCCACGCCCACGCCGCGCCGCGCACGCCCGACGAGTCGCCGTGTCGATTGCGCACGATCGGCGTCGTGACCGAATCGGAGAAGACGAACTCGGCGAGCGCGCGCGGCACCTCGTCGTACAACGCGTCGACGTTCGACAAGCCGCCGCCGAGCACGATGACGTCCGGGTCGAGCAGGTTGACGACCGACGCGAGCGACTTCGCGAGGCGTCGCACGTAGCGGGACAGCGTCGCGCGCGCCTCGCGGTCGCCGCGCGCGGCATCGCGCACGATCGTCGACGCTTCCACGTCCGTCCCGCGGTGATCGGCCGAGAAGGCCGGCCCAGACAGGTAAGTCTCGATGCAGCCGAGGCGGCCGCAGTAGCAGCGCGGCGCGGGCAGGTCGACGGCCTCGACGCGCGGCAACGCGTTGTGCCCCCACTCGCCGGCGATCGCATTGCGCCCGACGTGGATCGCGCGGTCGATCGCGATGCCGCCGCCGACGCCGGTTCCGAGGATCACGCCGAAGACGACGCGGTGGCCCGCGCCCGCGCCGTCGACCGCTTCGGACAGCGCGAAACAGTTCGCGTCGTTCGCGACGCGCACCGGGCGTCCGACTCTCGCCTCGATGTCGTCGACGAACGCGCGGCCGTTGAGCCAGGTCGAGTTCGCGTTCTTCACCAGGCCGGTCGTCGTCGAGATCGCGCCGGGCATGCCGATGCCGACGGATCCGCGCGACGCGACCTGCGCTTCGATGCGCTCGATCAGGATGGCGATCGCGGCGAGCGTCGCGTCGTAGTCGTCGCGCGGCGTCGCGATGCGTTCGCGCGCGAGCGTCCGTCCGTCCTCGTCGAGCGCGATCGCCTCGATCTTCGTGCCGCCGAGGTCGATGCCGATGCGCGTCACGGCGAGCCCGCGTCGATCGAGCGAGCGACGCGGAAGCCCACCCCCGCACTTCGATAGTTCTCGAGCGTGGCGCCTCGCGGCGGACCGAAATTGCGAAACGCGGAGCGGATCATGGCCGGCGGATCGCCCCAGTCTCCGCCGCGCAGCATGCGATAGGCGCACGAGTCGCTGCCCGCCATTCCGCGGAGCAGGAAATCGCTCGGAGGGAGCGGGCGCGAGACCTCTTGTGCGCGTCCGTCCGCAGCGCGCGAAGCGGCATAGTCCACCGACAGGCAGTCCTGCATCCATTGCAGGACATTGCCGTGCATGTCGAACAGGCCGAACGGATTGGGCGGGAAGGCGGCGACAGGCGAGGTCGCGATCCAGCGATCCGGACCGGACGCGAGGCCGGAGCAGCAGGTGTCGGCGCCGTAGTTCGCGCGATCGTGCGTCGCCTCTTCACCCCATGGGAACGCGCTCGTCGTCCCGCCCCGGGCGGCGTATTCCCATTCGGCCTCGCTCGGCAGCCGATACGCGTGTCCGGATCGTTCGCTCAGCCAGCGGACGTAATCCTGTGCGTCGTACCAGGTGACGCAGACGACGGGATGATCGTCGCCTTGCTCGAAGTCGAGGGACCGCCACGACTTGTCCGGGTCCGGCCGCGGCCCCATCGGGCCGGCCCACGCACAGCCGCCGACGGTGGGCCGCTTCGTCGCCACGACGAATGCGGCCCACATCGCGCGCGTGACATCCGTCCGCGCGAGCGCGAAGCGCGGGATCGTGACCTCGTGGGTCGGACCCTCCTCCGCGCCGCGTCCGACTTCTGTCGCCGGCGAGCCCATCACGAAACGGCCTCCGGGGATCACGATCATCTCCGGACAGTCACGGCAATCCCGGAAACTTCGTCCGGCCTCGGCGCTCGACGACGGCGCGGGGCTCGACGACGGCGCGGAGGGGCGCACGCTCGTGCAGGCGGCCGCGAGCGCGCAGCAGACGATCGCCGAAAGTCGGAGCAGCGTCATCGCGCGTGCGCGGACTCGAGCACGGCGCGCACCTGGTCGACCTCCGCGTCGTACGCCGCCGTATCGCCGTCCGCGGGCTGCGGCAGGAATTGATCCGGCTGCAGGCCTGCGACGTCGACCGGGAACGCGGGCAGTCGCAGCGAGCGCGACGTCGCATACGTCAGGCGGTGTCGGCCCGACGGCAGCATGTGGGGCCGCAGGTTCGAGTAGTCGAGCGCGCCATAGGTCGGGCGGCCGAAGACCTTCACCTTCAGGCTCTGGCGCGCCGCGAGCACGAATTCCTCGCATGAACTGCCGCACAGGCGGTCGATCAGGAGGCCGATGCGGCGCGGGTTGCGCGTCGTGCGGCCGGGACGCGCGACCTCCGTTCCGTTGTCGCCGGCGACGCGCACGTACGTGCCGGCCGGGGCGGCGCGCATCGCGTCGAGGACCGGCGTCATGAACTTCCAGCAGATCGCGGCCTCGTTGCCGGCGTTGCGACACGCGTCCTCGCTCGCGGCGATGTTCGCCGGCGTCGAAAGGAACTCGGCGCTGACGGTCCGGGTGATGTTGTCGTCGATGAAGGGCATCACCGGCTCGTACGACGAGTCGGAGCCGCCCCCGTTGTGTCGCACGTCGACGACGAGGTTCGGCCGCGCGAGGATCTCCGCGCGATGCGTCGCGACGGTCGACGCGATCAGCGCCGCGTAGGGATCGCCGAACGACGGCAGCACGAGGAGTGCGGTGCGCTTCGACAGCACGCGAAAGCGCGGGGCGCGCGCGTCGTTCGCGGTCGGCGGCGGGGAGAGCGTGCGGGCCGCATCGGGGTCGACGAACGACACGCCGAGGTGGCCGCGCCGATAAGTCCGCAGGTAGGTGCGCAGCACCGACAGGCACGCGTCTTCGTCCTCGACGCGCGACGCGTCGTCGCGCGCCTTCGCCCACGCACGATCGAAGACGTCCTGGCCGAGGCGCTCGACGTGAGCCGGCGCCCCCGTGTCGTTCTCGAGCAGGAACGCGGGGAGCGCATCGAGATCGGTCCGACACGCGTCGGCGATCGCGTTCGTCGCGGCCTGCCCGGAGACGCTCCATGCGGCGCAGGCGACGAGCAGCGCGCGCTTCATCGTCGCGGAAGGCTCATTGCTGCGCATAGGGATCGGCGATCCGGAAGCGGGCGAGGACGCGGCGTTCGACCGCCTCCATCGCATCGGCCTCTTTCGGCGTCTCGTGATCGTGGCCGGTCGCGTGCAGGACGCCGTGCACGACGAGATGCGCGCAGTGATCGTGCGCGGTCTTGTGTTGCGCGCGCGCTTCCTTCACGACGACGGGCATGCACACGACGATATCGGCGATCGCCTGTCGGTCGTCGGGCCCGTCGAACGGGAACGTCAGGACGTTCGTCGCGTAGTCGCGGCCGCGATAGCTGCGGTTGAGCGCGCGCGCCTCTCGCGCATCGACGAAGCGCAGCGTGAACGTCGCGTCGTCGATCGTCCCGCGCTGCGACGCGAGCGCGCCCGCGACCCAGCGACGAAGCTGGGCGCGCGACGGGACGGGCGAGGCCGTCTCGATCTGGATCGACAGATGCAGGCGCGGCCCCACGCTGGCGTCAACTTTCGGGCTTCGGGAAGTGCGCCTCGTACGCCTCGACGATGCGGGCGACGAGCGGATGCCGGACGACGTCGGCGCTCGAGAAGTGCGTGAAGCCGATGCCGCGCACCTTCGCGAGCACGAGGCTCGCCTCGACGAGGCCGCTCTTGTTGTGGCGGGGCAGGTCGATCTGCGTGACGTCGCCGGTGACGACGGCCTTGCTGCCGAAGCCGATGCGCGTCAGGAACATCTTCATCTGCTCCGGCGTCGTGTTCTGCGCCTCGTCGAGGATGATGAACGCGTTGTTGAGCGTGCGCCCGCGCATATAGGCGAGCGGCGCGATCTCGATCGTCTGCTTCTCGAAGAGCTTCTGCGTGCGATCGAAGCCGACGAGGTCGTAGAGCGCGTCGTAGAGCGGACGCAGATACGGATCGATCTTCTGCGCGAGGTCGCCGGGCAGGAAGCCGAGCCGTTCCCCGGCCTCGACCGCGGGACGCGTGAGCACGATGCGCTGCACCGTGTCGCGCTCGAGCGCGTCGACCGCCGACGCGACCGCGAGATAGGTCTTTCCGGTGCCGGCCGGGCCGATGCCGAACGAGATGTCGTGTGCAGCGATCGACTTCAGATAGGCGCGCTGGTTCGGCGTCCGGCCGTGCAGGTCGCTGCGCCGCGTCCGGAGCGCCGCGGGCTCGTCGGCGGTCGGCTCGGCATCGGGGCGCTTCGCGTCGCGCGGCCCGCGCTTGAGTTCGACGAGTCCGAGCTGGATGTCCTGGCGCGACAGCGGCTGTCCCGCGAGCGTCGCGAAGTATTCGAGCGCGCCGCGTCCCTGCTCGCTCGCCTTCCCCTCGATCGCGAACCGTGCGCCGCGCCGCTTGATCGTGACGTCGAAGGCCGCTTCGATCTGCCGCAGGTTCTCGTCGAGCGGGCCGCACAGGTTCGCAAGGCGCGCGTTGTCGAGGTCGGCGAGGTAGGCCAGTGCTTTCGTCTTCAATCCAGTCCTTGTCTTCGCGAAGGTCTCAGCGCCCGGCGACGCCGAACGACACCGGCCCGCCGTCGCGATAGGAGATGGCATCGCGGCGCACGAGTGTGCGCCCGTCGACGCGGAACAGATGCAGGGTCCGGTCGACCACGCTCTGGGCGAACAGCGTGCGATCGTCGAGGAAGGCTGTTCCCTGCGCCCAGCCCCCGATGTCCGCGTCGGCGATCCGCGTGAACCGCCTCGCGGCGATGCGCAACAGCACGAGCTTGCTGCGGGACACGTACTGCGGGTCCCGAGGCGACACGGTGCTCATGTTCTGCACGGCCGCGGCGGCATGGCGGCCGTCGGGAGCGCAGCCGACGCCCTCGGGAGACGGGCCGACCGTGATCGTGTCGACCACGCGGGCCGGCGTCGCCGCGAGGTCAATCAGGCTGATCGTGTCGCCGTCTCCGGTGACGTTGCCGTAGTTCGCGACGACCGCGAGACCCGTGGTGCCGCATAGCGACAGCGAGGTCGGATGGATGCCCGCACTCATCTCGCGAACGGCGGGCATCACGAGCCGCCCGTCCTTCAGGTCGAAGAGCGCGATCGTGCCCTTGTTCGAGAACGTGACGACGACGGCGTCGCGTCCGGGCACGAACGCGGCGACCATCGGCCCCGCGTCCTTCTCGAACGATTGCTTGCCGAGCAAGGTCGCGCGCCCGCCTGCGATCGACAGCAGCGACACGCTGTCGTCCTGGTTGTGGACCACGAGGGCGAACGTCCCGGTCGGGTCGAGCGCAACCGACGATGGCGACGCGTCGAGCTCGATCGTTTGCGCGACGCGGATCGGCGTCGCTTCGAGGTCGATCAGCGAGACCCGTCGATCAGCGGCGAAACGGCTCGGATCGTCCGCATCGATGCGCGACGAGGCGCTTGCGAGCGCGAACGATCCGTCCGCGGCGATCGCGATCGCCGACGGAGGCCCCTGGAAGCTCGTCGGGGCGTCGACGCGGCCGAGAGGCCGTGGGTTCGCGCCGTCGAAGCGATAGAAGACGATCGAGTCGGGTGGCGGCGAGGCGACCGGCCGTGCGTCTCCGTCCACCAGCACCGCCTTCGGGTCGAGGGCGATCCCGAACGTGGGAGGCGCGGCGCTCGCCGCGGCCGCGGCGAATGCGATCGACAGGACGGACGCCAGCGCGCCGACGCTCAGGCGGCGGCCGACCATCGGTGCGACGAGGCGACCTCGCCGCGCAGCGAGTGCGGATACGCGAGCGTGATGTCGACGTCGATCAGGGCGCCGACGTCCGCGGGGCCTTGGAAGTTGACGACGCGGTTGTTGTCGGTGCGACCCATCATCTCGTTCGGATCCTTGCGGGCCGGACCTTCGACGAGCACGCGCTGCCGCGTGCCGACCATCGCGTCGCTGATGCGACGCGCGTTCGCGTCGATCGTCGACTGAACGCGCTGCAGTCGCGCGAGCTTCGTCGCCGCATCGAGCGTGTCCGGCAGGTTCGCAGCCGGCGTGCCGGGGCGCGCGCTGTAGATGAACGAGAACGAGGCGTCGAAGCCGACGGCGTCGACGAGCTTCATCGTCGCCTCGAAGTCCCCGTCGGTCTCGCCGGGGAAGCCGACGATGATGTCGGTCGAGATGCAGACGTCGGGGCGGACCGTGCGCAGCCGCCGCACGATCGACTTGTACTCGAGCACCGTGTAGCCGCGCTTCATCGCGGACAGCACGCGGTCCGAGCCCGACTGCACCGGCAGGTGGACGTGCGACACGAGTTGCGGGATGCGCGCATACGCGTCGATGAGGCGTTGCGTGAATTCCTTCGGGTGAGACGTCGTGTAGCGGATGCGCTCGATGCCGGGAATCGCGGCGACGTAGTCGAGCAGCGTCGCGAAGTCGGCGCGTTCGTCGGGCGCGTCGGGCATCGCCGCCGTGTACGCGTTGACGTTCTGCCCGAGCAGCGTGACTTCCTTCACGCCCAGGTCCGCGAGCGCGGCGACTTCGACGAGGACGTCGTCGAAGCCGCGCGAGACTTCCTCGCCGCGCGTGTAGGGGACGACGCAGAAGCTGCAGTACTTCGAGCAGCCTTCCATGATCGACACGAACGCGGTCGCGGCCCCTTCCGTCAACTTCGCGGTCGGCGGCGGCAGGTGGTCGAACTTCTCGATCTCGGGAAAGCGGATGTCGACCTGCGACTCGCCGGTACGGCGTCGCGCCTCGATGAGCTGCGGCAGGCGGTGCAGCGTCTGCGGACCGAACACGACGTCCACGTAGGGCGCGCGCTTCGTGATCGCCGCGCCTTCCTGGCTCGCGACGCAGCCGCCGACGCCGATCACGAGGCCGGGCTTCGCGGCCTTCAGTTCCTTCACGCGACCGAGGTCGGAGAACACCTTCTCCTGCGCCTTCTCGCGGACCGAGCAGGTATTGAAGAGGATCACGTCGGCCTCCTCGACGACAGTCGTCGCGACCATCGTCTCGCCGGCGTTCGCCGACGCTTCGCGCAGCACGTCGGCCATCTTCGCCGAGTCGTACTCGTTCATCTGGCAGCCGAAGGTCTTGATGTAGAGCTTCTTCATCAATTACTCCCTCCCCTTCAAGGGGAGGGTTGGGGAGGGGATGGGGTCGACCACGCGCTTCGAGGCTACTGATCCGTCGGCACCACGGAGTTCGGCTGTTCCTTGATGTCGTCGCTCGACCAGAAATTCCACCAGGGCGTATAGATGACCTCGTCGGGCGTCAGCAGCCAGATCCGGCGCACGTCGCCGTTCAGGTCGAGCTGGACGCGCGCATAGACGCCGACCGGCATCTCGCCCTTCACGATGGTCGAATTGCTCGGACTGAAGATGAGGACGCCGGGGGCTAGGTGCAGCGAATGCTTGTTGGCGACGAGCGTGTCGTCGCTGACCGCGTGGACCTTCACCTGGAAGGTGTTCTGCGGGAACACGCGCGCGGCGAACGCGTGCGCGGACAGCAGCGCGGCGGCGACGAACAGGACGATTCGGGGGGACGCGAGACGAAACATCGCGAAATGTTAGCAGCAGCCCGCTTTCGGGCCGCCGACCGCGCGTCAGGTCAGGTGCAGGCGGACGAGCAGGACCGGGCCCGCGATCAGGACCCAGGTGATGAAGCACAGGAGGAGGGCGAGGAAGACGGCCGCGCTGCCGAGGTCCTTCGCGCGCCCCGACAGGCGGTGATGATCGAAGGAGATGCGGTCCACGGTGGCCTCGATGCTCGAGTTGAGCAACTCGACGATCAGCACGAGCATCACCGATCCGATCAACGCGAGCGTCTGCAGGGCCGGCAACCAGAGGATCAGCGCGACGGGGACGAGCACGGCCGCGAGGATCAACTCCTGGCGGAACGCGCTCTCGACCTGGAACGCGTGCGCGAGGCCGCGCATCGAGAACTTCAGCGCGAGCCAGATTCGTCGCAGGCCGCCGGCGCTCTTGTACGGACTCTCGGGTTCGGCGTCCGGTCGCGACGGCGTCGCACTCACGACGCGGGTTCTCGGGCCAGACGGTCGGCGGAGGGGTCCGAGTGCGCCGACAACGGATGCAGATGACGCACGAACTCGCGCGTGCAGGCTTCCCAGGAGAACTTCTCCGCGTGGCGTCGCGCAGCATCGCGATCGATGCCGAGCGCGCGCATGCAAGCCGAGCGCAGGTCGATGTCGAGTGCGCCAGCGGGGGAGTCTCCGAGCACGTCGATGGGTCCGGTCACGGGATAGGCGGCCACGGGACAACCGCAGGCCATCGCCTCGAGCAGCACGAGGCCGAAGGTGTCGGTGCGGCTGGGAAAGACGAACACGTCGGCGGCATTGTAGAGCGCGGCCAGCGCCGGCTGTTCGAGCACGCCGGTGAAGCGGACGCCCGGATGCCTCGCCTTGAGCATCGACAATTGCGGGCCTTCGCCCGCGACCCACTTGCTGCCGGGCAGGTCGAGGTCGAGGAAGGCCTCGATGTTCTTCTCGACCGCGACCCGTCCGACGTACAGGAAGACCGGGGGCTTCAGGTCGTTCGGCATCGGCGTGCCTGGCTTGAACATGTCGAGGTCGACGCCGCGCGCCCACAAGACCACGCGATCCTTCGCGAAGCCCGCGGCGACGAGGTCGTCCTGCACGACGCGGGTCGGTACGAGCACGGCCGACGACGGTCCGTGGAACCAGCGCAGGAAGCGGTACGTCCACGCCAACGGAATGCCGATCCGCGCCTGGACGTATTCCGGGAAGCGCGTGTGGTACGCGGTCGTGAACGGCAGGCGGTGCCGGATCGCGTAGCCGCGCGCGGCCATGCCGAGCGGACCTTCGGTCGCGATGTGGATCGCGTCGGGCGCAAGCGCCTCGATGCGTTTGGCGACCCGGGTGCGGGGCCACATGGACAGCCGGATCTCCGGATAGGTCGGGCACGGGATCGTGCGGAACTCGAGCGGCGTGATCATCGCGACCTCGTGGCCGAGCAGTTCGAGTTCGCGGCGCGTCGACTTCAGCGTGCGCACGACGCCGTTGACCTGCGGCTCCCACGCGTCGGTGACGATGAGGATCTTCATGCCGCGGTCGCCAGCGCGTTCGCCGCGGCGGGTGATGCGGTGCCCACGGCGCCCCAGTGGACGATCCTCAACGCGCCGCCCGCGTCCTCGACCAGGGCCGTCAGGCTCTCGACCCAATCCCCGTCGTTGCAATACAGGATGCCGTCGATCATTCGAATCTCCGCCTTGTGGATGTGACCGCAGACGACGCCGTCGAAGTTGCGTCGACGGGCTTCGCCGACCATCGCGTTCTCGTAGTCGGTGATGAAGCCCACCGCGTTCTTGACCTTGTGCTTCAGGTATTGCGACAGCGACCAGTACGGAAAGCCGAAACGTGCGCGCGCCTGGTTGAACCAGTGGTTCAGTGCGAGCACGAACGTGTAGAGCGAGTCACCGAGGTACGCGAGCCACTTCGCGTGCTGGATCACGCCGTCGAAGAGGTCGCCGTGCGTGACGAGCAGCCGCCGGCCGTCCGTCGTGACGTGCGTCGCCTCGTAGACGACGTCGATGCCGCCGAAGGCCATGTCGACGTAGTGGCGCGCGAACTCGTCGTGGTTGCCGGGGATGAAGACGACGCGCGTGCCCTTGCGCGCCTTGCGCAAAATCTTCTGCACGACGTCGTTGTGCGACTGCGGCCACTTCCAGCCACGGCGCAGTTGCCAACCGTCGATGATGTCGCCGACGAGATAGAGGACGTCGGAGTCGTTGTGCTTGAGGAAGTCGATCAGGTATTCGGCCTTGCAGCCCGCGGTCCCGAGATGGAGGTCCGAGATCCAGATCGCGCGATAGCGATGCGACGACGCCTCGTCGGACGCGGCGTGGGCGGGAGGTGCTCCTTCGAACGATGCCAGGAGCGATGCGTTGAGCCGTGCGTTCACGGACGCGCATTACAGCGAGACGACGTGACATCGCGGCGTAAGGACCGTGACCGTTTCGCGTCGTTGCGCCGACGCATCGGTCGGGCGGACGTCGGACGTCGGTCGCGGGATCAGCGCGGAGCGGCCATGCCGAGCGCCATCCAGGCCGCCATCGCCACCATCATCAGGTTCTCGACGAGCGAGACGAAGCCGAGCGGGACGTTGCTGCCGCCGCCGACGCATGCGCACTTCAGTTCGCGGCGATCGATGTACACGGCCTTGAACACGGAGACCGCGCCGATGCCGCCGATGAGCGCCGCGAGCGGCACCGACAGCCAGTTCAGCGCGCCCGCGATCATCAGGACGCCGGCGAGCCCTTCGGCGAAGGGGTAGAGGGACGCATAGGCCACCCAGCGTTTCGCGAGCAGGTCGTAGCCGAGGAAGGTGCTGGAGAACGTCTCGAGGTTCTGCAACTTCAGGATCGAGAGGACGCACATGCTGAACGCGACGAACCATTCGACCGCGCGGACGCTGAGCACGGTGCCCGACGCCGCGAAGCTCGCGGCCATCGCCATCGCCGCCGTCGTCGCGAACACCGCGACCACGGGCTTGTAGGTCACCGCCTTCGGATCGGCGACCCGCTTGCCGAGCTTGCGCCTGAGGTCGTCGTAGCCGCCGATGCGCACGCCGTCGATGAAGACCTGCGGCGTCGCCTTGACGCCGTGTTCCGCCTTGAAGGCGTCGGTCTCCTCGCGTGTGGTCAGCGGACGGTCGTCGACCGCGAAGCCCTCGCGACGCAGCAGGGCACGGGCCTTGAGGCCGAACGGACAGGTGTGCGCGGGCATCACCATCCGGTAGAGCGTGGCTTGTTTTGTCATGGTGGTGTACCGTAAACCCCGTACCACGGTACGGAGTCAAGCCATGCAGACGACGATTGCAGGACTCGCACGCGAAGGCGGCGTCGGGATCGAGACGGTTCGTTACTACCAGCGACGCGGCCTGCTCGCGACGCCGGCGCGCGCAGCGGGCCCGCGCCGCTACGGCGACGACGACCTGCGACGCCTGCGCTTCATCCGCTCCGCGCAGGCCGCAGGGTTCACGCTGGCGGAGATCGGCGAACTTCTCGAACTCGACGCGGGCAGGGATCGCGCGAAGGCGCGCTCCATGGCGACGGCGCGGATCGCGGTCCTCGATCGGCGCATCGCCGAAATGCAGGCGGCGCGCGACGCGCTCCGACATCTCGCCCGTGCGTGCAGCGCGAATTCGAAGGGGCCTTGCCCGATCATCGCGTCCTTCGAACGCGCCTGACGGCGGACCCGCGTCGCAACGAGGCGGGACGCTCGGACCTCCGAGCGTGCCGCCCCGCCGCGGTCGTGCGGGTCAGGCCGGCAGCAACACCTTGTCGACAACGAGGATCACGCCGTTGGACTGCCTGACGTCGGCGATCGTCACCATCGCGGTCGCACCTTTTTCGTCGGTGACGCTGATCCCGCCGCTTCCCTTCATCGCCGTCAGCGTGCCGCCCGACACCGTCTTGAGCACGGCCTTGCCGCCACCGGCGTCGATCGCCTTCGTCAACGCAGCGACGTCCATGCGACCGGCGACGACGTGATACGTGAGGACCTTCGCGAGCGTCGCCTTGTTCTCGGGCTTGAGCAGCGTGTCCACGGTTCCCGCCGGCAGCGCGGCGAAGGCCTCGTTGGTCGGCGCGAACACCGTGAACGGTCCCGGGCCCTTCAGCGTGTCGACGAGACCCGCCGCCTTCACCGCGGCGACGAGCGTCGTGTGGTCCGCCGAATTCACCGCGTTGTCGATGATGTTCTTCGTCGGATACATCGCCGCGCCGCCCACCATCACCTGGGCGGAGACCTGCAACGTCGCGCAGCCCAGCAGGCTCGCGAGGACATAGCCCGCAACTCGAATCGCTTTCATGATTTCTCCTTGATCGTTCACGTACGAGTGCGGCATCACGCGTCGGTGGCCTGCGACTCGATCGATGCCGTTCGTGGCGCATCGACGAGTGCTCTTACGACGGGCACGTGCGGCGCGGATTCGGATTTCGGTGGCTCCGGAAAAATATCGGGCGCATCGAAACCGGATCGCGGCGGTGGGCGTATCGCGCGTGACGCGGTACTGTGGCGACCTTCGTGAACGTCGTTGAGAAGAGCCGTGTTGAAAGAAGCCGCCGACGCTGGATCGACCGCGACGCGACTGTCGTTCACCGGCGCGGAGTGGAGGCGGCTCGCGGGCTTCTACGGCTTCATCGCCGTGCTGCACGCCGTCGGCTGGGGGCTCTACCTGCACCATGCCGCGCGTCATCCCGCGCTCGTCGGCCTCGGGCTCGCCGCCTATCTCTTCGGCCTTCGGCATGCATTCGATGCGGACCACATCGCCGCGGTCGACGATACGGTCCGGTACCTGATGCAGAAGGGCAAGCGCCCGCTCGGGGTCGGCTTCTTCTTTTCGCTCGGACACGCGACGATCGTGCTGCTGCTCGCGATCGGCATCGCGTTCGCAGCGGTGGCGGTGAAGGAACATCTCCCCGGGCTGAAGGATGCCGGCGCGCTGATCGGCGCGAGCGTGTCGGGGTTGTTCCTCTGGATCGTCGGCATCCTCAATCTGCTCGTGCTGTTCGACATCCTGCGGGTCTGGCGCCAGGCGACCACGGGGACGCACGACCACGCGCGGCTCGAGCAGCTGCTGTTGCAGCGTGGTCTCCTCAACCGTCTGCTCGGCGGGCGGTTGCAGAAGCTGATGAACCACAGCTGGCAGATGTATCCGCTCGGCCTGCTGTTCGGACTCGGTTTCGACACGGCGTCCGAGGTCGGACTGCTCGCGATGACGGCGGGCGCTTCGGCCGGCGACCTCCCGGTCGGCGGCGTCCTCGCGCTCCCGATCCTGTTCGCGGCCGGCATGTCGGTGATGGACACGACCGACGGCGTGCTGATGTCGAAGGCCTATCACTGGGCGCTGTTGAATCCGCTGCGCAAGATCTTCTACAACATCACGGCGACGGGCCTGTCGATCGCCGTCGCGCTCATCATCGGCACGATCGAGTTGCTCCAGGTGTTCGCGCAGCTTCTCGACCTGCGCGGTGGCTTCTTCGGTGCGCTCCGGGACGTCGAGTTCGGCGCCTTCGGCTACGGCATCGTCGCGCTGTTCCTGATCGGGTGGGCGTTGTCCGTCGCGGTCTGGAAGTTCGGACGCCTCGAGGAGCGCCATGGCCTCGGTGCGGCGGGCGGCGAGTCCTCGCGGCGACTCCCATGAATCAACGATGCAAGGACCGTTGAATCGTTGTCGAGCGGCCGGTTCTACGCGCGCGTGGGCATCCGCCGAACGCCGAGAAGCCGGTAGATCGAACGGTCGGAGGTGTAGCAGCTGCAAGCGGCGTCTTCGAGTCCGCCGCGGTCCACGATGGACACTTCACCTCGGTGATAGGCGATCAGCCCCTGGCGCTGGAGCAGGACGGCGGCCGTTGTGATGCCGACGCGCCGGACGCCCAGCATGTACGAGAGGAACTCGTGCGTCACGCGGAAGCTGTCCGTGCCGGCGCGGTCCTGCGACATCAGCAACCAGCGTGCGAGTCGCGGTCCGATGTTGTGATAGCGCGCGCAGGCGGCGGACGACGCGAGCTGCGACATCAGGACGGCGGTGTAACGCTGCATGCTGCGTTGAAGCGTCGGGCTGTGCGCGAGCTCGTTCGTGAACTTCGACGCGCTCAGGCGCCAGGCGTCTCCGGCGCCCTGGACCACGCAGCGCAACGGCCAGGTCGGAATACCCATCGTGACCTGGACGCCGACCATGCCTTCGCGTCCGACCATGCCGACCTCGATCGCCGACGACTCGTCGACGAGCGCGATCAACGAGACGAAGCCCGACGTCGGGAAATAGACCCAGCGCGCGGCGCTGCCTGCCTCGTGCAGGATGTCCGACAGCGATAGCGTCACGCGCTCGCATTGCGCCAGGAAGCGGTTTCTCGCCCGGAGCGGAAGTCGGGCAATCAAATCGTTCTCGGCGGGCAAACCGGCACTCCTCGGATGGCCGGGCGCGGGGGATCCACGACGCGGACGGGCGAACGCGCGGAGCGTGGCCCCATCCGACGCCGCCGTCTGTCTCCCAGCACACGGAGGTCGCCCCGACGCTACGCGGCGATGGCGGCGGGCAGGAGCCGGTCGTATTCCTTCTTGACGACCGCGTAGCACTCGCAGGTGAGTCGCTCCAGGCCGGAGCGATCGAGCACCGTGATGTGCCCGCGTGAATAGCGGATGAGCCCCGCCTTCTGCAGTTTCAGGGCGCCCTCGGTCACGCCTTCCCGACGCACGCCGAGCATGTTCGCGATCAGTTCCTGCGTCATGATCAGCTCGCTTCCGTGCAGGCGGTCGAGACTCAACAGGAGCCAGCGGCAGAGTTGTTGATCGAGCGAGTGGTGTCGATTGCAGACCGCGGTCTGCGCCATTTGCGTGATGAGCGCCTGCGTGTAGCGCAGCAGCAGGTGCAGGACCGGCGCCCGGTTGAACTCCTCCTTGATCGCGTTCGCCTTCAGGCGATAGCCGGCACCCGCGCTCTGCACCACCGCGCGGCTGGTCGTGGACTCGCCGCCCATGAACAGCGAGACGCCGACGATGCCTTCGTTGCCGACGACGGCGATCTCGGCCGACGCCCCGTTCTCCATGACGTAGAGCAGCGACACGATCGCCGTCGTCGGGAAATAGACGTGACTGAGCGTCGCCCCGGACTCGTAGAGCACGCTCCCGAGCGGCAGGTCCACTTTCTCGAGTTGAGGCCGCCAGCGCGCCCATTCGGCGGCCGGAAGGGCGTCGAGCAGGTGATTGCGTTTCGGGTCGTCGCGGTCGGACATCGGGGCGCTCGGCGTCGGCGGATGGGCAGTATGTACGCTTTCGCACACAACGTGCGATCGCGATTGTGCGTCGATCGCCGGGGCGCGTTCTGTGCGTTCGCGTACAGACCCGGACGAAGGTCTTCTCTAGCTTTCGCTGGCGGCTCGCCTGTACGCAAGCGGGCGCACCTCGCGAGCGAATCGCGGCTTCGTCGGGACGAGGCTTTCGAGGCCACGAATGGGTCTCAGCATGCTCGAATTCACCGGCTATCGAATGTCGGCTACCGACGAATTGCTCGATCGGCGGTGGACGCACGACGTCGCGCTCCGACTGCGCGCGCGGGGTGTCGTCACGTGAGCGCCGTGATGAGCCGGGACGCCGGCGTTCGGTCTGCCGTTCCGCGACCGAACGGATCGGCGGTGCGCAAGAAGCTCATGCTCGTCGACGACCATTCGATCGTGCGCGCGGGCGTCAAGGCGGTCTTCGCCCGCGTTCCCGACATCGTCATCGACGCCGAGGCGGCCAGTGGTCAGGAAGCGCTCGAGATGCTGCGGGTGCGACCGGTGGACGGCATCCTGCTCGACATCTCGATGCCGGAGCGAAGCGGCCTCGACCTGCTCAGGCACATCCGTTCCGACCAGATCAACGTCCCCGTCCTCGTCTTCTCGATGCACCCCGAGGAACACTACGCAAAGAACGTGCTGCGCGCCGGCGCGAGCGGCTACTTCGCGAAGGGCGGGTCGGCCGACGACCTGATCGACGCGGTCCGGACCATCCTCGCCGGCAAGCGCTACGTCAGCGCGGCGGTGGCCCAGCAACTCGCGGACTCCGTGGCAACCTACGGCGCCATCGTCGCGCCGCACGAGCAGTTGAGCCCTCGCGAGTTCGAGGTCTATATCAAGCTCGCGTCCGGCATGCGGGGGACGGCCGTGGCCGCGGAGCTGTTCCTGTCGGACAAGACCGTCGCGACGCACCGAGCGAGCATCCTCGGCAAGATGGGGCTGAAGACGAACGCGGACCTGACGTATTACGCGATCAAGAACCACCTGATCGAGTAGAAGCTGCAGCGACCGGCGCCGACAGGCGTCATTCAGGTCGCGTACGCCCCGTCTTAACTCTCGGCACGGATCGCCTCGCTCACGGCATCGCTGCCAGCCTCTGGGCGAGCGTGCCTGCGCGTGTCCTGCACGAAGAGGAGGGCGCCGAATGCGGCGATGCCCAGCGCCGAGGAAAGCCACAGCGACGCCGCCCCCCAACGCTCGAGACAGAGTCCGAAGAGCCAAGGCGCAAGCGCTTGTGCGATTCGAGCCGGGACCATCAGGACGCCCTGACGGCGACCATAGCCTGACGTTCCGAAGATCGCGAGCGGCAGCGTCCCCTTTGCGATCGTCAGGATGCCGTTTCCAGCCCCGTGGAGGACTCCGAACACGAGTGCGAGCGGCGTGCCCAGGGTCAGCAGGAGAAACGCGCCCAACGGGTGCATCAGCGTCGCCAGGCGCGCAGACAGGAGAGGGTGGACCTTGCGAAGCAGGCCGAACTCGAGAATGCGGGCCACGACTTGCGCCGGTCCCACCAACGTTCCGACCAGGACGGCGGTCGCGAGCGTCGCCCCCGTGGCCATCAATACCTGCGGCAAGTGAGCCGCCATCGCGGTCGACACGAACCAGGTCACGGCAAAGACAAATGCGAGTGCGATGGCATCCCTGCCGTTCCGCTTCCCTTCCGATCCCGCCTCGGGGGAGGCTTTGGATCCTGACGGGGGCTCACGAACGGCGCTCGGTATCGAAAGATTCAACGGCAGTCCGATCATCAGGTGCAGCGCTGCCCACGCGACGCAGGCGACGCGCCAGTCGTAGTGCACCTGAAGCCACGACGAGAGCGGCCATCCGACCGTGCTCGCGAATCCCGCGAACAGCGTCACGCCGGTGATCGCTCCGCGCGAGCCCTGCCCGTAGAGGCGGACGATCGCGGCGAACGCGGCCTCGTAGAGTCCGCTTCCCATCCCAATGCCGAGAATGAGCCAGCCTGCAAATAGACCGATGGGGCCTTGCGCAGTCGCCAGGGTGACGAGGCCGGCCGCGAAGACGAGGTTGGTGACCATCAGGACGGGCTTGCCGCCCCAGTGGTCGATCGCTCGACCCGCGTAGGGCCCGATCAACGCGGAGAGGACGAGCGCTGCCGAGAAAGCGGCGAACACGGTCGGCGGTGTGACGCCGAGATCACGGGCCATGGGTGTGGCAAGGATCGCGGCGAGGTAATACGACGACGCCCAAGCCAGCGTCTGAGCGATACCGAGCGCTGCGACCACGCTGGCGCGGCGTCGATCGATCACGCGAGACGCCGCTCCATGCAAACGGCCGATGCGGGACACGCCCCGCGAAGCTCTGCCGAGGCCTGCAGCGCAGCAGGCAAGCGCTCGCGCTCTACGATGTTGAAGCCTTGAGCCGCGAAGTAGAGCTCCGCAGTCGTCGTGAGCAGATACAGTTCTTCGACACCTCGCGATGCTGCCGCTTCGATCGCGACCGCGACGAGGCTGCGGCCGACGCCGGCCGACCGTCGATTCGCTCGCACGACAGCCGAACGCAGCAACGCGACCGAGCCGTATCGCTCGATGCCGATCGTTCCGACGAGTTCGCCGCCGTCCAGCGCGACCCAATACGTCTCGAGGTGCTCGCGGGCGCCGTCGAGCGGCAGCGCGTACGTCCCGAGCAGGGTCGCGATCTCGTCCCAATCGGCACGCGTCGCGGGGCGGGTAATGACGCTCATGCAGGTGAACCGAGGCGCGACCCGTTGTCGCGTACGACCTCTCCGTCCTCTTTCACGAAGTCGGGCATGCGCGCCACGGGCAGGATCGCGAGGACGGTCTCCGAGGGACGGCATAGTCGCGTGCCGAGCGTCGTGACGACCACGGGTCGATTCATCAGGATCGGGTGGCGACCGATGAAGTCGAGCAGCTCGTCGTCGCTCCAGGCCGGATCACCGAGCCCGAGCTCGGCGAAGGGTGTTCCCTTCTCTCGTAGCAAAGCCCGAACGGAGAGACCCATCTCGCTCACGAGTCGCCTGACTTGTTCTTTTGTCGGCGGCGTCTTCAGATACTCCACGACCTGGGGTTCGATGCCCGCGTGCCGGATCATCGCGAGCACGTTGCGAGACGTTCCGCAGTCGGGGTTGTGGAAGATGGTGACGTCAGCCATGAGGAATGTCGTTCGCGTCGAAGTCGTTGGGGCGAATTCGTCGCGCGCCGAGGGTCTTGTGGGCCATGACCGCGATGGCCGCTCCCAACAGTTCCGCGACGACGAAGCCTGGAACGTCGGACGGGGAGATCCCCGCGAAGCTGTCGCTGAACATGCGGCCGAATGCGGCAGCCGGATTCGCGAAGGAAGTCGACGACGTGAACCAGTATCCCGCGCCGATCAACGCGGCGACCATCGCGGCGACTCGTTCCGAGGGCGCTCGTAGAATCACCAGCAACAGACCGAACGTCGCGACCGCTTCACCGACCCACTGACCGGCGCCACCGCGTGTCCTGGTCGAGAACTGGACGATGTTCATCTCGAACATCGCGTGAGCGAGCCATGCGCCGAGCATCGCACCGAGCAGCTGGGCGACGATGTACGGCAGCAGCAGCCCTTTCGGGAGCGCACCGCGTGCCGCCATCACCAGCGAAACCGCGGGGTTGAAATGCGCGCCGCTGATGGGTGCGAACAGCTCGATGAGAATGTACAGACCACCGACGGTCGCGGCCGTATTGCCGAGCAAGGCGATGGCGGCGTTCCCGGCGGCCAGGCGCTCGCCCATGACGCCTGAACCGATCACGACTGCAAGGAGCAGAAGTGTCCCGAGCGCCTCGGCGAGGACCTTCTGCGATGTGCTGAAAGACAGCCCTGGCTGCGCTCCGTACGAGCGACTGGCTGCGTCCATCGGTCAGTCGCTGCCGATTTCTTTGGCGGGCTTATGAATCGCCGCGTCGCCAACGCGGATGAAGAGCACGTTCCCCGGGTCATCGGCCATGCCGGTCACCTATCTGCAGCAGGCCGCCGAACTTGCGGAAGCGGTCTCCGGCTGGGCAGCGGGGCCGCAACAGCCCGAAGCCGTCGGTCGCGCCTGGCTGAAGACAGGGATGTCGCCCAACGTGTGGAAGTGCTCCCATGCGATGCCTTGCGGGTCGGTGACCCAGTGCTTCTCGCTGCGGGCGTAGCAACACGTCGTCTCTCCCTCGTCGAGCAAGGTCATGTCCGCGGCCGTGGCACGGCTCCTGAGCTCGGTCAGCTCCGCTTCGTCGTCGGTCTGGATGCCGAGGTGGTCGATACCGATTGCTCCGCTGCGGGTCGAGATCGCGAAGTTGATCCGTGGGTCGTCGAGCATCCACTTTGCGTAGTCGTCCTCGACGCGGGTGGGTTCGGCGGCGAACAGCTTCGAGTAGAACGCGATGCTGGCTGGCAGGTCGTTCACGTGTGCATGAACATGGAAACGCTTCATGTCGGGCTCCTCCAAGGTGTCAGCAGGCGCAGGCCGCCGACGTGGGCTCGGCCGCACAGGCATCGCCTGCGCAGCAGTTTTCAGCCAGGTACGCCATCAGGCCGTTCATCTGGTCGTAGGCGGCGCGATAGATCAGGTTTCTGCCTTGTTGCTCGGTCGTGACAAGACCCGCATGCGAGAGCTCTCTGAGGTGAAACGAGAGGGCGTTCCGCGCGACGTTGAGCCCCTCCGCCATCACGCTGGGGGTCAACCCGCGAGAGCCTGCGACCACGAGGGCGCGGAAGACGCGGAGGCGTTGCGCGTGCGCGAGTGCCGCGAGGCCGGCAACAACAGTGATTTCGTCCATCAGTCAACGATACAACGATCGTTGAACTAACGTCAACGCTTTTTTGCGGACGGCCATGAAAGCCCGTCCAAGCGATCGACGAAGATGGGGAACGCTGCGCCTGAAGTCAAAAGCGGGTCCCTGCCGGGACCGCTGAAGGAAGCTCAGTGGCCAGAGGTGAGGCACCCATGTGCATCACTCGACACCGCTCCTCGCCTCGAGGCCGCCAACCCGTTGTGGATCGGCAGCGCAAAAATAGATGGTGGCGGATCAGGGACTCGAACCCCGGACCTGCGGATTATGATTCCGTCGCTCTAACCGACTGAGCTAATCCGCCACGCGAACCGCGGATTATCCGTGAGGCGGGCGAGGCGAGTCAAACGACCAGGCGGGAAGCCTTCCTTCGAATCGTGTGAACGTTGCGCCGGCCACTTCGCGGCGCACATTTCCGCGGAAGGGGTCGATCACGTGCGCGGGGCGTTTCGATGGCGTCGCCGGGCGGGGGCGATCACCGAGCCCGCTTCGCCGACCGCGATCGAGGAAGCGTCCTCGGCGCACTTTTGCGAGATAAATTCGATGAGCGTGCGCACGGCCGTCGTCTGATGGCGATTCGGCATGTAGAGAATGAACATGTGCGTGCCGAAGATATCGAACTGCCAATCCGTGAGCGAGCGAACCACGGTACCGCTCGACAGCTCCGCACCCACCAGGTAGTCCGGAACGATGCCGATCCCGATCCCCTCGAGGATCGCGCTTTTCAGGAAGGGGAAGTGTTCGGATGCGAGACCGGGTCGCAACAACAATTCCTCGGATCGGTTGCCGCGCACGGCCTTGAGCCGAATCTGCTGCCCCATGACGGCCGAAGCGACGATGGGCATGGTCGACAAATCGGTCAGCTTTCGCGGCATTTCATGCTTCTCGGCGAACGCGCGAGAGGCGCAAATGACGTAGCGAACACCGCGGATTTCGCGGGCGACCAGCGCCTCCGGCGGTTTCGAAAGGATCCGAATCGCCAGATCGATTTCATCGCGCATCAAGTCGTCCACGCGATTCTCGAATTTGACTTGAAGCGCGATGCCGGGGTACAGGCGCTTGAATTCGATCAGCCAATGTTGCATGACGACGTGCCCATATCCGCTCGGCACGCTCAGGCGAACTCGCCCCTTCATGCCGGAAGACAGTTCTTGCACCGCTTCGTCGGCGGCCAGCAGTGCGTTGGCGATGGCTTGCCCGTGTGCGTACAACTGGTAGCCGACTTCAGTGGCCTCCAGCTTCCGTGTGTTTCTTCGGATCAGCTGAACACCCACGGCGCGTTCGAGCTGGTTGAGGTGGTAGCTCACGTTCGCCCTGGTCACGCGGAGCGTTCGTGCGGCCTGGGCCAGGCTGCCGGCGTCGAGGATCTCAACGAGCAGCGTCAACGATCTTGAATCGATCAAGGAGTTCTCCGCTGTCAAAATTCCTTTGACAGTGTGTCAACTCGTGCTGGGATTGTCGAGTCGTCTCATCGATCGCAGAATCAAGCGGACCTGGCGACGCGTGCCCCCACCGGGCGCGACGGAATGACCGGGACAGGAGACGAAATGAAATTGATTCAGGCTTGTGCCGTGGCGGCAGCGTGTCTGCTTTCGGGTTGTGGAGGATCTGACTCGAGTTCACCGCCCCCCGCCGCGACGATCGCGACGCTCTCCAATCGCGCGGACCTCGTCAGCGGCGGCACCGCGCTGGCGGAAATCGTTCTTCCGCAGGGCGGGAATCGATCGAGCCTGAAGGTTGAAAGAGGCGGCGCGGATATCACTGCAGCATTCGCGGCGGCGAGGAGCGACGCACGAATCATTGGTCTCGTCACCGGGCTGGTGAACGGCGACAACGCGATCGTTGTTCGTTCCGCTGATTCGTCGTTCTCCCCGGCTCAACTGAACATCACGAACCATCCCATCGGCGGACCCGTCCTCGTCTCGACGCAGATTCAACCGATGGTCTGTGCAACGCCCGTCCCCGTGGCCCAATCGGGAAACACGCCTGCGTCGAATGCGAGCGGCCTCTCGACGGTCGCCACGGACGCTCAGTGCAACATCGCGACCGAGTACAAGCTCTGGTATCGCACGACCACGCCGGCGACTGCTGTCTCAGGTGATCAAGGCTGCTCGTTCGTCGTTCCGGACCCCACGCCGACCGCTGCGGTACCGGCGCCGACGACTCCTGCGGCGTCATGCTTCCAACCCTACGTTCCGGGCGTGACTCCTGCCGCGGCCGTGGCCACGACCACCACGAGTCAGGGCATCACGATGCCTTATATCGTTCGCGTGGAGCGCGGGACGATCAATCGCGGCATCTATGACATCGCCGTCTTGTTCGATCCGTCGAGAACGTGGACGGCCACGGCACCGCAACCGCAGTGGAACGGCAAGGTGCTCTATGGCTACGGCCCGTCCACCGGACAACCTCGGCAGCAATTCCGTAGCGAACAGAATTGGGTCAACGGCTATCTGCCTGGAATCTGGGACGACACCGCGTTGCGACTCGGCTTCATCGTCGCCGACAACAGCATGACCGACTCGTTGTACAACTCGAATCGCGTCGTGACCGCGGAGACCACGATGATGATGAAGGAACACATCATCGACACGTACGGCGAGGTGAAATACGCGATGGGCATTGGATGTTCCGGAGGGTCGATCGGACAGAACACGACGGCCGCTCTCTACCCGGGGTTGCTCGACGGGATCCAACCGAGTTGCGACTTTTCGGATTCGATCACGACAGCCATCGAGATCTCCGACTGCGTGCTCCTGCTCAACCTCTACACGACGCCGGAGTGGGGTGCACTGGAGTCGGGCTTGACTTCGGGACAGGTGGAAGCCAAGAAGACGGCCATCGAAGGACATCGCGACAGTGCCAGCTGCCGCGCCTGGTTCAATGCAGTGCCGTCGACCCGCCTGAAGGCGGGGAACTTCGTCGCGCAGACGGTCAATGCCGTCACGGGTGTGATTACTCCGATTGGAGCGCTGCAGAACAACTGCCTTCTGCCACCGGCGCTCGTCTACGATCTCCTCACGAATCCCAACGGCGTTCGGTGTGGTGAAGCCGACGCCGTAGCGTCCGTGTTCGGCACCGTCACTGCAGCTGGAGTGCAGCGCGCCCGAACGACGGTCGACAACACAGGCGTGCAGTACGGCCTGAAAGCGCTTCTCTCCGGAGTCCTGACCCCCGAAGAGTTCGTGGTGCTCAATGAAAGAGTCGGTGGATATGACGCTGACTTCAACCTGGCGTCCACTCGCTGGAGCGCCGACACCGATGCATTGGCCATCGCCTACAAAACAGGGTACGTGGCGAACGGAAAGAATCTCGGCAAGGTAGCGATCATCGACTCGCGTGGAAACGATGAGCAAGGGATTCATCTCACCTGGCGCTCGTTCGCCGAGCGAGCACGTCTCGACCGAGATGCGGGCAACCATGACAACCAGGTGCTGTTTCGATTCGGCCAGGCTGCAGTTCCATTCACGCCCGCGCAGTGGCAACACGTGACGACGAAGTCCTTTCTGACGATGGATGCTTGGCTGACGTCGCTGATGTCGTCCGCGCCGAAGGCGTTTGTCAACGATCCGCACAGTCAGTCCCAGGTCGTCGCCGCGAAGCCGTCCGGCGCCGTGGACCAATGCTTTCTGACGGGTGACAGCGATTACGCGAATCCGGTCTTCGACATCGCCCGCTGCGATGCGGACTCGAGGCTGACCTACTTCGCGTCGCCTCGACAGGCTGCCGGCGGTGCTCAAACGGAGGATGTTCTCAAGTGCCAGCTCAAGCCGATCAATTTTGCTGACTATCCGGGCATCGTCTTCACGTCATCGCAGCAGAGCAGGCTCTCGGCCGTGTTTTCCACCGGGGTTTGCGACTGGAGCCGGCCGGGGATCGGTCAGCAGGACCCCGTCGGTACCTTTACGTTCAAGGACGGGCCGGGAGGCATCGTCCTTCCGCCCGCCCCCGTATCCAGGGCGCTGTAGCGCGTTCGCGATGGAGTCAGCGAATGCGTCGCTTCGAAATGCGCGAAACGCGATGAGACGTCAAGCGGCCACCCGTTCGTTCTGAACGTTGGCCGTCATCGCCGCGAACAACGGCTGCCGGGCGCGCAGCGCGTCGACGCTGCCGCTGTCGACGACGCGACCGTCGTCCATCAGCACGACACGATCGAAGTGCTCGAGCAGGCTCATGCGGTGGACCGACGCGACGATCGCCGCGTCGGGAAGGTACGCACGCAGCGCGCGGTACACGTGTGCCTCGGTCAGCGGATCGAGCGCGCTCGTCGGCTCGTCGAGGAGCACGAGCGAACTGTCGCGCGCCGCGAGCAGGCCGCGCGCGAGCGCGAGGCGCTGGCGTTGTCCGCCGGAGAGATTCACGCCGCGCTCGGCGATCGGGGTCGCGAGGCCCTCGGGCAGCGTCGCCAGTACCGCGTCGAACGCGCTCGCGGCGATCGCGCGTGCCAGCGTCGCGCGGTCCGCGCCTTCCGCCGCGAGGTTGTCGAGGACCGTCGCCTCGAAGACGTCCGCATCCTGCGGGACGAACGTGCTGATCGATGCGAGTGGCTCCGTCGACAGGTGGGCGACGCCGTCGACCGCGAGCCGACCCTGGTCCGCGTCGTAGAGGCCGGCCAGCACGCGCATCAGCGTGCTCTTGCCCGATCCGCTCGGGCCGACGAGGGCGATGCGCTCGCCCCGCGCGATCGAGAGGTCGACGTGCGCGATGCCCTTGCCGTCGACGTGCGCCGGATCGTGCGAGAAGCACAGACCGCGCAGCTCGAGCGTCGCCCAGTCGTCGTCGAGCGCGACGACGTCCTCGGTGCGCGACGGCGCGTTCCAGATCACGTCGGCGCTCGCCGCGTTGACGCGGAAGTGCGCGAAGGTCTGGAAGTGAGAGGCAGCAGAACTCACGACCGCGGCGGCCTGCTCGGCGTACTTGTAGATCACGAACACGCTGCCGATCAGGATCGCCGGGCCGGCGCGATGCGCCTGCCAGACGTAGAGCCCGACGACCCCCCACGTGAGCGCGGTCGACAACAGGTCGACATACGCCCACTTCGCCTCGTTGAGGCGGATGCTCTGCGACAACGGAACGAACACCGCCTTCAGGCGCGCGTCGGTCTCGCGCTTCGCACGCGGCGTCAGGCGCAAGGCCTTGAACGTCACGATGCCCGAGACGAATTCGAGCAGGCCCGATGCGAAGCGACGCTCGGCGTCGTTCTCGCGCGTGGCGAGTCGCATCATCGCGCGGTCGAAACGCGTGCCGACGAGCAGCAACGCGGCGTACGCGACGATCGCGACCGCACCGGCGAGCGGCGCGAACACGATCAAGGCCGCGAGCGTTCCGACGAAGGTCAGCAAGCCCTGGACCACGACGTACTGGTTCTGCGTGAACGCGTCCAGCGCACCGCTGGCCTGCCCCATGCGTTGCGACAGGTCGCTCGCCGTGTGCTTGTCGTGCCAGCGCTGCGGCGCGTTCGCGAGCTTGTCGAAGAGCGCGTGGGTGACGCGGCGACGCACGTGCACGCCGACCGAGCGCTCGAGTACGCGCCCCGGCCCGTGAAGCGCCCACACGACGATCGCGGTCACGAGCAGCACGCCCACCCAGGTGGCGGCCGTCGCGAGTCCGGCTTCGCCGCCGGTCTGCAGCGCATCGACGGCCTGGCCGACGAACCACGGCAGTGCCAGCCGCAGCGCCTGCGACGCGACGAGGAGTGCGACGCCCGCGGACATCGCGACGCGCGCACCGGTCGAGAAGTGCCACAGGCTGCGGTACAGGCCGAGGGAGGCCGGGTTCGACGCGTTCGAAGGATTCATGAAGCCGATCAGGAAGGCGGGCGGTCGCCCGGTCGATGGCCTCAACGCCTGACGACGCGTTTCGGTCGACACGGCGCGACCGACGTTGGCGCGGACCGCGTACTGCATTAGTCTCGGCCCCCTCGCGACGCGAGTTCAGAACGCCAATCGATGACGGAGACCACGATGCAACGAAGCACTCGGCAAATTCTCACGGGAAGCGCGATCGCGATCGCGCTCACCGCTTCGGCCTTCGCGCAGCAAGCCGGTGGGGGGATCGAGAATCTGAAGCAGATGAAGATCTCGGGCGGCGACGGGAAGATGGAGACCGTCGCGCAGACCGGGCAGAACGCGGACCTACTGCGGGAGAACCTGAAGAAGGTCAAGCTGCCGCCCGGCTTCAAGATCGATCTCTACGCGGTCGTCCCCGACGCGCGCTCGATCGCGGTCGCGCCGTCGACGAACATGATGTTCGTCGGCACCCGCAAGTCGACCGTGTGGGCCGTGACCAACCGCAACAGCGGACCGATGGCGACCGAGGTCAAGGAGTTCGCGCCGCCGGTCAAGTTCAAAAATCCGAACGCCGTGTGCTGGACGAAGGACGGCGTCCTCGTCGTCGTCGAGAGCAATCGCGTGCTGGCGTTCCCGGCGGCCGAGTTCTTCTACGAAGGCGCGGACGTCGCGGTCGCCGAGGTCGTGCCGCAGGGCAAGTTGATCCCCGCGGCCGAACAGTCGTTCAACCACAGCGGCCGCGTGTGCCGGATCGGGCCCGACAACCTGCTGTACATCGCGCTGGGCCAGCCCTTCAACGTGCAGCCGCGCGCGAAGCTGGCGCTCTATCACCAGCTCGGCATCGGCGGCATCGTGCGCATGAAGCAGGACGGGACCGGCCGCGAGGTGTATGCGTCGGGCGTCCGCAATTCGGTCGGCATGGACTTCAATCCGAAGGACAACACGCTCTGGTTCACCGACAACCAGACCGACGGCATGGGCGACGACATCCCGAAGGGCGAGATCAACCGCGCGACGAAGGCCGGTCAGTTCTTCGGCTATCCCTACATCGTCTCCGAGACGCGCGTCACGGAGAACGGCTACGACAAGGATCCGATTCCGGCGGGCGCGGTGAACCCCGAGGTGATGACCGACGCACACGCGGCCGACCTCGGCCTGGTCTTCTACACCGGCAAGCAATTCCCCGCGCAGTACCAGGGCGGCTTCTTTTCCGCGCAGCACGGGTCCTGGAATCGCACGAAGCCGATCGGCGCCCGCGTCCTGTTCACGTCGTTGAAGTCCGACGGCACCGCGGACAAGACGACGGTCTTCGCGGAAGGCTGGCTCGACGATGCGACCGGCACGTATCGCGGTCGGCCCGTCGACGTCGCGGTCGGCAAGGACGGTTCGCTCTTCATCTCCGACGACTACGCTGGCGCGATCTATCGCGTCACGTATTCGGGCTCGTGAGGTCGCCGTTCCTCGGCGGCGCGATGGCGGCCGTCCTCGCCGTCGCGTCGGGTCCCTCGTCCGCGGCCGATGCGGCCGCGGGCAAGGCGAAGGCGGCCGCATGCGGCGCCTGTCACGGCCCGCTCGGCATCGCGGTCGCGCCGGACGCGCCGAACCTCGCGGGACAGCCGGCGATGTATCTCGCCGAGCAACTCAAGGCCTACAAGTCCGGCAAGCGCAAGCACGAGGTGATGACGCTGATGGCCAAGCCGCTCTCGGACGCGGACATCGAGAACCTCGCCGCCTGGTTCTCGTCCGTGAAGGTGGAGGCGAAGACGCCCTGAGGCGCGGGCGCCGCACGGCCTCGCTTTTCTCACACGCCTTTCAGCGCGTCGGCGTGGAAGGCGATGTGGTCGCCGACGAACGTCATCACGAAGTAGTAGCCGTGGTCGTAGCCCGCGTGCCGTCGTAGCGTGAGCGGCTGGTCGCTCGCGCGGCACGCGGCCTCGAACACCTCCGGCTTCAACTGCGTTTCGAGAAACTGGTCCGCGAGGCCTTGATCGATCAGGAGGCCTTCCGGGAACGGCTGCCGGACCCGCCGCATCAGTTCGCTCGCGTCGTGGTCGGCCCAGGTCGCACGGTCCTCGCCGAGATAGTTCGTGAACGCCTTCTGTCCCCAGGGCACCAGCGTCGGCGCCGTGATCGGCGCGAAGGCCGACACCGAACGGAACCTGCCCGGGTTGCGCAAGGCGAGCGTCAGCGCGCCGTGGCCGCCCATCGAGTGACCCGTGATCGCGATGCGCTCGCGACCGACGCCGAATTGCGCGACCAGCAGGTCGACGAGTTCGCCGACGATGTAGCGCTCCATCCGGAAGCGCGTCGACCACGGGCTTCGCGTCGCGTCGAGATAGAAGCCGGCGCCTTCGCCGAAGTCCCAGTCCTTTTGCGCGTCCGGGAAGCCGGTGTCGCGCGGACTCGTGTCCGGCGTGATCAGCAAGAGGCCGTGCGCGGCCGCGTGCCGTTGCGCGCCCGCCTTGATCGCGAACGTTTCTTCGGTGCACGTGAGGCCCGCGAGGAAGATCAGGGCCGGCGCGTTCGTATCGACGCCGTCGGGGCGGAACACCCCGAAGCGCATCGGCGAACCGACGACGGCGGAGGCATGACGATGGAAGCTCTGCGACCCGTCGAAACAGCGATAGCTGCCGAGGGTCTCGATGACGGTTGTGTCCACGCGATTCTCCGGTCGGTCCCACCGTATCGAGGGGCGGTGTCGGACGAGGATGCGACGCCGTCGGCGCCGGGTGGTGCGGAGGTCGCGGACTCGGCGACCCCCGCAGGGATCGGCGTCAGTAGACGACGACGGACCGGATCGACTCTCCGCGCTTCATCAGCTCGAAGCCTTCGTTGATGTCCTCGAGCTTCAGCGTGTGCGTGATGAGGTCGTCGATGTTGATGCGCTTGTCCATGTACCAGTCGACGATCTTCGGCACGTCGGTGCGACCGCGCGCGCCGCCGAACGCGGAGCCCATCCACACGCGGCCGGTCACGAGCTGGAAGGGCCGCGTCGAAATCTCCGCGCCCGCCTCCGCCACGCCGATGATGATCGACTTGCCCCAGCCCTTGTGGCAGCACTCGAGCGCCTGACGCATCACCTTCGTGTTGCCGATGCACTCGAAGCTGTAGTCGGCGCCACCGTCGGTCTTCTGCACGATCGCGTCGACGACGTTGTCCACCGTCGACGGATTGATGAAGTCGGTCATGCCGAACTTGCGCGCCATCGCTTCCCGTTTCGGGTTGAGATCGACGCCGATGATCTTGCCGGCGCCGACCATCTTCGCGCCCTGGATCACGTTGAGTCCGATGCCGCCGAGACCGAACACGACGACGTTCGCACCCGCCTCCACCTTCGCGGTGAACAGCACCGCGCCGATGCCGGTCGTCACGCCGCAGCCGATGTAACAGATCTTGTCGAAGGGCGCATCCTCGCGAACCTTCGCGAGCGCGATTTCGGGAGCGACCGTGTAGTTCGAGAAGGTCGACGTGCCCATGTAGTGGAAGAGCGGCTTCCCGTCCTTCGAGAAACGGCTGGTGCCGTCGGGCATCAGTCCCTTGCCCTGCGTCGTGCGGATCGCCTGGCACAGGTTCGTCTTGCGCGAGAGGCAGAACTTGCACTGCCGGCACTCGGGCGTATAGAGCGGGATGACGTGATCGCCCTTCTTCAGCGACGTCACGCCGGGACCGACATCGACGACCACGCCGGCGCCTTCGTGTCCGAGGATGGATGGAAACAGGCCCTCGGGATCGGCGCCCGACAACGTATACCAATCGGTATGGCAGATGCCGGTGGCCTTCACCTCGACGAGGACTTCACCGGCTTTCGGTCCATCGAGGTCGACGTCTTCGATCGTGAGCGGTTCGCCTGCCTTCCAGGCGATGGCTGCTTTGGTTTTCATGCGGGGTACTCCTGCGGTTGCTCCCGGGAACGGACGCGTGCGGATCAGCGCGCGTGCATTCGATCGGGGTCTCTGCTTCGGAGTCTCCGTTCCGAAGCGGCGACACAATGGCGCAGAACGTCGCCGATCGCAACGCGGACCGGGGCTCGAATGCATCGACGACGACGCGTCGTCGCGTTCACGTCGAGTTCTCTCTGCGCGAGGATCCGCGGGTCCGTCCGTCGCGATGACGGCGATCGGTGCCGACACGACGCACAAAGCAACGCCGCGTCGTCGAACCACTCCATTGCATTGCGTCAACTCGCGTGCTCTCGATTTCGGCGCGCTCGACGAGCCGCGAATCTCCCATGCGATCGACGCGATCGATCGTATCCGCGCGCGTCATGCGTGCTGTCGCGATTGCTGCGCCGCGAAATCCGCCGTGCACGAATTCGCCGAAAAAACTTTGACGACGAGGTTGCTGCATCGGGAAATTCGGCGCTATTCTCGCCGCGCAGTTCACACAGGTTGGTCTCGCGATCGCCGAATACTGCAACTCATGAAGGAGCGCAAGACGAGAGTTGCTGAGGTCGAATCGCGATGGGTCTGACGGATGCAATGTCCGGTCAACAAAAGAACCCACTGGTCATCTCGGCAGCGGCAGTGCTAGAGAACGATGTACACCAGGAGACAGCCATGAAAATGAAAATCGCATTGCGTCGTTTGTTGTTCGGGCTCGCGCTCGTCCTGCCGGTCGCGGCATGGGCCGATGCGGACCTCGACCGTGCCATGTCCAACGCGGACAACTGGGCGACCCAGGCAGGCGACAACTACAACCAGCGATACAGCACCCTCAAGCAGATCAACGCGGGCAACGTCAAGAAACTCCAGGTCGCGTGGATGTTCTCGACCGGCGTTCTACGTGGCCACGAAGGGTCGCCGCTGGTGATCGGCGACATGATGTACATCCACTCGCCATTTCCGAACAAGGTCTTCGCGATCGACATCGACTCGCAGAAGATCATCTGGAAGTACGAGCCGAAGCAGGATCCCGCCGTGATCCCGCAGATGTGTTGCGACACCGTCAATCGCGGACTCGCGTATGGCGACGGGAAGATCTTCCTGCAGCAGGCCGACTCCACGCTCGTCGCGATGGATGCGAAGACGGGCAAGGTGGTGTGGAGCGTCGTCAACGGCGATCCGAAGGTCGGCGCGGTGAACACGAACGCGCCGCACATCTTCAAGGACAAGGTCATCACCGGCATCAGCGGCGGCGAGTGGGGCGTGCGCGGCTACATCAGCGCCTACGACATCAAGACCGGCAAGATGGTCTGGCGTGGCTACAGCGTCGGTCCCGACGCGGAGATGCTGATCGATCCGCAGAAGACGACGACCTGGATCGACGGCAAGGTGGCGCCCGTCGGCGCGGACTCGTCGCTCAAGACCTGGCAGGGTGACCAGTGGAAGATCGGTGGCGGCACGACGTGGGGCTGGTACAGCTACGACAAGGCGCTCAATCTCCTCTACTACGGCTCGGGCAATCCGAGCACCTGGAATCCCGCGCAGCGGCCTGGCGACAACAAGTGGTCGATGAGCGTGTGGGCCCGCGACCTCGACACCGGCAAGGTGAAGTGGGTCTACCAGATGACGCCGTACGACGAGTGGGACTTCGACGGCGTCAACGAAATGATCCTCGCGGACATCGACGTGAAGGGCAAGCCGGTCAAGGCGCTGGTGCACTTCGATCGCAACGGCTTCGGCTACACGCTCGACAGGACGAACGGCGCGCTGCTCGTCGCCGAGAAATTCGATCCAGCCGTGAACTGGGCGACGAACGTCGACATGAAGACCGGACGGCCGGTGACCGTCGCGAAGTACAGCACCGCGCGCAACGGGGCCGACGTCAATACCAAGGGCGTCTGTCCCGCGGCGCTCGGCACGAAGGACCAGCAACCGGCCGCGTTCAACCCGAACACCAAGCTCTTCTACGTGCCGACGAATCACGTCTGCATGGACTACGAGCCGTTCAAGGTGGACTACACGGCGGGCCAGCCGTATGTC
>Ga0247783_1000016_pt1 | contig 52093 bp, 86 predicted proteins | sample UWRJL064202C5_FD_179911 | JGI IMG/M metagenome (GOLD analysis project Ga0247783, IMG submission 179911) | Plant litter microbial communities from Arlington Agricultural Research Station in Wisconsin, United States - UWRJ-L064-202C-5 | ecosystem: Environmental > Terrestrial > Plant litter >...
TTTGCACATCTAGGTAAAAAGCCATTCATGATAGTTCCATCTTGGCGGTTTATATGTCTCATGATTCCATAAATGTCATGTCCAAAGTTTGCTTCGTCAAATGCTAGTAGTTTTTCAAAATCCAAAGGGGTTCCGTTTAGATGACAAGCTGTAATGTCCATTTGCATAGAAAGAATATCTTCTATTTTTAAATTCTTAGCGGCCTTTTTAGAGATAGCAATTATACTTTGCTTGTCTTGCTTAGTTGCATTAAAATTGATTGTTTTCATTTTCAGTATTCCGGTTTAAATGATAGTTTGATTTCTATAAGTAATTCATCATTTAGTCTTTCCAGACTTTCTTTGTTAAGTTTTACTGGAATTGAGTATTTGTCAGGATCAAAGTCTTTATATCGACATTGCATATAAACATCATGATAAAACATAAGCGTTTCCAATGCTTCAAATGTTTCTTCTTTGGCGGTTAGTTCTTTCTTTGTCATAGTTTTGGTCGTTTGAAGACAGTTAAAGTAAGTTCGCCTTTATCACTAGCAGAACATAGCTCCCATCCTTGCTCTCCAAGTTTATTTAAAAAATCAGATAAGTATTCCCCCCGTCTGTGTAGAAAAACATCTACTTTGTATTCCCATTTTTGCATTGTGATTTACATTTTATCGTCTGACGACGGGGGTTAGTTAATATACCCATCCTTTTCTTACTTTTAACAGGTTTATACTTTTTCCTTTAAAAATAATGTGATGGTTTTTTATTTGTACTAAAAAATAGATACCTACTTTGTTTGTCTTGTTGTTTCTCCAACAAGCGGAATAAGTGCCACGCCCTAAACTTTCCATCAAACACAACTCTTTGTTTCTATTTTGTGGATGATAAATATCTAAATACCTTAATGGAATCATAAAATACCCTTCCGACACGCTTCTATTTTTCTGAAATTTATTTATGCTTGACATAGTTCTATTAGGTTTATTTTCTTTCCTTTGTGCTTAATGGTCTGAGTTCTTGAAATAGCAAAACCATTTTCTTGTGCATACTTTTCAACCTCTTCAAAGGTTTTAAAAGTAAATCCGTTTGCTTTGTACGTTTCCATAATTGTATATTTTAAAAGGTTATTAAAACGCTAAACTCATTAAATACTTTTCAATCTCTTTAGCATCGTTGAAATGCTTTTCAATAAATTCTAATACTTCTCCTGTAGTAGTATTAGAAGATACAATCATAAAATCTATGAAAGGTGTACCGTTTTCAAGCGGATAAGATACTGTGATAATATCTTTATCTTGTGATACTTCAAAGTCTGGTATGGTGCTGAAGTTGTAATCTGATTCGGCTTGTGCTTGTTGTAAGATATTCATTTGATTATGCTATTTTTTGTTCAGTGCCATTTAATAAGTTTCTAAAAATAGACTTGCCTCTTTTATATACTTTATCGGTATCTGAATTAGACAAAGCATTAATTATAATTCTTCTTTTGCCTTCCCCTAGCCTTGATTCTTTCCACCCAGTTCTAATTACTGCCCCAAATTGCCCGTTTCCTATTGTTGAAAAAGTAGGATTCTTTTCTGATGTTTGATAGATTGTTGTCATTTTTTCAGTTGGCACTAACGCAGTTCCCGCAGTTGATTGTTATAGAGATTCTAATTGATTGGCTATTTCGGACATTCTAATTTGTATGGCGTCCATTTCTTGAGAAATTTTAAAAGACTTTTCTTCATCTTTAACAGATTTAGACAACTTTTTGTCAAGACTTTTGTATTTTTTATTAAGTGTTTCGAATGCTACTTCTAATATTGCCTTGTTCATTTTCTTGTTTGTTTTAATTTGATAGTATAAAGGTAATACTTATTTTCATTTATGCAATATAAATATTGCAAAAGTTATCCACATTCTTGCAGATATTTATTTTCTAAGGCAAATATCTTTGCTAGTTCTTCTAAAGTTTCAAAAGAAGGACTAAACTTACCGGATTCTATTTGACTAATTGCCTGATGCGTGATAGGGGGGTTAAATTTTTCTCCTAACATCGTTTGTGACCAGCCACGACTTAAGCGTAATTCTTTTATTTTTTCGTTGATTTTCATATCTTTTCTAGTGTTAATAATTCTGTTATCCATCCGTTACTTTCGATACAAGGTATTCCGTTTGACACAAATTCGAGAATACAAAATTTCTCTTTGAAACACGGATAAGGATAAGAATTTGACCCTCCAACACTCGTAGGAGTACCTTGTAGTAACTTAACTCCTTTTCCAAAGTGAACTTCTCCGACCTTTTTAAGTCTAAAACATATACCCCGATTATTTACAATAATATCATCAAGCGCATGAGGGCTTTGTGTAAACTTCATCACTACCCTGTATTGACAAAACAAACTTTTTTGTATTTCATCTAATAACGGGTGTGAATGATTTAAGACGAACTTTGCCACATCATAATTTATTTCAAAGAAGTGCTTAGGTAGCATAGAACTATTATAATATGTATTTTCTAAATCTGCTTTTAATTCCATTGTTTTATTTTCGGCACTACGTAGTTCCCACGATTATTTTTAATAAACAATTAAGTGTTTAATGTCTTCATAAAAACTAGGATAGTAGTCTTTTATATCTGAGGGAGCAGCCCAAACCGTTTTAAAAGCTCCCTTGTTATCGTAATAATCTAGTTTTAATTCCATGCCAGCAAATTCTATATGTCCGTAGTTTTCTGGTTTTCTAGCTTGTGTCATAAAGCGATTAGTTTTATTTAGGCTGTACATATCTACGCTGAAATCTGGCCCGTTCCACCCTTTCTTATATAGAACCTTTGCACGTTGTAAGGTTTCGCAGCAATCAGTTCCTATAGTAAACTTCTCTCCTGTTTTCTCATTCTGAACATAGCAATGATTAGTAATAAGAACGCCACAATTATCGCATGAAGTAGCGTTACCGCCCTCTAAAGTCCCTCTCTGAAGTCCCAAATAAAAGTAGTGTTGGTCAAACTTTAAGTTTCTTTCTATTATTTTCTTTTCTTGTGACATTGTCTTAGTTATTTTATTGTTCCGTTTAACTGATACAAATATACAAGGATAAAATTAATACGCAACATAAATATTGCAAAAGTTATCCACATTGAGAATTATTTTTTAGCTACTAAGAAGTGATTTTCTACGTCTAGTATCTTAGCTATCTTTTCAATAGATTCAATAGATAGATTCGCTTTGCCTGCTTCAATATCAGAAATGTATTGTTTCTTTACTGGAGGGATAAATAAAAGGCCGAACGCTGATTGCGTTAAGCCTTTTTCTTTGCGGAGTTGTTTTATTTTTTCGTTAATCATTTTCCTTTATAAACGTTTCTAAAAATGAGTGTAAATATCTTGCTTCTTGTAAGTTAATATCGAAATGGGTATAGCATTTAGCATTACACTTCGCCCTGACAAACAATATTATAGTATCCCCGGAGGCAGCAAAGTCCAATATGCAGTGTATATCTCCACTGGAAATATCTCTCTTCACTTTGCCATTTTCTGTGTTAATTTCTATTTGCGCCATAGATTCTGGTTTAGTTTTTTAGCGACCATTTTTTAATCATTCTATCAAGAAATGGGCTGATAAGGTTTTTAAAAATTATGTCTGTTTTTTCGGCGGTTACATTGCCTTTGGTTTCTTTGTCATCAATGCCGCCATATTTCTTTATATAGCTTTTGTCTAATTCTTTTTGTTTCATGCTGCTTGTTTTTGTTTAGCTGACTCAACCGCTGCTAATATTTTTTCAGAACCCACTCTTTTAACCAATTCTTTGAAAAAGCTGATAGCTTCGCATTTCTTTCCGTAATTAATGGTATTAATTCTAAACCCGTCTACGGTTACAAAGAATACAACGCCTTTACCTGATTTGTTTGCTTTTCTATTGATTTCGTAATTCATTGTCTTGATTTGTTTATGTTGTTTGCTGATATAAAGGTACGCAAATAAATTGACTTTGCAAACATTTGTGCAATTATTTTTGAAATTATTTTTAAGTAGTAAGAATATTTATATATTTGTAAGAAAAACATTATCAAAACATTAATACAATGAAGAAATTTCTTGGTGTTATATTTTTAGTTTCTCTCTCTATTTGTTCATTTGCTCAAAATCCAGTTGCATCTGGTACAGTAACTAATACTACTTATGCTTATGCGCAACACGTAGTTACCCCTAGTTCTGGTGTTAATATAACAGGTAAGGTTACTTACCATATTGAAGCAACCCGAACATCTGGCACAACTACAGGCGGAATACAGTTACAATACTCAAACAATGCTACTACATGGACTGCGATACCTTCGGCCGATACTTTAGCCATAGCTAATGCAGCAGGGGCGCAAGGAAAGGTTATTACTATTGACATTCCATCCGCAAAATATGTACGTGCAAGAGCGCAATTAGCCGGAACGGGTGTTTATGCCTTTAGATTATATGCAAGTTATAGATATAATTCTAGACCTTAATTGTATTATTCAAAGTCTTGTCTCCTATAGTCGGTTGAGACTTCAAAACATTGTATTATTTTGGGATTACACAAAAATATAGAGACGCCAGATGAATTTCTTTCTCTTTTCTACGAATATAAGAAGATAAGAGAGAAAGAAACTATTACTGTGCCTCATGCTACCGTAAAGGGAGTAGTAGAAGTTAAAATTAATCCCCCTCTTACCTGGGTGTCTTTTGATGCCTGGTTATTTCAGAAGAAAGTTATAAAAGATACTGGAGACTATAGGACTAATTCAAATGGTGTCTATGATGCTTTTTCGGAGGTCATTCGCGCAATAAACAACATTATCTATCAAAGTAAATTCGACGGAGCTACAGTGGGGCTTTATAAAGAAAATATTATATCCCGTGATTTGGGTTTAATAGATAAATCAGAAGTGAATGCCACAATGAAGCTGGGGAAGGATGCGTTTAAAGCGGTTTACGATTAATGATAGTTTACGATAGATATTGGTTTAACCCTGTTTACTACCACATTGAAAAGTATATTCATTATCCAGAGATAAGATATATTTTCGTTTATGGTGGAAAGTCAAGTTCTAAAACCTTTTCTATTGTACAGTTATTTGAAATACTGGTATTAGAGCAGGGAATAGGCGTAGCAGCATTCAGAAGGGAATTAACCCGTATGAAAGATTCAATTCGTAAAGATGCTATTACTAATCTGAGAAACTTTAACATAGATTCGGCGTATGAGATTCTTGAATATGAACTAAGGTGTAATAAGTATCCTAAAGATCAGGCTCTATTCAGAATGAAAGGGATGGAGGATGAAAACGCAGTAAAAGGGATAGCCGGATTCAAATATGCTTTATTAGACGAGTTAGATCATTTTGAGGTTAAACTATTTAGGCAAGCTAACGCTTCTTTTAGAGGTGTACCGGAACAAAAACTATTTGCTACTTGGAACCCTATTAGCGAAGATCACTGGATTAAAAAAGAATGGATTGATAAAAGGGAATGGATTGATTTAGACAGGGCCGCTTATCCTGTAGGACATAAGTTACATAACGTTAGTAAACTAAGTAATCATAGTTCAATCAGAAGAAGCAAAGACGGTTCAGCTATTTTAATTAAAACCAATTTCTTTGACAATAAATGGGTATTTGGTGGAGAAGATAACGGGGTTAGTTATGGAGTGGTAGACGAAAATCTAATTAAACTTTATGCATCCTACGAAGAAGAAGATCCAGAATTTTACAGGGTAAACGTTTTGGGTGAATGGGGTACTATACAAGCTGAAAACCCTTTCGTAAGAAACCTTAACTATAATACTCAGGTAGGACTTTGCAATTATTTATATAAAAAGAATTTACCTGTTTATTGTACCTTAGATTTCAATGAGAAGTGGACGGCTTTAATTAAGCAGATACAGGGAGATAAGATTTATTACTTCAAATGTTTTCACGATTACCCTGAGAACATTATGGAGCAAATAGCTTTAGAGTACGGACATTATGAAATGTATTTTACTGGGGACTTCGCGGGTAATTCTAATAACCAATATACCAACGACAATAGTAAAAAGACTGCCTGGAAATTAGCCAGAACCTTGTATAATGAAGCTTGTGTTAAGTTGTATAAAAGAAAGGCACACGAGCAAGAAAATGCTTATGCAGACTTTTCAGCCGTACCGACCAACGGGAATATAGGCATAGCACAAAGCAGGACAATAGTAAACAGGCTTTTATTTAATTGGGGTGAAAGGGTAATGTTTGACAAGGTAGAATGCAGGGATTTAATTAATGATTGCAAGCGAATAGAGGCTACCTCGCAGGGAGGTATCAATAAAGAAGAAATGAATCGAAAGAATATTTGTCACTGGTTGGATTGTCTCAGGTATGACCATTCTTATTTTCATTATCAGGATTTTTTACAATTAGGTTAGTATCAAAATAAACAGGCAGCGTAAAGATGGAAGATAATCCTATATTTGATTTTTGGAAAGGAGAAACAGAAAACAGATTCTTTCTTACTGATGAAGAAAAAAAGAATCTGTTTATTGCTAAGAAGTATATTAAAAACTCTAAGCCTGCACCTTCACACATAACTGACCTTTTAGATTTGCATTATAGAGATTTACTTACAAAATACCCGTCTCGCAAATGAGCTACATCGAACAAATAGTAGGACTATCAGGAACAACAGACCCAGCACCGCAAGCGGGTGTAAGGTTAGTTAATACGCTTCCTATTATTTCAGATTCATTTGCTATTGCTATTGCTAAACTAGACGATGCTAGTCCAATAAATGACGTTTGGAACAGGACAATAGAAAACGCTGAAGCAAAACTAAATATAGATTTGTACAGCGAACTAATGAAAGATTTAAGGTTCAGGCAAATGATGGCTAGAACTACTAACTTTGGTTATTCTTCGGGTGCAAGTAGAGTACAGAGTGAAAGATGGGAGGGGGCAAGATTCAGGGCCAACAAACAAGAGAATACCAAGCTATCAATCAGACAAATTTATGTATCAGGCACAGGCTCTTTTAATTGGAAGATATTCGATTTAACTACTAATACTATTTTATTTCAATCCTCAACCCCTACAGTAATAACAGGAGAAGGATATATAGATATTAAAAAAGATATTCCTTTATCTAAATTACAGAATGATATTTTAGTCGCTGTAGATTGTACCAATATAGACTTAAACCCTATTGATGGCAACAAAGGTTTCTTCTCAGACAATTGCGGTGGATATAATGTTTCGGTAACCTCTGGTTATATCTTTGAGGCACAAACGAAAGTTGCTGCTAACTTTACCACATCTAACTGTTATGTTCATGTAATAGCCGAAATATCAAGCGACATGAATAGTGTAATAGAGCAGAACGTAGATTTGTTCAGAGAATGTGCCTGGCATTTGTGCGGACATTTGCTACTAAGTGAATCGTTAAGTACCGATAAATTTAACTGGTGGACTAACACAAACAGGGTTGTAAGAAGCGATGAGGCAGACAGGCAATACAATGAATACCACGAGTATTTATGTAAGCTAGTACAGCCTATTTTAATGCGTTTAAATACGACGAATATAGTAGAAGACAAAGACGTAACAGAGAAGCTAGGCATTCATACCGCTAGTTTATTGCCTAGTGAATATTATTTAAGAAACTATGAAGTATTAAATTCACAAGATTATCCAATGTATTGATATGAAAAAATATAGAATAATGTGTTCCGAAACAGTTGTCGTAGAAGTAAAAGGCATTTTAAAGTTAGGTGTAGACCTGAATGGGAACGATAGCGTGTCGTATCTTTATAATGAAGACAAGCAAATTGTAGCAGTAGTGCCAAAGTCTTGTTTAATCTATGCTATTGACTAATCAATTTATAATAGTTACCTTAGGGTTTATTATAGCAATAGGGTTTTCTTTTTGGTTAGGTTGTAAGATTGATAAATTTATAGATAAGATATGAAACCTTTAGAATTTTTAATAGACAACCCAAACAATCCTTATACTGAAAGCGTAAGGGAAAAGTACTCTAAAATGTCGCCACAGGCTCAAGAACGTTTTCAAGGCATTGTAAGAGAAGTAGAATCTAAAATTATCGAAGACTTATTCTTTAAATGTCCGGTAGAAAATGTAGGTAAAAACGCATATTATGATTCAAATAATAACACCTCTCGACAAGATTCAGCAGACCCTAAAGAATCTGAAAGATGCTGAAAATGCTATTCCTGAGATTATATTTGAGGGTGCTAAGAAGTCAGCCGATGCAGTAAGAGACAGAGTAGAGGGGCAAGGTTTAGCAACTAATGGAAGTTTTTTAGATACACCTTCAAGTAACCCAATTGGCAGATATGGACAAAGACACGGAAAAGAAAGACAAGAAAAAGGATTGCAAACACAAATCGTGTCTCTTGGCTTCACAGAACAAATGTGGAACTCATGGACAGAAGAGCAAAACGGACTTGAAACGGGTGTAGGTTTTGATAATGAAGAGGCAAGGTTTAAGGCTAAAGCAAATGAAGACTTATACGACACGCCAATATTTCCACCTTCCGAACAAGAGATTAAAGACGCAGGTAAGTTTATAATGGATATGTTTAACGAAAAGATGAAACAATAACGGCATGTAGCTCAGCTTGGGAGAGCAACGTACGAGAGGGTCAGTAGAGTGCGCGCTTTATACTGATGAGGTACTACGAAGGTCGGGCGGTTCGATTCCCCCTGTGTCGACAAATAAAATTTATGTACTTAAAAGACCAAATAGCACTAATAGACCAGCAGATAGGCTTACAACTGCCTAAAGAATGTGGCATAACTGACAGATGGAACGTGAAGTATCACGGCCTTTGTCGGGAAATGACTATTCAGAACAACCTAAGAGATGAAAAGGGCAATAAAGCACTATTGGGACTGATTGGAGAAGATGAAGACGGAAAGTTTTACAAGGTAACGATTGACGACCAGTACGATGTACAAATTATGCACGTACCACAATCAAATACCCCCTCTATTTTTCTTACATGGGGTTCTTACTATGAAACCAATCTGAACTATGAAATGAAATTAGTTTACATTGGCAAAAAAAAGACAGTATTTGAGAGAATAAAGAAAGCTTTAGAAAACACACCTGATACGCTTTTCAGACGTGCTAATTATGATACTGAGTCAGTGATGCGAAATGATGTAAAGATACAAGTCGGCACAGATAAAAACTACCCGCCCGAATACTGGGCATTTACTATTTATTACGGAGTTAATGAAATTGAACCTATAATTGAAGATGAAGAATGATTCATATACTAGAAAACACATACAAACACCCTGCCAGAAATTGGATGGTCACTAAGTTTTTTATGCAAACTTTTGGTAAAATCTATCAAAGAAGAATTGGAAACAATTTTCATCGCAAGAACAGACTAAACCCTAATTTATGAATAGCATTTTCAAAGAACTATTAGACAGTGGAAGAATAGACCCGAACCCTATTTTTGAGTGTACGAGTGACGGAGTGACAAGAAAGGCGTATAAGTTTGCAGACGGACACGTAATGATGTCACAAAGCAGATTTGAGGATATAGGGGAAGTGATGAAGGCTTATTCTGCCTTTGATTTAGAGTATGACGATGTAAGTTTATATTTTGGCATAGTAAAGAATAACTTAAAACGGGCTATGTCTGACTATAGACATGATGCAGATTCGGCAATTGAGTTGATGCAACAAGTCTTAAAGTATACCGACGAAATAGAAGCGAGAAGAGAATTTAAAGTACCATTAGCACAAAGTTTTGATTTGTTAAGTTTTGGAGCAATTGAAGAAGATGAAAACCCTTTGGTTTATAACCACGCTTATAACAAAGAGAAGGTAAAAAGGTGGAAAAAAGATTTAGACGTTGAAAAAAAAAGGATATTCTTAATAGAAATGCTACCGAGATTTCCAATCTTTTCGCCATTGTTAGAGCTGGGTTCCCTCAAATCTTTGACGGTTCAAGCGATGTTGGAAAATACCAGCTTACAGATTCTATGGCATGGACGCGGCATGAGTGGTCTCTCGCCAGAGATAGTTGGTATTTTGGAATCTCAGATGGAAAAATCGAAACTAGAGATAGATTACTTAACGGAACTGTCGAGGATTACCACAGATACGTAAACCAGTGGATAACAGATAAGAAGAATAAGGCTAAGAAGCCACAACCGCAGCAAGAATGGCAGACATAGTATATGAGTATATATTTCGGGGAGTGCCACAGTTTCAAGACGTACAAAATGAACTTCTTGAAATTATTACGCTTAATGAAAAACTAAAACTACAGGATACTCAGAACAGGCAAGCCGCCAAAGAAGCCGCCGCCGCAAGAAAACAAGCCGCAGAAGAAGCCAAACAAGCAGTAATAAGCCAGATAAACGCCGAATTGGGAATCAAGAAAGGACTTGAAGATCAGATAGGTATTATTGAGCAGCTACGCCAAAGAATCAAGATTTTAAAATCTGAAAGAGAGTCAGCCAATAACGTAGAATCTATTCTCACCTACAATAAGGCTCTACAAGCAAGTCAAACCGAACTAAATAAGCTAACTGGCGTAACTGATAAGTTTCGCGGGTCTAATGGCTTCTGGCAGGATTTAAAAGGGCAAATATTTGCAGCTTTAGCTGTTGGGCAAGTGGTAGAATGGGGCAAAGCATTGGTTACTAATGAAGCCTATTTAGAATCTCAAAGACTAGCTTTAAGGAACGTAATTAAATCGCAGGAAGATTACGCAAATAGCTTAGCTTTTCTCAATAACTTATCCAATAAATACGGGCAGGATATAACCGTATTGACACAATCGTATAAAAGTTTTGTTGCAGCATCTGAAGAATCTGGACTTTCATTAAAAGAAAGAAACCGGATTTATGAATCTATTGTAAAAAGTGGGGCAGCTTTAAATCTGACTAACGATCAGATACAGGGCTCTTTGAATGCGGTTGCTCAGATGTTCTCTAAGGGTAACGTACAGGCGGAAGAACTAAGAGGTCAATTAGGGGAAAGGTTGCCAGGTGCATTCGGATTAGCCGCTAAAGCATTAGGGGTAACGGAAAGTAAGCTAAATGACATGCTAAAGCAAGGGCAAGTCTTAGCGAAAGACTTACTCCCTTTGCTTGCTACTGAACTGGAGAAAACCTATGGAAGCAAGGCCGCTAACAATGTCAATACGCTGGCGGGCGCATCTAATAGATATTTTAATGCAGTAAAAGAGTATTTTGGAGAAATAAATAAGAATTACGGTATTACACAAAAGTTCGTCGCTAGTTTTAACTTTCTGGCTGACAATTTAGGAGAGGTAGTTAATGTACTTGGCACTGTTTTAACCACACTAGGATTATATATAGCCTCAACAAAAGCCGCAGGGGTAGCAAGTGCCGCATGGACTGCCATAGAGAAAATAGGGTTAATTGTAAGAGGCGAAGCTATATTGGCTACTGAAGCACTAACGGGTGCAACAATTGTACAAACAGAATCTCAAATAGCCGCTACGACTGCCGCCAAAGCCTTTAATAGTGCCTTACTTTCCAATCCAATTGGATTAGCCGTTTTAGCGATTGGCACACTGGTAACTGCATATCAGTTATACAATGCCGCTCAAGAAGATGCCACAGAAGCGCAAGAGAAACTTAATAAACAAATAAGTGATGCAATTGCGCCCTTAGAACTTCAAAAAAGGGAATTTAATCTTTTGGCTAACGAGGTATTGAAAGGGGTTGTGCCACTACAACAGCAATACGAAACATTAGAAGCTCTTAAAAAGCAATATCCTGACCTTTTAAAAGGTATATCTAATCTTACAGAGGCCGAAAAGGTGCTGAATGAAAACAAGATTAAAGTAAACGCGCAGGATGATTATAGATTAGGAAAGTTAGAGCTATTAAAACAGAAATACCCAGAACAGTTAGCCGGAATTAACAACCTGAAAGATGCCGAACAGAAACTAAGCGGTATACTAAAAGAGGTTAATGCGGATTTTGCTGTAAGGGCTTTGTTGTTAGAGGCAGATATTAAATATAATATCAATAAAGAAAAAGCAACTAATCTGATAAAAGACCAGATTACGGCCGAACAACAATTAGGCAATGTAAGAAAATCACTTGCAGTAGAGTTAAAGAATAACCTGGAGGGGCGTGAGGATTTGATAGCGGCATTAAAAGAAGAGCAGAAACAATTAGAGGGAACAATCAGGGCGCAAAAAAACGGAGTCGTAAACTTGATAGGGGTTAATCAAAGTCTTACTAAATTACAAGACGATCAGCGAAAGAAGCTAAAATATAATTATGACGAAGAAGTAAAAATAGTAAAGGATGGCGAAGGTAAAAAGTCTAAAGAGAAAATAGATTCGGCTAAAACCCTAGCTTTGATTCAGGAAAAATCAGATAACGACGCCTATGAAAAAACGCGCGCAACAGAACAAAAAACACTTTCCCTACAACGTGATATTGACGTTCAACGTATCAAGGATTCAAAAGCAAGTGCAGATAAAAAAGCGGCTCAGATATTAAAAGTAGAAGAGGAATACTTCGCCAAATCCTCGCAACTGACTAATAAATATGATACACAGGAAGATAAAGAGCAGGATAAATTAAGAAAGCAAAGACTAGACTTTCAAAAATCGTTCGACGACAATGTTATCAAATCGAAAGAAAGTCAGGCGGATAGAAGCGTTAAGATAGCAGGGAAAGAGAAAAAAGAACTTGATGCCTTAGACAGAAAGGCGGCTAAAGATTCTAATGAATTACAAGTGCAAAAGAACGAATTGGCTGAAAAGCTAAGGGTATTAGATTTAATAGCCAATGCAAAGACCGCAAAAGAAGTAACTACCATTCAAAGGACTGAACAAGAAAAACAATTGAGGGACTTAAAAGAACATTATGCCTTAAATCTTCAATTGGCAAATATTCGTCTTAGTCAGATAAAAGAACAGTACGGTGAAGAATCGGAAGAATACAAGAAACAAAGAAACGTCGTAATAGGGTACGAGCAGAGTTTTGTAGTCGTTTCTATTTCCTTGATTGATTTTTTAACAGAAAAACAAAAGCAAGCCTACAAGACCAGAGCGCAGGACGCGCAAGAAGCATTGGGCTTTATATTAGACGCTACCGAAGCATTTGGAAGTCTATTAGAGAAAACGATAGACGATTCTATGACTGATACCAGTAATTTGGTGCAGCAGGAGAACGCTAAAATAGCCAAAGAAACGCTCAATTCGTTTAAAAACATAATTAGCGGAATAGGGCGTTTGGCTTCTGGGGACATTGTGGGAGGTGCAATAAGTTTAATTGGTGGATTGGTTGAGGGCATTAACTCTTTAGGCAATAGCGCGGAAAGGTTAGCCGAGGCAAGGATGCAACAGTCTATTGCTTTGCTTAACGAGTACCTGACAGAAGTACGTTCGGACATAGACGAGATAGTAAGTTATTTTGACAAAATCAAAGAAGTATACAATTTGGCTAATGATGCTAAACTTCCTGACTACGGCGCAAACAGTGCAAAGGAAGCGATTGAAAACGAAATCAAGAGGGGTGAAGCGATACAGGAAAATTACAACAAAGCGGTTGATGCTGAAAACAGGTTACACGAAACCACCATTGCTAATATCAATGATAAGTACGGCAAGCTAGAAGCGAATGAAGACACCTATCATAATACGCAAGTACAAAACATTGACGATGCCTATGCAAAGGACGTAAACAAAGAAAAAGAAAGGCATGACACTGCTATTAAAAATATCAACGATCAGTATGATTTAGAGGTAGCAAAAATCAATGCTAAGTATGATTTAATCAGTACAAAGGCCGAACAGCAGTACAATAAAGAGACTTTAGCAATTACTAGCGCAGGTACTGCACAGTTAGAGGCTTTAATAAAGAACGAACAAAGCCTAAACAGTGTAAGAGAGGAATTTGCAGCCAAAAGGCAATATATTAATGAAACTTTCGCATTAGCCAATAAACAACTAACCGCCGAATCTAGTCAGGCAGAAATAGACGCGGTAAATGCAGCAATAAAGGCCAGAGATTCCGCGCTCGCTGAACTACAGAGCCAGTACAATGACGAATTAGTATTAATTGCCAACGCAGAGGGGCAAAAAAGAAAGGAATACAGCGCAACCGAATTGATTCAGAAAACGATTCGAGAAAATCTTGATAAAGCCGCTTTGAAATTTGAAGCAGACGAAATTCAACGGACTAAAGACAGGACGGAAGAAATAGTAAAAGCCGAAAAAGACAAAAATACAGCCCTTTTAGCTGAAACAGCAATATATAATACTAATCTTGTTGCTTTAGAAGTAACCAAAAATAAAGACTTACTGGATGAAAGTATCAGGCATAACACTGCTATATTTGATATAGAGGCTAAAAGAAGAGTAGATACGGAACAGGCAGTAGCTTTGCATAATGACACACTACAAAAGCTAGCTATTGACAAGGATACTGCTATCGCCGAAAGTGCTGTGCGGCTAACAACTCTTTTGCAAATACAAGCCCTATTGATAGAACAAGCCCTAGCCAATAGCGCAGCAAAAGGAACAGAGGCATATCAAGCACTTGAAGCAGAATTGCAACGGGTAAAGGCATTGTTGGAACAAATAACAGGAGGGACATACACCCCTTTCAATCCTTTCCCTGCTTTTCCTCCAGGAGAAATTCCAGTCCCGCCAATAATACCGCCTTTTGACCCTATTACAGTACCTAGAATTGCTAAAGGGGTTGATAGATTGCCAAATTATAGCGGGGTTATAGGCATAGACACACAACCGGCTATGTTAAATACAGGCGAAAGGGTTATGACTACCGAAATGAATGACGGATTAAAACAGTTTTTCGGCAAGGATATGACTAATAAGCAGCTATTCAATTACATCGTCAATCCTAATTACGAGTATATTTCTAACATAGGAAAAGTAAAGCCTAGTGGGAATAAAGACGTAGTGGATGCGCTAAATGGAGTGAAAAAAGAATTTGGCAAACTAGAACAGGTTAAAATTATTATGAACAATGGCGTACCTGATATAGAAAAAAGAAGTTCAGACAGAATGATTAAAAGAATAAGATTATAATGTACACCTTTTACCTAGATAATACACAAGTAGCTGAACCGGAATCATTTACTAATATCAATTTTGAGAAATTGAGAAATAGTAAATACTTCGGGTTTATCTTGCGTAATGTAGGACGGGTATTAGGAGCAGGACAAATTAAATTCACAGAAGAAAAGGCTGTAGCCATTCTCAAAGCAGCTAAGAAAAAATACGGATATGGCGCACAGGTTAAATACCGAGTTAATTACATGGATGCGTTCGCCTATGAAGGTACGGTGGATTTCTGGAATAGTGAGTGGTACGCCGAAAGCGTAGTAGTAACTTTTACGGACGGTTCACCTACGGTTAAGTTTCTAAACAATACGACTAAACGTTATCAGATAACGCCAAATACTTTTCAAACTTTATCCTCTACGGGAATAGTAGGAAAGACGACACACAAGATAATTGACAGCCTGACGACGTTTAAAAAGAAAACTAAAAACCCTGTTAATTATTCGCACCCTGTACCATTTCAAACGGCTGAAGGAAGTTCTAACTCTAGTGTAAACCCTATTATTGACTTTAGCCAGATATTGCCACTTTATACTAATAGCGAAGAAAAGAAAAAGGTTTCTATCAAAGCGGCTATTTACTTTAATGTAAAAACGAGCAATGGCGGTGATTTTGTTTTAAAGCTGAATGATTTAATTGTACAAGAGTTTGCCTCTGATTTAACACCGAGCGATGAAATAGGTATTATAGACAAAACTATTACCTTAGAACCTAACCAGACGATTACGATAAGTATTCAGTCTGTTGTAGATAGTTCAGACACACAGTTTATTTACGATGCTGAATTATCTACACTTTCAATCAACGAGATAAAAGATAATTTAGCAGATACCCAAGTCCCTGTTATTTCTAGCTACGACTTGATTAGTCAGTTAGTTAATAAGACTTCTGAAGGCTCATTGACTTTACAAAGTACGTTCTTAAAATCACTAAGCCACGATTGGACAAACGGGAGAAACCTAAGAGGGGTAAGCGACGTAATTAATTGCTCTTTTGATGATGTGTACGAAGATTTAAATAGAATGTATTGTTTGTATTGTACAATTGATAAGGATAAGATAGTAATTGAGAGACGAGTAAATATAAAAAAGTTAGGCAAGAAAAGCAATTTAGATAGAAATAGAATCGTAGGAGAGGTTAATACGCCTAATACGGATATGTTATTTTCTTCTGTCATCGCAGGGTACAAGAACTGGCAGGGGGATGCGGCTTTATCTAATCAGGAGGTAAACGCGCGGCTAGAATTTCAGTCTAATTTGTTTGGCATTGAAAATGTGCTAAATTTGGAATGCAATTGTATTGCTTCGGGTATATTGATAGAAGAGATACGGCAATCACAATTCGGCAAGGTCAGTACAGATCAGCAGAAGAAATACGACGACACATTAGTAAGTTTGATACCTAACGATGGAACGGGTAAATATATTAGCTCAGGTTTGAATCAGGATTTACGAAACCTATCTATCCGGCCAAGACAAATGATGCTGAATTGGGCGGCAGTACTAGGAGGCTATTTGTATTGGGAATTTACAAGCGGGCTGGGAAATTATAAGGCTTCGATAGATTTAGAAATACAATCTAAAACGATTGATAGCTTTGGCAATGTGATAGGGTCGGCTTTTTGGGATTTATCGTACCAATGTGAACTTTCAGAATATAGCACTATAGGGGAAGTAATAAGCTGGTTAGATACGCACGGAGATTTACAAGAGCAGATACTTTGGCAGGCACAGTGGGCGACAGGTAATAAAACAATGGTAATACAAGGAATGGGCAATGAGACACTTTGAGAATTTTATTCGTAATTATAACGCTGACGACACAATCGACAGACTTACTAATCTTTTTGAACCAAGAGAGCCGAGAATAGGTATGTTGGTACAGAAAGAGGGAGAAGTAATAAAATTCTTTACGCCAAAATCTGACTTCGGAACTACGAGACTAGAAAATCTACAAGTAGGCTTATACGGTGAAGCGTTCGACGGATGTACAAGTTTAGGCAATCAGATTCTAAAAGAAAATATAGGGTTCCTAAGAAAGCAACAATCCGAGTTTTTCTATGACATGGTGATTAAAGTAAATAATGCGCCTACCGCAGATACATGGAAACAATTCGCTTTATACAGACCTAACGGGCAGCAATTATTAGGCACTTTTTCAAGCCAGCAGACGGACTTAGATAAATATATTTTAGAATTAAAAGATTGGCTAGAGAATTACCCTCATACCTTAGTAAATGTTTATAAAGACGGAAATCTTTTAAATATCAAGATAAAAGAAAATGGCAATTTCAGAATAAGAAACGAAGAGATAACCGTAGGAATAGGCACAGTAAGTGTATTAAATGAAAATAGTCCTACTTTAGTCAGACAATTCATTAATACTTACAATAGACCCGCTTACAATACCTCAGATTTAGTAATTGGTGGCGACGTAACAGAAGGCAATGTGTATACTTTAGGGACTACCGTTTACACTGCCACTAAAAATGATACGGCAGCAACAGTAAAAACGGCTTTGTTAGGCGACAATTCAAAGGTAGTTATCAATGTAGGGGATAGCGTGCCGATTAATGCCGTAGTAGGCACTATTCGCACAGTAAATACGAATAACCCTACTATTAATCTACTATATGAAGATACGCTAAGCGGGAATGATAGATACGTTGTAGAAGTTAGTAACGTGCAAAAAGGCAATATATTCCAAATTGCCAGAAGTGGATTAAGCCCGCTAACAAAACAAGCAGGTGACACAGACACCAAAGCGACAATTGAAGCCTATTTCAATGCTACGGGTGGATTCTTAGTAGTACCCACAGGGACAACATTAACAGAGAGCGCAGTAGCAGGGGTTAGGGTAGATGCAAATACCAACAGCCCGACCATAGGGATATCCAATACGGTTCTTACGCCCGCACAAATGACAGACAAATATAAAATGTTTGTGGGAACGAGTGTAAGAAAAGGAAATAAGTTTTACTTGAACGATTTGGTAGTAACGGCTACTGAAGACGATACCTATTTAACCATTGCGCAAAAGTTAAACCTAATAGACGGATTGTACTTCGAGATAGTACAAAACGGAGTTTTTGATTCGTATGCCGAAAGAGGTTCTGCTTATGACGAAGACAATATAGCGGACGTTCAAATTTTATCCTCTCCTATTATGAGAAGGTCTTTGCACTACCTATTTGAAGCAAAGATGCCAACAGGATTTAGAAACAGACCATTACAGATTTCAGTAAGTGAATACTACAAGGACGAACTGGGTATATTTATTTTTGTTAAGCTATTGACTGTTTCTAATTATTTTACAATAGAAGAAAACCCACAAGAAACTGTTTTGCTTAGATGTTCTGATTTAGGAGAAGTATTTGGATACCAGTATTTCGAGCAAGGGATTAACCAGCAAATACGTGTACCTATTTATCTGAAAAATGATGGATACGAAACTACACAGGTCGAATCACAAAGCGTAAACAATGCCAGCGTATTAGGAAATATCCAAATGCGCAGAATGTACAACTTTGACATAATGGCGCACCCTAGCTGGTTTCATAGGGCAATGCAATGTTGGATGCGCAGCAGATTTGTATTTCTGGACGAAAAGAAAATAACCTTGCAAACTTACGAGACGGGAGAAGATAGAGGGGCAAAGAAGATACAGCCCGCTAACGGCACATTGTATGAAGATAGGTACTTAATGAAGAATTTCGGGAAATTATTTCTGTCAGAAGACAATTATAAAGAAAAATTTTCTGTGATTACAAACTTTAAGAGTAAAATAATTTGTATAGTGTTAAAAAATGATTTATTTTGTCAAGAGATACTGGAAGACGGAGAAGTTTTTATTCCGGTCGGCGAATATAAGTGGCGTGCATGGGTAGGTGGCGCAGTTGGTGATACAGTAGATATGCAAATTTACCACAACGGAACGAGAATACATTATGTGACTTTGTTTTGTGGCAGATGGAATAAATTAGAATCTTTAATCAGAGTTTACCCGCGCGACGAATTGTTGTTTGAGGAAATGAACGAAGACAGGGCGGCAGGGATTACAGAGATAGACACCACACTAGAAACAACAATTCCTTACGACAGTGTAGAATATATAAATGAGATAGGCGGAGACGAAGAGTTAAACGGATATGTAGCACCCTTTGTGCCTCAACCTCTGGACACTTCGGGCGACTGGCGGACAAGAGTAGATGAGAATACGGACTTATCAGAAGAACGACACACTGAAGAAGGGGATATTTGGATAGTAAAATCAATTACAACATAATGGCTTACTTATACAGACAAGGATTAAAGGTAGTAGGAAACCGTGATAGAAGTATCATTACGCCTGATACTACGCCGCCTGTGGTAGGCAGTTGGAGGGAAAGGGTTGACGGAGTAGGCGAAAATAGCCAATTGATTTTTGAGAAGTGGGATGGCACAGTATGGGAAATTAAACGAGCAGTTTCATAATGGCAAAGAAATCTAAAAACATGGAAAACGAAGACCTAGTAAACGAAGAACAATCACTTGAAGCGCAAAAGGAATCTTCTAAAAAAGAGCCGAAACAAAAGCCTGTGAAAATGTCAGGATATGACCTTAACGGCGGAAGAGTCTATTTTGATGCTCCTGGCAGGGCCGATGGCGATACTTTCAACGTAACAGTAAACGGTAAGCATAAAAAACTTACTATTGAAGGTGAAAAAGCAGAATACGCCGCAGATTGGAGTTTCAAAGAGTTTCCAGCCGTAGAAATTAAAGACTAATGGCAGTAAATTCCGCACAAATAGACGAAGGTCATTATCAAGGTTCTGCCGAAGTTATCGTTAGTTGCGATGAGGCAGACGGTACGGATATTTTAGTCTATAAGTACGTGAACGACGTAGCAACTTTAGTAGGTACGGCTCAACTAGGAAACGATACAGGACTAGGAAGCGGATATTCGAGGGTTCCTTTAACGACTAATATCGCTATTGGAAATATACTGATCGCTTACGTAGAAGAGCAGTACAATCAAGGGGGTGACCCTAGAGTAGTATATGAACTAGCGAACGGAGAAAAGACAGGATGGCAGAACCCTAGTGTAGTTTCAGAAGTTGATACAGAAATATCATATCAGGAGTATACACAGCAGGGAGGCTTAGAGATAGCAAGCGTATACGCACCCGAAGAAAGTATTAATAATACGGTTAATAGAAACGGCGACCCGCCTAAGCAATTTGCCGACGCTACTTTAATATTAGCTTATACAACGGCCGATTTAGGGGCAGGGGTAGTGAATGTATGTATAGCGACAATCGGAGGTTTTAACAATGCTTTAGGGGCAGCTCGTGTAAGTTGGGACGGCGGTGCATTAGAACAGGTTTATCAAAAGACCTATGTAATAGCTGATAATGGCGCGCATACGGTAGAGGTGTTTCCTGAAACGTTGAACTACGAAACAAAAGAAATAGATTTTACAATTAACGTAGCCGCCGGAACACCCACACCAAGCGCAGGAAATATCAACGCCCCTTCGTACGAAATCAATCCGGTATCAAACAGGCAATTATCCTTATTTTGTTATTCGGATTATCAGATTGAAAGCAGGGTAATAGGTTTAGGCGACGGGGTACACGGTTCAGGCGTATTTGTAGCCATGACAGGATTTACTGGGGGGAAGTGGCAGCAACCTATTCCATTTCAGAACGTACCGAATGCGAACTATAATGCAGAGTTCAGGGTACAAGGCACACTAGGCGTTGTTACGCTTGTGGTTAAGATTAATTTTTAATAGTATATACAATAAATAAAACAATAAAATGACATTACAAAATTTATTGGCTACTAATCTGGCAGGAGCAGGAGCCTTATCGACAGGCCAAAATAAGACAAGTAACAATATCGTTGCTATGGCTATTATCAATAAAGGCGTTTTGCCTGCCGTTGGTGACCCATATACTTTTGTCGGTGAAGAAACTGTAACCGTAGACGGCGCAAGCATCGCGGCTATTTGTCAGGATTTGGCCGTTTTTAATCAAGCCCGTTGGTTGCCAAATGGTAGCATAAACGGTTCACAAGCCGAGACGGTTAATATTATGGAAGGTCAGATTTACGGCCTTGACCCTGCCGATGCTACAACCGGAGAAATTTATGAAGCATTTACGATAATGTTTAAAAACTATTATCAAAATCGTGCCGGACTGAATGCCATCAGAAGCAGACCCCGTGATTGGGATATTGTTTTGTTTACCAATAATACGGCGGAAATCTACAGACGTGCAGACAATAGCACGGTAATTACCAAAATCGCAGACACCGCAGATGGTAGTAACACTACGTCAAGAAAAGGTACGATTGATTTCATGGCTAGAGGGTTAGACGGACAAGTAATTCCATTGGAAGGCATCAGAAGAGACCAGCTAGGAGAAGTAAGCAATGAACGCTTTAGTTTAACATCTGGAGCAGACACTAATCTAACGGCCGGAACTTGTAGCGGGGAATATCACAGATGGGTAAGAGATACGACTAATACTATCTCAACGCTAGCCATGACACCCTCTATTACCGGAGCTTGTATGAGTTATTCTTTGAACCGACTTACAACACAAGGTGTATTTATACCGTCTACCGGTTCTACCTATGCGAGTATCAATACAGTAACCGGAGTAGTAACTTTTCCGGCGGCGCACGTTCTAGGTGCTACGAAATACGTGGTTGTACTTCAAAATGAAGTAGGCGTTCACGCAGAATATTATCTTGAAGTAAATATCGCTTAACACTAAAAGGGGGTTTATTCCCCCTTACTATAAAATGCTTGATTTCGAGAAAATAAAGAAGTATCTTAAATGCGACCAGAACGGACTACCTTTAGACAAATCCTTGTTTCATGCAGGGTATGACAAGTCCGTTGCGGTAGCAAAAGAGATAAAAGAAGTTTTCTCGGAAGAATATCCTCAATTCATGGTCAAAAAAAGGCCAAAGGAGAAGCAAGAGCATACACAGTACCGGATAGATTTCTACTATAACATAGTAGGGAAGTTCCGCACTAAAGCCCTTTCAATGGTAAGTACGGTTTATCAGAATGACGATTTTTCAGTAATATTTAATAAAGACACGGACTTTAAAGAATTTACCGAGAAGCAGATGTTTGACAATCAGAGTTTGCCTGAATGGTTCTTTAGTGACTGGTCAAAATCGTATATAGATGATCCGAATAGTGTTTTAGCACCTGTCTTTAAGGACTTCGCCAGTACCGATCAGGAATTTAACGAACCGACCTTAAAACTGTTTTCATCTGAAGGAGTAATCCAACTCAACAAAGATATAGCCGTTTTAAGAGGAGACGAAAAAACATGGATAACGGTAACGAATGACAAGCAGACAGGCAAACAAAAAGTGGGAAGGAATCTTTACTTTTATGATAGAGATTCCTTCATTATTGCCAAACAAACGGGTATTACCTACGGCAATGACAACACTAATTACACGTGGCAGATTATCGGGCAAAGTATTTTTGAGCTAGAGGGTGAGTTTTTTGATTTTGAACCTTTCCAAACCAATACTAGCAAAGTTCCTGCGCAAAGAATCGGACGTATTTTAGGCGACAAGATAGACGGCGAAGTTCAGCTATACAGAAGTGAGTTATCCGACGCTTTGCCATTCTTGAAAAAGATATTGATGCGTGCGAGTGATTCAGAAATTGAGTTTCTACTTCACATTCATACGATTGAGTGGTATATTACCACCAAGCACGAATGTAAAGAGCCTGGTTGTCATAAAGGATATATAGATAATCCTGGTTGGACTACTAATTCAGATGTACCGCCTAAAATCAAGTGTAGAAAGTGTGACGACAAAGGTTTCCCGCTAAACGGCATGGAAACGATTGTACATACCATAGATGGAGGCAGTCCTTTAGATTCAAAAAACGGCGCATTATCTGGCCCTTTCATGGGCTATGCTGAAAGAAACGTACAGACTGTACAGGAGTTAAGAACTGAAATGGCAGTCAATGAAGCGGCAGCGTATAATTCTTTAGATATGCTTTGGCTTTTCCAGACTCCTTTAAATACGAGTGGAAAATCGAAGGCTTACGACAGACAAGAATGGTATAGACGCTTATCAGATGCCAGTATGCACATCAATAAGCAAATGGTATTCTGCTATGAAGGGGCGGCTAGTTTCAGATACGGAGTAATAGGGAATATTGAACGGATTTTGCCAGTAGTAAATACCCCGCAGGATACTTTCGATATAACCACAGACGTAGAAGTAAGAGACGAATTAGTTGCATTAGATGCCATAGGTATAGACGGCAATCTATTCAAGAATCTAGAAAATAACTGGTCTAAGAAGCGTTTTGGCAAAGAATCGAATATTACTAAGCTAGTAGATTTAAAGATGTTTGTAGACCCGTTTGTAAGCGTTAGACGCAACAAAACACAGGTATTAGATTTGGCTATTTTCAACGAAATTAAAGTATTTGGCAAGGATAATCCTAAATTAAAACCTGTACTACAAAAGTACTATCTTTCTAAGTATCTGGATTCTATTATCAGGGATTTACGAATAGAAAATGATAATTTCCTAGACCTTGATAGAAACCTTCAGATTGAGAAAATAAATACTAAGTTACTAGACTACGTACCAGACACAATTAGTGAAGAAGTATATACAACGATAAAACAAGAACCTGCCGTCGACGTAGTTAATGACAATCAGGCGGCATAAAAAATAAATTATCATGACAGAGAATCAAACTCCAGAGGTTGTAGAAGAAGAGACAACCGTAGTAAAGAAAAAAGCACCAGCAACTAAAAAGGCTGTAAAATCAGAGGTTGTAGAAGGAGAGATAGACGATGAAGATGAGCAGGAAGAAAAAGGCACTCCTATTGGTCAGTCAGAAAAAGACTTCTTCAATAGAAAAGACCTTTTAGAGAAAAAGGCACGCATTTATGTAGAAGTGGCTGAGGCAAGGGGAGAAGATGAAAAAGGAAAATCTATTGTGATGTACCCTGCAAAAGAAATAGAGGTACAACCTGCTTACTGGAATACTATCTTGCGAGACAAAGAGACAGGACTACCAATGAAGGAACAAAAGTTGGTAGGGTACAAGATTGAGGAAGGTGGCAAAATGAAACAATATAAATTTAAAGAATAAATATGAAAGTAGGCAACATTATTAACGAGTTCGCAAAGAAGGCGGGTTTGGATACTAACAAGTATAAAGAGTTAGTTGAGGCATTGAACGCAGTTGACAAAGAAATTGACGAAGAAGATGCCACCAAATTACAACAAAGCCTTTTGACCGAATCGGAAGCAGAAAGCCGATTCATGAGCAAACACAAAAACGGTCTTTTAACTCAGGGGAAAAAGGAAGCATGGGAGGATATAGACAAGAATCATGCAGAAATCATTTCTCTTTTGGATACTGAAGATAAAGCAAAGTTTGATGCACTAAAAAGCACCAAAGAAAAAGATAAATTCCTTTTCAACTTCTTTATTGAAAGAAAGATTACCGACAAAGACTCTTTAGCTATCAAAAAAGCACACGACACCTTGTTATCTAAAATAGATACCGACTACACGCCAAACGCTAAGTATAAAGAGTTAGAAGACAAGTACAAACCAAAAGCAGACAAAGCATTCTTTAGCGAATTTGTTTTGGATGCCGTAACAAATAGTAAAATATCTGACACTTTTAAAGCAAACAAAAGATTCAGAACCAATTTAAAAACAGATTTTGATACACTCTTGACAAAAAGGGGCTGGACTGTAAATACTGAAACCGGAGAGTATTTAGACAAGGAGGGCTTACCTGTTTTGAAAGGAAGTGAGAAAATGAGCAATAGCGATATTCTGGACGAACTTATTTCAAGTGACGACGAATATCAGAAAAAGTCTAATGGTAAACCTGCAAGCGGGGAAATAGTGATTGACGCACCAAAGGTGAACGGAAGTAGCCTTGCGGATAATCCAAACTATAAAAACCTTGTGAGGCAGTAATGCTGATTGGCGCAATTTAATTTTTAAAACTTAAAAAACGACAATGGCAAATAATGTAAATTTAGGAGCAGCCAGAGGGCTGTACGCAGCTATCCTGCATACCACTAATAACTATTACCGATTCACTAACGTAGGTACAACAGGAGCCTTGCGAAACCCTGCAAGTAAGGAGATTCAGGACGCAACTAACCCTTGGTTGTTACAAAATACAGGCGGTGCGAATATTGGATATGTAGCAGGAACAAGTAACGGAAGAATTACTTTAACATGGACACCTGCATACGCTGGCGGTTACCGTACTTCACGTGTGGGCGCAGGTGGTGCAGCAGATTCAAACGGTGTTAAAACGATTCAGGCGGCACAAAGTTTGGTTTTCAACTTCGACAAAGTAATCGAGTTTGAAGTAATCCAATCTTTGGCTACGGCTGATTTTTTCTTGGAGCCTTTAACTATCGAGTATTTAGATAAGTTGGAGAATCCGAAAATGATGGTTGATGCGCTTAATGATGGCAAATACACAGGTGTAAGAGCACAATTAGTACGTATTGGTAATGAAATCATGCGCCGTCTGGATAGAGATATGTTAATCCCGATGGACGATGATTTAATTGCAACTTTGGCTACTGGCGTAGGACGTAACGTGGCTTATCCTTGGAACAACACTGATGGCACGTTAAATGCACCAATCACACAGATTTACGCCTTTAAAGCGGATGGCACACCAGACCCTATGTTCTGGAACTATATCCAGAATACTTCTCGTGACAATAGATACCAAGGAAAAGCGATATTTGTTGGGGGTACGGCAATGGCTCAGTATATGCAATTAAAAGAAATTGTTGGTGCCGCCGATACCGGATATTTATTGAACGCTCAGATTGAGAAATTACCTGTACTATGGTATTACGACGCACGTATTGATACAATCTTAGGACAAGACGAGTTTTTGATGTGGGATTCTGGCGCAGCAGCGTTACAAACATGGCTAAACCACAGTTCATACGGAACTGTAAGACAAAAACGCTATGCGAATATGGATTATGGCAACATGAATGTAACTGTAGGTCAATATCGTGGCATTGGCTTAGACGGAAACCTAAATACTAACAACATTTCTTTAGATATGGATGTTCGTATTCTGGAAGGAAGAGACGCAGCCGATTATCCAACAAGCCGTGTAGTACCTTCGATTAACTACGGCGTATTTATGCGTCCTGTAGGTTACTTCACTTCTGATAATACCGATCCGTTATATTACATGACTGGTATTTTCAGAGGAAAACTTTTAACTAGAGCTTAATATCATGGCAACACAGCAAATCACAATTGATGGGTCAAATGGAGTCTATAACGTTTTTAAGGAACGTAGAAGATGGACTATTTACGAATATATCGGTACATTCAGGGGAGAGATTAACGAAAGCAAAGTTTTACTTCGTTTAATCGCTGATAACGAGGTTCGGTTGATTGGGTTTGCTGTAGCGCCTGAAATTACAAACAATCCGTTTATAGGAGGCTTTGAGAATGAAAAGCCAAAGCCTCCTATTCCTGACATAGACCCGCCAAGCGGTGTATTTGAATTGCATATTTTACCCTGCATAGATGAGTACGCTACGCTTAAAATATGGTCTGAAGAACTGACAAAGAAAAATACCGACTTAGTAGAATTTCAGCTATTAACGCATTCTTTGACCTATAACGAAAAAGACGCAAAAGAGGGAAGATTAGCTAAATGCGAATATACCCTACGGGATGCGGGCGGTATGCTTTGGGCAAACATGGTTCAACATAAAGGTGCTAAGGCTGCCGTTTGGGGCGGCACGTGTGGAAACAACCATCCACGACATGAAGACATAGACGGTTTGAAGTATGATTGTAAAGTCTATATCCCTAAAAGAACATTCTTTTTAGATATTAAAAATACGGGAGATTGTGATATTATGCCCTGGGTACATCACCCTGACACAGAACCGAATGAAAACAGGGATATTTACAAACAGACTTTAGGAGTAGGACAAAGTATCACGATTGAAATTCCCTCAAAAGAGTTCAATGGGCCATTTCACAAGAACGCCATTAAAATTAATGCCAATAACGTATAGCTTTTGAAACATAGAAATGCTTTTTGCTGTAAAACTTGACAAATTTTACACATTTAAAAACAAATCTTTATGAAGTACCTTTTATTTTTATTGATTACATTTCAAGCAAACGCACATTTATTAGAAGTCGATTTTAAAAGTTTAAGAGACACAACCGTTACGGATACTATCCCCGATTCGACGATTATAGATTACCACTTAGACATTGCGGGTAAATCTAAATTCAGAGATTCGGTAATAGTAGAAAAGTACAGCGAGTTTAAAGACTCAGCTAGGTTTACAAGTTTAGTAGCAAACTATATAAGAGTAACAAATTTACGAATGCCTATATCTGACGGCGTTTTGAGAATGGCAAACGGTAGTGTAGTTTCTAGCAAAGTATTCAGAAGTGATATTGAAATAGACTACAAAAAGATAATGTTTGGCGGCCCTGATGCACAGGCAAAGGTATCTGAGTCTTTTGTTTATAATGATTCAACCGGAACGCTTTATGTACCTAATATAGTAGTAGGGGAGGGGGCAAGTGAAGAACTATTTTTTGGCAAGAAAATAAGAAAGGTAAAAGAAGACTACAAACTAGAAGACCGGATAGAAACGGTATTGGTCGATACCACAGACAAAGATGTAGCTGTAGAATTATTTCAACCCGAAAAAGAGGGTAAAATATTAACACTTAAAAAGACAAAAGGCAAGCACCGGATACTGATTAAGGGAAAGATTGCAGACAAAGGAAATGATTTACAGGATTTAAAGGTAAAGAACTTTGACACAATCAAATTAATCTGGGACGGGGCAGAATGGCAAAAACTATGAAACTACTTAAATATATATTCTTCTTGCTTCCATTCGTGAGCCTTGCTCAATCAGGGACAGGACACTACGGTAAAATAAATATTAATAACGGTACGACTGTTCCTACTGAACGATTGTATGTAAACGGTACATCCCGATTTATAGGAGCAGTTCAAATGAATGCTTATGCTAACGGATTTCTTACAGTAAATGGTAGTGGCGTATTAGGGGTTTCAACAGGCCCTAGCCCGACCACAGGTGGCACAGGACAAACGGCAGTAGCAACGGGTGACTTATTGTATGGTTCGGCTACTAATGTTTGGTCGAGAAGAGCAATAGGGACTACTGGACAAGTTTTAAGGGTAACTGGCGGTTTACCTACTTGGGGTACGTTTAACTATTCTACAGACGGAACGGGAACTTTAGGGGCTACTTTTGGCGGAACAGGACAAAGTTCCTATGTAGTAGGTGACTTATTGTATGCAAATACTACTACAACGTTAGCAAAATTAACAGATATAGCGACCGGAAACGCACTAATAACAGGCGGCGTAGGAGTTGCCCCTGCTTATGGAAAAATTACACCTAGTCATATTAGTGGTACGTGGCCTCTTGCAAATGGAGGAACCGGAAATACATCTTATACAACCGGAAGCATTCCTTTTAGCAATGGTACTATCCTAACGCAAGACAATGCTAATTTAAGTTGGAATGCTACAACCTCCTATCTGTTGGCTAGAAAAACATCAAGTGATACAACTTATTTTAAGGCAGGAGGAACACAACAACTGATTAGTACTACTTTATACAGATACTATAATCAGATTGAATCGGACGGAAGAAATAGCTTTATCAAGTACAAGAAGATAGGAACTGGCATCCCTTCAGGGACAGTTATTCAAACTACGCTTGATAATGGAAATACCGGATTCGGCACTGGCAGCTATGCAACAAGTGCTGCCAGTAAATTATCTGTAGATGGCACATTTGGCGTTAATGGAGCGATAACTACAGATAATTATACTGGTTACCCTAAAGCAAATGGCGCAAGTCCATGGACGGCTTCAAGTACTATTCCTGCTACTGATATTACAGGAAATTTTGCTAATAGCAGAATCACAGGCACAGACACTCAAGTACAATATATTTCAGGAACTACACAAACGGGTAGTTCAACTTTTACTTTTGACCCTAGTATTACAACTTTAGGCATATCAAGTACTAAAAACGCTAACGTATCTATTGCAAGCAACTTTAATTCAACTTCTAACCTTGCGGCTGGTTCTTATACAGTTAATAATTATCGACACTTCTCGGCAAATCAAGGAACATTTGCTGGGGGTGCTACAGATTATCATGTAGGTTTTTATGCAAACTCTAATTTATCAAATGGGGGCGGATTTGGATTAGGTATAGGATTTCAAAGCGAAATTCCCTTTACTTCGTCTAGTACCTACGGATTATACTTTAATGGTGGCGCAAATAACTATCTAGAAGGCGGCTTAGGAATTGGCACAACTGATATCCCTCAGCATGGCATACATATTAAGAAAAACTTCACAAGCGTTGCTGGAACGAATTATGGCATTCGAGTATTTCCAACTTATACGACAAGTACGGGGCTAACCGTAAGGCTAGTTAATTCTAGTTTAACTTTACCAAGCGGTTCTTCAATCAACAGCCTTTATAATTACTATGCAGAAAGAGGTACGATTGGCGGCACTATAACAAATCACTATGGATATTACGCTTCTTCTACTATTAATCAAGGCAGTACAAGGAATATAGGGTATTATGGAGGATTATCTGCGGGGGCTACAAGTTGGAATTTGTATATGTCAGGAGATGGTGCTAACTATATGGCGGGAGCTTTAGGCGTGGGTACAGATGTACCTACTACGACAAACGGGGGTGTGGATATAGCAAGTGGTGGGATAGGGTTGTCAATAGGTGCTGATAATGGAGCAAGCACAAGAACGGCATCTACTAATAAATTCGGCAGGATAGTAACCCCTACCTATTCAAATAGTGCTATCCCAATGGCTGTGTTAATGGCTACAAGTACAGCCACTGGAGGTGTAATATATGTAGGCGGAACTACGGCAGGATATGCGCCTACACAAATAAGACTCCATACGGCAGCGAACAATACTACTACAACTGGCAATGAGGTGGCTAGGTTTGATAGTTTAGGCAGATTTGGTATAGGCGTAATACCAGCAGGATATAAGATGCAAATGAACACTTCGTACGTAACGCCTTATGTTTCCACTACTAATCAGGGTGACGGATTATTTTTATTTAACTCTAATGCGTCAAGCGTAGATAATAACTTTCAGACATTAAAAATGCAGGTAATGTCTAATGTGGCAAACTCGATAGGATTAATAAACTTAGTACAGCCGCTTTCGGCAAGTGCAAATTCTGCATGGGCTTTTCAGTTAAGAAACTCTGCCGGAAACTATACCGAACCTATGCGTATCGACGGTAGCGGAACGGTAAGTATCGGTAAAGCAGGGGTAGCGGGTACGCAGAAACTAGAGGTAGTAGGGAACGTGCTGGCAAATAGATATATCAATGGCGGATCAGCCCCAACAATTGCTGCAGGCGCAGGTGCAGGAACTACGCCAACTATTTCGGTAGTAGGTAGGGATAACGACTTTAGTATTCTACTGACTACCGGAACGACTCCTACAGGGGCAAATGCTATTATTGCCACTGTGACTTATGCCGGCGGTGCTTATTTAACCGGCTCAATCCCTACGTGTACGGCGGCACAAGGAGCGGGTAGCACTTTCAATGCAGCGTTGCTAACTGGTTCTACTATGTTCTCTGTAGACGGAACTACTACAACAATGGTTTTGTATTCCGGCACAACCGCCCTAACAGGGTCTACCGTTTATAAATTCAATTGCCATTCGGGAGGATATTAATTAACTTTATAACATGAAAACAATACTTCTTTTGCTCATTAGCTTTGGGATATTCGCACAAGTACCCTTAACTAATATTGACTACTCAGTAACTTTGAATGTGGATAATACTTTGAATAAGTATTACAACTTAGGAAGTATTATTCCTAGTGGGGTAAGTGTGAACTTGTCAGCCAACTGTAACAACGCACTTTGGAAATCATCTAAAACCTATAACTTTCAAGCAGGCGGCAATCCTTCGGGGGCATGGCTGAAAGTTGAGCCTACCAATCCAGGTGCGCCGCTAAGTGACTGGGAGTTACAAGTATATTTTTATGCAGACTCTACGCAGATAAGAATTAAAAATATCGCCTCGCATGGCGGCACGGTTCCGGTGACGTTTACTATTGCTATATCTGGTCAAAGTGATGCCAAGTTCATTGCCAATAACGCTACAGGTTCAGACGCAACGGCGCTTAGTTCTTATAACTCACTCAACCCGATTATTATAACCAATTCGTTAGGTTATAAACCCAGACGGCCCGCTACTTATTCAGGGACTACAGACGCAAACGGGGCATATACGGCAACATTTGCCACGCCTTTTACGGTAGCCCCTAATATACAGGCTAGTTTAGTACCGCAATCACAAACGAACCAGTATATTCGGATCAGTTCAATAAGTACGACAGGTTTTACGGTCAATGCCTATCAGTTTAATACTAATAATGTATTGGGGATTATTAACCTAATAAATACGACCAGTAATATTGTAGGAGCTAACATAGACGTTTTAGTAACAGAGAAATGATAATCAAGCAAAACTTTTTTAATATTGTTCGTCAGGAATTTGGCAAACTCAACCAATCACAAGTCGAGGGTTTTGATTTTATATTGGATTCTTTGGCCGAACAGGAAGAAATAAAAGATTTGCGCCAATACGCTTATATCTTAGCTACTATATGGCATGAGACGGCCGCCACGATGAAACCTATTGAAGAGTACGGGAAAGGTAAAGGCAGGACCTACGGCGTGGCTGACCCTATTACAAAGCAAGTTTATTACGGGCGTGGCTATGTGCAAATTACATGGAAAACTAACTATCAGAAGTTTGCTAACATATTAAATCTTAATTTAGTCAATAAGCCTGAATTAGCCTTATTGCCCGAGGTGTCTATGAAAATAGCTTTAATAGGCATGAAAGAGGGCTTGTTTCGCCCTAGTCATACATTAGGGGTATACTTTAACGACAGAAACACCGATTGGATTAATGCCCGTAAGATTATCAACGGCGCAAGACCAGGAGAAAAGTTACCCGACAAAGCAAAAGAGATAGCAGAATACGCACAAAAGTTTTATAAGGCACTTATTTGAACTTGTGCAATTTCGGCACAAGTTGGACAAAATAAAAAAGACCTCCTAAAATAGAAAGTCTTTTCCTGAAGTACTAACCAATAAGCACTATCCTAAACTATTTTTCGTATCCCTACCTACCCTTTATCCGCACTAACAAGCGGGGTTTAAAAGGTGAAAACAAATATAAACTAAAGAATTAGAATAACAAAGAAAATTGCATTTACTATTAATGAGCCGATAGCTATTTTGTTCTTATTTCTGATTTTCTTCTCTGCCCGTTTAATCTGTGTGTCTTTAATCTTTGACGAATCGCTTAATACTTTATTCTGATTGTCTAGCGTCTTGGCAATTACGCTTAACAGGAATCCGGCAGCATTGCAGGAATCACGCTGCCGAAAAGCATTGTTAGCGGCCCTTAATTCTTCTTCTGTAACGGTGAATACCTGTGCTTTACTTCTTACGGGTATTGCGCTTAAAGCGATCATAAGCATCATTAGCAGGCTCATTGAAAATCTTCTGTTTTTCTTTTGCATCTTCTTGAATGGTTTGAATTGATTCTTTTATTTTAGTATTACAATCGTCATTTCCTCGCTGTAAGCCTGCTTTATATCCTCTTGTATAGGATTTATCCTTTTCAACTACTACGATGATTGTAGCGACTATCAGGACTACTAAAGCGGCTATTAACTCCCAATGTGTACGATTAAGTTTTTTCATTGTACAAGTTTTTTATAAATATAATTTAATAGTGCAAAAGGCCAACCAATAAAAGTTACCGCAAATAATAGCATCACTTCGCCGTATTCTCCAGCATGAATTTTATGGTTATCTTTAAAAAATAGTTGATAAGTAAAGACTAAACCTACGCCTAGACTTAAAAGTAAATGAATGATGATGTAATATTTCATAAGCCTGATAATTTAAAAAGTCTGATTAGGGATTAAAAATAAACTATGCCGTATCTCTTTCTTTGGTCTTTAACCATCTCGATAGAAATCTTAGTGCCTTTGCTTTTGCCATCCCAGAATGCAATTAATTCATCACATTCGTTTACTATCAATCGGTTTCTAATTGCACCTGCCGCCTTGCCGTATTTGCTCCAATCGGGTAAATGTACGACGATAGGAATGTTATTTTCTTTAGCCCAATTATTTGCAAAGGTATCTGCACCTTCAGCACCTCCGCTTATTACAAGTGTTACCTTATCTTTATAAGGTTCTAGTTTGTAGTTAAACCTTTCTTGATTGTTGAAGTTCCTACTGCCTATTATTGCTAGTTTCATACCTTCCTAAGTATTTTATCTACTTCCATTTTAAACGTTTCTTTTAGCTCCTTAAAAGCCCTATTAACATTATATCCTGCATACCCAAAACTTCTCCTATAGCCATCTACATACTTTTCATTAGAAAATATATTGTGCCAAAGGATTATATCCCCGCTTTTGTTATAGAAATCAACAATATAGTCAATCAATGATTTCTCTATATGCGGATATTCTTTGTATAGTTTATCTTTCATCGTTTAGTTCTTCAAAGGTTTCTATATCTTTTGCAATAGAGGCAAAGAGAATGCCCGCTAATAATATAGCTACAAATTCTAGGCAGTTTTTAAGTAGTTTCATATAGATGGAATTTTACCATAATTAGTTAATTTTTCTTTCAAATCGTCCATACTTTCGTAAGAATACCTTTTTGTTTCTGTGGCATCTTTATATGTTTCTAAGCTACGAATATTTGGGTACAATAATACGGCCCATGTTCCGCCAAGATTGTAAAAAACATATTCGTCTTTCTCTGCATTATAACTATGCAAAAAGAATCCTAAATGTGCTACCCAGCTAACATCTGGCGGTATTGTTTTATTAGAATGTTCTTTTACTATCTCCCAACTCCTATCAATGATTTCTTGAGTAATTTTACCTACCAATCCGTTAGAGGTTTTGAATACATATTCGCCAATATTCAAATTAAAAGTCATTCGCTTGGCTTTAATAACTATCGTTAAGAAATCTTCCTTATCAGGTGCAAAAACATCTACTTCGTCACCAAGAAAATCAGCTATTTCTTCGTAATTACTACCACCGCCTGTATATTTAATAGCCTCAAACGGATCTTCTTTCTTTCGTATCTTTAATATCATTATCGTATCAAATTAAGTGATTGAATTGCATCGTTTATCTTATAGCCTCCATTTTTCTAAACAAAGACGCAAACTTGCTTTCTGGTATTTTTTCTATAGGTTTAGGAAATTTGTACCAGTCAATAGTCAATTCTTCATCCCAAAATAGATGAAAATTATTGTCTCCATGTGCGGCTTGATTCTTAAACTCTATTTTCATAAAAGCCTTGCCTTTCGATGTAGGAGTAGGAACTGCATAGATGCCGTCTTTGATAGGTTCGCCATATCCAAACTTAGCACCTAAATACCTTTTAACTTGATTCATTTCTGCTAACATAACGTTTTTATTTATGGTTAATTAATTCTTGTACGTTTCCTTTTTCAATAGCGTTTCTTAGGGCAAAAGGTCTATTTGTGAACCTTTCGTTAATAGACAATCCATGAGGTAAAGTTGTAGATATTACTTCTAGTGTTAGTAAATCTTCCGTTTCTTTAACAACCTTGAACTTCGTAGCAAATCCATAACCTGACCAAATAAAAACTTTATTTAGTAGTTTCTTTTTCTTACTTGCCTGTTCTATCAGGTCTTTAGCTGTTTGTAGTTGAGAGGTCATATTATATGGCTTATTTCTTGTGGACACCAATCGGGTATAGGATGCAGTATTTCAGCATCTTCATTAAAGATAAGTTCTTTGTCAGCCTTTTTACAAAACCACTTATTCTCATAGGCTACGGAATAAGGACAATGCGCACAATCATCTATTTCAATTACTACTTTCTTCATAGTGCTTTAAATTCGTTTTCAAGTGAATCAATGCTTATATCTATTCTTTTAACAACCGAATCAATAAAGTTTACAAACTCAGGCACTTCTTCTATATTAAATTCGCTTTCCATATCCCCGAATTTTCTAATCTGAAAAGAATTTATGTATTCTTTATTATCAAACCTTAACCTTAGACCTCTTAACTGTCTAACTTCTTCGTTGATTTCATTCCCACGTTTTAATGTTTCTTGTGTCATGTATTCATTAGTTTATCAAATTGCTTAACAAAATCTAAGCTTGGCTTGCTTTTTATTAGAACAAAGTATCCAATCTTATTATCGCTTTGGTCAATTTCTTTTACATACATTTCCTTAATTTCTTTCGTGCCAACCCTAAGATATAGCACAAAATCAGGATATCTCTTTGTGTATGAAAACACATTGTACCCACTTTCATTTAGCACAAACCCCAAGCCTTCCAGTTGTTTCTTTATCTCGTTCATTTTAGGTGCTACATTTCATTGAATAAAATATGACCCTTGTGTTTATGTCTATCTAGGTTCTCTAAAAACTTATTTACCGATTCTTCGCTTCTTCCGCCATCAGTCCATATTTTAATAAATTCTTCTCTGTTGCAAAATGGACACGGGTTGTAGTCATCTAACTCATACAAGTTCCCTTCGTCGTCGCACTTGTCCATATCATATAATATTCCATCTATACAAGTTGCATCTGGATATTTAGCACCAAAATATGGAAATGTCGGGCAATCGTTTGTGTTGTTATTCATATCTTTTCTTGTTTATAAAATTAGCCGCCTTTCAGCCTAACTCTATTAGGCCAATTCTGATTCATTAAATGGTGGATAGATAATATTTCCGGTGCAAGTTTGTACCTTTCCACCTTTGAAATACTTTTTCCAAAAATCAGGAAACTCTTCACCTATTCCTGTCATTTCAAATAAAACATATGGGTGCTTTGCTGAAAAATGAATCATTTCTTGTTCCATATCATACCATCTAGATTTTTGACTGCAACTACCGTCAGACTCTAATGAATACCTTGCTTCATCGCTTTGTTCTCTCAATTCTGTAATTAAATCAGTTTCTCCAGAAACAATATTTAAACTATGCTTTGTGTAGTATCCCATGTTTTTTATAAGTTTATCGGGTGAAATTGATTTTGTTCGTCTATTGATTGTTGGATAGATTTTAGTAAATCATCAACCTCGTTCATTAAGTGCCTAATAGTATCGTCTCCTACTGGGTACACTTCCCAATATGGCTGGTCTACCGCTCCCAATATCCCATAACAATCTAAATAAACCGAAACGTCTGCCTTGTCTTTTTTTATTCTGAATCTAACAACAGCCCCCGTAAATGGAGGTGATATTTGAATTTGTCAATCAGCAGGAAAAGAAATAAAGGGGATTTCTAGTCTCCACTTTTCGTGTTCAAAAGCTTTAGAATAATCTATGCCAATTGAAAGTCTATCTGAATAGTTCATAAAATGAAAAAGCCTCATAGGTAGTAGCTATGAGGCATGGTTTTAGGTTTCCCTAATTCCATTAGAAAGGCTACTACCTCTCTCTAACGGATAATATATTAATGCTAAATCCTATCCGGTTGCGCTGTTCTTATGAGAAGCGTGATAGGCATTATGATGAAACAAACTTAATAACTATTTTTTAAACTTCCAAATAAAACTTATCCACATACAATTTGCATTAGACGCTAAAATAAATATCTTTGTAAAGAATTATCAAACCAATGGCAAAGAAAAAAAGAGTAGACATGGCCGACGGATGGGATGCCCCTTGGTGGGTATACCTTTCTTTAAAGCAATCAAACATTGCGGTTGGTACTTTATTGGGCTTTGCTATTGGGCAGGGGTCTTTTTTTGGCGCAACAGGTGTATTAATACTTACGCTACTTAGAGACCAGTTTCAAGGACTATTAAGGGAAAAGGCCAAGAATGATACACCGCCCGATTCGACAACATTCAAAAGTACAGAAGTAGGCCCTAAGGGTACAACAGAATCAAGTGTGACAACAGGAAACGAATGAAAATATGGTTTACCAAATTTAGTATATGGCTAGTAGACAAGTTTGACGACATGGATGATATGTGGTATCTGGCGTCTATGGCGTTGGCTTATATTACAAGATGGTTGCCGTTAAGCGATTTTATAAGTAGTTGGGGTTTTGTAATGTCTCATGCTTATTGGGCAGCTAGTGGACAATTTTTTCTATATCTGGTTAAAATCAGATTACCTGGAATATTCGGAGATAAAGACGAGCATAAGATAGGAACAAGGGTTATGTATTTTGCTATTGATATGATAGTAAGTGGGTTCTTTGGTTTGATAGGGACACCCTTTTTAATAGCCAATGTAAACGAAACAACACCTAAGATTGCAATGACTTGTATCATAATAGGCGCATTTTATGAAACTATCGCAAAAATAGGTTTTAAAAGAATAATTAAATTCATTGAGGAGAAAGGAGGAAGCGAAAAGAAAGAGTAACTAAATTTAAAGCAATATGGCAAAGAAGTTGATTAAACCGATCAGGCCGAACCCTAAACCTAAGCCCCTGCCAAAGCCCAGGGAGTTAGACGATGAAGGGGGCGCACCTCACCCGCCAAAACCAAAAGGGCCTTGAAAAAGCACTTAGGTACTTTTACGTTAGCTTTTGTATTTTACATGGCTAACGTTCTTTTTTTAGCCCTGTTCTACCGTGACGTAGAGTGGATGTGGACACTTAGCTGGATTATTGACCACACCTATCAGGTATTTGCTGCTATGTATATTTTCTTAACTGCAAAACACCGCGACATTAAGCTCATTTCAGGCTACTGGTCTATTGTGACGGTTGTAAGATTATCTTATACTCTGGCGGCGGCTAAAGGGCTTATTCCTTTGATTTCAGAGAAGTACTCATACGTATTTTTACTTGTTTTGCTGATATGTGGGCTAATTTATTTCATTATCAATACCGTTGAAATAAAAAATAAAACTATATTGCAGCAAATAAAACAACTTAGGTGGCGAGAATCACAATTAGTCATTTTTTGCAGTGGATACTTACAAAGATTGAGACAGTTATTTGCATTATATTATGCGACATTATTGGCATTCTTGAAGAAGCATTTGGATATGTTTTAGGAGAAGGCAAAAGTTGGATTGTGGTAATTACTGCTGTGTCATTCTATATTGGGAAACATATCTGGAATAGAAAATTAAAAATTGTGGAAATCAAGAAAATAGAAGAAGAAGCAAGAGAGAGAAGATTAAAGAACGACAGGGAAGAGCAGGAGATTAGAAAGCTAAAACACGAAAACGATATTTTAGAAGGCAAATAGTTTGTTTCATAAGGTTGGATAGTAAAAGCCTTAGATGTTTGTCTAAGGCTTTTTTTGTTTTAGGCAGACCCATAACGATAGGACTTTATAGCCTCGTCAGATTCTGCATAAAAGAATCCTAATTCGTCTAATTTATCCCTATCTTCTTGTGAGAAACTTTCCCAATCATAACCACATATCCAAAGTTCATCATGCGCACAATGTGTTGGATATTCTGGATTTCCGTACTTTAGGAAAATTTGCAATGCTTCTATAAGTTTTTCCATTTTGTTCTAATAGTTTTTAAATATAGTTGATTAATTATTTAGCCCTCACTTAGTTCTTTTATTTTAAACTCAACTTCCCGAATCTTTTCTTTTATCTGGTCGTGTCTCGTAAATGATGGAGTGCATTTTACACACCTCATCGCTCTGCCCCAACCGAATCTCTCAACTACGCCATGTATTCTTAAATTCTCTTTATGTAGTGATTCGTTAAGTTTAACTAGCCTATTCTTTAGCGATTGAATTTTTTTGTTCATTGCGTTATCGTGTTTATGTCGATACCTTCATTTTTATCCAAAAGTCCGAATACATCGAAATGGTGTTTGGCAAGTATTAAAACTATTGCATAAGGTGTAATACTAAAATCTAGATTTTCTATAATTGGCATTAAGAAATCAAGATTGTAAAGCGTATTCAATTCATCTAATGCAGGCTTAAAAGTAGGCAAGTCTTTCATTGGTCGGAGAATAGGCTTAAAGCCTTCTTCGTTTTCATAATGACATAAACCGGATTTCTCTTTAAACTCAATCATTCCGGCACGAATATCTATTGAAAACATTTCACCTATTTTGTCTTCATAGGTCTTTATCCTTAACTTGTAAGTTAAGTAAACTACTAATTTTTCTAGTTTCATGTTGTTAGTTGGTTAGATTGTAGTCTCTCGTAAACATCGTCTTTCCAAAACTCAATATTTTCAAACTGCTTTTTTCTTTCAAAATATATTGAATTTTTGTTGTCTTTTTCGTCATCAAACCTTAAAGAAAACCAATAATCAAACTCTTTATCTGTCATGCGTTTGTTCATAACAACATTGTGAAACCTTAATTGCACTTCCCAAGAAACATTCTCTCTGAATACATCGCAAACCTTTTCAATGACCCTATATTTTCTTTTCATTGTATACGAGTTATATCCTCTAGGAATAAGGTCGTAAAACTCAATAGGAAAATCCCATTGATTGAAAATCCAATCAAATTGAACCCAACGATCTTTAGGAAATGTAAATAGACGCTCTACTATCCTTCGACTAACTCTTTCATCCTGCCATTTTTGAAATTCTTCTAAAATATTCATAGTCTTAAAATAAAGAAACCGCTACCGGAAATGAGAGGCTCCGGCAACGGTTCTTTGGTTTTGTCTTGTTAGACAATTTCTTTTATCTGCTCTCATTCAGATAACACAAATATACTCTTAATTCTTAGTATTCCAAACCTTTACGCTTCAAAAAATATTCAATAGTAACAGGTGTACGATTTAAGCAGAACGCTATCTTTTCAGGCTTGTATTTCATGTAATATAGCCGGACAATGAACCTCATTTCATCTTCGGTTAAGTGGAAGGTTGGTTTCATTCGGCTGTAAGTTCGGGGTTATCATAAATATTGCCAACAATCGTGCAAGAGTCGGATAAAACACCTTCTTGCATTAAGTAGATTGCGTTTTCAAATTCAATCTCTATTAACTCTTTCCCGTCGCTCCACTTATCCACAATATCGCCTTCATAAATACGGTTTTCGGACTTATCCTTTAGCCCAATGTATTGACCTACTGTTTCGGGGATTACTTCAACAGCCCAAGCGAAACTACCAGAATGTTCACCAATTTGATGAATATAAAAATAGTCTTTTTTTGTGATAAAATCTTTATTAATCATTATAAATCCAAATGCCCAATCCCCTTTATGTGTTTTGCCTCTAAATTTTATTTCTCGTTTCATCTTCTATCTGTTGTTTAACTATCGCTATTGCGGTTTTTAAAAGTTCGATTCTAGGAAACGGATCGCCAGCGTTAAACCATAGTTTTTTAATTGGTTTCCCATCTCTCAAAGAAAGTAGTGTTGTTAGTCCTTTTAACAGTGATATACTTTGCGTTTGAAAGAAATAATAACACAGTCCGTCAAAAGTGTAAAGGCTTTGCTCATTTTTTGCTTTTGTCTCCCAATCAATCAAGGCCTTCTCGTAAATCTCTAACTCCTGTTGTTTTGTCATTGCTTTAATAGGTTTTGTAGGTTTTTAATAAATTGTCTCAAACATATTCTACGTTCATAGAGTTGTATTTCTCTTGTTGAGCCAATTTGCAATTTGGCTATTTCTACGCCTAATATTTTTATTTCCTGTTCGTAACTGTTAATGAGTTCTTTTATTTTATCCTCTGTCATGGTTTTAATTATGTTAATTGAACTTATATTTAAAAAGCCTTTCAGTACTTACTTTGCTGCCTCCTATTATTCCGTTTGCAGATAGAGAACTTTTTACTTCTTTTTCCCAGACACATTCGAAGTCTTTTGGGGCCTGATATTCACTTATAAAGACTTTATTTTTTTTGCTTTCCTTTCTAGCCCAATCCCAAAACTCTTTATGATTGAAACTATGGCTGTATTTTTTTGTGTCTTCATAAGGTTTATCACAATAAACAATACTATTGCTTGGTATTTCTAATTGACGATAATCAAGATTATTAAATACAATTCCGTCGATTAATGGCATTTGCTTTAATATATTCCTTATAGACTCAGAAATATAGTCTCTTTGTGTCCCTATGGTTGTATTAGATATGCCAGAATACCCTCCCTCGAAAAAACGACCGTTAGCACTACCCATAAAACCTATCCATCCTATCGTAAAGAAATCAATGGAGTTTGCTGTTTTTTTATTGTATTCATTTCTTGCATTATCATAGATGGCTTTAGGTATATCCATAGCTCCAAGTCTACCTTTCTGCAATCCTTTCCAAAATTCAATTAAATACGGGTTTATGTCATTTGCTATTCTATTACCGTCCACCTTGTCTATTATGTTCATTCCACCTGCAAACAAATCGACAAAATACTGTTCAGGTTTTCTATCTTTCAAGATAATAGGTAAAATATCATTGGCTATTCTTGCTTTGCTTCCCATGTATTTCATTGTATTGAATCTTTAAATTGTTTTAATGTAAGTATAGTATCGAAATCATCTTTGCCGCCATAAATAGCAACTTGCCCTTGTTTGTCTATGCCATAGTAAAAGAAGAACCACTTATCTATAAACTTTTTCTTCTTTTTAACTTTTTCTTTAAGATAATTATATACTATCTGAAATTCTTCTGAGCCATCATTAAAGACAGCCCATGAGTGAGGGAGTTTGTTCATGAGTTAATAAATGAAAATATGTGAGATACTACATCCACTGTCCAACCATCCCCTATTAAATCACACGATTGAGAAGGAGATAAGATATTTGTATAGCCTTCGGGTATATTGTGTAATCTTTCTAACTCTAATTGCGTAACGTATCTAACGGGTTTGTTTAAACTAAATTTATTGTCTGTATATATAATTGTTGTCATACCAGTAGTATTGTATCGATGAATCATACTTTTCTGACTACGACACGAATTACTTTTAAGATTCAAACAAGTATGCTTATATTGATTTGTATAACCATATTCTAAAATACTTTGTAATGACATTTTTTTATCTTTTGGTAAAGGAATATTAGATTTTTTATTACCAAACAAGTCTGTTCCGATTGGGCCAATATTAGTCCAGTATAACCTATCTCTTAAAGCTGCACTTACCCTACTACCACAAATTCTTACCGGCTCAATACCCAAAAGATTACTAATAGTATTATATCCATCCCTTTCCATTATCACATTTTCCAAGAGAAAATATTTAGGATTTAATTCGTTTAGTAACCTAATATATTCGTAGAATAAAATTGATTTCAAACCTTTTAATCCGTCTCGTTTAGAGTTAGCTCGACTAAAGTCCTGACATGGAGAACCCCCAATTAATAAGTCTATTTTTGGCAAATCGTTTGCTGTTATATTCCTTACGTCACCTAATTGAATAGTATTAGGATAATTATATTGAGTTACTTTTATAGCGTGTTTCTTAATCTCAGAAGCATAATATTTATTATATTTGATTCCAGCACGATTAAGGGCTATTTGTCCACAACTCATACCATCGAAAAGAGAAAGCACATTACCTATTATTTTCATTATCTTAAAGATTTAGATGGTAAATTAAAATGGTAATATAGTGCTAATATTTTAGCGTGAACTTTGTCGGGGAAATAAATGTCATAAGGAACTGTTTCGGATTTTATAACTTGATTATTACGCCACAGTTCAATTACAATGTGCTTTTTATCTACTAACCTAGCTGTTATATCATACTCAGAACGAACTAGCCATGTAATTGCCGCTATGCTTATTCTTTGTGATTCTGCGTCTTTTGCTGTCATCTGTTATGATATAAAAGTGCTTCGTGCAATTCTGATAAAGACCTTATTTCGTAAGTGGGAAAACCTTTTTCGTATAGTTCTCCTATCCTGAATTTTTGAAGTTCAGCCGTTACGCCTTTTTTTGCTTTTACTTCCACAAAAAAAACATCATTCTTTTTCATTGCTAATAAATCGGGAATACCATTTTTGTTGCATTTTATAATTTTTATAACGTAATACCCTTGTTCTTCTAGGGCTTTAATTATTTTTGATTGTATCTGGCTTTCTAGCATCTTGATAAAATTGTGAAAGTGTATAATCTTTTTTGTTCATAACTGCTTTATAAATCTTGTCTTCTATTCCGCCCTCTGAAAATATCCAGAATATTTCATTTCTTAGCCTATCCATTGTTGTCAATCTATCTCGGCTCTGCCAGTAGCTAGTGCTACTAAAATCTATGTTCACGTACACCAAGTATTTAGCTGCCTTTAGGCTTATTCCTTCACGGCCTGAGACTATTTGCAAGGCTATGTTTTTAGTAGTGGTATTAAATTCTTCTAAGTTGTCGCAGATATTATCTGCAAATACTTTTTTGAGCATCTGATACTCTGCTTTGAATTTATAGAAAATAGCTATTTTTTCGTGTTTGAATCTTTCTTTGATGAACTGACCCTTTGTGTCGTCTATTACCTGACAGTTGCCGGATTCAAATAAGATAGTACCCGAATATAGTTGATGTAATTTGCCCATAAGTTTAACGCCTGTATCGGCCAGTATCACTTCCTTTTCACCTTGTACTACAAAATCTTTATTCAGTCTTTTACATAAATCATAAGTTAAAGGCGACATTTTACAATAAAGAATCTGCTCGCTAACCGAAGAAGTAAATCCGGCTTCTTGCTGGGTGAATCTTATAAACAACTTATCCACATATTGCAATATCTTTTCTTGGTTTGCATCTGTATAGTCTTTTATGTCGGCATAACCGAAGTTTCTGGTAATTACATTTACAAACTCCTTAGACCATTTGTAAAAATTGCTATATTCCCTGAACGGACTAAAGTCGCTTATCCAAAGTTGATGATAAATTTGCGAATAGCTTTCAGGGGTTGGTGTGCCTGATAGTAATATTACGGGCAGTCCTTTGCATTTTTCTTTCACTAACTTTGCCATTTCGCTAGGTTTAGGGAATCCAGCTATTTTGCCGTGTGCCTCATCACAGATCACTAAATCAAAACTCTGTGTAACTAAATGCAGTGATTCGTAATTAACTACCATCAAATCAAAAGTATAACCGAAGTCATTATAGTCTTTCTGAATGCTTGAAATAGCTTTCTTTTTAGTGATAAATAATACACGGTTAGCTTTATATAGCTTGGCGGTTTCTAGGGCCATTAAACTTTTGCCAGTTCTGACCTGGCACGCCAAATAAACTAGCTTAAAGTTTATCAGCTTCACTACTGCCTCATTAGCTATTCGTATTTGATAGTCTCGTAGTTGCATTAGAGTGTTAATATAAATTCTAAATCAGATATAAAATCTTTTACTAAATAAATTTCGGCCCTGACTATGGATAATTCAAATTGATTTGTAAAGCTACTACCGGCTAACTCTTGCTCTCTGATTTCTAATGCAGACAATTGTCTTTTCTTATTAAGAATTAAAACTTTTATGTCTTCTCTTGTTCTATTTTCCATGTCATTAAAAGGGTATTGTTTCTTCTTCTATTTTGTGATTATTAATAACAACGTCAGGTGTTTGAATCATAAACCATTTTACATTCATGCTTGACCCTTCGTTAAACTCGTATCCCTTAAAGTCGCAATACTTGACAATCCATTTATGGAAAGTTCTTTTTTGTAGGGTCTTTTTGAAGTCGGTATATTCTTCTGTAAATTTCTCAAAATACTCTGTTTTTGTGTTCCTAATATTTCTTGGCACAATTTCGGGGTCGTCTATCCATTCGTAAAACTCGTTAGAGGTTTCTGCCATCAATTTACGCATGGCTAAATTTTTGGCTTCTTGTGGTATTATTCCTACTTTTAAATATGTTTGAAGGCAATTAACCATATAATTGTCAAAGTTTAAAAATTCTTCTTTGCTCCAGTCATCGAATAAGTGACGACCAAATTCATCGTAAGGGGTTAGCTTTTTGCCGTAATGCTGTGAGAACTCAACTTCTAAACGTCTTCTATCGTGGCTATTTCCTGCACCTTTTATGACATAGTTGGTAGATATAACCATTTTAGGGCTATTTTCAACACTTAACTTTATGGCATCTTTATTTTTCCTTTCCAATGTCATACCTTCAGTAACTAAACTGAATTTATTTTCAAAATTGAAATTCTTAATCACATCGTCAAAAACTAAAATTTGAGTATCTGAACTAACAGTTTGGTAAGGGAAAGACTTTTTATCATCAAACGTTTTGCCGTCTAGTATAGCTACTTTTCGCATTTGTCTAAGCCCCTGGATAAATAATCCTTTTCCTGTGCCGCCTTCGGGGTTCTGGCTTATCACTTCATCATTTAGAATGATAGCCTTGTTATTGGTTTTATTTTTATAGGTACTCATTAAATACCCTATTGTGGTTTCTAAGGGTAAGGGATTGCCGGAAGAAACATTATTAATAAATTTCTTATAATCGTTTTCTAAATTTTCGGATAATACAAAATCTCTGTCAATTATCTGTCTTTTCCACACATAGCCATCTACATCAATATAATCAGATAGGCTAATTTCGTTTTTAGTTACCTTTAATATTCCGTTTCTAAATGCCAGATAAGAAGTTTTAGGTGTATCGTTCAACATCATTAGTTCTATTGTATCCAGCATTAGCAAATATCCTTCTGTGAATAGATTTGAGAATGAAGAACAAAAATTCCATACCTCTCTTTCACCTCTTTGTAGTAGATAATTTAAAACATAATCCTTTATCTTTTCTACACTTGTTTCTGTTACCTTGTTAGATTCTACAAAAATAAAAATAGGTTTATCAGTATTTTCTGGAAAGTATTTTTTGAATCCATTTCTTTCTAAGAACCATTTGAATTTCAATGAATCAACTTTCAATTTCGGCTTTTTGTCGTCGGTATAATACCAGAAGTCATCTAACTGAGCCTCTTCTTTAATTGCGTTATAGGTTTCTTCGTCGATATTGTATTTCTTTTTTAGTTCTTCTTTTGGGGTTTTAATATCTTTTTGAAGTGCTTTTTTTCTTTTTATGTCCTCAAAGTATTTTGTATTTGGTGAAGCAGTCCGATATGCAGACTTAACAGCTTTTGTCATTTCGGCCTCTGAAAAGTCGCCTATTACTATATTATTCCATGTGTACCCTAACGCTGTATCAATATGTATTCCATATTCACAGAAGAAGCAAGCTAAAATAAAAATATTATCATTTCTTTGCCCCTCAACAAAACCCCACTTTCTATCCCAAAAACCTAACACTCGATCTATAATCTCATTTTCATCTGTAAGCGGCATTAAAGGAATTTTTTCATGTACCGAATACCCACTGTCAGGCATTAGTTCTGTAAAAGTAACAGCGTCAGGATTGTAATAAATATTTGGATCGTAGCTTTCGTAGCACACCCTGCAAACGTCTGAATTACTTTCGTCAAAATATTCTAACTGGTATTTTTTATTAAATCCTTTAAAATATCTCGGATGGGTTTCTTTGTCGCATTCGGGTATTCTTATTACTGCTTTTATACCCTTCCTAGGGCTTAAAAAAGCTAACATAACATGAGGATTAGTAATTACTTTTGCATAAATTTCATCTAATCTCTCAGGCGGTATCTTATCAAAATCAATAATAGATAAACCCGAATGAGTAACTAAAGATTTAGCATTCCTTTCCGAAAACTTGCCCGCAAATAATATGCATGGAAGTTCCTGTTTTAATTTATCCTGCTTATCCTTGTCTGGTTCTGCCAGAATTTTTTCAATTAATACTTTAGAATTGCCATTTCTTATTCTCTCTATCACATTTTCAATAGATAAATAATGAGGAATAGATTTTGATTTATGCAAATCTTTAAAAACCGTGATAATCATATTTTACAATTTTTTTGTAATGTCAATAGAAATAAAAAAAATTAAACCTTTACTAAAGTTTTACCAAAAAACGTCTTTGTTTCTATTTTTTTGGCGTTTATCTTATTATAAACAGTCTTGAAACACATTTTATTTTTAGCTGCATAGTCTTTTGGAGTCATAAATTTTTCTCCGGCTATTTCTACTGAATCCATTTTTAATTCCTTTGTGATATGCAAATGTAATGATAAAATAATTATATACAAATGTTTTGTAAAAATAATTTAAAAAAAATACGCAAGGTACTCTCGCTATATACTCCCCGCTGAAAATGAAGTGTAAAAATAAGGGGGGGGGTATATTTCAATTTCGTTGCGTATTTGCGTATCTTTTTTTTATTTATACAAAATGTTTGTAAGTATTATTTTTATTTGTATCTTTGTATACCTCAACGATGAGGGTTATTATTCATCCGTACCGAACAGGTACTTAAACTTTTTATATCATGGCATTTAATGTTAGTGAGGCTGATAGTAAGCCTAGAGAATTAATCCCTACTGGGACTATCTTAGCAAGATGTTACCGTTTTATTGTATTGGGTACATCTATTGACCCTACATTCGGGAAGGAACAGACTAAAATTATGTTTGGGTTTGAGTTTCCAACAAAGAAAAAAGTATGGAAAGAGGGAGAACCTGCAAAATCCTTAGTTAAGGATATTGAATTTACGGCCACGTTGGGGGAAAAGTCTAACCTTCGGGCATTTATTGAGTCATGGAGAGGGAAGCCGTTTACAAAAGAAGAATTAAGGAGTTTTGATATTGCTTCATTAATTGGGCAGACAGGAATTGCAAACATCATTCACGATCAGGGGAAAAAAGACCCTACAAAGATGTATGATAAAATTAAGTCTATTATCCCATTAATGGAAGGACAAGAATGTCCAGAGCAAATAATGCCTTCCTTTGAGTTTAATTTTACTGATAAATATTCAGAAACAACATTAGAGGATATGCCTGATTTTTTGAAAAATAAAATCAAAGAGTCAAATGAATATAAGGCAATAATTAGAATGGAAGAAGAAAAAAGAGCTAAGGAAGAAAAAGAAAATCCTTTACCGTTCTAATGACTAAATTAACTATAGATATTATCAAGGGTAGTACTGAACAAGAAATAAGTACTATTCTTGATGATATTGCTATGGATATAGTTGATGGTAACGAAATGGCTTTAGAATGGTTTGTGTTAGGGCATAAGCTAGAGCTGTTTGGAAAGGAATTAAAAGAACGCCTACGGGCGTTTTCTGTGTCAGAAGTAGGCGATGATAAGCAAGAAGTATTTGGACTTGTTGTAGGGCCTAGAAATGCGGTTAAATACGATTACAGTAATAGCCCGATATGGAAGCAATATAATAGTGAAGCGGCAAGGATAAAACTAGAAATGGATAAAATCCAGGAGGTAGCTAAAAATACTAAAAACCCTGTTGAAATTATAGACGAAGAAACAGCCGAGATATTATATATCTATCCGGCTGTTAAAATTGAGACAAGTACTATCGAATGTCGGTTTGTTAAATGAGTTCAAATTCTTGAATTACAATCACCTCGTCATTATTGTAATAGGTGTTTTCCCTTGTGAGTGCTTCTTTAAGTTTATCGAACTCTGATTTTTCATTATTAAGATTTGAAACAAAACTTTTTAGGCGTTCTGACGCCTTTTCAATAGTAGAATAGAGAGGGTGTAAAATATATTCCCTCATTTCTCCTATATAGCTTCTTTTAATCCCATAAACTATTTGTTTCTCTTTTGTCATTTCTATGAATTGGGATAGCGAAAGAAACTTTTCTACTTTTGACGGTGCAACTATTCCTTTGTCTTCATTATTAATTACTCCTATTGTGCATCCTTTGAATCCGCTGGCTTTTTTATAGTTGCACCCATGAAAAGTATTCATATATTTAAGCACATAAAAGAAATCAAGTTCTCCATAACTTTTTACACCCCAATTAGGGTATATGTGTTCAATTGTTTTCATACTTATACTGCCATCGTTAAGCACTCCGAATGAAGGTGGTAAGGTGTTCATAGTTTTACAGAGTCTAATATTTCGTTGCACAATTGTTGAGGTACCATAGATCGATTGTAGGAATCTTTTCTTCCCTGTGTTCCTGTTTTGGATCCTCTAGGGGCTGGTTGATGATGACAATTCGTATTTCCGTTTCTACAAACAGATTTAGGAATCCAGGTTTTTGAATTAGTCCAAATGTCTGTTGGTTTTGCCCTATCGTCTCCGTATTGACAATACCAAATCGTATGTCGGGTAAAATCCTGCATAAAAGGCATTTTTCTAAGCATTCCTCTTGGATTTTCAATAAAAAACACCAAGTCGGGATTAACAGATTGATAATACTTTATTAGTGAAATAAAGTTTAAATTCACCTTGTCGCACTTTTTAGCGTATTCGCTTTTAGGCTCTATCCCGTCTCTATGATGGCTTATTGCTGCAATAGTATAGGTAGTACAGTCAGGGGATGCCCAAATAAAATCTGGAATAAATGGTATGTCTTCCTGTTTTAGTTCTTCTATATCTTTTGCTAGATGTATCCCTTCAAATGGTTGCCAATCTACTGAAAAAACATCGTATCCTTTCTTTTCTGCTTCCTTTCCTAGTGATTTACTTCCGGCAAATAGTTCTAATATTTTCATTTTTTCTCTACATTATAGGTTATTACACTAAACTCTGATTCTTCATTACTCTTTTTGATTAGTTCTTCTATTTCTTTTAGGTAGGGGATAGCGGGTTCGTAGGGCTTAATTTTCTCGTAAAAACCAACCAATTCTTTGCTATCCTTGTCTACACAAATATATTTGCCTTCGTATTCTGCAATAAAAATATAAGGAGTATAAAAATAGTCTCTAAAGTTTTTATTCTTCACAAAACACAAACTACCCTTCTCTGGTGTCCATGTAGTAGATTTTTCAATGGTGAAATACTTAGAAATATCTTCGTTAGAAATTAGCAAATGTTCAGCCCTTACACCGCCCTTGTGTACATAGTTTATCAATAGTCTGTCCCCTACTTCAATTTCCATAATAGCGGGGATACTTACCCTTACACGACAAATTAAATAATCTCCTATTTCGACTATAGGGCTGCTATCGGTAACTCCGATAGCAGGTTTTTCAAACTCTATTTTTACTGGGTCGATGAAGCTAAAGAATTGGGTAATAGTTAAAACAACCCCAAAAGTATTTTCATCGGCCGATAGAATCCTACTACCATTTACTACGCCGACATAAGGAGCATTAAAAGATACATTGTACGAATTTTTATCGCCTAACTCATTTTTGTATATTTCTACAAATTCATTCCACCTCGAACTATTTTTTGCCGTATTAGTCCATACACCCCAACTTTTCGGTAAATTCTCTAAATTGTATTTCATAATATTAATAATAAAACAGTTGAGTAATAAACACCAAAACAAACTTTTCTTAAATTCTTTAAGCTGATACATACCTTTTCATCTTTATCGTAGGTAAATCCGCTTAAGAAACAAAACCTAAATGCCTCTATAATAGAAATAGCGTAATAGGTATCAAGATTTTCTTTAACATTAAATCTAATCATAGACTTAAAAGATGATCCTTTCATTTCAATAATATTTAGCAAAAAGTTGAACAATAATAAATAATGCCATTGTGGTAATACCTGCCCATAGTAACGCTGATAGTAGTTTATTATGAGGCTTAGAGTTCAAAGAATCAACGGCTTTCTTTGCTCTGAATAGATTTGTTGTAGTTGGCTTCATGATGTTAGTTAAAATTCTTTATGTATCTTTAATAACTTAGAAGGAAGTTCCAATATTTTGTCTTTATAATCATCAAGCAAGTCTTCAAAACCCCATGCAAATGGGACTTCATTAAGTAAAATAACAGCCTCTTTTATTTTTTCTTTGGCCTCTTCAATTTTTTTATCTGCGTCTGTTTTCATTTGATAAAGTTATTAAAATCTGTTTCGTTTAATTCTATTATGTTGGTGATTTGAACCTCAACAAATGCACTTTCTTCTTTTATCTGTTGAGCTATAAATTCCTCCGTCTTTTTTTCGTTCGGATATTCTGATGAATATATACACATTTTTCCAAACTTAAGCTTTGTAAAGCTATCTAACTTATTTAAGGTAAAGTGTGCTTCGTAAAACACTATAAAATATCTCATGATTTCTTTCTTTTAATTAGTTCTAAAACAAATAAACTGAAACGTGCATTGTGTATTTTGGCGTGTTCCCATGCCTCAGAAAGCATTACTCTTTTGTGATGTGGCATTAAATGCCTGACAAACGATATTACAGGCCCATTGATAACCATTGACCGCTTTCCTTGAATAATGTCTTCTGCATACATATTTGCTTCAATGTCTCTCATGATTCTTCTTGATTAGCAAGTGTCCGATAGTTTCTATACGTCATAACACAGTTACCTAACAAGCAAGGTAAAAGAATACACCAGGCTAAGAACTTTTCAATAAAAGGGTAGCCTGTAAAGCATACGGCAATGCTCATAAAAAACAGAACAATTGCATAAAATCCAAACCAAAGATAATTATCTTCAATTACTCGCTGTTGAGGTGTTTTCATTCTTGAAAGTGAGGGTTTTGAATATTTATTTCTTTGTGAATTAATTCCTTTCTTAAGTCTAAGGCTATTTCATTATATGCTCTCATTTGTGCTAGGGCTATTTCTGATGCGACATATTGCTTTCTTTTTCTTAAACTATTAGCCCTTGCACTTGCTTCTGCATACTTTGCTTCGTATTTATTATACAGTGTTTTCATTTTCTTGTAGGTAGTTTTGAGGGTTGTCATAAATAGTATCCCAATATTCGTAACCTTCTTTTGAGTAAATCCAATGAAAAGAGTCATTTAATGTGTCTTCAAAAGACCTGCTTTCTTGTTTCATGAAATAATCAATGCTGTGAAATAGCGCATATTCATTATAATCTGAATCTTTTTTTCACATTCTCAAACGCCTGACTACGAAAGGGTTCTTTGAGTCGGTTTAACTGGTCTCGGTTGGTTATTTTGCACATCTAGGTAAA
>Ga0247783_1000017_pt1 | contig 51960 bp, 49 predicted proteins | sample UWRJL064202C5_FD_179911 | JGI IMG/M metagenome (GOLD analysis project Ga0247783, IMG submission 179911) | Plant litter microbial communities from Arlington Agricultural Research Station in Wisconsin, United States - UWRJ-L064-202C-5 | ecosystem: Environmental > Terrestrial > Plant litter >...
GGTCACCTTCGGTCATCTCGGCGACGGCAATCTTCACTACAACGTGTCCGCGCCGGTCGGCGTCGACGAGACACGCTTTCTCGCGACGCAACCCGCGGTCAATCGACTCGTGCACGACGCGGTCGTCGCCCATCGCGGATCGATCAGCGCGGAGCACGGGATCGGCCAGTTGAAGCGCGACGAACTCGCGCGTTACAAGAGTCCCCACGAACTCGCGTTGATGCGCGCGATCAAGGCCGCGATCGATCCGAAGGGGATCATGAATCCGGGAAAGATGCTGTGATCGCGCTCGGCACGCTGCTCGTCGCGCTGGTCGTCGTCACGTCCGATGCGCGGGCGGCGACCTATCGCTGCGAGTTCGACGGCCGCGTGACCTATGGCGACGCGCCGTGCGCGCGCGGCAGCCAGTCCGAACTCGTCGCGGACCCGGCACCCGACGCGGCGAGTCGCAAGGCGGCGGCGGCGCGCGCGAAAGCAGAGCGCGCCGCACTCGACACGGTCGAGCAAGACCGCGAGCAGACCGAGCGTCGGGCGGCCGCGCGCCTCGCACGCGACCAGGTGGCACTCAGCCGACAACGTGTCGCGTGCGCGAAGGCCGCGGTCCGCTCGAAGCGCGCGAACGAGGATGCGGCGGCCGCGAACGGCCGCGACACGACGAAGGCGAAGACGCGCGCGAAACGGGCGGCGGAGGACGAAGCGACGCAGTGTCACGGCGTGCGCCCCCGTTGAGCGTCTTGGGGTCGACCGACCTCACCGAAGGAGCGCGCTCGTCGCCGGCGCCGACACGCGCGCCCCACCTTCCACCGCGTCCAACGCCCGCCACAACAAGGATCCGTCGTCGTCGCGCAGCAGCGTCGCATCGCTGAGCATCCGACGCCACGTTCGCGCAGCCGGTTGCGCGTGATAGAGCCCGAGCATGTGACGCGCGACGGCGCGCAGATGGACGCCGCGGGCGCGTTGGCGCTCGATGTACTCGGCCATCGCCTCGACGACGCGCGCGCGCGCGACCGGCCGCTGGCGCGTGACAGGATCGATCTGCGCCAGCAGATAGGGATCGTGATAGGCCGCGCGCCCGATCATCACGCCGTCGAAGCGCTCGAGCGCCTCGCCGATCGCGGCCGGCGCGGCGAGACCACCGTTGACGACGAACGCGAGCGCCGGGAAGTCATGGCGGAGCGCGGCAACGACGTCGTAACGCAGCGGCGGAATCTCGCGGTTCTCCTTCGGCGACAAGCCCTTCAGCCACGCGTTGCGCGCGTGGACGATGAACGTCGCGCATCCCGCCCGCGCGACGGTCCCGACGAAGTCGCGCACGAAGCCGTAGTCCTCGTTGCGATCGAGCCCGATGCGATGCTTGACCGTGATCGGTACGCCGACCGCGTCCACCATCGCCTTCACGCAGTCGGCGACCAGCGTCGGCTCGGCCATCAGGCACGCGCCGAACGAGCCGTTCTGCACGCGCTCCGACGGACAGCCGCAGTTCAGATTGATCTCGTCGTAGCCCCAGCGTTCGCCGAGACGCGCGCAGCTTGCGAGCGCCTCGGGGTCGCTGCCACCGAGTTGCAACGCGAGCGGATGCTCGGCCGCGTCGAAGTCGAGATGACGCGGCACGTCGCCGTGGATCAGCGCGCCGGTCGTGACCATCTCGGTGTACAGGCGCGCCGTCGGCGAAAGCTGGCGATGGAAGTAGCGGCAATGCCGATCGGTCCAGTCCATCATCGGCGCGACCGAGAGCCTTCGGTCGGCGAAAGCCATGGCCTCTCTCCCCTCTTCGAGTCGGTTTGCAGCGACGGCGTCGATCACCTGAGGGCCTGTGACTTCATTGGGGATTTCAAAGCGGAATTTCCGATCGATGAGCGCACGGACGAGGACAAGAGACCGTGGCCGTAGGACCCGATCCGACAAGCGGATCGGCATGGTCGCCGGTCGCCTCGGGCGGCCTCGGCGATGCGCGAAGCGGCGAATCGACGCAGGCTCATCGACGATCGAGTTGCACGCGCTCGGTCTTGCGATTCATGCCATGAGAACGAACTCGCGAATCCAAGAATAGCAGCGAGCGCGAGCCCGAGTTCCACGCGCCGCGTGCTGATCGTCAAGACTGCGGGTTGAGACTGCGGACTCGCCCATTCGCTCGACAACGCAATGCTCGAACAGGAGAAGCGTTTGGTTTCACCCTTCACGATTCACATTGCCGAGGAGCGGCTCGCCACGATCAGGACGAAAGTGGAAGCCTACGACTGGGCTCAGCTCCCCGACGCAGGCGGCTGGACGGCCGGCGTCGGCGTCGACGACCTCAAGCGACTCGTCGCCTACTGGCGGGATCGTTACGATTGGCCCGCGATCGAGCGACGCCTCAACCAGCTGCCGAACTTCACGACCGACGTCGACGGCGAGCGCATTCATTTCGTCCACGTGAAGGGTGATGGGTCCAAGCCACCGCTTCTCCTCCTTCACGGTTGGCCGGGCTCCTTCCTCGAATTCGAACGACTGCTGGCGCCGTTGGCCGCAGACGGCCACGACGTCGTCGTGCCTTCGCTGCCTGGATTCGCATTCTCCAAACCGATCACCGGCGTGATCGGCCCGCGCCGTGCCGCCGCGCTCATGCACGACCTCATGACGCAGTTGTTCGGCCAGGCGCGCTACCTCATTCAAGGCGGGGACTGGGGCCACGGCATCGCCGCCTGGGCCGCACACGATCGACCCGATGCGCTGTTCGGCATCCACTTGAACATGGTCAACCTCCACGCCGAGGACGCCGTCCCGACCACCCCACAGGAGCGAGACTTCGTCGCGAAGCGGGACGCGCTCGCCGAGCAGGAAACCGGCTATGGGCACGAGCAGGAGACGCGGCCGCAGACGCTGGGTGTCGCGCTCGCGGACAGTCCGGTGGGCGTCGCTGGATGGATCCTGGAAAAGTTCGGCAAGTGGGCCGATCTTCCGACGACTTCCAATGGCGATCCGGATGTGTGGAGCAGGTTCTCGGAAGAAGACCTGCTCACGAACATCATGCTTTACGTCGCGCCGTCTTCGGCCGTGACGGCGACGTGGATCTACCACGGCAGGCGCCTGGAAGGCTCCCGTCGCTTCCCCGCCGGCACGCGCATCGCGGTGCCCACCGGCGTCGCCGCCTTTCCCGATCCCGTGTTCGTCCCGCCGCCGCGGTCGTTCGCCGAGAAGACCTACAACATCGTGCATTGGACCGACATGCCGAGAGGCGGCCATTTCGCGGCGATGGAAGAGCCGGACTTGTTGCTGGCCGACCTGCGAGCGTTCGTCGCGACCGTGTCGCGATGACACGCGGCTGGCGGCGAGATTTCGTGTGAAAGCACGCTCCTTCTGTCGTGCGCGCACCAAGGGCTTCTCACGGCACACCGCGACACCCTCGACTTTCGTCGAGCCGCATCCTCGAGCCGCGGAGACCGTCCGATGAATGAGCAAGCGATCAAGCTCATCAGCACCGGGACGCTGCGGATCGCCTACCTCGAATACGGCGCCAGCGACGGCTGGCCGGTGATCCTGTCCCACGGCTTTCCTTACGACGTCCATGCCTTCCACGAGGTGGCTCCGATCCTCGCCGACGCAGGAGCGCTGGTCATCGTGCCTTACACGCGCGGCTTCGGACCGACCCGCTTCGTGTCCGACGCCGTCATGCGAAGCGGGCAGCAGGCGGCCCGCGGCCGCGACATCATCGAACTCGCCGAGGCGCTCGGCCTCGCGCGGCCGATCGCCGGCGGCTTCGACTGGGGAGGCAACGCGTCCTGCGTCGCGGCCGCCGTGTGGCCCGAGCGCATCGGCGCGCTGGTGTCCTATGCCGGCTACGACATCATCGATGTGAACGGGCAACGTCGGCCCGCGCCCCCGTCGCTCGAACGCGTCTATTGGTATCAACATCTCTTCCAGACCGAACGGGGACGCGAGTGCCTCGCGCGATATCGTGACGACTTGTGCCGGCTGCTGTGGAACGCGTGGTCGCCCGGCTGGGCGTTCGACGATGCGACCTTCGAACGGACGGCGACGTCCTTCCAGAACCCGGACTTCGTCGATGTCGTGATCCACTGCTATCGCCACGCGTTCGGTCTCGAAGCCGGAGATCCGGACCTGCAGCCAATCGAGGACCGACTTGCCGAGCGTCCGGCGATCACGGTGCCCGCGGTGACGCTCGACGGCGCGATCGACCCGCTCAAGCCCGGCGGGACGGCGGACCACGCACCGCTGTTCCGGGCTCCGCATGAACACCGCGTGATCGACGTGGGACACAATCTGCCGCAGCAGAGGCCGGAGGCCTTCGCCGCCGCCGTACTGAAGGTCCACGACTGGCTGACCGGATGACGCGCGACGAGGCTGCCCTCAGGACCAGCAAGCACGTGTGCGTCGACGATGGGAACGAACGATTCGCCCGGTGAAACTCGTGCGACGCGCTCTCGGGCGCGCCGTCAGCCGAACCAGCCGGCGAGCGACAGCAGCAACAGCAGCAGCATCCACAGGAGCAGCGAACGCCAGACGAGGCCGACGGCCGTCCGCAACGCGGCCGGACTCGCTTCGACGCCGGGCATCGTGTCTGCCCCCGGGTCGAAGGCCGGCGATTCCGGCGTGCCGTCGTCGAGCGTCGGATCGTTCGTCGGGACCGGCGTCGGATCGGGAACGACGCGCGCATTCGGTCCGAGCCGCACGCCGAGCGCGCCGGTCCCCGCCGCGAGCAGCACGCCGCGCGACGGATCGTTCCACTGATGCACGTGATTGCGCCAACAGAAGATCGCGTCCTCGAAGTTGCCGACGATCGCGAAGCCGATTGCCGTCAGGCGCACCGGGAGCCAGTCGATCCACTGGAACACGCGCTTCGCCCAGAGCCCGAACGGTTCGAGCGGCGTCGCGCTGTCGGGCGGATTCCAGCGGCGTGCGAGGAAGTCCGCGAGGCGATACAACACGGCACCGGACGGACCGGGCAACAGCACGAACCAGAAGAAGACGCCGAACACGTGACGGTGGGACGCGACCATCGCTTCCTCGATCGCGAGGCGACAGACGTCCGACAGCACGAGGTCCGCGGCCGAGAACGTGGGATCCGACGCGCGCTTGAACTCGGTGAGCAGCGCGCGCGCCTGGTCGAGGTCGTTGTTCGCGATCGCGAGCTGGATGTCGGTGTAGTAGTGACTGAACTGGCGGAAGCCGAGCGTGAGGTAGAGCACGAGCGCGTTCCACGCGAGTCCGAGGAACGGATGCACGCGCACGAGCAGATAGAAGATGAGCCACGCGAAGAAGGTGAGCGGCGCGACGAGCACGAACCACGCGAGGATGCCTTGCTGTCGCTCGCCGGCGTTGAAGTTGCGCTCGAGGACTTCGGCGGTCCCACGCACCGCGTTGTACGCGACGTTCGCGCTCGACAGCGGACGGACCTGCTCGATGAGGAGCGCGATGATCAGCGAAAGGAAACCCATGCGGTGGCGTGGTGGAGCGAGGGGGCGATTGTAAGCGCTACCGTCCCATCTCCTCCCCAGCCCTCTCCGTGAAGGGAGAGGGAGTCACCGAAGAACTCCCCCTTCAAGGAGGAGGTCGAGAGGCGGATGGGGTGAGCAACAGCTGCGTCCGCAAGAACACATACAGGTTGCGCAACATCCACGCCGTCGCGCCCCACGTGAAGTGGCCATCGTAGGGCATCGACAGGAAGCGCCGCGTCCCTTGCGGCGTCGAGACCTCGTGCATGCGCTGGTTCGCGGGGTCCATCAGGTACGCGAGCGGGACCTCGAAGGCCTCGGCGACCTCGTAGTCGTAGAGCGTGAGCTCGAACGGCGGATGCACGAGTCCGACGACCGGCGCGACGATGAAGCCGGTGACGGTCGGATAGTCGGGCAGGCGACCGAGGACTTCGACGTGCTCGCGCGCGAGCCCGATCTCTTCTTCGGTCTCGCGCAGCGCGGTCGCGACCGCATCGGCATCGGCGGGTTCGGCGCCGCCGCCGGGGAAACTCACCTGACCGGCATGATCGGTGAGATGTGCGGTGCGCTCGGTCAACAGCATCGCGAGTCCCGAGTCGCGAACGACGATCGGCATCAGCACCGACGCGGGCACGGGACCCGACGCACCCTTGCGCAGAACGGGCTTGCGCGCCTCGTCCGACGCCTCGGGCTGCCACGGTCGCGGCGATGCGAACGCAGCGCGCAGCGCGGCGGGTGTGAGGACGTCGAGCGGCAGCGCGGGACCGCGCGCGAGGCCCACGACCGGCACGCTTTCCGGATCGAAGAGCGGACGCGGGACCGGATCCTCGGTCGCACTGCGGTCCGGACGGGAGTCTTCCGTCATGGCGTTCCAAATGAAAAGGCGCGCCACGAAGGACGCGCCTCGATCACGCGATCCTGCGCCTGATCAGGCGGCCGCGTCTTCGCTGTTGTCGACGACCGGCGCCGCCGCGGGCTTCGCACCGGTGCGCTTGGCGCTGAGCTTTTCCTTGATCCGTGCCGACTTGCCCGAACGCTCGCGCAGGTAGTAGAGCTTCGCGCGACGCACATCGCCGCGGCGCTTCACCTCGATCGATGCGATCGACGGCGAGTAGGTCTGGAACGTGCGCTCCACGCCTTCACCGCTCGAGATCTTGCGAACGATGAAGTTCGAGTTCAGGCCGCGATTGCGCTTCGCGATCACGACGCCTTCATAGGCCTGCACGCGCTTGCGCGTGCCTTCGACGACGTTGACGTTGACCGTCACGGTATCGCCCGGCGCGAATTCGGGAATGGTGCGGCCGAGGCGCGCGATCTCTTCTTTTTCCAGCGTTTCGATGAGGTTCATCGTCGACTCCGTTGCCATCGTGCGCGCGCCTGTGAATGAGTGATGGCCGCGCAGAGGATGGGGTTGATGCCATGCGGTCCCGAAGGACCGCGCTTCTTCTTCCTGCACTACGAATTCCGGAGCGCCTCCAGCACGCGCTCGTCCTGCTTCGACAACCGTCCTGCCGCCCGGGCCTTCTCGATCAGGTCCGGACGCTTCGTCCAGGTCGCTGCGAGCGCCTGTTCCCGCCGCCACGCGACGATCTTCGCGTGATGACCCGACAACAACACCTCCGGCACCGCGACGCCGTTCCACGCTTCGGGCCGCGTGTAGTGCGGGCAATCGAGCAGGCCGCCGCTCGCGACATCCGCGAACGAGTCCTGCGGCGCCGACGTCGCATCGCCGAGCACCCCCGGCAGCTGCCGCACCACCGCGTCGATCACGGCCATCGCGGCGATCTCGCCACCTGACAGCACGAAATCGCCGAGGCTCGCTTCCTCGTCGACGACCGCGTCGATCAGGCGCTCGTCGATCGCTTCGTATCGTCCGCACACGAGCACCAGCCCCTGCGCGTCCTTCCATTCCATCACCCGCTCGTGCGTCAACGGCCGCCCTTGCGGCGACATCGACACGACGCGCGGCACATCCAGGCCCGCAGCCACCTGTCGCGCCTTCGCCGCGGCGATCGTCGCCGCGAGCGGCTCGGCCAGCATCACCATGCCGGGCCCGCCGCCGTAGGGACGGTCGTCGACGGTGCGGTACGCGTCGCGCGTGAAGTCGCGCGGGTTCCAGCGTTGCAGCGACCAGCGACCTTCGTCGTGCGCCCGCCGCGTGACGCCCGAAGCGGTCACGGCGTCGAACATCTCGGGAAACAACGTCACGACATCGAATTGCATGCTCGACCCCGACGTCGCCTCTCTAGTAATCCTTGCTCCACTCCACCACGATGCGCCGACCGGACAGGTCGACCGACCGCACGATCGCGTCGACGAACGGGATCAGGCGATCGACCGTCTTCTCGCCGGCCGCATCGCGAACGACGAGGTTCTGATGCGCCCCGTTGTCCGTCAGATCCGCGACGTCGCCGAGCTTCTCTCCTGCCGCGTCGTAGACCCCGAGACCGATCAGATCGACCCAGTAGTACTCGTCGTCGTCCGTGACCGGGAACCGCTTGCGCGACACCGAGATGCGCGCACCCTTCAAGCCTTCGGCCGCTTCGCGGTCGACGATGCCGACGAGCCGCGCGGTGACCGTGTCCGCATGCGCTTTCGCGCTCACGACGTCGAAGGATTGCATCGTCCCGCGTACGTCGAACCACCATTCACGCGCGGCGAGCAACGCAGCCGCATCGTGTGCGTACGGCATCACCTTGATGCCGCCGTCGAGCCGCCACGCGTCGAGCACGTGGCCCACCAGCACGAGGTCCTCGGGGACCGCCGCGCCGTCCTGCATCAGCGACTCACGCCGCCGGAGCCTGGACCTGGCCGGCGCGCTTGCTGAAGTCCTTGACCAGCCGAGCGACGGCGGGGGACATCTGCGCGCCGTGATCCTGCCAATGCTTCACGCGATCGAGCGCGATGCGCAGACCTTCCTCACCTTCGGCGGCGACCGGGTTGTAGAACCCGACGCGCTCGATGAAGCGACCGTCGCGGCGATTGCGCGAATCGGTGGCCACGAGGTGATAGAACGGACGCTTGTTGGCGCCACCACGGGACAGTCGAAGAATGACCATTGCACGAACCTTCAAAACCGGATGAATGAGATCGGGACCGCGCCTTGCTGCCGGACGTGCCGACTGCGCTTCCGTCGTTTGCTGGGTCCCGATGAGCGGGCACCGGCGCCGCCCGCGTCGTCAGGCAGCGCAAAAACCAAAGCGCGCGATTATAGCTGGGCGGGCGTCCCGGAGCAATCGCTGTGGTTTCGCCGCCGATCCCGCCCCGTGGCGCCGATCATGGATCGGTGAGCAGCGCGGTCAGTCCGCCGCCTTCAGCACCGTCGGCTGCAACTGGATCGTTTCCTGGCCGACCGCGAACCACAGCAGACCCTCCTGGATCGTCGCCTCGATCGTCATCTGGCGATCCGCCAGGCGCTCCAGGGCCTTCGTGTCGTCGTTGGCGAGCTGCAGCACCGTGAGGTTACGGGCCCGCTCGACGCCGGAGCGGACGCCGTCCCACCAGCGGTTCACGTTGTGCCCGTACGCCACGACGACGACGCGGTCCGCCTTGCCGCAGGCCTTGAGGATCGCGCGCTCGTCGGGCAGTCCGACTTCGATCCAGCGCGCGATGCGCCCGGTCAGGTCGCGATCGACGAGGTCCGGGTCGTCGACGTCGGACAGGCCGCGACCGAATGCGAGCGCGTCGCTCGCGAACAACGCGAACGCGACGAGGCGGACCATCATCCGTTCGTCCGTCTCCGACGGATGCCGCGCGACCGTCAGCGCATGGGTCGCGTAGTACCCGCGATCGGTGTCGCTGATCGTCAGTCCCGCCTTGTGAACCGTGGCGCGCAACGCCATCGCTTGTTCCTTTTTTTCGAGTGCTCGCGATCGACGGCGAGCTGGTCGAGAATGCCCGCCTTTCGGCACCGAGGCTCCATCCCATGCTGCGCACCCTCTTCGGCGGGCTCACGCTCGCGCCGGCCCTCGTCGTCCCGACGGCCCTCGCGGCACCCGCGATTCCGGCGATCGGCCCGTCGGCCTATCCGGGCGTCATCCGCCTCTCGGTCGACGCGTCCGATACCGAGCGCCGCATCATGCACGTCGACGAGCGGATCCCGGTGCGCCCGGGGCCGCTCGTGCTGTTCTACCCGCAATGGCTGCCCGGCAATCACTCGCCGAACGGACGTCTCGACCAGATGGCGGGCCTCGAGTGCGCCGGCGGCGACGGCGAAGCCGGCGGACCGCGCATCGACTGGACGCGCGACACGGTCAACGTCTGGGCCTTCCACGTCGAGATCCCGCGCGGGGTTTCGACCCTCTCCTGCCACTTCGACTTCCTGTCGCCGCTCGATCCGCAGCAAGGGCGCGAGGTCATGACGCCGGCGATCGTCGGCGTCGAGTGGAATCAGGTCCTCCTCTACCCCGCCGGTTACGACGCGAGTCGCATCCAGTTCAGGCCGACGTTGACGTTGCCCGCCGGCTTCGGCTTCGGGACCGCGTTGCGCGCGACCGACGGGTCGACCAGGGCCGACGGTCCGATCACGTTCGGCGACGTCGACCTCGAGACGCTCGTCGACTCGCCGCTGTTCTCCGGCCGCTGGTTCAAGGCCTTCGATCTCGACCCCGGCGCCGAGAGCGCGGGACGTCCGCCGATCCGCCTCGACGTCGTCGCCGATCGCGAAGCGAACCTCGATGCGAAACCCGAAGCGATCGACGCGCATCGCCGTCTCGTCGAGCAGGCCGACCGCCTGTTCGCGTCGCGTCACTACGCGCACTACGACTTCCTGTTGTCGTTGTCGGACCAGTTCTCGGGGATCGGACTCGAGCATCACCAGTCGAGCGAGAACGGCGTGCGCCCGAACTACTTCACCGACTGGAAGGGCGCGATCGGATCGCGCACGCTGCTGCCGCACGAATACACGCACTCGTGGGACGGGAAGTTCCGTCGCCCCGCGGACCTGACCACGCCGAACTTCAACGTGCCGATGCAGGACAGCCTGTTGTGGGTCTACGAGGGACAGACGCAGTACTGGGGCAACGTGCTCGCGGCGCGCTCCGGTCTGCAGGACCTCGAGTACGCGCGCGAGCTGCAAGCCGCGACCGCCGCGTCCTACGACGTCCGTGCGGGTCGCACATGGCGCAACCTGCAGGACACGACGAACGCGCCGATCGTCGGCGCGCGCCAGCAGAGCGACTGGGTCGACTGGGTCCGCGGCGCCGACTACTACGACGAGATGGACCTGATCTGGCTCGACGTCGACACCAAGATCCGCGAGCTGTCGAACGAGACGAAGTCGCTCGATGACTTCGCGCGGCTCTTCTTCGGCGTCGACGACGGACGGGTGAAGGTGTCGACGTACACGTTCGACGACGTCGTCGCAACGCTCGATCGCGTGCAGCGCTACGACTGGCGCACGTTGTTGCGGGCCCGTCTCGACGAACACGGACCGGGCGCGCCGCTCGACGGCCTCGCGCGAAGCGGATGGCGGCTCGCGTTCGACGACAAGGAGAACCAGTTCCTGAAGGGGACGGAAGGGACGCGTCGAACGGTGAGCTACCGGTTCTCGCTCGGCTTCGACGTCTCGTCGGACCCGCGCCAAGGCGGACCGAACCGGGTCACGAACGTCGGCTGGAAGAGTCCGGCGTTCGAGGCGGGCATGACCGCACGCATGACGCTGGTCGCGGTCAACGGCCGCAGCTTCACGACCGAACTGCTGCGCGAAGCGATCGTCGCGAACCGCGACGGCAGGCAGCCGATCGAGCTGATCGTGAAGTCCGGCGACTACTACCGAACCGTGAAGCTCGACTACCGCGGCGGCCTGCGCTATCCGCACCTCGTGCGCATCGAAGGGACGCCGGACCGCTTGTCGCAGATCCTCGCACCGAGACCGTAGGTTGGCGGTAACCCCCGCCTTCGCGGGGGTTACCGTCAACCGACGCCGGTGGTTCGCCCCTCGTCGCGCAGCAAGCCGTAGACCCGCGAGTCCGCCCATTCGCCCTTGAAGAAGACGTTCCGGCGCAACGTCCCTTCGTGCGAGAAGCCGAGGCCGAGCAGCAACCGATGCGAGGCCTCGTTGCGCGCATCCGCGAAGGCCTGGATGCGCATCAGCTCGAGGTCCGCGAACGCGCGCTCGATAAAGACCGGCAGCGCCTCGCGCATCAGGCCACGGCGCCAGTGCGCACGGCCGATCGCGTAGCCGATCTCGGCACGACGCGAGACGGGGTCGTGCTGGAACAGCACGAGCACGCCGATGGCGCGCTGGCTCTCGCGATCGACGAACACGTATTGACGCGCGCGATCGTCGGCCTCGAGCGCGCGGATGCGCGCGAGCCACGCATCGCCGTCCTCGCGCGTCCGCCACGTCACATAGGGCAGATAGGCCGTGACCTCGTCGTCACCGATCACGTCGACGAGGTCGTCGATGTCGTGATCCGCGAGCGGACGGACGACGAGACGCGCCGTCTCGACGCGGACGGGCCAGTTCGTCGCGCTCGCCTCGCTCAACCGACCATCTCCCCGGGCCGCACCCAGCGATCGAAGTCCTCGGCGGACACGTGACCGGAAGCGATCGCCGCTTCGCGCAGGCTCGTGCCTTCCTTGTGCGCCTTCTTCGCGATCGCCGCCGCCTTGTCGTAGCCGATATGGGTGTTGAGCGCGGTCACGAGCATCAGCGACCGCGACACGAGTTCGGCGATGCGCTCCCGATTCGCTTCGATGCCGACCGCGCAATGCTCGTCGAAGCTTTCCATGCCATCGGCGAGCAGGCGGATGCTCTGCATGACGTTGTGCGCGATCAGCGGGCGGAAGACGTTCAGTTCGAAATTGCCCGACGCGCCGCCGACGTTGATCGCGACGTCGTTGCCGAATATCTGTGCGCACGCCATCGTCAGCGCCTCGCACTGCGTGGGATTGACCTTGCCCGGCATGATCGACGAGCCCGGCTCGTTCTCGGGGATCGACAACTCGCCGATGCCCGAGCGCGGCCCGCTCGCCATCCAGCGCACGTCGTTCGCGATCTTGAAGAGACTCGCGGCGAGCGTCTTCAACGCGCCGTGCGCATGCACGATCGCGTCGGCCGCCGCCATCGCCTCGAACTTCGACGGCGCCGTGATCAGCGGCAGCGCGGTGAAGGACGCGAGCTCGTTCGCGACCTGCTCGGCATAGCCCTTGGGCGCGTTGAGCCCGGTGCCGACCGCGGTGCCGCCGAGCGCGAGCTCGTAGAGATGCGGAAGACTCGCCTCGAGGTGGCGGTGCGCGTGCTCGAGCTGCGCGACGTAGCCGGAGAATTCCTGCCCGAGCGTCAGCGGCGTCGCGTCCTGAAGATGCGTGCGGCCGATCTTGACGATGTCGGCGAACGCCTCCGACTTCGCGCGCAGCGTCGCGGTCAGGCGCTCGAGGGCCGGCAGCACGCGATGGCGGATGCCGTCGGCCGTCGCGACGTTCATCGCGGTCGGGAACACGTCGTTCGACGACTGGCTGCGATTGACGTCGTCGTTCGGATGCACAAGCCGCGCCTCGCCGCGCGCGCCACCCATCAACTCGCTCGCGCGGTTCGCGATCACCTCGTTGACGTTCATGTTGCTCTGGGTCCCCGAGCCCGTCTGCCACACGAGCAACGGAAATTCGGCGTCGTGCACGCCGTCGAGGACCTCGTCGGCCGCCGCGACGATCGCGTCGGCCTTCGCGGCGTCGAGCGTGCCGAGTCCGCGGTTGACGATCGCGGACGCGCGCTTGATCTGCACGAGCGCACGCACGATCTCCGTCGGCATGCGTTCGCCCGAGATGTCGAAGTGGCCGAGCGAGCGCTGCGTCTGCGCGCCCCACAGGCGTCCCGCGGGGACGTCGATCGGGCCGAACGTGTCGCGCTCGACGCGCACCGGACCGCTGATGGAATGGGAGGACATCGTGATCTCCTTACGCGCGCAGGCGCGCCCACAGCGCGCCGACGTGTTCGTGGATCGCGATCGACGAACGTCGAAGCGCGAGCGTGCTGGGAATGAAACTGAAGAGGCCGATCCGCTGGCCGGCGTAGTAGTCGGTCGGGACCGGAATGACGTGCAGGCCGCGAGCCTCGAACATCGGCTGCGCGCGGTGCATGTGCTGGACCTCGGTCACGAGCAGCGCGGTGTCGATGCCGGCTGCCTTCAGCATCACCGCGGCGTAGCGCGCGTTGTCGTCGGTGTCGAGCGACTCGCGTTCGATCCAGCGGACCGGCACGTGGAAGTCCCGCGTCAACGCGTCCGCCATCAAGTCGCCCTCCGCCGACACGGCATCGCGCGGTCGCCCGCCCGCGACGAGCACGGGCAGGCGCGTCGCCGTCGCGAGGCGGGCCGCGCGTCGCAGTCGCGTCAACGTCGTCGCATTGACGGTCTCGCCGCCGTAGTCGAGCGCGCCATGCGTGAGGCCGCCGCCGAGGACGACGATCGCGGCGTGCGCGGGCACCGGCGTGCGCTCATCGAAGGGCGGGTAGGCGCGCTCGACCGGCGCGGCGATCTGCGCGGCGACGATCGGCAGGCTCAACGCGACGAGCACGAAGGTCCCGAGCACGATCAGCGACAGCGCGAGCCGCGGCCTGCGCCGCGCAAGCGCGAGCCCGAGGACGATCGCGATGAGGGGACCGGACGGGACGAGCAGCAGGCCCGCGATGAGCTGCTTCGTCCAGAGGCCGAGTTCCGCGAGGTCCGAAGGCAACGCGTCCTCAGGCCTTCGGAGCGGGCGGCGGACCGACGAGCGCCGCGACGCCCGCGCGCGCGACCTGCGCGTCCTCGGTCGACTTCACGCCGGACACGCCGACCGCGCCGACGGTGACGCCGTCGACGATGATCGGCTCGCCACCTTCGAGCATGCCCTCGAGCGAGGGAACCGACAGGAAGGAATAGCGGCCGTTGTTGATGACGTCTTCGTAGGCCTTGCTCGGCCGCCGTCCGAGCGCGGCCGTCCGCGCCTTCGCCGGTGCGATCGCGGACGAGATCGGGGCACATCCGTCCATGCGGTGCAGCCACAGCGGATGACCGCCGTCGTCGCAGACGCAGATCGTCACGGCCCACTGGTTCCTGACGGCTTCGGTCTCGGCGGCCTGCGCGATGGTGCGGGCGTCGGCGAGGGAGAGATAGGGTTTGGTCTGCATGGTCGCCTCGATGTTGGTTTGGTTGCTCAGGTCGCGCCGATCGCGCGACGGACCTGGTCGAGCGCGGAAGGATCTTCGATCGTCGTGAGGTCGCCGGGATCGCGGCCCTCGCACACCGCCTGCAGCGCACGACGAAGCATCTTGCCCGAACGCGTCTTCGGCAGCGCGGTCACGAAGTAGACGCGGGACGGACGCGCGAGCGCGCCGAGGCTCCGATCGACCGTCGTCATCACGTCGCCCTCCAGCGCGAGTCGCGCGGCCGGGGTCTCGACGAGCGACGGATCCCTGAGGATCGCGAACGCGATCGCGACCTGGCCCTTCAACGGGTCGGCGATGCCGACGACGGCGGTCTCGGCGATCGCCGCGTGGCCGCTGATGCTCTCCTCGATCTCGCGCGTGCCGAGTCGATGGCCGGCGACGTTGATGACGTCGTCGGTGCGGCCGAGGATGAAGTAGTAGCCGTCTCGATCGCACACGCCCCAGTCGAAGGTCGAATAGGCGGACCGATCCTCGCGGATCGACCAGTAGGTCTCGATGAAGCGGGCGTCGTCGCCCCAGACCGTCGACATGCAGCCCGGCGGCAGCGGGGCCTCGATCACGAGCACGCCTTTCCGTTCGGCGCCGATCGGTTCGCCGGTCGCCTCGTCGAGCAGCTGCAAGCGGAAGCCGACCACGGGCTTGCCGGGACTGCCGAAGCGCGGCTGCATCGTCGGATCGACGCCGCGTTGCGTCGCGAGCATCGGCCACCCAGTCTCGGTCTGCCAGTAGTTGTCGAGGATGGGTTTGCCGATGCCGCCCGAGATCCAGCGCGCGGTCGGTTCGTCGAGCGGTTCGCCGGCGAGGAACAACGCGTCGAGAGACGACAGGTCGTGGCGCGACAGGTGCGACGCGTCCTGCTTCTTCAACACGCGGATCGCCGTCGGCGCCGTGAACATCACGTTGACGCGATGCCTCGCGACGATCGACCACCAGATGCCGGGATCGTGTTCGCCGTCCATGCCGCGGATCGGCAAGCCCTCGTACATGACGGTCGCCATCCCGCACAGCAGGGGCGCATAGACGATATAGCAGTGGCCGACGACCCAGCCGATGTCGCTCGCGGAGAAGAACGTGCGTCGGCCCGACACGTCGTCGACCTCGCCGCGCGCGCCGGCCGGATCGAAGATGTACTTGACCGACGCGGCGAGCGCGACCGCGTGGCCGCCGGTGTCGCGTTGCACCCCCTTCGGCCGACCGGTCGTCCCGCTCGTGTAGAGCACGTAGCAAGGCTCGTTCGCCTCGAGCCAGACGCAGGCCACGTCGACGTCACGCTGCCGTGCGCACGCGGTCGCCCAGTCGAGGTCGCGCCCTTCGACGAGGGTCATCGGCGCGAGGCCGCGATCGATGAGGATCACGCGCCAGGGCTTGTGCCGCGCGAGGCGGATGCCTTCGTCGAGCAGCGCCTTGTACGGCACGATCTTGCCGGCGCGCGAACCCGCATCGGCCGACAGGATCACGCGCGGCGTCGCATCGTCGATGCGCGACGCGAGACTCGTCGATGCGAAACCGCCGAACACGACGGAGTGGACGGCGCCGATGCGCGTGCACGCGAGCATCGCGAACAAGGCCTCGGGGATCATCGGCATGTAGATCAGCACGCGGTCGCCGCGACCGACGCCTTCCGCGACGAGCATCGCCGCGACCCGCACGACTTCCGCGTGGAGCTCGCGATACGTGAAGGTCCGCTCGCGACCGGTTTCGGTCGAGACGTAGATCAGCGCGGCCTGGTCGCCGCGCGTCGCGAGATGGCGATCGAGCGCGTTGTGGCAGATGTTCGTGGTCCCGCCGACGAACCAGCGCAACAGCGGCGAGCGCGACGCGTCGAGGACCCGCGTGAACGGCGTCCGCCATTCGATCGCCGCGGCCTCGTCGCGCCAGAAGCCTTCCGGGTCCTCGATGCTCCGTCGATGGACCTCGTCATAGACGCCGGATCCCGGGGACCCGGCGGCCTTCGTCTCGTCGGCCATGTCTCGTCGTCGGTGAGTGCCGTGCGTCGGTCCCGCGCTGGTGACCGTTCGTCGGCGCGCCGTAGCTTACACAAGCGGTCCTCGGCTCCAATGCAGGCTCGCACGGCGCGAGATCACAGCACGCGGCCGCTTGCAACTCTTCGACATCTCCATTTTTGACAGCAGCCGCCTCGATCGACTAGATTCCGCGCGATGCCGAATTCCCCCCTCGCCCCGGTTGTGGGCTTCGTCGCCTTCGCGCTCGTCTCGTCGAGCGTCCTCGCGAACGACGTCGAGACGTATACCGAAGCGGCCGCCGCGGCGAATGCGGCACCCGCCGCCGACCCGGCTCCGCAGTCCAGGCAAGCCGCCGGCTTCTTCCGCTGGTTCCGATCGTCGGCGTCGAAGTCGACCGTCGTCGAGAACGAGACGCGGCCCGTCGAGATGCCCGCGGTCGGAGTGCCCTCGCCGCTCGCAGCACCGCTGACGTCGAGCGAACTCGTGGCCAATGCGCTCGGCATGATCGGCGTGCATTACCGTCGCGGCGGGAACACGCCCGACACCGGCTTCGATTGCAGCGGCCTCGTGCGCTATGTGTTCCAGAGCGCCGTGGGCGTGGACCTGCCGCGTCGTGCGGTCGAGATCAGCAAGGTCGGCGCGAAAGTCGATCGCAGCGAACTCAAGCCCGGCGACCTCGTGTTCTACAACACGCTCAAGACCGCGTTCTCGCACGTGGGCATCTACCTCGGCGACAACCGCTTCATCCACGCGCCGTCCAAGGGCAGCCAGGTCCGCGTCGAGGACATGACCCAGAAGTACTGGGCGGCACGCTTCGACGGCGCGCGCCGGGTCGCGGACTAGATTCGCAGCGGTTCGGGGAGTTCCGCCATGGGACTCGTCGAGTCGCCGGAGAGGTGTTCCGCTTCGGCCTCGTCCCGATACGTTTCCGCGATCGCCTTGATCGCGTCCTCGATCTCGAAGAAGGCATCGAGCACGACGGGGTCGAAGGTCGTGCCCCGCATCTCGCGCATGTAGTCGGTGGCCTTCGCGTGCGAGAACGGCTCCTTGTAGCAGCGTCGGCTGATCAACGCGTCGTAGATGTCGGCCACGGCCATGATGCGGCCCGACAACGGGATGTCCTCGCCCTTCAGCCCCAGCGGATAGCCGGTGCCGTCCCACTTCTCGTGGTGGGTCGCGGCGATCTCGCCGGCGAGCACCAGGAAATTGTCGCCGTCGATGCGCTTCGATGAACTCGTGATGATGTCGCGGCCGTAGCCCGCGTGCTTGCGCATGAGCACCATCTCTTCCGGCGTGAGCTTGCCGGGCTTGAGCAGGATGTGGTCGGGCACGCCGACCTTGCCGATGTCGTGCAGCGGCGCCGAGATGAACAACAAGTCGATGTACTCGGGCGTCAGCAACTCGAGGTGATGGCCGGTCTCGCGCAGTCGCTGCGCGACGGCCTTCACGTAGTGCTGCGTGCGCTTGATGTGCGCGCCGGTCTCCGGGTCGCGCGTCTCCGCGACCGAAGCCATCGATTCGATCGTCACCTGACGCGCGTTCTCGAGCTGGCGACGCCAGACCAGCGCGCGACGCTTCTCGATCACGAAGCGGGTGACGAAGAACAGGACGAACAACAGGCAGACCGTGACGATCGCCGGACCCGGCGAGACGAAGATGCCCGCGATCACGTACGGCAGCACGCCGACCAGCAGGAGCGCGGCGACGAGCAGCGTCGTGCCGACGAATGCGACATAGACGCCGGAGACGGCGACGAACATCGCGGCCATCAGCGCGGCGACGACGACGCACTCGAACAGCATCGCCTTCGAGGTCCACGACGGGATGCGCACCGAGACGCCCTCGAGAATGTTTTCCGCCGTCACCGACTGGACCTTGAGCCCGGGGAAGCGTGGATCGACCGACGTGTTGTGGATGTCGTTGAGGCCGACCGCGGACGAGCCGATGAACACGATCTTGCCGGCGAGGTCTTCCGGGCGGAAGCGATCGTTGAGGATGTCGAGGGCGGAGATCGAGCGATAGCGAGACTGGTCGCCGTTGAAGCGCAACGTCGTGAAGCCCGCCTCGTCGATCGGAATGCGCTTGTCGGCGACACGGATCGATGAGCCGAGCCAGTCGGATTCGAGCGTCGCGGACGCGACCCCGAGCGCGCGCATTACCGTCACCAGCGACAGGTGCGCGTGGATCGTCTTGCCCTCGCGGATCAGCAACGGCAGCTTGCGCAGCCGGCCGTCCTCGCCGATGCGATTGTTGACGAAGCCGGTCATGCGCGTCTGCGACGCGATCGCGTCGATGTTCGAGAGGATGCCGGTCGCGGACTGGAGCGGCAGATCGAGCCGGCCGTCGAAGACGACCCCGTTGCGCGCGTCGACCGACGTGCGGTTGAAGTGATCGAAGTACAGGTAGTTCGATCCCACGACGCCGTTGCGGCCGATCACGTCGCCGAGGTAGCCGTCGTTGTCCAACAGGCCTTGCGGGACGCCGGAGATCGCGACGTCGACGTCGAAATCGCGCTTGAAGGTCGCGCGGATGCTGTCGAGCGACGACCGATCCGGCTCGGGGAAGAAGATGTCGAGGCCGACGGCCGCAGGCTTGGCGTCGACCACGCGTTCGATCAACGCGCCGATGCGATAGCGCGGCCACGGCCACTGACCGAGCGCCGACAGGCTCACGTCGTCGATGTCGATCACGACCGTGTGATCCGCCGTGCGACCGGAGGCCGAATACTTCACGAGGGTGTCGAGCAGCGCGTTGTCGAAGGCCGCGAGCGCGCCTGCCTGTTCGCGCGAGAACCACGCGACGTTCAACGCGACGGCGAAGCCGATCAGGAAGAGTCCCGCGACACTACGGAGCGGCATCGTGGACGGCGTGCGCCAGCGTGAAGCGGGCTTCATAGGATCTGGATCTCCGCGCGCCGGTTGCGCGCCTCTTCCTTCCGGTCCGACTTCACGAGCGGGACGCTCGCGCCGAACCACTGCACGTCGATGCTGTCGAGCGTCGGATCATTCTTCTTCAGCAGCGCTGCGATCGCGCGCGCCCGATCCGCCGACAGCTTGAGGTTGTGCAGCTCCGAGCCGGTGGAGTCGGTGTGACCGAAGACGGTGATCTCCGTCGGCTTGCGCTCGCGGATCGCCTGGAGGACCTCGGGGATCTGCGCCTTCGACTCCTCCGTCAACACCGTCTTGTCGAGCAGGAAGTTCAGCATGAACGTCCTCGGCTTCTTCGGCTGCGCGTCGAGCAGCTTCGCGTAGGTCTCACCGACGCGCTCCTTGCCGATGCGATCGACCGCCGCGGCGCGGCCGCCCTGCACGACGGTCGCCGTGTACGCCTCGTCGATGCGTTGCGTGCCGGATGCGCCCTTCACGTCGACCCGACCGACTTGACCGTCTTCGTCCGGCAACAGGACGACGGTGGTCCGCGGCGCCGGGGGCGGCGGCGGCGTCGCGCAGCCGGCCACCCCGAGCAGCAACGCGAGGACGACGAGGACGCGCCGGCGGGGAGAGTTCTGGACGGCTCCGGCGGATTGGGCAGCCGAGCTCATTCCGCGGTGACGATGAAGCGGGTGCCGCGAACACCGACGGTCGCCGTCGGCGTGTCCACCTTCACCGATTCGGGTGCGAGCTTGCCGATCTTGCCGGACGAGTAGATCGCCGTGCCCTTCGCGAGATACATGGAGAACGCGAAGCGCGCTTCCTTCGGTTCGAACACGTAGTCACGAAGGTGGACTTCGCTCGACGCGCCGACCGTCAACAGCGTGCCGTCCTTGAAGACGATGCCGGCGGACGCGCCGGCACCCGAGACGACCTTGTCCGAGATGAACAACGCGGCTCCCGGCGTCGCGTCGATCGTCGCGTCGGCGCGCAAGACCTTCATCGGCCCCGTCACGGTCTTGAAGATGGCGACGTGATCGTCGGCCCTTGCGGTTTGAACAACGATGCACAGGGCTGCAAGAACCCCGAGGGCGGTGCTTCTCATCGATGACCTCGTTAAGTTGACGACGCGGTGGTGTCCGCGCCGTAGACGAGCTATCGACGAGGTACCGTAAAACGTGAGTCGGAGAACGACTGATCCACGGCCCTGGAAAGGTGGAGAATCGCGGCGTCCCGGGCGCGGGTCTTCCCGGGCGCAAACTCGCGCAATATCGAATGAAGGAGACACGATGAAGAAAATCCTGTTCGGACTTTGCGCGCTGGCGCTCGTCGGGGCCGCCGAGGCGAAGGATTGCCGGCGCTACCTGCCGCGTGAAGGGGCCTACAACAACGCGCGGCGCGAAGCGCTCTACGACGAGTGCACGAAGCGCGAACGCGAGCGCGATCAACGTCGCGAGGAACGCCGCAGCTCGCGCAAGCCGGTCGACATGAGCCCGAGCGCCCCGCCGCCGGACCATGTCGTGCAGTCGCTCCAGGGGCGATAGCAGGTGCGGGCGGCACCCGCGACGTCCCGGAGCCCGCGGGCGCGGAATTGAGTGCTGGTCCGACTTCACCGACCGCCGAGAAGGTCGACAGTCGCGCTTCCGACACGACACGGGAGCGCCTGGTGAAGACCTTGACGTGCAGACAACTCGGCGGCGCCTGCGATCAGCAGCTGTCGGCCGCATCCTGGGACGAGATGGTGCAGGTCATGACCCGGCACGTGATGGACAAGCATCCGGACGTCGCGAAGGACATGAAGGCGATGCACGAGCGAGACCCGAAGGAATGGTCGCGAAAGACGAAACCGAAGTGGGACGCGGCGCCTGACGCGTGACCGCCCCGGCGCGCGGCCGCGCGAGCTATCCGTTGCGACACCCGTTCCGCTTCCTGTGGGAAGCGCTCAAGGAGTTCCGGAAGGCCCAGGGGCTCCTGCTCGCCGGCGCCGTCGCCTACTACTCGCTGCTGTCGATCGTCCCGCTGCTGATCGTCAGCGCGATCGCGATGTCGCACTGGATCGACCAGGCCGAACTGTTGCGCACGATCGGCCGCTATCTCGAATGGTTGTTGCCCGGGCAGTCCCGTGCGCTCGTCGGCGAGCTCGCGAACTTCCTCGCGCATCGCGATGTCGTCGGCCCGGTCCTCCTCATCACGATGATCTTCTTCAGTTCGCTCGCCTTCGCGGTGCTCGAGAGTTCGATGGCCGTGATCTTCCATCACCGAAAGGCCGATCGGACCCGCCACTACCTGGTCTCGGCGGTCATGCCGTATCTGTACGTGTTGTCGCTGTGCGTCGGGCTGTTGCTCGTGACGCTCGTGTCGGGCGCGTTGCAGGTCGTCGGACAGGAGAGCGTCGACCTGTTCGGCCGGTCGTGGTCCTTGTCGGGGATTTCCGGCGTGCTGCTGTACCTGCTCGGCCTCGCCGGCGAGATCTTCATGCTGACGTCCTTGTATCTCGTCATGCCGGTCGGCCGCCTGCGCCTGCGTCACGCGCTGCTCGGCGGCGTGACCGCCGCGCTGTTGTGGGAAGTGACGCGCCGCGGCCTCGCGTTCTACTTCTCGACGTTGTCGCAGGTCAACGTCGTCTACGGCTCGTTGACGACCGCCATCGTCGTCCTGTTCAGCCTCGAGATCGCGGCGACGCTCGTGTTGTTCGGCGCGCAGGTGATCGCGCAATACGAACGCCTCGAGCGGACCGGGCGCATGCGCGCGCCCGAAGCCGACCTCGACGCGGGCCTGCGATCGCCGGTCGAGCAGCCCGCGTCCGGCGTGCCGAGATAGCCGCCTTCCGACGGCGCGGCCCGGTCGCGGTGTCGGTACGCGATGACGATCGGGAACGGTGGAGTACGGCGAGCCGAACGCTGCTCGCCCCGCTGACCCGTCGACGCGGCGTCCACCGACTCGTCGTGGCGTGAGCTCCGAGGTTCCGCTTCAGCCGTCGTCCGAATCGACGTCCGCGCGGCTTGAGGACACTGTGCACTTTCATCAGCCACGAGGTTCACATGCGATCCATTCCCTTTCGTCTGCAATCCGGCGCGGCAGCGCTCGCGCTCGCCGCTGCATCCTCGCTCGCCTTCGCGGCCGACCCGATGACGAGCGCCACCGGCGGCCAGCTCGACAAGTCGGACCGGACCTTCGTCGAGAAGGCCACGATCGGCGGCATGACGGAGGTCGCTGCCGGCAAGCTCGCGCAGGACAAGGCCACCGATCCGTCTGTGAAGGCGTTCGCCGCGCGCATGGTCAGCGACCACACGAAAGCGGGCGCGGAGCTGACGAAGGTCGCCGCGTCCGAGGGCGTCACCGTGCCCGGCGCGATCGACAAGTCGCATCAGAAGGACATCGACGATCTCGCGAAGAAGAGCGGCAAGGACTTCGACAAGGCCTACGTCAAGGCCATGGTCAGCGATCACAAGGACACCGTGTCGCTGTTCGAGAAGCAGGCGAAATCGGGCAAGGACGCGAACCTGAAGCAGTTCGCATCGACCACGCTGCCGACGCTGCAGGACCACCTGCAGATGATCGAAGCGATCGAGAAGAAGCTGTGATCCGGAATCGACCGACACGAAGGACAAGCCGATGAGCACCCGACCGCCCACCTATCCGAAGCCTCCGTTCGCGCCCCAGCGCCAGCCGATGCCGGGCGAGACCGGCGCGATGCGCCCGGTCCCCGACCACGGGGAGTCCTCGTACGTCGGTTCGGGACGTCTCGCGGGTCTCAAGGCGATCATCACCGGCGCCGACAGCGGCATCGGGCGCGCGGTGGCGCTCGCATATGCCCGCGAAGGCGCCGACGTGCTGATCTCCTACCTCAACGAAGACGACGACGCGAACGTCACGCGCGGACTCGTCGAGGCGGAGGGCCGCAAGGCGGTGCTCGTCCCGGGAGACATCCAGTCCGTCGAACATTGCAGGGCCGTCGTGCAGAAGGCGGTCGACGAGCTCGGCGGCGTCGACATCCTCGTCAACAATGCCGCGCACCAGGCGACGTTCAAGAGTCTCGACGACATCTCCGAGGACGAATGGGATCGCACGTTCAAGACGAACATCCACGCGATGTTCTATCTCGTGAAGGCGGCCGTGCCGCACATGACGAACGGCGGCTCGATCATCAACACCGCCTCGATCAACGCGGACATGCCCAATCCGACGCTGCTGCCCTATGCGACGACGAAGGGAGCGATCCAGAATTTCACCGGAGGTCTGGCGCAGCTGCTGGCGGAGAAGAACATCCGCGTGAACGCCGTGGCTCCCGGTCCGATCTGGACGCCGCTGATTCCGTCAACCATGGATGACGACGCCGTGAAGAACTTCGGCTCGCAGGTGCCGATGAAGCGTCCGGGGCAGCCCGCGGAACTCGCGACCGTCTACGTGATGCTCGCCGACCCGTTGTCGAGCTACGTGTCGGGAACCACCGTCGCGGTGACCGGGGGAAAGCCGCTGATGTAGCGCGGAGCCCGGCTGCGCGACGATGGCGCTCATCGAACTGGTCTTCGGCACGGGCGATGCGCTGTCCGCGGGCAACATGGCCGCGCGTGCCGCCGTGATCTTCGTGGTCGCGCTCGTGCTGGTCCGGGTGGCAGGGCGGCGGTCGTTCGGCCAGCACTCCGCCTTCGACATCGCGACGACCGTCCTGCCCGGCGCCGTGCTCAGTCGCGCCGTGGTCGGCGCCTCGCCGTTCGGCGCGACGGTCGCCGCGGGCGCCGCCCTCGCGCTGATGCATCGACTGCTCGGCTACCTGAGCGTGCGCTCCGAGGCCTTCGAGCGCTTGATCAGCGGTACCGAGCGGGTGCTCCTGCGCGACGGCGAGCGGGACGCGCGCCAGTTGCGAAAGGCCCTCATCACCGAAGCCGACCTTCGCGAGAGCCTGCGCAAGTCGGGTCTGCGCGATGCCGGCGGCGCGAGTCTCATCGTGCTCGAGCGCAACGGAGACCTCACGGTGGAACGTCGTGTCGACGAGGCCGCCGGTCCCTGAGCCGAACCGCCCGCCCCCGTTCCGACGCCCGCCCGCGCGGGCGTCTTTTTTGGACGACCCCGGCGAGCCCGATAAGATCGCGCTGCTTGCGCAATCGTCGACTCCGGAAGGCATGACTTGGTCGAGCGGTCCCCCACCTCTGGTTCGGAGTCGACGCGATCATCCCCGCCCGCCGGCGGAAGCCTGTGGCGATATCTCATCTACCGGCAGAAGAGACGGCTCGGCCTCGCATTCGTCCTGTCGTTGCTGTTCCATTCGCTGCTGCTGATCCTGAACGTCGACGGCGATGCGCTCGGGCTGCCGAGCTTCCTCCTGCCCTGGCAGGATCGGCGGGTCGACGCGAGCAGGCTGCGCCTCGTGCTCGAGCGTGCGCCGGTCGCGACGCAGGCCCCGACGTCCGCCGAGCCGGCCGTGAAGCCGGTTGCGAAGCCCGCCGCGACGCCCGTCGCGAAACCCGCCGCCGCCGGGCCGATCGGGAGGCCGGCCCCCGAATCGCCGCGCCCGGCCGCCGTCGAGCCCGCTTCGGATGCGAGGCCGACTGCCGCGCCGTCGGCCACGCCACCGCAAGCCTCACCGCCGGCGGCGGCCGAACCGCCGACCACGCCGGCCCCTCGTCGACCGGACGCGTCCGCGCCGGCCGCCGCGCCGGCACCGGTGCCCACGACGGCGCCGAGCGACGCCGCTCCCGCGTCGCTTCCGCAACGCCCCCTGATCGCCGTCGACAAGTTCGACGACGCCGTGCTGGTCGTCCCGACGTCGCCTCCCGAGCCTCCGCCCGAGTTCGCTGCGGCGTTCAGCGCGTCGAGGTCGCAGCCGTCGGACGCCGTCCGCATCACGGCCGAGCGGATCGAGCCGGAGCAGCCGGTGGACGCGGCGCGTCAGGAAGCCGCACGTCGCGCGGCGACGCGCATCGAGCCCTTGCTGCTGGGCCCGGAGTTGATCGCGACGCGGCAAGCCGAGGCCCGGCTCGACGCGGAGCGCCAGGAGGAGGCTCGCCGGGCCGCGGCGCGCGCCGAAGCCGAGCGACGCGAAGCCGAGCGACAAAGCGCCGAGCGCGACGCGGCCGCGAGACGCGAACTCGCGCGACAAGAGGCCGCGCGCGAGGACGCCGCACGGATCGAGGCGGCGAAGCTCGAAGCGGAACGACAGGAGGCCGCGCAGCAGGCGGCCGCGGCCCGGCAGGAGAACGCTCGCCAGGAGGCGGCGCGCGTCGAGGCCGCGCGCGTGGAAGCCGAGCGACAGCGAGCTGCACAGGACGCGTCGATGCAGCGAGAGGCCGCAGAGCAGGAGGCGGCCCGCAGCGACACTGCGCAAGCCGAGGCCGCGCGCGCGGAGGCCGAACGCCAGGCCGCGCGGGACGCGGCAGCACGCGAGGCGGCACGGCAGGAAGCGGCGCGCGCCGAGGCCGCACGACTGGAAGGCGAACGACGCGAGGCCGCGGCACAACAGGCGGCCGCCGAGCAGGCTGCCGCACAACAGGCTTCGGCGCGACAGGAGGCCGCGCGACAGGAGGCCGCACGCCAGGAGGCGGCACGCGCGGAAGCGGCACGCATCGAAGGCGAGCGACAGGCCGCCGCGCAACAGGCGGCGGGCCGCGAAGCCGCGCGACAGGAAGCGGCACGGCAGGCGCAGGCCGAGGCCGCGCGATCGGAAGCGGAACGCCAGGAGGCCGCGCGCGCGCAAGCCGCGAAGGATGCGGAACGCCGGGAGGCCATCCTCCGGTCGATCGGACGACAACTCGACGCGGAAGCGGCGCAACGCGCGACGCCGCCGATCGCGAACCGGACGCGACCCGCATCGCTGGACAGTCCGCGACGGAAGCGCCTCTTCGGACGTGCCGACCCGAACGCGGAACTCGTCTCCTACGCGGACGCGGTCGCCCGCAAGATCCAGTTCAACACGCCGGTGGACGTGGTCCGGGACGTCGCGAGCCGCCCGCACACCGATCCCCTCGTCACGATGGCGGTCCGCAGCGACGGCACGGTCGAGTCGGTGACCTTCGTGCTCTCGAGCGGCTCGAAGGAAGTCGACGACGCGATCCGCCGCATCGTCCAGAGCCACGTGCAATACCCCGCGTTCCCGGTCGCGCTGGCGAGCGAATTCGACGTGATCGAGATCCGACGGACCTGGCACTTCGATACGGCGGTACGGCTGGATTGAGCGGGACCGAGCGCCGGGCCCCTATTCGTCAACCACGCTTGACGAATCGAACGAGGCCTCGACCGAGGCTCCGACCTCAGTCGCCGAAGAAGGGACCGAAGTCCGTGCTCAGATGCTTGTCGTGCTCCTTCGACAGCAGCGTATCGATCGCCGCGTAGAGTTCCCGATAGCGCAGTGGCTTGGCGATGTACGCGTCACAGCCGGCGAGACGACTCTTCTCCTCGTCGTCCTTCATCGCCAGGGCGGTCAGCGCGATCACGGGGATCGCCGCGGTGGCCGGGTCCTGCTTGAGCAAGGCCGTCGCAGCGAGGCCATCCATGCCGGGCAGCTGGATGTCCATCAGGATCAGGTCGGGGGTCGCAGTGCGCGCGAGCGTCAGCCCGGTCTCGGCATCCACCGCGGACATGACCGTGTGGCCAGCACTGCTCAGGAGCAGATGCGCCAGTTTCATGTTGGCCAGGTTGTCTTCGACCACCAGGATCTTCGCCATCGGACGCTCTCCGTTCAATGCGGCAGCAGGGCCCGCCGCACTTCGTTGATGAAGCCGACACGGTTGAAGCCCACCTTGGCGACGACGTGGACGACGCCGTGCGGGTGGTCGTTGAGCTGCGTGATGTCGTCCTGCGTGATCTGTTTCGCGGTGACGATGATGATCGGAATGCGCGCCGTCTCCGGGCTGCGCTGCAGGACCTCGACCACGTCGAAGCCGGTCACGTCCGGCATCATCAGGTCGAGCAGGATCAGGTCCGGTCGCAGGCGTCGGGCCAGCGCGATCGCCTCGTTGCCGCCGTATGCGCGGACGACGGCGTAGGCGGGCGCCGGCAGGAACGCGGCGATGACCTCGACGGCCTTCGGATCGTCGTCGACGACGAGGATCGTGCGCACGTGTTTGTTCGTCGCGTTCAGCTTGAGGTTCGCGAGCGACATCTTCAACTGCGCCCGGCCGATCGGCTTCTGCAGCACCGCGGACGCGCCGCGCGACAACGCGAGGTTCGCCTCGGCGACGCTCGCGATGATGACGACCGGCACTTGCGCGAGGTTCGGAACGAGCCGGATGCGCTGCAGGAACTCCCAGCCGTCCATGCCCGGCAACTGGATGTCGAGCGTGATCAGCGCGAGCGGCTGGGCCGAGACCATCTGCGAGGCCTCCTCGCCGCTCGCGGCGCGCAGGACCACGAAGCCTTCCGCCTCGAGCAGGAGACGGATCAGCTCGGCGGAGGAGTCGTCGTCCTCGATCACCAGGGCCGTGCGTTCGACCAGTTCCAGCACATCGATCAAGCCGACATCGGACGTGGTCGCGACCGGCGTCGGCGCGGTCGCCGGGTCCAGCGCGCGCACCGGCAGCCACACGACGAACTGCGCGCCCTTCCCTTCCGCACTCGCCACCGCCACGCTGCCGCCGTGGAGTTCCGCCAGCTGCTTGACCATGGCCAGGCCGAGTCCCGTGCCCTCGAACTTGCGTGCGAGGCTGCTGTCGACCTGGCTGAACGCCTGGAACAGCCGGGCCATGTCGACGCGCGAGATGCCGATCCCGCTGTCGCGCACCGAGAGCTCGAAGAACGCGTCGAATTCGCCGGGGGCCAGCGCGAAGCCGTGTACCGGCCAGTCGCCGGCCACGGTGCCGACGTCGCTTCGCCGCACGCGCCGCATCTTCACCGTGACGCGCCCGCCGTTCGGCGTGAACTTCACGGCGTTCGACAACAGGTTGTAGATGATCTGTTTCGTCTTGCGTTCGTCGAGCAGCGACGTGCCGAGATTCTCGTCCGCGAGGAGTTCGAGGCGGATGCGGTGATCGGATGCCTTCTCGCGCACGATCGACAGACTGCTCGCGAGCAGGGCGTTCAGGTCGACCGCATCGAGCTCGAGCGCCATCATCCCGGCCTCGACCTTCGACAGGTCGAGGATGTCGTTGATCAGCGCGAGCAGATGTTGTCCGCTCGTGAAGATGTCGCCGATGTACTCGTGCTGGATGGCGCTCATGCCGCCGACCAGGCCGTCCTGCAGCGCTTCCGAGAAACCGATGATGGCGTTCAGCGGCGTGCGTAGCTCGTGCGACATCGTCGCGAGGAACTCCGACTTCATGCGGCTCGCGTGCTCGAGCTCGACGTTCTTCTCCTCGAGCGTGCGCTCGATGAGCCTGCGCTCGGTGACGTCGCGCGCCGCGGCGAACACGCCCTGCAGCTTGCGCTCGCGATCGTGAAAGGTGGCCGCGTTGTACGAGACCACCGTCTCCACGCCGTTCTTGGCCCGAACGGTGAGTTCGAAGTCGGTGACGCGGTTCATCACGAGAACGCGTTCGATCGCGGCGTCTGCGCGGTCCGGCTCCGTGAAGAAGTTGCGGCAGGGCGAGCCGATCAACTCGTCGCGGTTGCGTCCGGTGAGTTCGATCATCTGCTGGTTGACGTCCGAGATGATGCCCTCGGGGTCGGTGGTCATCAGCGCGTCGATGTTCGATTCGATCAGCGAACGGGTATAGAACTGCTGGTCGCGCAGTCGCTGGTCGAGCAGCGCCTGCGCCGCTTCGACCTGCTTGCGCGCGGTGTTGTCGGTGCCGATCAGCAGGTAGCCGATGATCGCGCCCTCGGGATCGCGGAGCGCGGTGACCGAGACCACCGCCGGGAAGCGGCTGCCGTCCTTGCGGATGTAGGTGAGCTCGTAGATGTCCTCGATGCCGCGCGAGGCCTTGAAGACCAGCGCCTCGAAGCCCGGCGTGATCGTCGTGCCGAGCTCCGCGCTCAACGCCTCGGCCCGGTCGATCACCTCCTGCGGGTCGGAGATGTCGGCCGGTGTTTTGACGTCCATCACCTCCTCCGCGGTGTAGCCGAGCATGCGTTCGGCGCCGACGTTGAAGATCTGGATCACGCCCTTCGCGTCGGTCGCGATGCTCGAGAAGTTCTCGCTGTTGAAGATCGCGCGCTGCAGGGCGCCGGTCTTCAGCAAGGCTTCCGCATGACGCACGTCGGTCTGCAAGCCGTCGGCCCCGAGCGAAGCGGCCATCCGGTGGAAGACGCGATCGAGCTCCGCGATCTCGTCGGCGCCCGAGAGCATCGGTGCCAGTGCGAGACCAGCGGTCAGATTGAGCGCGTTGTCGCGCACGCGTCGGAGTCGCCGACTGATCCCGCCGCTGAAGACGAGCGTCAGGATGCCGGACAGGAGGATCGCGGTCCCCGTACCCGAGACGAGCAGCCAGTCGAGCCGTTGCCACGAGTCGCGCAGCGTCTGTTGGCGCGCGACGCTCAGGCGAGCCTCCTCGCCCTTGAAGCCGTCCAGTTCGATGCCGATCCGGTGCATCGCCTCCGTGCCGCGGCCGGTCTTGATGAGGTCCTCGGCCTCCTGCTTCCGTTGCGTCCTGACGAGCGCGACGATCCGGCCGTACGTGTCGACTCGCTCCGCCGTCATGCCGCCGATGCGCAGCAAGCGCTCTTCCTGCGCCGGGTTGTCGCCCACGAGTGTGCGCAGCTTCGCCACCACCTGCGTCGCCGCGCTCGAGGCGCGTTCGCTGGTGTCGACGAAGGACTCGTCGCCGGTGATCACGAAGCCGCGGACCGCGTTCTGCGCCTCGGTCAGGCGTGACGGCAGGACCTCCGTCACCGCGAGCACTTCCGTCGAATGCCGTTCCCAGACCAGCGCCGACTCGTTCTGTTCCTTCACGCGGGCCACCAGCGCCGCGAACATGAGGAGCACGAACAAGGGCATCGCGATCATGATCGCGCCCTTGTACGCGACGCGGGTCGTCGTGAGTTTGCGCAGCGCGAATACAGTGGCAGCGACCCCGGCAAAGGCGAGGAGCGCCTCGAGGATCGTCGCTCGCCACGACTGCTCCGCGAACGGTGCGGCCGCGCCGACGAAGAGAACCGGGAACAACGCGATGCCGACGCCGGCGGCCCAGCCCGGCAGCCCGTCCGCGCCGCGCTCGCTTCGAATCCATGCGTAGCCGAGCATCGTGAGCGCGTAGACCAGCATCGCCAGCGCGGTGTGCAAGGCCATCTGCGAACCGAGGCTGAAGGGAATGATGTAGGTGATGTCGTAGGCGTAGCCGACGAGCGACGTGAGCGCGAGACTGGCCGCGATCGCATTGAAGAGGCCGAGGATCGCGAACGATGCGGGTCGCAACGCGAGCATCGTCGCGGCGGCGCTGGTCAGCACGAAGCCCGCGGCAGTCGTGAGCGCCATGCGGCCGGGATGGGCCGAGAGGCTCTGCTCCCACGGATAGAAGAAGAAGGTGTCGATGCCGAGCGGTTCGCCCACCAGGTATTCGACCAGCACCGGCGCGCTCAGCAGCAGCGCGCCGATGCCACCAGCGAGCAGCAGCGACCGTCGCCGTGGCTTCAGGCCGAGACCGGCCACGCCGATGGCGATGAACGCCAGCGCCGTGTTGTATTGCATCGGGACCGCGCCGGAAACAAGCTGGACGACCTCGCGCAGGTGCAGGTGCCAGCCCGCGATGACGGCGAGCCCCATCAGCACGACGGCCGCGGAGATGCCCCGTGCGATGGCGTCCCAACGCGCGACATGGAATGCTCGAGTCTTCACGCCGGTCGTTCCCTGTCGTTTGCGGCCGCCCGAGGCGGCTCGCGTCAGCGCGCCCCGCCTGCAGGCTGCGCGTTCGCCAGGGGAACGTCTGTGCGTTGTCGTACGGAGCGGCCGGCATCGGGGCCGCTTGCGTGCGCTGGCGAACAGACCGGAGCGCGTACCGACCGTTATCGTCGTCGACCTTGGCCGGCGCGCCTGGCGCCGCCGCGTCCTGCCCGGCCTGCGAGAACCCATGGCCTGTGGCAACACGGCGGACCTTGACCGGGACGCGTCCTAGCGCCGCCGTGTCGATGCCATCGACCGCGGGCGCGCAACGGCCCTTCGCCGCCGTCGACGCGGCGCTGCTCGACGCCCTGCCGGCGTCGGTGGCACTGCTCGATCGAGACGGCGTCATCGTCGCCGTCAATGCGGCCTGGAAACGCTTCGGCAACGTCCGTGGCTGGCGCTGCGCCGACGACGGCGTCGGCGCCGACTATCCGGCGCTGTGCGACGCCACCACCGGCGACGCGGCCGAGAACGCCGCCCGCGCGGCCCGCGGCCTGCGCGCCGTGTTGTCCGGCGAGCTTGCCGACTTCTCCCTCGAATACGACCCGCCGTCGTTCACCACGAAGCAATGGGTCCGGATGACCGTGACGCCGTTGCGCATCGATGGCGCCGCCGGCGCCGTCGTCATGCACGTCGACATCAGCGAGCTGAAGAACGCCGAGGAAGCGATGCGCGAATCGTCGAGCCTGCTGCAGGCCGTGCTCGACGGCAGCCCCGACGTGATCTTCGTCAAGGACCTGCAGAGCCGGTATCTGCTCTGCAATCCCGCCGGCGCGCGTTTCTCCGGCCACCCGATCGACGAGATGGTGGGCCATCGCGTCCAGTCGCTGTACGGCCACGACGACGCCGCCGTCATCCTCGAAGGCGATCGTCGCATCCTCGAGTCCGGCGTGCCGCAGACCGACGAGGAAGTGTTGCACGGCGCCGGCGAGACCCGCACGGTGCTCACGACGAAGGCGCCGTACCGCAATGCGTCGGGCGAGATGATCGGGATCATCGGCATCGTGCGCGACATCACGGACCGGCGGAAGGCCGAGCGCGAGCGGGAGCACGAACACCAGCTCCTGCGCACGCTGATCGACTCGCTGCCCGACGCGATCTACACGAAGGACGTCGACGGCCGCTTCGTCATCAGCAACCGGGCCGCGCAGGCCTTGTTCGGGATCGAGCGCGAAGAAGAACTGGCCGGCAAGACGTCCGCGGACCTGCTCCCGCGCGAAGCCGCCGAACGGATCCGCGCCTCCGATGCGGAAGTGCTCGCCGGCGCGGCGATCGTCGACCGCGAAGAGGTCTTCGTCTCGATCGACGGCCGCAGCCGCTGGCAGCTGACCACGAAGATGCCGTTGCGCGACGCCGAAGGCGTGATCACCGGCTTCGTCGGGATCCGGCGCGACATCACGGTCCTGCGCCACCAGCAGGAGGCGCTGCGCGACCTCAACGTCGAGCTCGAGCGACGTGTCGAGATGCGCACCGCCGACCTGAACCGGGCCCGCGACGAAGCGGAGCAGGCGAATCGCGCGAAGTCGGCCTTCCTCGCGACGATGAGCCACGAGATCCGCACGCCGATGAACGGCGTCATCGGCATGCTCGACGTGTTGCACCGGACGAGCCTGAAGGGCTTCCAGGTCGAGATGGTCGACCTGATCCGCGAGTCGGCGTTCTCGCTGCTGCGAATCATCGACGACGTGCTCGACTTCTCGAAGATCGAGGCGGGCGAACTGCATACCGAAGCCGAGCCGATGCAGTTGGCCGACACCGTCGAGAGCGTGTGCGCGATGCTCGATCCGATGGCGAAGGAGCGCGGCGTCGGTGTTTCCGTGTTCGTCGATCCGGCGATTCCGCACACCGTCTCGGGCGACGCGATGCGGCTACGCCAGGTGCTCGTCAATCTCGCGAGCAACGCGATCAAGTTCTCCAGCGGTCGCGAGGTTGCGGGACGCGTGTCGGTGCGCGCCCTCCTCGTCCTGCGGAAAGGCGACGCGGCGATGGTCGGCATCGAGGTCGCCGACAACGGCATCGGCATGGACGACGCGACGCTCGCCCGTCTGTTCACCCCGTTCTCGCAAGCCGACATCTCGACGACGCGACGCTTCGGCGGCAGCGGCCTCGGCTTGTCGATCTCCCAGATGCTCGTGCGCGTGATGGGTGGATCGATCTCGGTCAAGAGCTCGACCGGACACGGTTCGACGTTCACCGTGCTGCTGCCCTTCGCCGTCGCCCCCGACGGCGGTGCGGGGCCGGTGGTCCCGGCTGAGCCGCCGCTCGACTGCCGGATCGTCGGCGTCGAGCAGCCCCTCGCGGCCGACCTGACGGCCTACCTCGAGCACGCGGGCCACCGCGTCGCGCACTCGATCGACCTGCGCGCCGCGTCGGAAGTGCCGCAGCCGGCGGGCCTCTGGCTGTGGCTGATCCTGCCGGATCCGGCGGTGCCGCCGTCGGCAGCGCTGCGCCTGATGGCGCCGCATACGCCGGGCGCGGACACGCGTTTCATCGTGTTCGGCCGCGGATCGCGCCGGCATCCGCGAGTCGACGGCGCCGACGTCGTCCGCGTCGACGTGGATCCGCTGATGCGCGCCACGTTGTCGAAGGTGCTCGCGCTCGCGGCCGGACGCAAAGACATCGACGACGACGCGCGAGGCGAGTCCGCCCGGTCGTCCCTCGCTCCGGCGGCGCCGAGCCAGGACCTGATCCTCGTCGCCGAGGACAACGAGACGAACCAGAAGGTGATCCGACTGCAGCTGCAGCTGCTCGGCTACGCCGCCGAGGTCGCGAGCAACGGTCGCGACGCGCTCGAGCGCTGGCGGCGCGGCCGCTTCACGCTGTTGTTGACGGACCTGCACATGCCGGAGATGGACGGCAACGAACTGAGCACCGCGATTCGCGCCGAGGAGGCGCCCGGCGAACGTCTGCCGATCATCGCGCTCACCGCCAACGTGCTGCGCGACGAAGGCGTGCGCTGCCGGGCCGCCGGCATGGACTCCTTTCTCACGAAGCCGGTCCGCCTGCCGCAACTGAAGGCGGCGATCGACGCCTGGCTTGGCGGCGAGGTGGCGGACGTGGAACCGCGGCGCGACGTCCGCCAACGCACCGTCGCGCCGGCCGACCTCGCGGTCCTGGCCGGGCTCGTCGGCGACGACCCCGCGGTGATCGCCGAGATGCTGCGCGCATTCCGCGCCGACGCGCGGCGTGCGAGCGAGGCGCTGCGGGCGAGCATCGCCGCCGGATCGACGGAGGACACGGCAGCCGCCGCACACCGCCTCAAGGCCGGCGCGCGCACGATCGGCGCCCATCGGCTCGGCGACCTCTGCGAAGAGATCGAGCGGGCCGCCGAGGCCGGCAAGCACAGGGCGACGAGCGGCCTGCTTCCGCCGTTCATGGCCGAGCTCGAGGCCGTCGAAGCGTTCCTGGATGAGGCGCCTGTGGCGCCCTCGTGAAGCGAGGGGACGGCGCATTCGGCTTTGGTATCACGACGTCAATCAAGGTTGACGAACGCCGACAACCGGCGAAGGCCGGCGGGCGCGACGCTTTCGAAGATCCGCGTCAGAAACGAGACGCAACGCAGCCAGCGACGGAACTACGTGTTCGAACGCGGTGTACGTCCGATTGCCGAGAGTCGGCTACACGCTGGACAGAACGCGCTCACAAAGCGAAAGGGACCACGTTGTGAACGTGATCCCTTGATTTCTTGGCGGAGAGGGTGGGATTCGAACCCACGGTGGACTTGCGCCCACGCCTGATTTCGAGTCAGGTACATTCGACCACTCTGCCACCTCTCCGTGGTCTGCCGGGTCTGCCTTTTCGACAGGGGCGCGAGTATAGCAGCGGCCTCGACCGTCTGCCTCACGCGGACCACAGTCGCGCCGCGAGCGCGAGCACCAGCGCGGGGGTCATCACGACGGCCCCCACCTTCAGGAATCGCCAGAAGCCCACGTCCTCGCCGTCGCGGCGGATCGCCTGCAGCCAGAGGATGGTCGCGAGCGAGCCGGTGATCGAGAGGTTCGGCCCGAGGTCGACGCCGATCAGCAGCGCGTCGACGACCTCGCGCGGCGGGTGGGCGGCGGCGATCGTCGAGCTCGCGACCAGGCCGACCGGGAGATTGTTCGCGACGTTCGAGACCAGTGCGATCGCGACGCCCGACATCCACGCGGCCACTTCGGGCGAACGCGCCGATGCCGTCGACAGCGTTTCCGCGAGGCTCGCGACGAGTCCGGTCGACGCGAGCGCGTCGACGAGCACGAAGAGTCCCGCGACGAGCGGGAGCACCGACCACGACACGTTCCGGACCGCGCCCCAGGGCGACGCGCGCGCGACCGCGAACGAGACGAGCGTCGTCGCGGCCCCGCAGATCGCGGTCGGCCACCCGAGCGGGCGGTCGAGCGCGGACACGGTCATCAGTGCGATCGCGGTGACGCCGATGCCCGCGAGTGCGGCCCATGCGCCCGGCGTCAGGACGGGCGTCTCGACGACGCGTTCGCACGAGCCTTCGAGATCGCGTCGCACGACGAAGCGCAGCGCCGCGTAGGTCGCGGCGATCGAGACGATGGACGGCAGCGCGAAGCGCGAGAGCCAGTCCGCGAGCGGCGGAGCACGGTCACCGAACAGGACGATGTTCGCGGGGTTCGAGATCGGCAGCACGAAGCTCGCCGCGTTCGCGACGAACGCGCAGACGAACAGATAAGGGAGGGGCTCGACCTTCGCGCGCCGCGCGACGACGTAGACCGCGGGCGTGAGCACGACGGCCGTGGCGTCGTTCGACAGGAACGTCGTCACGACGACCCCGACACCGAAGACCAGCGCGAACAACAGGCGCGGCGATCCGCGTGCCGCGTCGACGGCGATCGCGGCGACCCAGTCGAAGACCCCGACGCGGCGCGCGGTCTCGGACAACAGCATCATCCCGATGAGGAACAGATAGACGTCGGTCCCCTTCGCGACCGCGTGCATCGCGAGCTCGGGCGACGCGAGACCGGTCGCGACGAGAAGCGCGGCGCCGACCACCGCCCACGTGGCCTCGGGCAACCGGAACGGGCGGACGACGACGCCGGCGACCACGAGGGCCGCGACGATCCAGATCGCGTGGCTCGACGTCATCGTCCCGGACGGCGAGACAAGCGAGGGGGACGCACGCGCGTCAGCGGCTCAACTCGGCGACCGGAAAGCGTTTCCCCGTCGCGTCGCTCAGGAGCCGGGCGATGTCGGCGTCGGACGTGCCGAGCTTGCGCAACTGGTCGATCTCGTCGGCGAGCATGCCGACGAGCGCCTGCGTCGACATCGTTTCCGGTCCGAGTCCGATCGCCGCGCGCAACGCGTGCTGCGCCCGCATCGCGTCGTCGGTCGTGAAGAGGTTGGGTGGCGCGGCGGCGCGCGCGGTGCGCGGCGACTCCTTCGTCTCGAGCAGTTGCCGGATCTTCTGGACGAGCACCTCGGTGTCGGCGGCCTTCGTGAGGAAGAGGTCGTAGTCCGCGAAGCGCTCGCGCACCCAATGCTCGTCGAGGCCGGTATGGATCGCGATGCGGATTCCCGCGGTCTTCGCCTGCGCGCGCAACGCCTGTGCGAATTCGATGCCGTTCGTCTCCGGCATCGAGATGTCGGTGAGCACGAGGTCGAAGGGCTTCGACGCGGCGAGTCGCATTCCTTCGCGGCCGTTCTTCGCCGTGACGACGAGATAGTCCTCGTCCTCGAGCATCAGCTTGAGCACCTCGAGCACCGCCCAGTCGTCCTCGACGATGAGGATGCGGCGGCGGGCTACCTTGTCGCGAAAGACCATGGATGCCTTCAGTGGCGCGAGAGGCGCAGACAGAACGTCGTCGTGCCCTGGGCGTCGGGCGACGCGACGACGATCTCTCCGCCGTGCGAACGCGCGATCTGCTCGGCGATGTAGAGACCGAGGCCGAGTCCGTCGCCACGCGTTCGATACGACTCGCGGCTGCGGAACGGGTCGAAGATGCGCGGCAGGAGGTCGGCGGGGACGAGCCCGCGATTCGTCACCGAGACGCACACCACGTCGGCGTCGCGGCCGTCCAGCACGCACGACACCGGCGACGCGGCCTCTCCGTGCTGCACGGCGTTCGCCAGGAGGTTCGCGACGAGCTGCGCGACGCGGTCGCCGTCCCACGCACCGGAGAAGTCGCCGTCCCCGGTCAGCGTGATCGCATGCTCGGGCGAGGCCGCGCGCTGCTCGTCGACGACGCGTTCGACGAGCGCGCGGAAGTCCAGGGCCTCGCGGCGGATCGGGATGCCGCCCGCGAGCCGGGCGCGCGCGAGGTCGAGCATCTCGACGATCATCCGGCTCATGCGCTTCGCGCCTTCGAGCGTGCGCACGGCCGAGCGGCGCGTCTTCTCGTCGGTGGCGCGCTTCTCGAGCATCACGGCATCCATCATGATCGCCGCGAGCGGGCCGCGCAGGTCGTGACCGAGCATCGCGGTGAACATCTCGTTGAGCCGCAGCGTCTCGCTGCGCTCGGCCAGTTCGTGCGCGAGCGCGGCCTTCTGCTGTTCGAGCTGGACGAACACGGCGACCTTGCTCTTGAGGATGTGCGGATCGATCGGCTTGTACAGGAAGTCGACGGCGCCGGACTCGTAGCCCTTGAACACGCGGCGCTGGTCGCTCGCACCCGCCGTCACGAAGATGATCGGGACGTGGCGCGTCCGCTCGCTGCCGCGCATCAGCTCGGCGAGTTCGAAGCCGTCCATCACCGGCATCTGCACGTCGATCAGCGCGAGGGCGACCGGCTGCGCGAGCAGCAGCTCCAGCGCCTCGGTCCCGGAATGCGCGAGGAGCAGTTCGACGCCGTCCCGGCGCAGCAGCGCCGCGAGCGCGAGCAGGTTGTTGTCGAGATCGTCGACGAGCAGGATCTTGACGGGACTCGACGGGACGGCCGTCATGCGGCGTCCTCCTCGCGCACGCTCGCCAACGCCGTCAGCCACGCGACGATGCCCGACAGGCTCAGGACGTGATCGACCGGCCCGCGCGCGAGCGCCGCGCGCGGCATCGAGGACACCTGCGCGTCGTCGGGATCCTGGACGAGCGTCAGGCCGCCGGCGCGACGCACCGCGTCGAGCCCGAGCGCGCCGTCGTCGTTCGCGCCGGTGAGGATGAGCCCCGCGAGCCGACGCGCGTACACGTCAGCCGCCGATTCGAACAACACGTCGATGGACGGCCGCGAGAAGTTCACCGGCGGATCGAAGGACAACGCGAGACACGGCCCGCGCTCGATCAACAGGTGATAGTCGGGCGGCGCGAAATACACCGTGCCGGGAACGACCGGCTCCTTGTCGTCCGCCTCGCGGACGGGGACGGCGCAGCGCTGCGCGAGCAGGTCGGCGATGACGCTCGGTCGTTCGCGCGGCAGGTGGATGACGACGAAGACCGCGGCGCGCAGCCCCGGCCGGAGCGCCGGCAGCAACAGGCCGAGTGCCTCGACGCCGCCGGCCGACGCGCCGATGACCAGGGCGTCGATCGCGCGCGTCGTTCCCGTCGACGCGTTCATCGCGTTCATCGAAGAGTTCATCGACGCGTTCATCGCTCCCCTCGCCGCTGATAGATGCGCTCGGCCTGCGACACGACGTCGAACGCGTCGGCATGGGTCGAGAAGCGCAGCGATTCCTTGGAGCCGATGCCGAGATAGCCCTTTCGACACAGGGAATCGCGGAACAACGCGACCGCGCGATCCTGCAACTTGCGCGTGAAGTAGATGAGCACGTTGCGACACGAGATCAGATGCATTTCGGCGAACACGCTGTCGGTCGCGAGGCTGTGGTCGGAGAATACGATGCGCGCGCGCAGCGACTTGTCGAACACCGCGCGATCGTAGGCGGCGGTGTAGTGGTCCGACAGCGACGACGTCGCGCCGGAGCGCCGGTGATTCTCCGTGAAGCCGGCGATGCGCTCGATCGGATAGATGCCGGCCCGCGCGCGCTCGAGCGCGTCGGGATTGATGTCGGTCGCGTAGATCTGCGCACGGTCGAAGAGTCCCTCCTCCTTCAGCAGGATCGCGAGCGAATACGCCTCCTCGCCCTGGCTGCAGCCGGCGACCCACACCTTGAGCGACGGATACGTCCGCAGCATCGGGACCACCTGCTGGCGGAGCGCGAGGAAGTAGCCGGGGTCCCGGAACATGTCGCTCACCTGCACGGTGAGGTCCGCGAGCAGCGTCGGAAAGATCGCGGCGTCGCGAAGCACCCGGCCCTGCAGCTCCGACAAGGTCGAATAGCCGAGGCGCTTCATCGCGTTGAGCAGGCGCCGCTTCAGCGAGGCCTCCGCATAGTCGCGGAAGTCGTAGTGGTACTTGCGATAGACCGCCTCGACGATCAGCGCGACCTCGATGTCGACATCGCTCTCGGTCGCGAGGGTAGCGCTCACGTCTTCGGCATCCACACGCGAATCAGCGACAACAACTTCTCGACGTCGAGCGGCTTCGCGATGTAGTCGTTCGCGCCGGCGAGGAGGCATTGCTCGTGATCGTCACGCATCGCCTTCGCCGTCAGCGCGACGATCGGCAGCTTCTTCCAGAACGGGTCCTTGCGGATCTCGCGCATCGCCGTCAGGCCGTCCATCTCCGGCATCATGATGTCCATCAGCACGAGGTCGATGCGCTTGTCCGCGTCGGCGCGACTCTCCGCGAGACGCGCGAGCGCCTCGATGCCGTTGCGCGCGATGACGACGAGCGCGCCCTTGGGCTCGAGCACGCTGGACACCGCGAACACGTTGCGCACGTCGTCTTCGACGAGCAGGATGCGTCGTCCTTCGAGCGCGGCCTCGCGGCGTCGCGCCTCGCGCAACATCCGTTGACGATCGGCCGGCAGGTCGGCCTCGACCTGATGGAGGAAGAGCGTGACCTCGTCGAGCAGCCGCTCGGGCGAACGCGCGTCCTTGATGATGATCGAGCGCGAATGGCGCGCGAGGCGCTGCTCCTCGTCGCCCGACAACATCCGCCCCGTGTAGACGATGACCGGGGGGAACGCGACGTCGTGGCCCTCGGTCATCCGCTCGAGCAGCTCGTAGCCCGACAGGTCCGGCAGGTTGAGGTCCATGACCATGCAATCGAAGGTCGCGCGCTGGAGTTCGGCGAGCGCCTCGTCCGCGCGCGCGACGCCGACGATCTCGATGCCGTCGGCCGCGAGCAGCTGACGCAGGCTGTTGAGCTGGCGCACGTCGTCCTCGACGATCAGCACGCGCCGCATGCGGCGCGCGATGCGACTGCGCATCCCTTCGACCGCCTCGACGATGCGGTCGCGCGCGACGGGCTTGAGGTCGTAGCCGATCGCGCCGAGTTCGCGCGCTTCCTTGCTGTAGTCGGCGACCGACGACACGTGGACCGGGATGTGGCGCGTCGCCGGATCCCTCTTCAGCTGGTCGAGGACGCCGAGTCCCGAGTGATCGGGCAGGTGCATGTCGAGCAGGATCGCGCTCGGCTGGTACTTGCGCGCGGCGTCGAGTCCCTCGCCCGCCGAGTGGGTCACGATGCACTGGAAGCCGCACTCGTGGACGACGTCCTTCAGGATGTCCGCGAACTTCACGTCGTCCTCGATCACGAGGATGCGCCGCGCCTCCGGCACGAGACGTTCCCGATCGTCGGCCTCGGCCGCGGGCGGCGCCGCGCGCACGACCGGCGCCGGGATACGCGGCGCCGCCGCGGTCACGATCGGCGCGGCGGCGAGGACGGGGCTTTCGACGGGCGGCCGGTAGGCGAGCGGCAGCGTCAGCGTGAAGCGGCTGCCGCGCGCGGCTTCGCTGTCGACGCCGATGTCGCCGCCGAGCAGGCGCGCGAGATTGCGCGAGATCGAGAGGCCGAGTCCGGTCCCGCCGTAGCGGCGATGCGTGCTGCCGTCCGCCTGGCGGAACGCTTCGAAGATGATCTGCTGCTGCTGTTCCGAGATGCCGATCCCGCTGTCGGCGACGACGAAGGCGATCGTCTGCGGCGTCGGTGCGGTGACCGTCATCGACACCGTGCCGTTCTCGGTGAACTTGATCGCGTTCGACAGCAGGTTGCGCAGGATCTGCGCCACGCGCTGCGGGTCGGTCTCGAAGGTCGCCGGCACGTTCGCATCGACGGTCTGCGTGAAGTCCAGTTGCTTCTGGCGCGCGACCGGCTCGAAGGTCTTCACGAGCGACTCGACGAGACGCGCGACGTCGACCGCCTCGACGCCGACCTCGACCTTGCCCGCCTCGATCTTCGACAGGTCGAGGATGTCGTTGATGAGGGCGAGCAGGTCGTTGCCCGCCGACGAGATCGTTTCCGCGAACTTGATCTGTTCGGGCGTCAGGTTGCCGTTCTTGTTCTCCGCGAGAAGCTTCGCGAGGATCAGCGTCGAGTTGAGCGGCGTGCGCAGCTCGTGGCTCATGTTCGCGAGGAATTCGCTCTTGTACTGGTTGGTCTTCTCGAGCTCGTCGGCCTTGCCGACGAGGACCGTCTGCGCGCGCAGCAGATCGTCGGCCTGCTGTTCGAGCTGTTGCGCCTGTTCCTCGAGCTGCGCATTGGTCTGCTCGAGCTCGGCCTGCTGGTTCTCGAGCTGGGTCTGCGACACCTTGAGCGCACTGCTCTGCTCCTCGAGTTCCTCGTTGCTCACGCGCAGTTCTTCCTGCTGCGCCTGCAGCTCGGCGGACTGCTGCAGCGTCTGCGACAAGAGGGTCTCGACGCGCTCGTGGTCGCGCGCCGTGCGGATGGCGATCGCGATCTGCTCGGCGATGCGCATCGCGAGAACGCGCGCGTCCTCGCTCGACGGATGGAAGAAGCCGAGTTCGATCGTCGCGTACATCGTTCCGTCGGTGCTCACCGGCAGGATCACGAGTTCGCGCGCCTCGCGCTGGCCGAGTCCGGACGCGATCGTCATGTAGCCCGGCGGCACGTCGCTGACGACGATCGCACGATCGGACTTCGCGACTTCGCCGAGGAGGCCCTCGCCGAATGCGACCGAAGCCGTGTCGAGGGGCTGCGGATCGCCGCTGCGCGCGTACCACGCGATGCGCCGCAGGCGCTTGCCCTCCTCGACCAGATAGATCGTCCCGGCGAGCGCGCCGACATAGCGCGCGAGATAGCCGAGCGCGCGTTCGCCGATGACGTCGAGGCGGCGCTCGCCGAGCAGGCCCTCGGAGATGCCGGCCTGGCCCGCGAGCATCCATTCGACGGTCGCGCGCTCGCGATGATTGCGCGCGAGGATGTAGCCGGCGAAAAGGATCATCGCGGCAAGGATCGATGCGCCGCCGATCGTGATCAGGAAGGACTGGGCGACCGCGTCGTCGTACGACGCCTGCTGGACGTCGAGGTGCAGCTGCTCGTCGCGTCGCATGTCGCCCACCACGGCGCGAATGCGATCCATCGCGACCTTGCCACGTCCGAGTTGCGTCAGCACCTCCTCGCTCGGACGCGCGGCGTCGCGCAACAGGTCGAGGCTGCGACGCAGCGCGTCGAGCTGTTCGTTCTTCAGGTTCTCGATCATCTCGACGCGCGCGAGCTGCCTCGGGCTGTCGGCGAGCAGTTGGCGAAGCGACGCGATGTCGTTCGGAATCAGTGCGAGGGCCTGGGTGTAGGGGACGAGGTAGGAATCGGCGCGCGTCAAAACGTAGCCGCGCTGGCCGAGTTCGGCGTCGCGAAGGTTGCCGAGCAGGCTTTGCAAGGCCTCGATCGTGTTGAGCGTGTGCGTGACCTGGTCCGCGATCTTCGCGCGTGCACCGAGCATCCGATAGGACAGGAACGTCGTCGTGACCACGATCGCGAGCGCCACGACGACGCCGAGGACGAGTGTGTTCGGCAGGCGCGCGCGCGCCGCGCGCGTCCGGATCGCTGCGTCGGTTGGATCGCGTGGAGCAGTGTCTTCGGTCATCGCAGCAGGAGGGAAGCGGGAATCGCGCGCGCGGCCGCGGCCGCGCGGCAACGCGGCGCGGTCCGCATCATAGCGGCGGCGGCGTGACGACCTATAGCCGACGATGTTCGCGTCGGCGCAGCGATCGCTTCCAGGAGCGGGGCATCACGAAGCGCACGAGACTGAAGATCGGCGCGAGGACGAACAGGAAGACCGCGCCGACGATCACGAGCACGTTCGCGTCGTCTTCCGCGAACAAGGCGCCCGAGATCAGCAGGAAGGCGCCGAGCACCGCGCAGATCACCCACCCGTAGAGCGCCAGCCACACGAGACCCTGATTGTTGTAGCCGTTCGCCATGACGAGGACTCAGGGCGCGGCCGGCGGAACGGGCTCGGGCACGGGGTTGCGGACCGCGGGCTGCGACTGCAGGTAGGCGAACATCGCGCGCAGATCCGCGGCGTCCAGCGAGCCGGCCGATCGCCACGGCATCGGCGGCAGGATCGGACGCCCGACCCCGAGATGCCTGCCGGTGCGCATCGCCTTCACGAAGCTGTCCAGGCTCCAGGCACCGATGCCCGTCTCGCGATCGGGCGTCAGATTCGCCGCGAAGCTGATACCCCACGGCCCCCAGAACGCGGTGTTCGTCGCGAGGCCGCCCCACCGCCACGGGCCCAGCGCCTGCGGCGCGGGAGGCACCGGCATCGCCGCGGGGTGACCGGACAGGCCGTTCGACAGGTCCGTCATCGGGCCCTGCGGGCCCATCGTCAGCGGCGCATGGCAATCGCTGCAGCCGCCCAGCTTCACGAGATAGGCGCCGCGCTTGATGCGCGCCGCCTCCCCTGCCACCGCCGGACTCGCGGCGGATGCCGCGACGAGTAGCGCCATCGCCAACACGACCTTGTCCACCACGCCTCCGCACGAAAATCGGCCAAATCGAACGCTACACGAGCGCGCGTGCGCTCAGCGTCGAGAGGGCGCAATTCGTGAAGCGCTGTCTCGCTGCGCCGACAACCGGCGTCCGTCCGCTTCACGGGGGACCCATCGCTGCGCTAGAGTCGTCGTCTCTTGCGCAGGGAACCGCGCCCGTCGCAACGTCGAGGTGTTCCATGGCAGCTCGCTCCATCGCATCGCTTTCGCTTTCGTTCGGACTCGTCTCCATCCCGGTCAAGCTCTACTCGGCGACCGAGAGTTCGGGCAGCGTCCGCTTCAACCTGCTCGCGAAGGACGGCTCGCGCGTCAAGCAGCAATACGTCTCGGAGAAGGATCCGACCGTCGTCATCGAACGACGCGACATGATCAAGGGCTACGAATTCGAGAAGGACCAGTTCGTGCTCTTCACGCCGGAGGAACTGAAGGCGCTCGAGGAGGGCTCGAGCCACACGATCGAGATCGTCGCGTTCATCCCCGAGAAAGCGGTCGACCCGATCTTCTACGACAAGGCCTATTTCCTCGCGCCCGACAAGCGCGGCGGCAAGCCCTACACGCTGTTGCAGGCCGCGATGAAGAAGAGCGGGCGCTGCGCGCTCGCGAAGTGGTCGTGGAAGGGAAAGCAGTACGTCGTGCAGGTGCGCCCGGCCGACGAAGGACTCGTCCTCCAGCAATTGCTGTACGCCGACGAAGTGCGCTCGCTGAAGGATCTCGACATCGAGACCGTCGAGGTGTCCGACTCCGAACTCAAGCTCGCATTGCAATTGATCGAGCAGATCTCGCAAGACGAGTACGACCCGAGCGAATACAAGGACGAAGAGAAGCAGCGCGTGCTCGCTGCCATCGACGGGAAGATCGCGGGGCGCCAGATCGTCGCGAACGAGCCGCGCGCCGAAGGCGAGACGTCGAACGTCATCGACCTGATGGACGCGCTGCGCAAGAGCCTGCAGGGCAAGGCGCCGAAGGCGCGCGCGAACGGCGCTGCGCCGGAAGCGGCGGCCCCCGCGAGCCCGACGAAGGAACGCAAGGGCATCAAGCGCGCTTCGCCTGCCGTCGCGAAGGTCGAGAAGGTCGCAGCCTCAGCGGGCGCGGCCGCGCCGACCCGCGCCCGCGCCCGCAAGTGAACGACGACGGGCCGCGAGGCCCGTCCTCCACGGCGGTCTACTCGCTGACCGAGCTGCAGGACATGCTCGGCATGTCGCGCGCCGTCGTGCTCGGCTATGTGAAGGCAGGCTTCGTGTCGCCGACCCGCGGGCCTCGCAACGCGTATCGCTTCGGCTTCCAGGACGTCGTGCTGCTGCGAACGGCGCAGGCGCTGAAGGCGGCCGACATTCCGACGCGACGCATCCGGCGCTCGTTGCGCCGCCTCGAAGAGCAGTTGCCCCGCGCGTTGCCGCTCGCGGGCCTGCGGATCCGCGCGGTCGGCGACGACGTCGTCGTCCGCGACGGCACGCAGACCGTCTCGGCCGAGACCGGTCAGTTGCTGATGGACTTCGAGGTCGCCTCGACCGGCGGGACGGTGCTGCAGTTTCGAGGCCGCTCGTCGAACGCGTCCGCGACGCGCGATGGCGACGACTGGGCGGCGCGCGGCGAGGCGCTCGAGGCGAGCGACGTCGAGGGCGCGATCGCCGCGTATCGAAAGGCGCTGGCGTCGATACCCGATCATCCCGACGCGGTCCGCAACCTCGGCGCGCTGCTGCACGGCAGGCGCCGCCTCGCCGAAGCGCTCGCGCTCTACGACATGGCGATCGCGCGACGGCCGGACGACGCGGACCTCCACTTCAATCGCGCGATCGTCCTCGAGGACCTCGGCGACTATCCCCGGGCGATCGAGAGCTACGAACGCTGCCTCGCGATCGACGTCGGCTTCGCCGACGCCCACTGGAACGTGGGTCGTCTCTACGATCGGGCGGGCGCCGCGCGCGATGCGTTGAGACACTTCAGCGCGTTTCGTCGGCTGCGACGGTAGGTCGGCGACCGCACGCTCACTTCCGGATCGCGACGACCTCGATCTCGACGAACCATGCGGGGCTCGCGAGCCCCACGACCTGGAAGACCGATCGGCTCGGCAGGTTCGGTTGCGTGGGCGTTCCAAAGAATTGGGTGTAGCCCTCCATGAACCCGGCGAAGTCCATGCGACCGCCCTTCGCGGGATCGCCGACGAGGAAGACCTGCATCTTGATCACGTCGCCCATCGTGAGGCCGAGGCCTTTCAACGTGCGTTCGATCGATTGCAGCGTCCCGACCGTCTGCGTCTTCGTATCCGCCCCGTACAGCGGCGGGCGGTCCGGCGCCGGGGTCGGATCGAGGTTCGGCGGCACCTGGCCCGACAGGTAGACCGTCCCGAGATCGCCGCGCACCTCGACCGCCTGCGCGATCGGAAAGCTCGAGTTCGGCAAGGGGTGGCGGACGAGCGTCGGCGCGGTCGCACATCCCGCGACGAAGACGACGAGTGACGACGACACGATGGCCTTCATGGCGATTCCTCCCGATGAACGCGTGGACGGACGGCGCGCGTCAACGCGGCGTCCGCAGTCTGGCCACTTGTGCGGCGGTGAACGGCGCGGCGTACGCATTGCCGAAATGCGTTCGCACGTAGGTGACGACCTCCGCGACCTGCGCGTCATCGAGCGACGGCGCGAACGACGGCATGTTGCGACGTCCGTTGAGGACCACCAGCGCGAGGTAGTCCGCGCTCGCCGCCTTCGGGTTCGACGCGAGCGCGGGGTAGGTGCCTGCACCGCTCGCCCCGCGACCGTCGGGCATGTGGCAGCCCTGGCAGACCGACCGGTAGAGCGCCTCGCCGTCGCGCTCGTCGAAGCCGGCCTGGCCCTTCGAGAACGGGTGCGCCTGCGCCCTGCGATGCTCGTCGAACTGCGCGTCGACCGGCCAGACGACGGCGCACCCGGCGACGACACACAGTATCCGCGCGACGCGCATCCCTCTCGCGAAGACCCGGTTCATGCGACCGCCTTCCGATGCAGGCGCTCGATCGCGTCGAGCGCCGACAGGACCGCGCCCTCCTGCCACGCCGGCAGATAGGACGCGTGCTCCCCCGCGAGCACGATGCGTCCGTCGATCGCACACAGGTTGCGATAGTGGTCGCGTCGCGCGGCGTCGCTCCACAAGCCGTAGCAGCCCATCGTGTACGGCACGCGATGCCAGCCGACCGAGAAGCCCTGGTCGAACTCGGCGCGGTATTGCGGATGAATGCGGCTGCCCATCTCGAGCGCGGCCTCCACGCGCTGCGCGGGGGTCATCGCGGTGAACTCGTACGCATTCGGCCCGAAGGCATAGGCCCCGAGCAGCACCGACTTGCCGGACTTGCCGTAGCTGTGCGCGGGATAGCCGATGCGGTCGATCGGCTGGTCGGTGTACGTGATGCCGCCGTAGATCGCGTCGTCCTCCTCCCAGAACCGGCGCTTGAACTGCAGTCCGATCTTGATCGACGCGTCGTAGGGCACCGCCGCGATCGCGTCCTGCATCGCGTCGCCGACCTGCACCGGCATCTGCCCGAGGATCGACAACGGGATCGTGCACACGCACCACTCCGCGGTCTCGCGGTGGACGGCGTTCGCGTTCGCGGTGTCGACGTAGGTGACCGTGACGCCGCGCTCGTCCTGCGCGATCGCGGTGACCTTCGCGCCGAAGCGGATCGTGCTCGCGACCTCGCGCGCGAGCGCCTTCGCGATCCCGTCCATGCCGCCGACCGGCTGGAAGATGGCGCTCTGGAACTCGTAGTCGTGTCCCGTCCCGATCGCACGCCACGCCGCGCTCTGCAGCAAGGGCCCGAAGGCGCCGGGTTCCGAGTACTCGGCGAGCGGCTGCAGGCCGCCGCCGGCGTCGACCGCGAAGCCGCGCCGGTTGCTCGACGCCTCGCCCTTCACGTAGCGCATCTGCGCATCGAGCGCGCCCCACTGCCTGAGGCCCTCGAGCAGGCGATCGCGATCCTCCGGGGTCAGCGCCGCATCGAGCGCGCCTTGCGACGTGGCCTTCGACAACAACTCCGCGACGTGGCCGTGGAAGTCGGCCTGGACGTGCCGAAAGCGCTGCGGCTTGCCGTCGAACGCGTCCGACGAATGGACGTACGCGTTGTAGTTGACCTGCACGAACGGCTCCAGCGCCACGTTGAGCTTCTTCGCGTACGCGAGCATGCCGTGGTGGTGGAAGGGGATGCGCCACGGGCCGGGGTTCAGGTACTCGCCCTTCGCGAAGCCGCAGTGCTGGGTCTCGCCGCCGAGCTCCGTATAGGTGTCACCACCCCGCACGGTCCAGCTGCGCCCGCCGGCGCGCGTGTTGTACTCGAGCAGGCGCACGCGGTAGCCGGCCTTGCGCAGCTCGTAGGCGGACACGAGCCCGGCCATGCCGGCGCCGAGCACGAGGACCGTGCTTCCCCGCTTCGCCCCGCTCAGCGTCGGCGGTCCGCGATACGGGGATTCGGCGGCGAGACCGAGAGACGACATCGCCTGGTACATCAACGTGCCCCCTGCCGAGCGGCCGATCAACGCAAGCAGGTCACGGCGGGAAATGGCGATGGTCGCGCTCCTGGTCGAGTCCCTCCTCGCGAACGGCCCCGTGGGGCGGGTGCGAGGTCGGGCGAAAGGATTTGCAGGCGACAATACCTGACGGGACGGAACAGTCTCAAGCCATCAACGACAAAAACACCGATGAACATCCTGATCTTCGGCGCGACGGGCATGGTCGGCCAGGGCGTGCTGCGCGAATGCCTCTCGGCTGCCGACGTCGGCCGCGTCGTCGCCGTCGGCCGCTCGTCCTGCGGCGTCGTGCATCCGAAACTCTCCGAACTGCTCACGCCGAATCTCACGAACCTGCATCCGATCGAAGACCGGCTCGCGCCCTTCGATGCGTGCTTCTTCTGTCTCGGCGTGTCGTCGGTCGGCATGAACGAGGTCGAGTACACGCGCGTCACCTACGACCTGACGATGAACGCCGCGCGCACGCTCGCCCACATGAATCCCGCGATGACGTTCACCTACGTCTCCGGCGCCGGCACCGACAGCACCGAGCACAGCCGGACGATGTGGGCGCGCGTGAAGGGTCGTACGGAGAACGCGCTGCTGGCGACGGGCTTCAAGGGCGCGTACATGTTCCGACCCGGCGTGATCCGGCCGATGCATGCGGTGCGCTCGAAGACCGCGTTGTACCGCCTGGTCTACGCGCTCGCGATGCCGTTGTTCGGCCTCATGCGGGCCGTCGCGCCGCGCTCGCTCGTCACGTCCGTCGAGGTCGGCCAGGCGATGCTGACGGTCGCACGCGTCGGTTATCCGAAACGCGTCCTCGAGGTCGCCGACATTCAGGTCGCGGCGCGCACGACGAGTTCGTCGTAGCCGGTGAACTCGTCGCGCTCGCGCGTGAACGCCAGCGCGGGCAACAGCGCGATCGCGACTTCGGCCGTCGTCCGCACGACGCAGCCCGGCGCGACGTGCCCGCCCCACACGCGACCGCGCGCATCGCTCACGCTCGCGTGAAGATGCGACGCCTGGGGGCTCGCGCTGCCCGACAGCGTCAGGATTTCCACGTCGCCCTCGATCGTCATCGGCTCGTCGGCGCCCGCGAGCCGCAGGCGCGTGCTCGCGAGGCTGCCGATGCCGGCGACGACGAACGCCGCCTCGCACTTCGCGGCACCGACCGCCGCTTCGATCGCCGCCCGCAGTTCGTCTCCGGGGCAGAGACGCAGCACGAGCGGCGCGTTCAGTTCGCCTCCTTCGGCGTCCACTCGGGACTGTAGCCGCCGAGCGTCGGGTGGTACATCTCGTCGCCGCTGTGCTGCGTGAACTCGACGTTGAGGCGATCCTCGCGCAAGCCGAGGATCTCGACGCAGTCGGCGATGAGCTGCTTCGCGACCTCCATCCGCAACTCGGCCGAGCGGCCTTGACGGATGTCGAGCATCAACACCGAGACCGGCACCGGCTCGCCGTCGACCGTGCGCCAGACCGCGCCGTCGCCGCACTCGCGGATCGCGACGCTGATGCGACGAATGTCGACGACCATCATCGCGGCGTAGTGCTCGCACATGCGGGCGGCGAGGCGCCGCTTTGCATCCGCCGGATGCGTGCCGTTCACGTCGAGCTGGAGATAGGGCATGAATTTTCGTCGGTTGACGGTGAGCGAAGCGCACCTCAACGCCTATGGCTCGGGTGGCGCGCGACGGACTGGCAATCGCGCTGTTGCATGTGCGTCATTCGCCAGCCAAGTCGCATACGTTGAGGTGCGCTTCGCTTACCGTCAACCTACACGCCACGCCGACGTTCGCGTTGATAGAACAACAGATCCAGCTCGACATCGCGACGGCCGAGCGCGCTCAGGATCGCGTGTGCCTGGCCGCGATGATGCGTCTGATGGTTGAACCAGTGGACCAGCAAGGGCGCGAGTGCCTCGGTCTGCACGTCGGGCGTCGACACGCGACGATAGGTCACGGTCCCGGCGAGCCGCGCGTCGTCGAGATCGTCGGCGTAACGCACGATGCGCTGGTCTTCCGCGACGCGCGCTTCCCGCAGCGACGCGAAGTCGTCGAAGAGGATCGCGTCGAGCCGCGCCGGCTGTTCTCCTTCGCCGGTGAAGCGATGCAGCCACACGCGGTCGGTCACGAGCAGGTGATTGAGCGTGCCGTGCAGCGACCTGAAGAACGCGCCGCGGTCCGCGCGATAGTCCTCGTCGGGGAGGGAAGCGACCGCGTCGAAGAGCCGCGCATTCGCCCACGCGTTGTAGCCGGCGAACATCCGACTCCATGCGCTCGTGATCACGCGACGTCCCTCCGACTCGTCAGCTCATCTGCTGGATGCCCGAGATCAACCACGGCCCGTTCGCCGGCTGGAGCGCGCGGCGCAGGTGCCAGACCTCGTCGAACGGCGTCGCGGGCGCGCCGTCCGCTTCGCGGATGGTCCCCGAATACCGCAGGCTCGCGATCATCGCATCGCCCTCGACGACGACTTCGAGGAGGCGGGCATCGAGCGTGACGACGTCGGTCCGCTGCGGCACGTCGCCGCGCTCGCGCATCTGCATCGCGAGTTCGGCATAGACCTCCGGGGTCGTGGTCTCGCGCAGGTCGCCGAGATCCCGATCGTCGTTCGCGGCCTGCAGGCGGAGGAAGGACGACTGCGCCTGGCGCACGAAGGGTTCGATCTCGAAGCCCGGCGGCACGTTGATGCCGGGCTCGACGGCCGCCTGCAGCGGCGTCGCGCGGAACACGGGTTCTTCGCGACGCGCGCCGGCGTCGAAGGACGGGCCGCCCGCGCCGGCGAAATTCATCGGTCCCGTCGCCGGCGCCGCGCGCCAGCGCGACGCGATCAGGCGGTAGGCCATGTACAGGATGCCGACGACGAGCAGGATGTTGATCAGTCCGCCGAGTCCCGCGCCGAAGCCGCCGAGGTGGCCGCCGAGCAGCGAGCCGAGCAACGCACCGGCGCCGACGCCCGCGATCACGCCGCCCCAGCGGTTCATGAAACCCGGCTTCGGCGGCACGGCCGCGGACGCAGGTGCCGCGGAGGCCGGGGCTGCGGGCGTCGGCGTCGGCGCCGCGCGAGGCGCTTCCCGCATCGCGGGCGTCGAACGCTGTTGGCCGAAGCTCGCACCACCGCCGAGGCGCTTGGCTTCGGCGAGCGGAACGATCGCGACGGAAAGGGCACGAGACAGCGACAGCAAGGTCAGGAATTTCTTCACGGATGGTGTCCTTCGAAACATGACTAGACGGCGCACAACCGTCGCGCCGGATGTTCGCACGTGGAGCCGTTCAAGGTGGGTGCAAGGGTCCGAGCCCCCACTGTCACCCCCGGCGAAGGCCGGGGCGCAAGCATCTCCGGCTCACGATCGCGCTCGAATTGGGTCCCGGCCTTCGCCGGGATGACAGCGCCGCGGGTCAGGGCACTCGACCCAGCGCCCGCAAGATCTTCTCCGGCGTGATCGGTTGCGAATACACCGCCGCGCCGAGCCCCACTGTCACCCCGGCGAAGGCCGGGGCCTAATCATCTCCGGCTCACGATCGCGCTCGAATTGGGTCCCGGCCTTCGCCGGGATGACAGCGCAGCGGGTCAGGGCACCCGACCC
>Ga0247783_1000018_pt1 | contig 51880 bp, 40 predicted proteins | sample UWRJL064202C5_FD_179911 | JGI IMG/M metagenome (GOLD analysis project Ga0247783, IMG submission 179911) | Plant litter microbial communities from Arlington Agricultural Research Station in Wisconsin, United States - UWRJ-L064-202C-5 | ecosystem: Environmental > Terrestrial > Plant litter >...
CGGCGCTGCTCGAGAGCGAACTCGCGAAGCCTTCCTACGAACCGGAGACCATCGCGGTCGGCGTGAACACCGACGCGTACCAGCCGATCGAGCGCGACCTGCGCATCACGCGCGGCGTCATCGAGGTCCTGTCGCGCGCCCGCAACCCGTTCGGGCTCATCACCAAGTCGTCGTTGATCGAACGCGACCTCGACCTCCTGGCACCGCTCGCGCACGAGGGCATCGCGCGGGCGTCGATCACGATCACGACCCTCGATCACGCGCTGTCGCGCAAGCTCGAGCCGCGCGCCGCGAGTCCGACCCGTCGACTGCGGACGGTCCGGACGCTCGCCGAGGCCGGTGTGCCGGTGTCGGTCAACGTGTCGCCGATCATTCCCTTCGTCAACGACGACGAGATGGAAGACCTCGTCGCGGCCGCGGCCGATGCGGGCGCACACAGCGCCCACTTCATCATCCTGCGACTGCCGTGGGAGTTGAACGACGTCTTCCAGACGTGGCTCAGGACGCACTATCCGCTGCGCGCGGAACGCGTGATGAATCGCATCCGCGACCTGCGCGGAGGCAAGGACTACGACTCGACGTTCGGCAGACGCATGACCGGCGAGGGCATCTGGGCGGACCTCTTCTCGCAACGCTTCGCGAAGGCCGTCGAACGGCATGGACTCAATCGCGAGCGCAAGCGCTTCAATCGCGCGCAGTTCATCCGGCCGCTCCCGCGTCCGGCCGATTCGCGGCAGGCACGGCTGTTCGACTGACGGCCGGTTAGAAGAAGGTCTCGCCGGCGCCGAAGTAGCGACCGAGCGCGAACGAGATCAACGTCATCAGCAGCACGAGCCCGCCGAACAGCGTGAGGATCGCGAGGACGATCACCACCGGGCCGGAGTCGCTGCGTCGCGAGGACGTCGCGTTCCAGCGCGCGTCCCATCGCTCGTCCGGCGTCAGCGCGAAGCGCAGCGCTTCGACGAAGCCGGCGAACGTGGGGATCAGCGTCCACGCGAAGAGGACGTACGCCCATGGAAGCCACCGGCCCGCGCCGACCAGGTAGAAGCGGTGCAGGCCGAGCGTGCCGCCGGCGGCGGCGAGCGCAGTCGCGACGGTCTTGTTCTTGAAACTCATGAGGGGACGATCTCGAAGACGAGCAACTGCGTCTTCTCGCCGGGGTTGAAGTTGTCGTCGGAGACGAGCACGAGCGTGCGTCGGCCGTTCGGCAGCGTCGGACCGAAACACATCCCTTCGAGGTTGTCGACCAGGATCCCGAGCGAATCGAAGTCCAGGACCAGATGCTTCGACATCGGCGTGAACGACGCGCCGTCCGCGAGCGACGCTCGCGTCCGCACGTCGGTGGCCCCGTGCAACGCGGCCTCGAACAGCTTCACCCGCCAGCCGTGCCCGATCACGAGCGCGCGCTCGAGGACGAGCAGACGATCGTCATCGAGCGCCAGGATCTCGGAGACGCCGTTGATCGCCAGGCCGGCGAACAGCAGCGGCCGGTCGGGAAGGGGGTCGATCGGGTAGGCGAGCTGGATGGACAGCGCGCCGAAAGATCCGTCGGGCAGACGCGGATGTCGGGAGAAGCGCGACCACGCGCCGTCGTTCACGGTCGGCATCGGGCCGTCCTGGAGCAGCGGGCCTTCCATCGCGACCCAGAGGGCCCCCCCGTCGGGTGTCAGCGTCAGGCCCTCGAACGCGCGATTGTCGCGAGGACCGCGCTTCGGTACACCCATCGCGAACATCGGATCGAGCGGAAGCGTCGCAACGTGACGCCCGTCGACCGTCGTCGCGCGCACGAACGGATCGATCGCGCGCGACCGATCTCCTTCGCTCACCCACCACAGCTGGCGCGAGCGGGCGTCGAAGCGGATCGACTCGCCGTCCGCGACGTCACGGGGATCGCCCGCGGGGAAGGGGCTGCCGTCGGGCCTGCGCAGCGTGACGACGCGCAACAGCGTCGCGTCGTCGAAGCGCGATGCGTCGAAGCGGAGGCGGGCGACGTAGAAGCGCGCCGGCGAGAAGCGGGAGCGATCGTCGCTGAGGAGGTAGTACAGGTCCGTCGCCGGGTCGTAGTCGATCCCCGACAGCCCGCCCACCACGGTCCCGCCGAAGGACAGTTCGTGTTCGATCACGCGCTCGCCGATCAGGCGCAGTCGAAACGATGCGTCGGGTTCCGCGCGAGGGACGGACGCGCATCCCTGGAGCGCCGCGACGACCAGGACGATGGAGAGCGCTCGTAGCCCGCGCCATCGGTCTCCGGTCATCGCGACTCGACGCGAGTCCGTCGCGTCACAACGTCGCCAGCAATTCCTTCGACTCCTTGCCTTCCGGCGAATCGGGCGCGGTCTTGACGAGCGATTCGAGGACGGTCTTCGCGGCATCCTTCGTGCCGTTCTTCATCTCCGCCTTCGCGAGATGCAACGCGATGTCCCGCTGCTGAGGCGCCTTCGCATTGGCCTGCTTCAGGAGCTCGAGCCCGCGCTTGACCTGGCCTTGCTCGACGAGCATCCACCCGTAGGTGTCGGCGACTGCCGGATTGCCCGGTGCGAGCGAGCTGGCCTTCTCCGCGAACGCGAGCGCCTGCGGATCCTTGTCCTGCGACATCGCCCACGCGAGGTTGTTGAGCGTCGCGACGTCGTTGGGCTGCGCCTCGAGCACGACCCGGTAGTTCTGGACGGCGCGCTTGAAGTCGCGCGCGCGCAAGGCGATGTCGGCGTCGAACGCGCGGATCTGCATGTCCTTCGGATGCGACTTCACCCAATCGGCGACCAGCGCATCGGCCTCCGATCGCTTGCCCGACAAGGCGATGGCTGAATAAGTCTTGATGATCAGGTTCGTGCTCGGCGCCTGCGCCAGCACCTTGCGGTAGATCGTCGCCGCGTCGGCGTACTGCTTGCCGGTGAGCTTCACGTCGCCTTCGAGCTCCGGGATGACTGGCGACTTCGGCGACAGCTGCTTGATGTCGGACAACAGCTTGTTGGCCTCGTCGACGCGGCCCGAGCGCAGCAAGGAGCCGACCATCGCCGTCTGCGCATCGATCGAGTCCGGCTTGAGCTTGAGCGCGGTGCTGAAGGTCACCAACGCGGCTTCGTTCTGTCCGGCCTGCAACAACGCCTGACCCAGCTTGATCTGGAACGGGACGGCTTCCGGATTGACCTGGACGAGCTTGCGGAATGCCGCGATCGATTGATCGGTGCTTCCGGTCTGCATCAGCAAGCTGCCGACCATGTCCAGGTAGCGCGGACTCGTCGGCGATGCCGCGAGACCCTGCTGCGCGACGGCCAGGGCCTGCTTGGGATCGTTCTTCGACAGGTAGTAGGCGACCAGCGCGGACGTCGGCTGCTCGGAATTCTGGTTGGCGCGACGGGCCTCGTTGAGCAGGCCGATGACGGTTTCCTGCGAGCCCCCGTTGGCGGCCTCGAGCTGCGCGAGCGCGATCAGCGCCGACATGTTGCCGGGCTCCTTCTCGAGCAGCGTGCGATAGCGCTTGCGCGCGCCGTCGACGTTCTTGTCGCGGATGTCGAGAGCCGCGAGGTTGGCGACCGCGGGGTAGAAGGTCGGCTGGAGCTTGACCGCCTTCTCGAGATACTCCCGCGCGGACGCCGTGTCGTTCTTGCCGAGGTCGATGGCCGCACGCAGGTTGTAGACCAGGGGATTGTCCGGCTGGCGTTTCTCGAGGGTCTTCCACGCGACCATCGCCTTGTCGTACTCGCGACGCTGCAGGTGCGCGAGCGTGAGCGCGATGTCGGGATTCGGATTGTTCGGGCTCGCCTTCGACGCGGCCTCGAGTTCCGCGAAGCCGGCTTCCGAATCGCCGCGGGCGAACTGGATCGCCGCGTTCTGCGTGCGGATGGTGCCGTCGGCCGGATTGATCTTCGCGACCTTGTCGAACGCGCGCGACGCCTCGTTGTAGTCGCCCTTCATGAGGGCGATCTCGCCCGACAGGCCGATGAGGGACGCATCGTCGGGGCGGGCGGCCAGTGCCGGCTGCAGGATCTCGTCCGCCTTCTGCGGCTGGCGCTGGCGCAGGTAGAGGCTCGCGAGCAACTTGCGCGCATACACGTTGCCGGGCGCGAGTTTCACCGCGTCGCGCAGCCGCTCTTCGGCCTGCGCCGGCTCGTTGCTCATCGTCGAGATCGCGCCACCGAGCAGCAACGCGGCCGGATTGTTCGGCGCCGAGGCGAGCGACGCGTTGATCGACGCGCCCGCGCGCGAGAGATCCTTCTTGTTGAAGGCGATCAGCGCATCGAGGTAGAGGACGCCCGGATGCTTCGGCGACACTTTCTTGAGCGCGTCGACGTGAGTCTGTCCGGCGTCGTACTGGCCGTCGGCGATCAACGCGTTCGCGAGATCGAGGCGCGCGATGAAATTGGTCGGGCTCTCCTTGAGGGCCGCTTCGTACGACGGGATGGCTTCCTTCAGCTTGCCGGTCGAGCGCGCGAGGTCGCCGCGCAGGATGAGACCCTCGACCTGCTTCGGATCGTTCGACAACACCTTCTCGATCTGCGTGTTCGCCGTCGCGAGGTCGTTCTGCGACGCCTTGATGCGCGCTTCACCGAGCATCGCCGCCGGGTAGTCGGGCACGAAGCGCTTGGCCTGCGCGAATGCCGTCAACGCCTCGTCGGGTTTCTGCTTTCCGAATTTCGCGACACCCAGCAGCGTCTGGACTTCGGCATTCGCCTCCGGGCTCTTCAACTGCGCCTGCAACGCAAGACGGATGACATCGTCGAGCTGGCCCTGCAGCAGCTTGCTCTTGAGCAGCAGCGGCATGACCTGGTCGGAGTCGTACTGCGACTCGTACGCCTTCTGCAGCTCGATCTCCGCCCCGCGCGCGTCGCCTTGCGACAGCAGTTCCTTGCCGAGCAGGAAGCGTGCCTCGGGCAGGCTCGTGCCGGTCTGCAGCGCGTTCTTCAGCTCGATGATCGCGCCGCGGTGGTCGCTGTTGGCGCTCAGTTCCTTCGCCTTCGCGAGATGCTTCTCGGCGTTGTTACCGCCGCAGCCGGCGATGAAGACGGCGATCAAGGCGCAGGCCAGCAGGCTGGTGCGCGGTGCGCGATGGTGGTGAGTCATGTTCGCATTCCCCGGTGAAAGCAATGGCCGCGTCGACGCGGTCTGACGTGATGAGTGGCGCGCTCAGCGAATGCCGAAGCGGCGCATGAGATCGTAAAGAGTCGGTCGGCTGATGCCCAGCATCTCGGCCGCGCGCGCGATGTTCCCGTCCACCTTCGCGAGCACCTGCATCACGGCGCCGCGCTCCGCATCGTCGCGAACCTGGCGCAGGTTGAAGATGCGCGGCTCCGCGCCCTCGAGATCGAGACCGAGGTCGTCCCTCGAGATGAACTGACCGTCGGCCATGATCACCGCACGCTTCATGCAGTTCTCGATCTCGCGCACGTTGCCCGGCCAGGCATAGGAGTCGATCGCGACGAGCGCGTCGTCCGACAGCAGCAGTGACTTGCGGTTCTGCGCCTGCGCGAAGCGTTGCACGAACGCGCGCCCGAGCAGCGACGCGTCGCCCTTGCGATCGCGCAGCGGCGGGATGTCGACGACGATTTCCGAGAGCCGGTAATAGAGATCCTCGCGGAAGCGGCCGACCTTGATCAATTCCTTGAGGTTCTGATGGGTCGCGCACACGATGCGCACGTCGACGGGGATCTCTTCGCGACCGCCGATGCGTTCGACGATCCGCTCCTGGAGGAAGCGCAGGAGCTTCGCCTGCAGCGCGCCGGGCAGGTCGCCGATCTCGTCGAGGAACAGCGTGCCGCCGTCCGCGTACTCGATCTTTCCCTTCGTCTGCTTCGCGGCCCCGGTGAACGCGCCGCGCTCGTAGCCGAACAGCTCGCTCTCCAGCAGGTTCTCGGGGATGGCCGCGCAATTGAGCGCGACGAAACGCTTGTCCTTGCGATTCGACAGGTCGTGGAGTCCGCGCGCGAGCAATTCCTTGCCGGTGCCGCTCTCGCCGAGCAGGAGGACGGTGACGTCCGACGGCGCGAGGCGTTCGACGGTCTTGCAGATGCGCAGCATCGACGGATCGCGCGTCAGCAGGCCGCTCAGCGGCAGCTGCATGTTCACGCGCTGCAGGAGTTCGTTCTCCTTCTGGAGCTCGGCGACGCGGAACGCGCGATCGATGACGAGCGCGAGCAGCTCGGGCTCGAAAGGCTTGGTGTAGAAGTCGTAGGCACCGAGTCCGATCGCCTTCACGGCGTTCGCACGATCGTTCTGCCCGGTGATCATGATGACCTTCGTGTTCGGCGCCGCGGACAGCATTTCGCCGAGCAGCGCGAAGCCCTCGCTCGTGTGATCGGGGTCGGGCGGCAGACCGAGGTCCATCGTCACGACCGCGGGCTCGTAGCGCCGCAACTGCGCCATCGCCGACGCGCGGTCCTCGGCGACCACGACCTCGTACTGGTCGAAGCTCCAGCGCATCTGCTTCTGGATGCCCGGGTCGTCCTCGACGACGAGAAGGATCGGCTTCTCCTCGACGGTGTTGACAACGGGTCGGGCGGCTGTGCTCCGCTCGACTTCGATCGCGTCGCTCATGGCTTCCTCGACAATCACACGATGACGGCTGGCCGAAGCAACGGCAGCGCGATGGAGAAACGGGTGCCTTCGGTTTCGCGGCTCTCGACTTCGAGCCGTCCGCCGAGTTCGCGAATGTATTCGCGACTCTCGTAGATCCCGATGCCCATCCCGTTCTTCTTGGTCGACTCGAAGGGTTTGAAGAGTCGGGTGCGGATGAAGTCCTCGCTCATGCCGACACCGGTGTCTTCGACTTCGATTATTGCAGACTCTTCCTTCGCGGTGACGCGGATCTCGATACGGCCCGACGACGGCGTGGCTTCGGCCGCGTTCTGCAGCAAGTGGCCGACGACGCGGTCGAGCCGCTCGCGATGGGCGAGGGTGCGAATGCCCGGCGCGTCGACGAGCACGATCGGCCGCGGCACGAGCGGCGACTTGGCCTTGAGCGCGGAGAGGACGACCTCCTGCAGGTCGACGGGGATCGGCTGGTCGGGGGGTGTCGCGCCGACGCGCAACTGCATCAACAGGCGCTTCATCTTGTCGACGGCGTTGTCCACCGTGTCGAGCATGTCCTTCTGGAACTCCGGCTTGTCCCGATGCTTGGCGGCATTGCTCAGCAGCAGCGAGAGCTGCGCCACGAGGTTCTTCAGGTCGTGGACCACGAAGGCCGACATGCGGTTGAAGGATTCGAACTGACGCGCGACGAGCAGCGCGCGGTTCGCATGCAGTTGCGCCAGCACGCTCGCGACCTGGCGGCTCGCCGTCTTCAACAAGTCGTTGACTTCCCAGTTGGTGGTGATCGCCGTGCGTGCGCGCAGCAGCACGATGAAGCCGAACAATTCGTCGTGCAGCAGCAGGGGGACGACGAGCCAGGCGTCCTCGCTCTCCGCGAGCCAGGTCGGAAGGTCGAGGTCCCCGTACAACGCGGGCGACGCACGGTACTCGTCGAGATTGATCACCCATTCCTTGGTCTGGAGAAAGACGGACATCGACGCATCGAACGGGACGACGCCGTCGAGCGGTCCGGCCTGCCATTGCGCGATGCGCTCGTAGCGCGGTTGTTCCTGGCGAATCCAGAGCGCCCCGCCGCGCGCCTCGACGAGGGACGCGATCGCGTGGATCGCGCGTTCGCCGAACGCGTCGCTCTGGCCGTGCTCGGTCAGCTCGCGCGTGATGCGCAACCACTCCTCGCGGTAGTCGTAGCGATAGCTGAAGAAATTCTTGTTGATGAAGACCTTCACCTTCGCGCGGAGCGAGCCGGAGAACAGCACGAGCACGAGGCCGATCACCCCGGCGAAGATGACGGTCGTCTGCAGCACGCCACCCCAGCTGCCGCCGAAGAAGCGGATGTAGTAGCCGGCCGCGGAGACGAGCAGCAGATACGCGCCGGCGCCCACGAGAGCGGTCGACTGGAACACCATGCGCCGCGAGACCGCGATGTCGAGCGACCACTGCGGATTGCGGGCTGCGGACACCGCGATCAGCGGGATCGTCAACGCATTGATGAAACCGCGCGCGGCCCACAGCTCCGGATCGAGATGCTTGAACAGCATCGCGTCGGCGAAGGTCGCGAGGTCGTAGGCGAACAGTCCTGCGACGCCGATGCAGAAGAACTTGATGCTCCAGCGATCGTCGAGGGCCGTGCCGCGATAGAGCTGTTCGACGAGCATCAGCGCGACGACCGTGAGGGCGACCGACGTCCCGAAGTAGACCGTCGTCGGCAGGATCGACGGCGCGAACACGGCGACGACTTCGGCGAGGCCGCGCAAGACCACCGCGGCGATGGCGACCCGCAGCATCGGAGGCAGGGCGTCCGCCGCGACGTCGTCCGTCGACGTGGCCCGCTTCTCCTTCGGTCCGACGAGCAGCAGGCCGACCAGCGCGATCCAGCCTGCGGCGCGCAGCGTCTCGAAGAGCCCCGCGGGATATTGGGCGAGCACGAAGCCGCCGGTGGTGGCGGCGGTGCTCGCGGCCCACAGCAGGCTCACGCCCGCGGTGCCCATCAGGCAGAGCCCCGCACGCGCTCGAAGCTCGCGGGTCCGCCACGAGACGACCAGCAACGTCACGAGCAGCGCATAGCCCGCCGCGGCGATCGAGTAGCCCCAGAACGCCCACTCGGCGATGATCTGGAGCGTGTTGTTGTGATCCACGTGCGGCTTGTGCTCGTGCGCGTCGAAGGGGGCGTGGGGACGAACGCGCGCGTCAGCGCGCGCCCTTGCCCCACAAGACGACCTCGACGGTCTCGACGAGGATCAGCAGGTCGAGAAAGAGCGTGTGGTTCTTCACGTAGTAGAGGTCGTATTGCAGCTTCTTCGAGGCGTCGTCGAGCGACGCGCCGTAGGGATAGCGCACCTGCGCCCATCCGGTGATGCCGGGCTTCACGCTGTGGCGAGCCGCATAAAAGGGAATGTCCTGCACGAGCTGACGCACGAAGAACGGACGTTCGGGTCGCGGACCGACAAAGCTCATCTCGCCGCGCAACACGTTGATGATCTGCGGAAGTTCGTCGATGCGCGTGCGTCGGATGAAGCGGCCCACCGGCGTGATGCGGTCGTCGTTCGACTTCGCCCACTTCGGCTTGCCGTCGCGTTCGGCGTCGCTGCGCATACTGCGGAATTTCAGGATGTCGAAGACGCGCCCGCCCTGGCCGACGCGTTCCTGGCGATAGAAGATCGGGCCGCCGTCGTAGGTCTTGATGATGAGTGCGGTGACGAGCATCACCGGCAACGCGAACAGGACGAGGATGCCGCTCGCGACGACGTCGAAGAGGCGCTTCACCGTTTCGCGAACAAGGCCTTGGCGGCAGCCTTCGCCGAACACGAGCCAGCTCGCCTTGAGGCTGTCGAGGCGGATCTGCCCGAGCTCGCGCTCGAAGAAGGACTGCAGGTCGGTGATCTGGACGCCGCGGAGCTTGCAGTCGAGCAGCTGGCTCACCGGCAGCGCGCCGCCGCGCTGTTCGCGCATCGCGATGATGATCTCGTGCACGCTGTACTGCTGGACCGCCTCGCTGACGGACATCGTGATCGGCAGGATGTTGACGGCGCTGACCGCGACATCGGCGGTCGTCAACGGATGGACGCCGACGACGTCGATCGCCTGCTTGTGTCCGTTTCGCGATACGAGATCGAGTACGGCGCGAGCCTGCTCGCCGGCGCCCAGGATCAGCACGCGCTTCTTCAAGATGCCGAACGCCGACCACTGGAAGAAGACGGTCCGCACGAGGAGGATCGCGCAGAACGCGAACGCCGCGGTGTACGCGAACACGCCGCGGCCGATGTACGTGTCCGGGAGCAGATAGAAGACGACGCTCATCAACGCGCTGCCTGCGGCGAACGCGATGATGGTTCGATTGAGGATCGAGACGAAGGACTCCGGATGCTCGTCCTGATAGAGGCCGAGGGCCGCCATCACGAAGATCATGAAGAAGGCGAACAGGAAGGCCTCGGGCGTGAGGAACGACGGGTTCGTCGGAAACCGCAATGCCAGCCCGGCGAATCCTGCGACGAGGAGGGCGATCGATTCGATCAGCATCAACAACACGATGCGAATCGAAATGTAGTGACTGAACACGCGGATCATCGATAAATCCAGTTCTTGCTCGCTGCCACGAGACGGGTCGCCGCTCCGCCCCGCACCCTCGTTTCGAGGGCTGCGTGGGGTGGGCGCGACGGCATAGACGTACAAGAAGCGTGCCCACGACGGGTCGGGGGCCGCCTGCCCGGTCGCGACGACCACACGGCCCGCGTTGCGGACCGCATTGCGCATCGTTCACGAGCGATGTTTCAGGGCGTTCGATCGACCGATCGGCCCGGGCATTTTCGGGTTGGATGTGTCAAAAAACGTCAGTTGTTGACAGCGACCACGACCATTTCCCGAAGCGCGTTCAGGCCGATCCGGCGCGATCGACAGGGCGCGAGACCGAGCGCGATCGAGGGTTTCTCCTCATTCCCGACGAGGCGCGCGGACGTCCGTCGTCGCTGCCATCGTCCGGTCGCGTTCGCATGCTTCCATGCCCGACCGTTCGCACCGTACCGGCACGCTTGTTGCTCGATAGGGACGCAATCGCACGCAGACCGGCTTGGCATGGACATCAAAAGAAGGGGCCCGCTAGAATCGACGACCGCCGTGCGGGGAAGTCGATCCTCATCGTCCGCGAAGGACCGGCGCACGGCTTCGATGTATCACCATCTTGATCAGGGAGATTCGGCCATGCCGAAGAACGTGTGTTCGTGGTTTTCGTCTGGCTTTCGCCGCCTCGGCTTCGTCGCACTGACGGGAATCATCGGCATCACCCTGTCCGGTTGCGGCATGTTCGGCAGCAAGTATCCGGCGGCGCCGCAGGAGATCGCGGCCAACAGCGACTACAGCTATCTGATCGGACCGGGCGACAACCTCAACATCGTCATCTGGCGTAACGGCGAATTATCCACCACGGTGCCGGTCCGTCCGGACGGGATGATCACCACGCCGCTCGTTGAGGACATTCGCGCCACGAACAAGACGCCGACCCAGCTCGCTCGCGAGATCGAGAAGTCGCTGACGAAATACATCCAGGACCCGATCGTCACGATCATCGTGACCGGCTTCGTCGGCCCGTACACGGAACAGATCCGCATCGTCGGCCAGGCGTCGCGTCCGCAAACGCTGCCCTACCGCGAGAACATGTCGCTGCTCGACGTGATGATCGCCGTCGGCGGCCTGACCGACTTCGCCGCGGGCAATCGCGCGACGATCCTGCGCACGCGCGAGGGCAATCAGCAATACAGCGTCCGACTCAACGACCTGCTTCAGAAGGGCGACGTCAGTGCGAACGTCGCGATGCGGCCGGGCGACGTCCTGATCATCCCCGAGAGCTACTTCTGATTCGTCTCATCGACCGCGGCGCTCGTGTCGAGCGTCGCGATCCGCGCGTCCGCGCGCTCCCGTCCTGCTGCTGAAGAGTCCGCAATGAATGAAATCGTCGAACAGTTCCGCCGCGTCGTCCGCGATGTCTGGATGCATCGCTGGGTCGGCCTGATTGCCGCCTGGCTGATCGTCATCATCGGCGCCGTCGCGGTCTATCTGATGCCCGACCAATACGAGGCGACCGCACGGGTCTACGTGGACACGCAGTCGGTGCTCAAGCCGCTGATGTCGGGTCTCACCGTCGAGCCGAACCTGGACCAGCAGATCGCGATGATGAGTCGCACGCTGATCAGCCGACCCAACATCGAGAAGGTCGTCGGCATGTCCGACCTGAACCTCGTCGCGAAGACGAACGAACAGACGGAGGCGCAGATCGATTACCTGACGCGCGCCATCGAGATGCGCTCGTCGGGCGGCATCAACCTCTACACGATCGCGTTCCGCAACTCGAATCCCGAGTCGGCCCGCAAGGTCGTGCAGTCGCTGCTGACGATCTTCGTGGAGTCGAACCTCGGCAGCAAGCGCAAGGATTCGGACACGGCGCGCCGCTTCATCGACGACCAGATCAAGGCCTACGAACAGAAGCTGACGCAGGCCGAGAACGCGCTCAAGGAATTCAAGATCAACAACCTCGCGACGATGCAGAGCGGGGGCAAGGACTACTTTACGCAGATGTCGGAGGCCAGCTCCGAACTCGCCAGCGCCCGCCTCGCGCTCGAGGAGGCCGAGCAGTCGCGCAATGCGTTGCGTCGTCAGATGGCCGGCGAGGATCCGGTGATCCTCGACAACAACACGGACACGAGTTCGGTCTCGATGCCCGACATCGACAACCGCATCACGTCGCTCAAGCAGAGCCTCGACCAGATGCGCCTGCACTTCACCGACGCGTATCCGGACATCATCGCGACGAAGCGGATCATCTCGGAGCTCGAGGCGCAGAAGCGTTCGGACATCGCCGCGCGTGCGAAGGCGACGCCGGGACGCTCGCCGCTGTCCGGCAACCCCGTGTTCCAGCAGATCCAGGTCCAGCTCGCCCAGTCGGAGTCGGAAGTCGCCGCGCTGCAGACGCGCGTGACGAACTACGAACAACGCGTGCAACGTCTGAAGGCCGCGGCCGCGAACGTGCCGAAGATCGAGGCCGATTTCCAGCAGCTCAATCGCGACTACGACGTCAACAAGGCGAACTACGAGAAGCTGATCGCCCGTCGCGAGTCAGCGCAGATGTCGAGCGACATGGACGCGTCGGCCGGTCTCGTCGAGTTCCGCGTCATCGATCCGCCGCGCGTGTCGCCGCGTCCGGTCGCACCGAATCGCGTGCTGCTCATCTCGATGGTCTTCCTCGGCGCGCTCGCAGGCGGCGTCGGCATCGCGTTCCTGATGGGTCAGATCCGGCCGACCTTCTCGGATCGCAAGGCGCTGCGCGATGTATCGGGCCTCCCGATTCTCGGTGCGGTGACGATGATCTGGACGGAGGCGCAAGTGCGCACCCGTCGTCGCAAGCTGACCTGGTTCGTCGTCGGCGCTGCAGGGCTCGTGAGCCTGTACGGCGCGGGGCTGGCCTACTTCCTCGCGCATTCGGTCGCGGTCTAGGAGAACAACGTGAGTCTGATCGAACGCGCCATCAAGCGCATGGACGCGGCACCGCAAGCGGCGGCCGCACGCACTGAACCCCGACTCGACGACGAGTCGCTGATGGACGACGCCGCGCTGGACGCATCGGCGCGTGTCGCGCCGGTGGTGGCCAAGGTCGCCAATGGCGTCCCCGAGCCCATCGAGCCCGACTTCGTCGACGAGTGGGCAGGTTCGCCGATCGGCCGCAATGTCGAAGACGACCTCGACATGCCGGAGCCGGTGGTCCAGCGCAGCAAGCAGGTCGCGATCGACCTCCAGCGCCTGCGCGACGGCGGCATGATCGCTCCCGACGGCGACAAGACGCCGCTCGCGGAAGAGTTCCGCGTGATCAAGCGTCCCCTGCTGAAGAACGCGTTCGGCAGCGGCGCATCGATCCGCAACGCGAACCTCATCATGGTGACGAGCGCCTTCCCGCGCGAGGGCAAGAGCTTCTGCGCGATCAACCTCGCGATGTCGATCGCGATGGAACGCGACCGCACCGTGCTGCTCGTCGATGCCGACGTCGCGCGCCCGTCGATCCCGCAGAAGTTCGGCATCGCGCCGGACGTCGGCCTGATGGACGTGCTCCTGGACTCGCATGTCTCGCTGTCCGATGCGATCGTGCGCACGAACGTGAACAAGCTCGCGTTGTTGCCCGCAGGACGTCCGCACCGCCAGGCCACGGAGTTGCTGGCCAGCGAAGCGATGGCGAACCTGCTGTCGGAGCTGAGCGCGCGCTATTCGGATCGCATCGTGATCTTCGATTCGCCGCCGCTGCTCGTCACGACCGAAGCACGCACGCTCGCCGCGAACATGGGCCAGATCGTGATGGTCGTCGAGTCCGAGAACACCACGCACGAGGCGCTCCGTGAGGCGCTCGCCACGATCGAGCAATGCGACGTCGTGGGGATGGTGCTCAACAAAGGTCGCCGATCGAATCCGGGTGATAGCTACGGCTACTATGGTTATTAAACGGGGATGCTGTCCCTGGACTCATGTCGTTCGAACTCCCGCACTGTCCCTGACGCTCGTCGGCGCGAGCCTGATGATCGGGCAGGCCGCCCATGCGCAGCAGGGCGGCGCGGGCGCCGGCGCGCAACCGGCCGGTAACGGCGGAGCGCCGCGCGATCCGTGGCGCTTCCAGCCGGCGCTGTCCGTCGACGAAACCTACTCCGACAACATCACGCTCGCGGCCAAGGGCCAGGAGCGTTCGGACCTCGTCACGACGATCTCGCCGTCGCTGCGCGTGACGCGCTACGGGCCGTGGCTGACCTTCAGCTCGAGCTACACGCCGCAGCTGCTCTACTACGCGCGCGGCTCGTACGGCTCGACGATCCGCAACTATCTCGACGCCACCGCCAGCGTCACCGCCGTCCAGAACCTGTTGTTCTTCGACGCGCGCGCGGCCATCACGCAGCAGAACATCTCCCCGTTCGGTACGCAGGCCGCCGGCACGGTCAACGGCTCGTCCAACACGGCGGAGACGCGCAGCTTCTCGCTCGGCCCGACGCTGCGCTCGCGCTTCGGCAACGACTTGTCCTACTCGCTGGCCTATCAATACGCCGCGTCGAGTTCGGGCTCCGATGCCTACAACTCGAATCACACATCGACGCTCATCGGCCAATTCGAGAGCGGGACCTCGTTTCGCAACCTCGGCTACAACGCGAGCGTCTCGCGGGTCGACCAGGATTACGGCGGGCTCAACGGCGAGATCATCACCGAGCAGTTCAACAACGGCCTGACCTACGTCCTCACCCCGACGATCCGCGCGCACACGAACATCGGCTACGACCACAACCGCTATCCGACCTCGGGCGCAGCCGACCTCAAGGGGGTCTCGTACTCCGCCGGCGCGGACTGGAACCCGTCGCAACACACCGCGTTGTCGGTCCTGCTCGGACATCGCTATTTCGGCCCGACGGCGAACGTCACGTTCAGCCGGTCGACGCCGAGGACGTCGATCACGGTGTCGTACACGCGCGACCAGACGACGAATTCGTCGTCGGGACTCGCGCTCGTCCCGAATCAGAACTACCTGATCTTCGACTCGCTGCTGCGCGACCAATTTCCCGATCCGATCCTGCGCGCGCAGGCCGTGCAGCAGCTGCTCGCGCAGCAAGGACTGTCGACGTCGCCGTACGGCGTCGGCGGCTTCGCATCCGCCCAGTTGTATGTCCAGAAATCGCTGCAGGCTTCGATCGGCTTGAACGGACTGCGCAACAACGTCTCGCTCACGGCCTACCGGACCGATTCCCAGAGCCTGTCGGCGGTCCAGACCGACTTCGACGCCTTCAACCAGGCGAACAAGTTCCGGCAGACCGGCTACTCGCTCAACTGGGGACACAAGCTCGGCCCGCGAACGAACGCGAGTGCGAGCTTCACGAAGACGCGCAGTGTCGCGTTGATCGGCGCCGGCGACTCGCGCCAGCGCGCGATCCAGGTCTCGATCAATCGCCAGATCCAGCCGCGGCTGTCGGGGACGGTCTCCGTGCGCAACACGGTTCAGGATGCGAGCAATGGGAACGTCCAGGGGAATTTCTACAACGGCAACTACCGCGAGAACCAGATCCTCGGGTCGCTGCATCTGACCTTCTGAGCGAGGGAATCATGTACGAATCGTTCTATGGGCTGACCGGCAAACCCTTCCAGCTCAATCCGGATCCCGCCTTCTTCTTTCGAAGCCGCGGTCATGGTCGCGCGATGGCCTACCTCGACTACGGCGTGCATCAGGCCGAGGGCTTCATCGTCGTCACCGGCGACGTCGGGGCAGGGAAGACCACGCTGGTCCGCAATCTGTTGCGTACGCTCGCGCCCGGCAATCTCGTCGCGAAGCAGATCGTCAGCACGCAGCTCGACGCGGACGACATGCTGCGCATGGTCGCCGGCGCGTTCTTCGGCGTGCAGCCGGAGCTGCCGGACAAGGCCGGGCTGCTGCTGGGCCTCGAACGCTACTTCCGTCGCCTCCAGCTCGAAGGCAAACGCGCGCTGCTGATCGTCGACGAGGCGCAGAACCTCACGCCGCGCGCGGTCGAGGAATTGCGGATGCTGTCCAATTTCCAGACGAACGAGCGCTCGCTGCTGCAGAGCTTCCTCCTCGGTCAGCCCGAGTTCCGCCAGATCATGCAGCAGCCCGAGATGCGCCAGCTGCGACAACGGGTGATCGCGTCGTATCACCTCGGCCCGCTCGGCCCCGAGGAGACCGAGTCGTACGTCAAGCACCGCCTCGGACTCGTGGGCTGGACGAACGATCCGACCTTCGAGCCGGAGGCCTTCCCCGCGCTCCACGAGGCCACCGGCGGCGTGCCGCGACAGATCAACGTCTTGTGCGACCGCGTCCTGCTCGCGACCTTCCTGGGCGAGAAGCACACGGTGACCGAAAGTGACGTAACTGACGTGGCTGAGGAGTTGCGGACCGAATTGCGCGGCGGTCTCACGCACGAGGAGGCCGAAGCCGCGAGTGCCGGCAATCTTCGCATGCCGGCCTATGCGCCGACGCTGTCGGTGGTGCAGGGGCGGCCGTCCTTCGACGGGCGCCATCTGCCGCGCGACGCGAACGGGGTTCTCCTGAGCGGACTCGCGGAACAGGTACAGCTCTTGCAACAGTCCGTCTCGAGCGTGGCCCGCACGCTCGACCAACTGCAGCGGATGCAGGAGCCGCGGGCCGACGAAGTGATCGATGAGCGCCCCATGAAGGCCGGGGGCATGGAGTCTTCCGGGTGAATTCGAACGACAGCATCGCGACGACCGCCGGGTCCGGCGGGGCCGCGCCCGGACGGGCCGCGGTGCGACCGGTGCTGTGCGTCGTCGGCGCCCGCCCGAACTACATGAAGATGGCGCCGATCATCCGCGCGCTCGACGCGCGTCGCGATGTCGTGCCCCCCTTGCTCGTCCATACCGGACAGCACTACGACCCGTCGATGAACGAGAACTTCTTCGTCGCGCTCGGCATGCCGAGACCCGCGGTGAACCTCGAAGTCGGATCGGCCAGTCACGCGGTGCAGACCGCCGAGATCATGAAGCGCTTCGAGCCGGTCCTCGACGCGCACGACCCCGCGGCGGTCCTCGTCGTCGGCGACGTCAACTCGACGATCGCTTGCGCGCTGGTCGCGAGCAAGCGCGGCATTCCCGTCGTCCACGTCGAAGCGGGGCTGCGCAGCTACGACCGCCAGATGCCCGAAGAGATCAACCGCGTGCTGACGGACCAGATCGCGGACCTCCTGTACACCACCGAGCGTTCCGCGCGCGACAACCTCGCGGCCGAAGGCATCGGCGACGAGCGCATCGCGTTCGTCGGCAACGTGATGATCGACACGCTGCTCGCGAACCGCACGGCCGCGATCCCGGTCGACGCCACGCTCGCGTCGACGCCGCTCGCCGCGTCGCTGCGCGCTGCGGACGGAACGATCAAGCCTTACGGCGTCGTCACGCTTCATCGCCCGTCGAACGTCGACGACCGCGACACCTTCGCCGGCATCCTCGGCGCGTTGCGCGAGTTGTCGAGCGAGATGCCGCTGGTCCTCGCGCTTCACCCGCGCACGCAGGCGCGCATGCGCGACTTCGGCCTCGATGGCGGCTTCGATCCGCAGCGCGTCGCGATCCTCCCGCCGCAGGGCTATCTCGAGATGCTCGGCCTGATGGCCGACGCGGCCGTGGTCCTCACGGACTCGGGCGGCCTCCAGGAAGAGACGACGGCGCTCGGCGTCCCCTGTCTCACGATCCGCGAGAACACCGAGCGCCCGATCACGATCGCCGAAGGCACGAACACGCTCGTCGGCACCTCCCCCGAACGCATCCTGGCGCTGGCACGCGACGTCCTCGCGAACGGTGGCAAGCGCGGTCGTTCGCCCGAACTGTGGGACGGCCATGCCGCGGAGCGCATCGCCGCGCATCTCGCGAACTGGCTCGACGCGCGGCGGCATGCGGCATTCGCATCGCTGCGCGAGGCGGCGTGACGTGTACACCTATCTCGTTCCCACCCCGCCGTCGGATCGCTATCGCGATACGCAGTCGCGCGAAGCGGCGACCGAGACGCAGGCCGATGCGATCGTCAACGCGTTGACGATCGACGTCGAGGACTACTTCCAGGTCTCGGCCTTCGCGCCGTACATCGACCGCGCATCGTGGGACCGCATTCCCTGCCGCGCCGAGGCGAACGTCACGCGCATCCTCGAGCTGCTCGCGAAGCAGGGGGCCAAGGCGACCTTCTTCACGCTGGGCTGGATCGCCGAGCGTCATCCGGCCATCGTCCGCGCGATCGTCGCGCAGGGTCACGAACTCGCGAGTCACGGCTACGGCCACCAGCGGGCCTCGGACCTGAGCCCGGCCGAATTCACGGCGGACCTCGTGCGTGCGAAGGGCTTGCTCGAGGACATCGGCGGCGTCGCGATCAAGGGCTATCGGGCGCCGAGCTTCTCGATCAACGCGAAGAACCTGTGGGCGCTGGACTGCATCCGCGACACCGGTCATCGCTACAGCTCGAGCATCTATCCGGTCCGTCACGACCATTACGGGATGCCGGAGTCGCCGCGTTTTCCGTACCAGTCGATCCCGGGACTGATCGAGGTGCCGCCGAGCACGATCGAACTGCTTCATCGCAACTGGCCGGCGGGCGGCGGTGGATGGTTCCGCCTGCTGCCTTACGCGGTGTCGCGCTGGCTGATGAAGCGCGTCAACAAGGTCGACGGCGAGCCCTGCATGTTCTATTTCCATCCGTGGGAGATCGACCCGGAGCAGCCGCCGGTCGCGGGCATCGACGCGAAGACGCGCTTCCGGCATTACGTGAATCTCGATCGGACGCACGCTCGCCTCGAACGCCTGCTCGGCGACTTTCACTGGGATCGTGTGGATCGTGTGTTCCTGCACGACGCCGCCTGAGCCTTCCCGGCCCCACTGACGCCCGCGCGATGAAAGCGGAACCCCTTGCCCACTTGCGGCCCGCCGCAGACGCCGCACCCATGGACTTCGCCTCCGTCGTCGATCCCGTCACGCCCGTCGTCCGCGAGATGGGGGACGCCGATCGCGTTCGCTGGGACGCGTTCGTCGAGACGGCGCCGACGGGCACGTTCTTTCATCGATCGGCGTGGCGTGACGTCGTCGAAGAGGCGTTCGGCCAGCGCACGAGCTTCCTCTACGCCGAGCGGGACGGCCGCATCGTCGGGGTGCTGCCGCTCGCGCGCCAGAAGAGCGTGCTGTTCGGCGACGCGCTGATCTCGCTGCCGTTCTGCGTGTACGGTGGCGTGGTCGCCGCCGACGCCGTCGCCGCCGACGCGTTGATCGCCGCGGCCGAGGCGCGTGCCGCGGACCTCGGCGTCGGACACCTCGAATGCCGCGACCTCGCGCCCGGCGCGATCGCCGGCCGCGACGGCTGGTCGACGACCGAGCTCTACGTGACGTTCCGCAAGGCGATCGTGGCCGATCCCGAGGCCAACATGCTCGCGATCCCGCGCAAGCAGCGGGCGATGGTTCGCAAGGGCATCAAGGCGGAACTCGTCGCGACGGTCGACGACGGCGTCGAGCGCTTCTTCGCGCTCTATGCCGACAACGTGCATCGACACGGAACGCCCGCGCAGTCGCGCCGCTACTTCGAGCTGCTGCGCCGGACGTTCGGCGACGATTGCCGCGTCCTGACGGTCGCCGCGGCCGACGGCCGGCCGCTGTCGAGTGTGCTCTCGTTCTACTTTCGCAACGAGGTCCTGCCCTACTACGCGGGCGACGCGCCCGACGCCCGCGACTACGCGGCCAACGACTTCAAGTACTGGGAGCTGATGCGTCGTTCGGGCGAAGAGGGCATCACGCTCTTCGACTACGGTCGCAGCAAGGTCGGCACGGGCCCGTACGACTTCAAGCGCAACTGGGGCTTCACGCCGCAGACGCTGGCCTACGGCTACAAGCTCGTCCGTGCGGGCGCCGTCCCCGAGAACAACCCGCTGAACCCGAAGTACCGCGCGTTCATCGCGTTGTGGCGTCGCCTGCCGCTCGGCGTCGCGAATCGCCTCGGGCCGCTGCTCGCGAGGAGCCTCGGCTGATGGACGACATCCTCTTTCTCGCGCATCGCATCCCGTATCCGCCCAACAAGGGCGACAAGCTGCGTTCGCATCACCTGCTCAAGCATCTGTCGTCGCGTTATCGCGTCCACCTCGGGACCTTCGTCGACGACCCGGACGACTGGCAGCACGTGGAGGCGGTCACGCGCCTGTGCGGCGGCGAGGCCTTGTGCCTGCCGATCGCACCCAAGCGCGCGCGCATCAAGAGCGTGCTGCTCGGTCTGCTGTCGAACCAGGCGCTCGCGTTGCCTTACTACCGCGACGCCCGCATGGCGCGCTGGGTCCAGCAGGTCATCGAGCGCCACGGCATCCGCCGCGTCGTCGTGTTCTCGTCGCCGATGGCGCAATACGTGAACGAGATCGACGATCTCGATCGCCTGATCGACTTCGTCGACGTCGACTCCGACAAGTGGGCGCAATACGCGCGCACGAGCGGCCGCGCGACGGCGTGGCTGTATCGACGCGAGGCCGAGAAGCTCCTCGCCTTCGAACGCTATTCGGCATCGCGCGCGATCGCGAGCGTGTTCGTCACGCAGGCCGAGTCGGCGTTGTTCCGCGACCTCGCGGGCGATCTCATCTCGCCGGTCGTCACCGTCGAGAACGGCGTCGACGCGGACTATTTTTCGTCGCACGACGCGCCGAAGCCCGACGGCTGGACGACGGGCCGCGACGAAGCCGGCAATCACTGCATCGTCTTCACCGGCGCGATGGACTATCGACCGAACGTCGACGCGGCCGCGTGGTTCGCGCGCGATGTGTTGCCGCTGAGCCGGCATCGGATCGCCGACGCGACGTTCTGGATCGTCGGCGCGCGTCCGTCCGCGGAAGTCCGCGCACTGGCGCGTGACGGCGAGGTCATGGTGACCGGGACCGTTCCCGAAGTGCGACCCTATCTCGCCCATGCGGGCGTCGTCGTCGTGCCGATGCGGCTCGCGCGCGGCATCCAGAACAAGGCCCTGGAGGCGATGTCCATGGGCGCCGCGACGATCGTGTCGACGACGTCGGCGGTCGCGCTCAACGCCGTGCCGGATCGCGACTTCCGCCTCGCCGACGACGCCGAGTCGTTCGCGCGCGCCGCGGTCGAATTGCTGCGCGATCCCGATCAGCGCCGGCACATGGGCATGGCGGGTCGGCGCGCGGTCATCGAACACTACGACTGGTCGCGCAATCTCGCGCGCATCGATCGCTGTTTCGACTCGGGCTTCGATCGCAGCGTCGATCAGCTCTTCGAACAGACGACGCGTCCGTCGCCCGCGGGTCCCGGCCTCACGACGAAACGCCGCAATCCTCCGGGTCCCCTGCTTGCCACCGAGGTCGAACATGCCTGAAGGCGGAACCACCGCCGCGAGCGCATTGCGCGGCGTCATGCAGCCGGAGGCCGTCGCGCCTCCGGTGAGGATGTCGGACGAGGTCCGCACCGCCTGGCGTCAGGCCGCGTTCGGCTTCACGTTCGCGTTCGTCGCGTGGCTGTGCATCTTCATCGATACGGCGTTCGATCTCGTGAGCGCGTGGACGCACAGCGGCACGTTCGCGCACGGCTACATCATCCTTCCCGTCAGCGCCTGGCTGATCTGGCGCATGCGCGCGCAACTCGCGCCGATCGCGCCCCGCGTCCAGCCGCTCGCGCTCGTCCCGCTGCTCGGCTGCGGGATGCTGTGGCTCGCGGGCGATACCGCGGGCGTGCACACGCCGACGTCCTATGCGTTCGTCGCGATGCTTCCGTGCATCGTCTGGGGCATCTTCGGGAACGCGGTGACGAAGCGCATCCTCTTCCCGCTCGCTTTCCTCTTCTTCGCGGTCCCGGCCGGCGACTTCCTGATGCCGACGCTGATGGATCACACGGCCGACTTCACGATCGCGGCCCTGCGCATCTCCGGCGTCCCGGTCTATCGCGAGGGCAACTACTTCTCGATCCCGAGCGGGAACTGGTCCGTCGTCGAGGCCTGCAGCGGGCTGCGCTACCTGATCGCGTCGCTGACGCTCGGCTGCCTGTTCGCCTATCTCAACTATCGCCGTGCGTCGCGCCGCATCGCGTTCGTCGCGGCGTCGATCGTCGTGCCGATCGTCGCGAACTGGCTGCGCGCCTACCTGATCGTGATGATCGCGCACCTGAGCAGCAACGCGCTCGCGACCGGCGTCGACCACATCGTGTACGGCTGGCTCTTCTTCGGCGTCGTGATGATGGCGTTGTTCTGGGTCGGCAGCTTCTGGCGCGAGGACGACGAGGCGAGCGATCGGGCGCGTGCCGAGAGCGACGCGAAGGCGGCCGCGCTCGACGGTCGCGGCCCGTCGAGCGGTCGCGCGTTCGCGTTCGTGACGATCGCGTTGATGGTCGTCGCCGCGCCGTGGCCGGTGCTCGGCGAGCGGATCGAACGCATCGCCGATGCCGCACACCCGGGCGCGATCGAGATCGGCAGCGTGCCGGGCTGGTCGGTCGATGCCACGCCCTTCACCGACTTCGTCCCGCACTACCAGCGCTCCCGTTCGACGTTGCACACCGGCTACGTCGCGGGCGACCGTCGCATCCAGCTCTTCGTCGCCTACTACAGCGGCCAGGCGACGAACGGACCGCTCGTCACGTACGACAACGACGTCGTCGTCCTCGGCGACAAGGTCTGGGGCGCGGTCCGCCGCGGCGCGACGACGACGACCGTGAACGGCGAGCCCCTGGCCGTCGCGGAGACGGTCGTGCGCCGCGAGGACTCGCCCGAGCGCCTGCTGGCGTGGCGTTGGTACTGGATCAACGGTCGCCTGACGACGAGCGACTATCTCGCGAAGGCGTACACCGCGTTCGACAAGATCACCGGTCGCGGCGACGACTCGGCGGTCATCGTCGTGACGACGCCGTTGAGCGACGCGGGACCGGAGCAGGCACGCGCGACGGCGGCCGCGTTCGTCGCCGCGGCGGAACCGCGCATCGTGTCCGTCCTCGCGGACCTCCGCGAAGAAGGCCACAAGTGAACACGACGCGGCCGCGGCCGCTGATCGCGCACGTCGTCTATCGCTTCGACACCGGCGGACTCGAGAACGGCGTGGCGAACCTGATCAATCACCTGCCTGCAGATCGTTTCGACCATGCGGTGATCGCGTTGACCGAGGTCACCGGCTTCAAGCATCGCGTGACGCGGAGCGGCGTGAGCTTCCATGCGCTCGACAAGCAGCCGGGCCACGGCGTCGGTCTCTACACGGACCTGTATCGCCTGTTCCGCCGTCTGCGTCCGACCATCGTGCACACCCGCAACATCGCCGCCTCCGAGGCGCAGTGGCCGGCCGCGCTCGCGCGGGTCCCGGTGCGCATCCACGGCGAGCATGGCTGGGACGTCGGCGACGTGGCCGGCGGTCGTCGCTCGCATCACCTGCAACGCCGTCTCGTGCGTCCGTTCGTCCATCGCTTCGTCGCGCTGTCGACCGAGATCCGTCGGTATCTCGAGGAGCGGGTGGGCGTTCCCGCGGAACGCATCACGCAGATCTGCAACGGCGTCGACACCGAGCGCTTCGTGCCCGCGGATCGACGGTTGCAGACGCACGGACCGATCGGACAACGCTTTCGGGACGATCAGCTCTTCTTCATCGGGACCGTCGGCCGCCTGTCGCCGGTCAAGCACCAGCGCCTGCTCGTCGACGCATTCGTCCGGGCGTCGGCGCTCGCGCCCGAGCTGGCCCCCAGGCTGCGCCTCGTGATCGCCGGCGACGGGCCCGACCGCGCGGCGATCGAGCGCCAGGTCCAGGCGAGCGGATGCGCGGAACGGATCTGGATGGCCGGCAATCGCGACGACGTGCCGGGCCTGTTGTCGGGCCTCGACCTGTTCGTTCTCCCGTCGCTCGCCGAAGGCATCTCGAACACGATCCTCGAGGCGATGGCGAGCGGCGTGCCCGTTCTCGCGACGCGCGTCGGCGGGAACGCGGAGCTCGTCATGAACGGCAACACCGGCGTGCTCGTGCCGAGCAACGACGTCGAGGCGATGGCCACCGCGATCGTCGAATACGCCGCGCACCCCGACCGCGTCGACGTGCACGGGACGAATGCGCGCGAGATCGCGGTCGCACGCTTCTCGATCGAGGCGATGGTCGACCGTTATGCAGAGCTGTACGACACCGAACTCGCGCGGCGCGCACGACCGCGCATCGACACGACGCAGGCCCGCAGCGGTCTGGTCGGCACGTCGCGTCCTTAACCAGAGAGCACGATCATGTGTGGAATCACCGGCATCTTCGACACGCGCGGGCGTCGCGACATCGCACGCGAGCGGCTCGTCGCGATGAACGACGCGGTCGCGCATCGCGGGCCCGACGACGACGGCTTCCACTTCGAGCCCGGCGTCGGCCTCGGCCATCGCCGTCTGTCGATCATCGACCTCGCGACCGGCCACCAGCCGCTCTACAACGAGGACAACACGGTCGGCATCGTCTACAACGGCGAGATCTACAACTATCGCGAGCTGGCTGCCGAGCTCGTCGCGCGCGGCCACACGTTCCGCACGAAGAGCGATACGGAGGTGGTCGTCCACGCGTGGGAAGAATGGGGCGAGGCCTGCGTGACGCGCTTTCGCGGCTTCTTCGCCTTCGCGTTGTGGGACCGCAATCGCGAGACGCTCTTCCTCGCGCGCGACCGCCTCGGCGTCAAGCCGCTGTACTACACGGTCCTGCCCGACGGCATGCTGTTGTTCGGTTCGGAACTCAAGGCCTTGCTCGTCTATCCGGGCGTGCAGCGCGCGATCGAGCCGCAGACGGTCGAGGAATATTTCGCGCTCGGCTACGTGCCCGAGCCGCGCACGATCTTCCGCAACATCTTCAAGCTCTCGCCCGCGCACACGCTCGCGATCCGGCGCGGCCAGCCCATTCCGCAACCCCGCGAGTACTGGGACGTGCGTTTCGACGTGACGTCCACGCCGAGCGATGCCGAGGCGTCCGATGAACTCGTCGCGCGGCTGCGCGAGTCCGTGCGCCTGCGGATGATCGCCGACGTGCCGCTCGGCGCCTTCCTGTCGGGTGGCGTCGACTCGAGCGCCGTCGTCGCGATGATGGCGGGCCTCTCGAAGGATCCGGTCAATACGTGCTCGATCGGCTTCAAGGAAGCCGCGTTCGACGAATCGGAATATGCGCAGCAGGTCGCGGACCGGTATCACACGCGGCATCGCAGCGAGCGCGTCGAGAGCGACGACTTCGGCCTCATCGATACGCTCGCGCGTCTGTACGACGAGCCCTACGCCGACAGCTCGGCGATCCCGACGTATCGCGTCTGCCAGCTCGCCCGCAAGAACGTCACGGTGGCGTTGTCGGGCGACGGCGGCGACGAGACCTTCGGCGGCTATCGTCGCTATCGCTTCCATCTGCTCGAGGAGGCCTTGCGCTCACGCTTTCCGATCGGCGTGCGGCGACCGGTCTTCAGCGCGCTCGGGCGTGCCTACCCGAAGGCCGACTGGGCGCCGCGCGTGTTCCGCGCGAAGTCCACGTTCGAGGCGCTCGGCCGCGATTCGGTCGAGGCGTACTTCCACACGATGTCGTTGATCCGCTCGCCGCTGCGCCAGCAGCTCTACAGCCCGACGCTGCGGCGCGAGCTCGCGGGCTACGACGCGATCGAGGTCATGCGTCGCCATGCCGAACGCGCGCCGACCGACGATCCGTTGTCGCAGATCCAGTACCTCGACCTGAAGACCTATCTCGTCGGCGACATCAACACGAAGGTCGATCGCGCGTCGATGGCGCATGCGCTCGAGGTCCGCGAACCCTTGATGGACCACGAGCTCGTCGAGTGGATGGCCACGTTGCCGTCGTCGCTGAAGATCCGCGCCGGCGAGCAGAAATTCCTCCTCAAGAAGGCGATGGAGCCCTACCTGCCGAACGAGATCATGTACCGGCCGAAGATGGGTTTCTCGGTCCCGCTCGGCGCGTGGTTCCGCGGTCCGCTGGCCGATCGCGTGAAGACGTCGCTGCTCGGCTCGCGCCTCGCGGACACCGGATGGTTCGACCGCGACGCGCTCAAGCGCCTGATCGACCAGCACCAGTCGGGCGTCCGGGACCACAGCACGCCGATCTGGACCGTGCTGATGTTCGACGCCTTCCTCAAGAACGTCGTCGAAGGGGCCGACGCGAGCGAGTCGTCGTCCCGCGGGCTCGAACGCGTCGCGGCCTGATGCGCTCTTACGCTCACGTCACCGCCTGATGCGCATCCTGCACATCCTCGACCACTCGGTCCCGCTGCAGAGCGGCTATACCTTTCGCACGCTCGCGATCCTGAATGCGCAGCGCGCGCTGGGCTGGGAGACGTTTCAGCTCACGGGTCGCAAGCACGCCTCGACGGTGGATGAGGAGACGGTGGGATCGATGCGCTTCCTGCGCACGCCCGGCGCGAGTCCCGTGGACACGCCGGTCCTGCGCGAGCTCGATCAGATGCGGGCCCTCGGCCGCCGCATCGAGGAAGTCGCCGAGGAGATCCGTCCCGACATCCTGCATGCGCACTCGCCGGTGCTCAACGCGATCCCCGCGCTGCGCGCGGGCCGTCGACTCGGCATCCCCGTCGTCTACGAAGTGCGCGCGTTCTGGGAGGACGCGGCCGTCGATCACGGCACCAGCGTCGAAGGCGGCCTGCGCTACCGCGCGACGCGCGCTCTCGAGACCTGGGCGCTCAAGCGTGCCGACGCGGTGACGACGATCTGCGAAGGCTTGCGCGGAGAGATCGTCGCGCGCGGCATCGCGACCGAGCGCGTCACCGTGATCCCGAACGCGGTGGACGTGGCGGAGTTCACGGCGGGCGGCACCCCCGACCCGGACCTGAAGCGTTCGCTCGGGCTCGACGGCGCGCTCGTCTTCGGTTTCGTCGGCTCGTTCTACGCGTACGAAGGGCTGGAGTTGTTGCTTGAGGCGATGCCGGCGATCGTCGCGCGACTGCCCGACGCGAAGATCCTGCTCGTCGGCGGCGGACCGGAGGCCGACCGTCTCAAGGCGATCGCCGAACGCCCGGGCCTGAAGGATCACGTGCGCTTCGCGGGCCGGGTTCCGCACGCGGACGTCCAGCGCTACTACGACCTGATCGACGTGCTCGTCTACCCGCGCTTCCGGATGCGACTCACGGACCTCGTCACGCCGCTCAAGCCGCTCGAGGCGATGGCGCAGGAAAAACTGATGATCGCGTCGGACGTCGGCGGTCATCGCGAACTGATCCGTCACGGCGAGACCGGCATGCTGTTCGCGGCCGGCGATGCCGGCGCGCTCGCACGCGCCGCGATCGACCTCGTCGAGTCGCGCGCGAAGTGGCCGGCATTGCGCGAGGCGGGCAGACGCTTCGTCGAGACCGAACGGACCTGGGCGCGCAGCGTCGCGCGTTATCGCGACGTGTACGCGAACGCCGCGGCGCGCAAGCCGCGCGGCGCGGCGCGCGCCGCGTCCATCGAGGCATCGGAGCCGAAGTGACACTGCGCATCCTCACGTTCACGTCGCTGTATCCGAACGCGACGGCGCCGTCGAGCGGCGTCTTCGTCGAGAACCGCCTGCGCCATCTCGTCGCGGGCGGTCGCGTCGAGGCGCGGGTCGTCGCGCCCGTGCCTTGGTTCCCGTCGACGAATCCGCGCTTCGGACGCTTCGCGCGCTTCGCCGACGTGCCGTTGCACGAGACCCGCCACGGCATCGAGGTCGCGCACCCGCGCTACGCGATGGTCCCCGGCGTCGGCATGAACGTCTCGCCTTTCCTGATGGCCATGGGGGCGCGCGCCACGATCGCCTCGCTGCGGCGCTCCGGCTTCGACTTCGACGCGATCGACGCGCACTACTTCTATCCCGACGGCGTCGCCGCGGCGTTGTTGTCGCGCTGGTTCGACCGGCCGCTCGTCGTGACCGCGCGCGGCAGCGATGTCGCGCGCCTTCCCGACTTCGCGTTGCCCCGGCGGATGATCCTGTGGGCCGCGCGTCGCGCGGCGGCGGTCGTCGCCGTGTGCACCGCGCTCAAGACCAGCCTGGTGACGCTCGGCGCGGATGCCGCGAAGATCCAGGTGTTGCGCAACGGCGTCGACCTCGACGCGTTTCGCCCGGTCGATCGCGCCGCCATGCGCGCGCGTCTCGGCCTGCCGCCCAGCGCGCGCGTCATCGCGTCGGTCGGCAACCTGATTCCGTTGAAAGGCCACCACCTCGTGATCGAGGCGCTCGCCGCGTTACCGGGCGCATTGCTGCTGATCGCGGGGCAGGGGCCCGAGGGCGACACGTTGCGTCATCTCGCGGACCGCTTCGGCGTCGCGGACCGGGTGACCTTCCTCGGACAGGTCCCGCACGCCGACTTGCCGGCCATCTACGGGGCGAGCGACGCGCTCGTTCTCGCATCGAGCAGCGAGGGCTGGGCGAACGTCCTGCTCGAGGCGATGGCCTGCGGAACGCCGGTCGTGTCGACCGACGTCGGCGGCTCGGGCGAGGTCGTCACCGCGCCGGAGGCGGGCCTGCTCGTCGCCGAGCGCTCGGCCGCCGCGCTCGCGGCGGCTCTGCGGATGCTGTTCGCCGCACCGCCGTCCCGCGATGCGACGCGGCGTTTCGCCGAACGCTTCAGCTGGGACGACACGACGCGCGGCCAGGAGCGACTCTTCGCATCGCTCGTGTCGCCTCGATCCGCGGCGACGTTCGAGGCCGTACGATGAACATTGTTTCAGGCGCGAGACCCGCGCGACGCGATTCGACCCGGTCGGTTGGCGCGAAAGGACATTCCCGTGCGTGACATTGCCCTGTGCATCTTCTTCGTGATCGCGTTGCCGTTCATGTTCAAACGGCCGTCCCTCGGCATCCTGATGTGGATCTGGCTGTCGCTGATGAATCCGCATCGACTGTCCTTCGGCTTCGCCTACGACCTCAACTTCGCGGCCGTCGCCGCGATCGTGACGCTCCTCGGCCTGTTCATGACGAAGGAAAAGCGCAACCTGCCGCTCACGGCGCCGGTCATCGCGCTCGCCTTGTTCACGCTCTGGATGTGCGTCACGTCGCTCGTGCCGATCAACCCCGGCTCGGGCTACTGGATGTGGTCGAAGGTGATGAAGATCATGTTGATGACCTTCGTCGCGTTCGCCGTCATCCAGGAACGCAAGCAGATCGACTGGGTCGTCTGGGTCATCGTCTTCTCGATCGGCTTCTTCGGTTTCAAGGGCGGCATCTTCACGATCATCTATGGCGGCACCTTCCTCGTCTGGGGCCCGCCGAGTTCGTTCATCGAGGGCAACAACGAACTCGCGCTCGCACTCGTCATGACGATTCCGCTGATCCGTTACGTGCAGCTGCAGATGACGAAGCCGTGGTTGCGGTGGTTCATGGTGTCGTTGATGGTGTTGTGCGCCGTGTCGGCGATCGGAAGCCACTCGCGCGGGGCCTTGCTCGCGATCGCGGCGATGGGCGTGTTCCTCTGGTTCAAGAGCCGCAACAAGTTCGGCGTCGGCCTGATGCTCGGCGTGGTCGCCGTCGCGACGATCGCCCTCATGCCGTCCGAATGGATGGACCGGATGCAGACGATCGAGACCTACCAGGAAGACCAGTCGGCGATGGGGCGGATCAACGCCTGGAACATGGCGTTCAATCTCGCGAAGGCGAACTTCTTCGGCGGCGGCTTCGAGATTTACGACGCGAACATCTTCGGCCGCTATGCGCCGAATCCGCTCGACATCCACGCCGCCCACTCGATCTACTTCCAGATCCTCGGCGAGCATGGGTTCGTGGGCCTGTTCCTGTTCCTCTCGATCGGCGCATTCACCTGGTTCGCAGCCGGCGAGACCAAGCGCAAGGCCCGCGGCCTCCCCGAGTTCGCGTGGGCGGGCCTGCTGATGGACATGGTGAAGGTCAGCATGGTCGGCTTCGCGGTCGGCGGCGCGTTCCTGAGCCTCGCGTATTTCGACATGCCGTACTACGTGACCGTCATCGTGGTCGCGACCCGTCAGCTCGTCATCGCGGCCGCCGCACGAGCGGCCCAGGCGGCTGCGCCGCGTCGCCGGGCGAATGCCTTCGACCTCGGACGCGCCGATGAGCCCGTCGTCGCGCCGCAAGCGCCGGAACCGGCCGCGGCCGGCGCGCGCGGCTGGCGCGGGCAGGAGGCCTTCGTCCGCGGACCGGTGGCCAAGGTCCCGTCCCGCCTGCCATGACGGTCGCGGACATCGACCCGCGCGTCGCGCGGACCGGACTCGCGGGCCTGTCCCGCGTGGTCCCGGACCAGGCGACCGCGGCCTCGATCGACCTCGAGCGCTTCGTCGCGCAACTCGAGGTCGCGGTCCTGATTCCGTGCCACAACGAAGGACGCTCGATCGGGCGCGTCGTCGCCGGCTTCGGCGACGCATTGCCGGGCGCGAGGATCTTCGTCTACGACAACCTGTCGAGCGACGACACGGCCGCGCGGGCGCGCGCGGCCGGCGCGATCGTGCGCCTCGAACCGTGGCCGGGCAAAGGCAACGTCGTGCGCCGCATGTTCGCGGACATCGATGCCGACCTCTACGTGATGGCCGACGGCGACGGCACCTATGACCCCTCGGTCGCGCCGACGATGATCCGCCGCCTCGTCACGGACCATCTCGACATGGTCGTCGGCAAGCGCCGCGACGTCTACGCGAACGCGCATCGCAGGGGACACGGCCTCGGCAATCGCCTGTTCAACGGCTTCTATCGCGAACTCTTCGGCCCGCTCTTCACCGACATCTTCTCGGGCTATCGCGTCTTCTCGCGACGCTTCGTCAAGACCTTTCCGGTCGTGTCGTCGGGCTTCGAGATCGAGACCGAGATGTCGGTGCACGCGAGCCAGTTGCGGATGCCGGTCGCCGAGGTCGAGACGGACTACGGTGTCCGCGAAGACGGGTCGGTCAGCAAGTTGCACACGTTCGGCGACGCGTTGCGCATCCTGCGCATGTTCGTGCGCCTGTATCGCGCGATCAAGCCCGTGCATTTCTACGGACTCCTCGCGGCGGCGCTGACGGTGTCGGCGCTGATCCTCGGCTATCCGCTGCTCGAGCAGTATCTCGAGACGCATACGGTTCCACGCCTGCCGACCGCCGTGCTCGCGACCGGGCTCGTCCTGCTCGCCGGGATCAGCGGCGTCGCGGGCCTGATCCTCGACAGCGTGGCCGCGGGCCGCCTCGAACAGAAGCGCCTCGCCTATCTCCGCATGCCCCAACTGAAGAGACCCGCGTCGTGACGCCTTCCCAATCGTCCACCGGCGTCAGGGGTTCGTCGCGATGAGCCGTCCGTCCCGCAATCGCCATCTCGAGGAAGAGGCGCCGGCTCGCCCGATCGCGACGGCCGTCCGGCAATACGGACGCTACCTGTCGGCATTCCACGGGGCGCGGCTGTCGATCCTGATCTTCCATCGCGTCCTGCCGAAGCCGGATCCGCTGCGGCCGTGGGAACCGGACGCGAGGCTGTTCGAGGCGCGCATGCGCTGGGTCGCTTCGGCGTTCAACGTATTGCCGTTGATCGAGGCCTCCCGACGCCTGTCGGCGCGGAGCCTGCCCCCGAACGCGGCGTGCATCACGTTCGACGACGGCTATGCGGACAACGTGACGATCGCCGCGCCGATCCTCGCGAACGTCCGCATTCCCGGGACGTTCTTCATCGCGAGCGGCTACCTCGACGGCGGCCGCATGTGGAACGACACGGTGATCGAAGCGGTCCGCATCGCAGAGGGGCCTTCGCTCGACCTGTCGTCGTTGCAGCTCGGCGTCTGGCCGTGCACGAACGACGTCGAGCGGCTCGCCGCGATCGACGGGCTGCTCTCGCAACTCAAGTATCTCGAGCAGGCCGAGCGCCAGTCGCGCGTAAACCGCATCGCCGAGCTCGTCGGCCTGCCGGCCAAGAGCGACCTGATGATGACGTCGCAACAAGTCCGCGAACTGCGGCGGCTCGGCATGTCGATCGGCGGCCACACGGTCTCGCATCCGATCCTGACGAAGCTCGCCGCGGACGAGGCGCGTCGCGAGATCGCCGACGGCCGGGCGGCGCTGCAGGAGATCGTGCGCGAACCGGTCCGCACGTTCGCCTATCCGAACGGCAAGCCGATCCAGGACTACGACGCGACGCACGTCGACATGGTGCGCGAGATGGGCTTCGATGCGGCGGTCTCGACCGCGTGGGGCGTCTCGACCGAGTGGAGCGATCGCTTCCAGCTGGCGCGCTTCACGCCCTGGGACAAGGGCATCGCGATGTTCGGACTGCGCCTCGCGCAGAACCTGTCGCGCACGCCGGTGTTCGCGCCCGTCGATGCGTAGTTCGTCGTCGATCGCGCCGGCGTCGTCGACCCCGGGTTCAGGCGCCGTGGGCGGCGAGCCACTGCTCGAGCATCATCAACACCCACACCGTCTCGCCGTAGTACATCGCGTGGTCCGCGAGCAGGTCGGCGCGCAGGCGATCGATGAAGTCGACGCGAATGATGTCGCGACGCTTGAGCGATTGCAGGCTCGCGAACGCGAGCTCCTTCAGGCGCGCATCGCGTTGCAGCCACAGGCCGAAGGGCAGGCCGAAGCCGTGCTTGGTCTTGTGGATGATCTCGGTCGGCAGGAAGTCGCGCAGCGCGTGCTTGAAGAACCAGCGCAGCTTGAAACCCTTGAGCTTCAGGTCCGGATCGAGGCGTTCGGCGAACGCGACGACCGCATCGTCGAGGAAGGGGAACGCGACCGGAATGCCGGCGACGCGGCAAGCCGTCACGACCTTCGGAAGATCGTTGTCGGTGAGCGTGTACTTGAAGTCGAACGCGAGCATGCGGTTCAGCAGCGTCGTCGCGTCGCTGCGCGCATACCACGCACGCATCGCCTTCATCGGACCGTCCGGGTCGACCTCGGCGTAGAACGCCGGCGTGAAGATCGTCTCGGGGCCGATGCGCGTGAGCAGGTTGTAGGTCTGCATGCGATCGGGCATGCCGACGTCGGCCTGGCGGACGTAGCTCTGCGCCTTCTTCACGATCGGGACGGCGGACCAGAACGCCGGCGCGAGCGCGCCGCGCAAGCTCGCGCGGACCGCGGACGGCGCGCGGTCGAAGTAGTCGAACACGCGCTGCTTCGCGTAGCGCGTGTTGCCGCCGAACAATTCGTCGCCGCCGTCGCCGCCGAGCAGGCGATCGATGCCGTCGGACTCGGCCATGCGTGCGCAGTAGTAGGTGGGCAGCACGGACGAGTTGCCGAAGGGCTGCTCGAAGCTCGCGGCGATCGTCGGGATGCTGGCGACGAGATCGGACGGCGTGATGTAGTACTCGTGGTGATCGGCGCCGAAGCGTTTCGCGGCGATGCGCGCATAGCCGATCTCGTCGAAGCCTTCGGCGTCGAAGCCGATCGAGTAGGTGCGCGGGGCAGCGCCGGTCACGCGACCGAGCATGCCGGAGACCGTCGACGAGTCGGTGCCGCCCGACAGGAAGGCGCCCGGCTTCGTCGCGCCGTCGATCGCGCGCGCGACCGAGGCTTCGACGGTCGACAGGAATTCACGCTCGAGATCGGGCAGCGGCGCGCGCCGAGTCTCGTCGTAGCTCGGACTCCAGTACGGCTCGACGGTGACCTGGCCGTTCGCGAGCCGGAGCACGTGTCCCGCGAGCAGCCGCGTCACGCCGCGGTAGACCGTCGCAGGACCCGGAATGCAATGGAAGTAGAGGTAGTCGAAGATCGCCTGCGGCTCGAGTCCGCCGACGGTGCCGAGCGTCAGCGCGGCGGGTCCGCGCAACGACGCGGCGACCTCGTTCGCGTCGCTCGCATACGCGAACTCGCCGTTCGCCTCGCCGAAGCAGAGCGTCTCGATCCCGAGGCGGTCGACCGCGAGCAGCAACTCGTTCGCATCGAGCGACACGATGACGAGGGCGAACGTGCCGTGAAGCTCGTCGAGGATGCGGCGACCGAGGCGCGCATAGGCGGTCGCGAGCGCACGCAGGTCGTCGCGAGCGGCCGCGAGACTGCCGGTGAATTGCGGGAGTCCCGCGATGGCGACGCGAAAGCCGTCGGCTTCGGCGGTGGCGACGGCGGCACGAGACGTCGCGATGCGCGCGACGAAGCGATCGAAATGGGCGTGGGAGACCGGTCGTGTCATCGATGTCATGGGGGCCGGCTCGGACCGACGGCAGCGCAGCGGCCACGGATCATACGCGAACGATTTGCGCGTCTTCGCACCGTTCGGCCGCAGGGGGCAGCGTCTTGTCGGTAGCCGTCGTCATTCCTTTTTTCCAGCGCAAACCGGGACTGCTGCGACGCGCGGTCTCGTCGATCGGCGAGCAGGTCGGCGTGCCGCCGGTCCGCGTGGTCGTGGTCGACGACGCATCGCCGATCGATGCGAAGGACGAACTGGCCGAGCTGCCGACGTTCGCGACGCCGCTCGAGATCGAGATCGTCCGTCAGCCGAACGGCGGTCCCGCGAAGGCGCGCAATCGAGGCCTCGACGCGCTGGCCGCCGACGTGGACCGGGTCGCGTTCCTCGATTCGGACGACGTGTGGCGGCCGCATCATCTCGCGCAGGCGTTGTCGGCGCTCGATGCGGATCACGACGTCTACTTCTGCGACTTCCACCAGCCTGGCCAGACGGTCGGCGCGTTCGGCCGCGCGGGTCGGCTCGATCCGTCGCGCCACCCGGCGTTCCCAGGTCGCCCGTCCTTGCACACCTATCAGGGCGACATGTTCGACCAGGTGATGTTCGGCAACGTCATCGGCACCTCGACGATCGTCTACGCGTTCGATCGTTTCGCCACGCAACGCTTCGACGAGGCCTACTTCAGCGCCGGCGAGGACTACCTGATGTGGATCGAGTTCGCCCGTCGCGGCGCGCGCTTCGCGTTCTCATCGGACATCGGCGTCGACTACGGCTACGGCGTGAACATCTACGCCGGCTCCGGATGGGGCACCGACGGTTTTCTCGATCGCGTGCACAACGAGATGCGCTATCGCAAGCGGCTGCTCGCCTTTCCGCTCAGCGCCGCGCAACGAACGCTCGTCGACGCCAAGATCCGTGCGCTGCGTCGCGAGTTCGCCATGGGCGTGATGTTCAACGTCTTCCGCCGTCGTCCGCTCGACGTGGCGCTGCTGCGTGCGCAGTGGCGCCTCGATCCGCTGAGCCTCGTCACGATTCCGACGGAGGCGGGCACCATGGCCGCGGAGCGCATCCGGGGGCGAGTCGCCGCGCGCAAGAAGGGCTCGTGATGGCCGCCGCGAACCCCGCGGTGTGGGTGTCCATCGTCCACTGGAACGGCGGCGACTCGACCTTGCACGCGATCGAGAGCGTCGTCGCCCAGGATTACGCGCCGTTGCGCGTCGTCGTCGTCGACAACGCCTCGACCGACGGCGCGCTGGAGACGGCGTTGGCGCGCTGGCCGCAGGTCACCGTCCTGAGAAATCGCGAGAACCTCGGCTTCACCGGCGGTCACAACCAGGGCGTCGATCACGCGCTCAAGGCCGGCGCCGAATTCGTCCTGCTGCTGAACCAGGACGCCGCGCTGTTGCCGGATTGCGTCGAACGGATGGTCGAACGTTTCCGGCGCGAGGACCGCGTGGGCCTCGTTTCGCCCGTCCTCTACTACAGCGAGAACCCGTCGGAGGTGCAGTTCTCCGGATCGTGGGTCGATTGGAACGCGCTCGAGATCAAGTCGAGCTTCGCGTTCGACGAGATCGAAGCCCGCTCGTCGCGCGGCGTCGACACGATGTGCCTGTGGGGCACAGCGCTGATGGTGAGCCGGGCCTTCGTCGCCGAGGTCGGGATGTTCGACGAGGGCTTGTTCGCCTATTTCGAGGATCTGGATCTGTCGGTCCGCGCGGCGAGGGCGGGGTGGAAGGCGCGCATGTGCTTCGACGCCGGCGTCCTGCACGAGGGCCATCACGGGTGGCGGGCCCGAGGGCCCCACTACTTCTACTTCATGAATCGCAACGAGATCGCGTTCTGGCGCAAGCATGTCGAGCCGGCGCGGCGTTCGCAGGTCTGGCGCGAGGCGATCGCCCGGACCTGCGGGACGATCGGCAATCTGCGCGATGCGGGAAAGCCGGTACACGCCGAGGCGTGCCTGCTGGCGCTGCGCGACGCGTGGGTCGGACGGGTCGGCGGCTTCGATCCCGCACGACGCGGGCCGCGCCTGCTGCGTGCGGCGATCTGGCCCCACCCCTTCCTCGTCGCCCACCTGGCGCGCTTCGGCCTCCGCGGGCTGCTCGGCGAGTTGACGTCCCGACTGCGGAACCGTTAGGCGATTTCGCCGAGGCCACCGGGAAGAGTCGCCCCGGGGTGCGCCACGCGGCCAGACGCGACGAACTGGCATCATTGCGAGCTGGGCTATGGAGACGGTCCCCACGGAGAAGTCGAATGACTCGGGCGGGTTACGAAGAGAAGGATGCGACCTACTTTCAGTATGCGAGGCCGGAGATCGCGAGAAGAGTGCCGATCCAGGCGCGGCGGATTCTCGATGTCGGATGCGGCGAAGGTGCCTTCGGCGCGCAGCTCAAGCGGGAGCGTCCGGATCTGGAGGTCTGGGGCGTCGAGCCCACGGAGCGCGCGGCCGCGGTGGCGCAGACGCGCTTGACCCAGGTGTTCTGCGGACCCGTGGAGAGCGCGCTCGCCTCGCTGCCCGACGGCGGCTTCGACTGCATCACGCTCAACGACGTCCTCGAGCACATGACCGATCCGTGGGTCGTCCTGGCCTCGCTGCGGAGCAAGCTGGCGGCGGACGGCATCGTGCTCGCGTCGATTCCCAATCTTCGCTACTTTCCGGTCATGCGCGAACTCCTCTTCGGTGGCGACTTTCCATACGCGCGTCAGGGCGTCCTCGACAGCACCCACCTTCGTTTCTTCACCCGACGCAGCATGCTTCGGCTGTTCACCGAGGCCGGGTATTCGGTCACCGACATCGAGGGCCACGACTGGGTGTCCTTTCCGTGGCTGCTTCGAGCGCTCAACCAGATGACGGGCCGTGCGTTCCACGACATGCACTTCATGCAGTTCATCGTCAGTGCCCGGGCGGCCGGTACGACGCCCGGATCGGGATCGGGCCTCGCAGACGTGCGTTCCTCGTGATGCCGAAGGACGCGCGTGCGAGCTGAGGACGCGGCCCTGCAAAGGATTTCGCTCGTCGTCCCGGTCTATCGCGGCTCGACGACCCTGCCGGCGCTACTCGACGAGATCGAGCCGCTGACGCGCGAGCGCGTCACCGCCGACGGTCGTCGGTTCGCGATCGTCGAGGTCCTGCTCGTCCACGACTGCGGTCCCGATCGCTCGGACCGGGTCATCGAGGAACTCGCGGGGCGCCACGACTTCGTGCGGCCGGTCTGGCTCACGCGCAACTACGGCCAGCATGCGGCGACGCTCGCCGGGATGTCGTGTTCGACGGGCGACTGGGTCGTCACGATCGACGAGGACGGGCAGCAGGACCCGGCCGACATCGGTTCGTTGCTCGACGCCGCCGTCGCGGGGAATCTCCAGCTCGTCTACGCGCAGCCGAGCAACGCGCCGCCGCACGGCTGGTTGCGCAACCTCCTCAGTCGCACCGCGAAGCGCATCACGTCGCGCATCCTCGGCAACGCGCAGGTCGGACGGTTCAACAGCTTTCGACTCGTCGACGGCGAGATCGCCCGTGCGCTCGCCGCGTGCTGCGGCAACGGCGTCTATCTCGACGTCGGCCTGTTCTGGATCACGTCGCGCGTCGGCCACGCCTCCGTCCGCCTGCGACGCGAGGATCGTCCGTCGAGCTACTCGTACTTCCGGCTGCTCGGTCACTTCTGGAACCTCATCCTCACGACCGGCACGCGTCCGCTTCGTCTCATCACGCTCGTCGGCGTCGCCTCGATGGTCATCGCTTTCGCCATCGCGGTGTATGCGCTCTACGGTCACCTCACGGGTCGCATCCCCGTCCAGGGCTGGGCGTCGCTGGTGATCGTCGTGGCGTTCTTCTCCGGAAGCATCCTGATGGCGCTCGGCGTCATCTCGGAATACCTCGCGGTGACGATGGGCATCGTGATGGGCAAGCCGCCCTACGTCATCGGCACGAGACCGGTTCGTCCCGGACCGCGGACGTGAGCGCGGGAACCGTCGCCCGCGCCGCGGCGACGCCTTGAGCGCGTCGATGGCCCGCTCGTCGCCGGCGTCGCGCCGGCAGGTCCTCGCCGATCTCGGGCTCCTCGCGTTCGTGTGGGTCGCGATGATCGTCGTCGTGCGTCCGGTCGGCGACTTTCCGATCAACGACGACTGGGTCTACGCGGCCGCGGTGCGCAGCCTGTTGACGACGGGTCGTTTCGAGGTCGCGAGCTGGTCGAGCGCGAACGTCGGTCCGCTCGCGTACTGGGGCGCCGCCTTCACGTGGCTGTTCGGCTTCTCGTTCACGGTATTGCGCGCATCGACGCTGATCGTCGGCCTCGCCGGCGGGATGCTCGTGTACGCGCTGTTCCGCGTCGTGTGGTCGCATCGCGCGCTCGCGCTCGTCGCCGCGGCGATGCTCCTCGTCGATCCGATCTACTTCGCGCTGTCGTGCACGTTCATGACCGACGTCCCGTTCTTCGCGCTGTCGGCCGGTGCGCTGCTCGCGCTGGTCGTCGGCCTCCGCGACGACGATGTCCGCCTGATCGCCGTCGGACTCGCGATCGCGCTCGCGACGGTGCTGATGCGTCAGTTCGCCGTGGTGATCCTCGCGGGCTTCGCGCTCGCCTACGTCGCGAAGCGCGGGCTCAGCGTGCGCGCGGTCGTCGTCGGCGTCGCACCGCTCGTCGCGGGCCTGCTCATCAACTTCGCGTTCTCCCGCTGGCTCGTCGAGTCGGGACGCAAGCCGTATCCGGCGGGCATCGCGAGCCTGGTCCCGAGCTCGACGACGGACCTCGTCGCCAACCTCAAGTGGGCCGCGCTGCTGATCGTGTCCTACCTCGGCCTGTTGGCGCTGCCGCTCGTCGTCGCCGCGTCCGCGTGGGCCACGGCGCGCTCGCGCCGCCGCGTCGTCCTCGTCGGCTTCGCGCTGGCGACCGCTGCGATCGCTGCCATCTTCGTTCCGCGCCGCCTGCTGATGCCGATCGGCACGAACATCCTCGCGTGGTCCGGCATCGGCCCGCTGGCGAACGGCGACACGATGGCGTTGAAGCTCAACCTGCCCGAGCCAAGCGCGCTGGCCACCGCCACGTGGGCCGTCGTCACGGTCGCCGCGATCGTCGCGGCCGCGTGGATCCTGGTCGCCCTGATCGACGGAAGCCTTCAGCTGCTGGTCCGGGTCGTGCCGCGACTGCGCCGGCCTCAGGACGCCGACGACGTGACGGCGTCGCTGTTCATCGGCACGGGCGCGTCCTACCTCGCGGTCCTGTTGCTGCTGTCGACGACGACGACGCTGTTCGATCGCTATCTGCTGCCGCTCGTCCTGCTCGTGGGCCTGCTGCTGCCGCTTCGTTCGCGCGTGCCTACGCCGCCGGCGTTGGGCTTCACGCGCAGCGCGCTCGTGATCGCGCTGCTCGTCGCGAGCGCGACCTTCTCGGTCGTCGCGACCCACGACTTCCTCGCGTGGAGCCGGGTGCGCTGGGGCGCGCTGCAGGACCTGCTGGCGCAGGGGGTGGCCCCCACGCGGATCGATGGCGGCTACGAGTTCAACGGCTGGTATCTGTACGACGCGCAGTACGTCGGCGACAGGACGAGGAACTGGTGGTGGGTCGTCGGCGACGAATACGCGATCGCGTCCGGTCCGCTACCGGGCTACCGCGTGGTCGAGACGCGTCCGGTCGCGCGCTGGTGGCCGGACGCCGGCCGCGACGTGTTCATCCTGCGGCGCTGAGCGCGGCGCTCGCGACGTCGCCGAGCGGCCAGCGCGGCCTCACGAAGAAGGCGCGCGTCGCCGCTTCGCGACCCGCGCCGCGTTCGAGTCGAAGCGCGCCCGCGAGCGCGATCATCGCGCCGTTGTCGGTACACCATTCGGGGGCCGGGATGTGCACCGTGGCGCCGCGCTTCGTGGCGGCCGCATCGATCTCCGTGCGCAACAGGCGGTTCGCGCCGACGCCGCCGGCGACGACGAGCCGGTCGACTCCCGCCTGTTCGAGCGCGGCCATCGACTTCGCGACGAGCACGTCGACGACCGCGCGCTGGAACGACGCCGCGACATCCGCACGGACCGCGTCGCAGACGTTGCCGGCACGCCGCACCGCCGTCGCGACCGCGGTCTTGAGGCCGGAGAAGCTGAAGTCGAGGTTGCCGGAGTGGAGCATCGGGCGTGGGAAGGCGAACGCCTTCTCGTCGCCGAACTCCGCGAGGCGCGCGAGGGACGGACCGCCGGGGTAGGGCAGGCCGAGCAGCATCGCGGTCTTGTCGAAGGCTTCGCCCGCCGCGTCGTCGAGTGTCTCGCCGAGCAACGTGTAGACGCCGACGTCATCGACCTTCATCAGCTGCGTGTGTCCGCCGGACACCAGCAACGCGACGAACGGGAAGGTCGGCGCCGCGTCGGCCATCAGCGGCGCGAGCAGATGGCCTTCGAGGTGGTGGATGCCGATGACGGGCACGTCGAGCGCATAGGCGAGCGCATGCGCGAAGCCCGTGCCGACGAGCAGCGCGCCGGCCAGGCCCGGGCCTTCGGTGCACGCGATCGCATCGATGTCCGCGCGCGTGCGGCCCGCGTCGGCGAGGACGCCCTCGACCAGCGGCAACAGGCGGCGGATATGGTCCCGCGACGCGAGCTCGGGAACGACGCCGCCGTAGGCCTCGTGCATCGCGACCTGCGAATGCAGCCGATGCGCGAGCAGCGCGCGCGACGGCGTCGCGACGGCGCTGTCGTACAGCGCCACGCCGGTTTCGTCGCAGGAGGTTTCGATGCCGAGAACGAGCATGGGAGGGCGGGACTGGAGCGTCGCGAAGTATAGCGAGCGATAGTCGTGCACCGCGGACGGTTGATACGGCTGGTGCGCGCACGGCGAACGGGCGGTGAGCGCCCTGGCCGCGCGGCACCGCGGCGCGCTTCGTCCGGGCCCGGGCGCAGCGGCTTTCATGGCGACCTCCGTGGCATGGTTTCTGCATCATCGCGGTCGAAGAACGAAGCACCGGCGAAGCACGGAACGAAGCGGGCACGATCGTGTCGGTGGTTCGACGATCGTCGAGGGCATGCAATGACGGCAACGCGCTTGGAGTGCGCGCAGTACATCAAGGAGATCGGACGCGGTCGAGACAACGCGCGCGCGCTCTCGCGTGCTGACGCGGCCTTGCTGTGGGGCGCGCTGCTCGACGGGCGGATCTCGGAGCTCGAGACCGGCGCGATCCTGATGGCGTTGCGCATCAAGGGCGAATCAGTCGACGAGATCGACGGCTTCCTCGAGGCGACCGACGCGCGCGGCCTGCGCCTGCCGTTGCCGGCCGACGCCGACGGGGCGACGCTGACGCCGGTCGTGATCCCGAGCTACAACGGCGCGCGCAACATGCCGAACCTGACGCCCTTGCTCGCGTGCCTGCTCGCGCGCGAAGGCGTGCCGGTGCTCGTGCACGGCAAGACCGCGACGCGCGAACGGATGGCGGATCGCGAGAGCCTGCGATCGGCGCATGCCTTCGACGCCCCGAGCTTCGGCGGCACGCCCCCGCCGCGCGTCACGAGCGCCGAGATCTTCGAGACGATGGGCTTGCCGGTGTGCACGACCATCGACGACATGCTCGCGCAGTTCGCGCGCGGCGAGCCGGTGTTCATGTCGATCACCGATCTCAATCCACCGCTCGCGCGCGTCCTCGCGCTGCGACGCGTGATGGGCGTGCGGAGTCCCGCGCACACGCTGGTCAAGTTGCTGCAGCCCTTCGCGGGGCCGGCGGTCCGCCTCGCGAGTTATACCCATCCCGAGTATCACGATGCGTTGTCGGTCTTCTTCGCGAGGCGTCCGCAGTCGGGCGCGGTGCTGCTGATGCGTGCGACCGAGGGAGAGCCGATCGCGAACGCGCGCCGGCCCGCGCCGATCGAACGCTTCGTCGACGGCGCGACCGATCTCGTCGTTCCCGGGGATAGCGGTGTGATCCGCACGCTGCCGCTCCTTCCGGACGGACGCGATGCCGCGACCACCGCTGTCTGGATCCAGGCGGTGTTGTCGGGCGAGCGTCCCGTCCCCGACGCGATCGCGGTCCAGTGCGACGCGATCCTCGCGACGCGGTCGCGCCTCGGCACGTCGCCGACTCGCGACCGCGCGGCCGTCGCGTGACGCGCCACCGCGCGGCCGCGCGGCCGTCCTATGACGCGCCGACGATCGATTAGAAGTCGGTGCGCCGAGCGCGCGGAGCGAGCCCCTAGGTCAGGCGACGCACGCCGTCGGCCGTCCTGATCGACGCGGCGAGCCGCGCATCGCCTCGTCGCACGGCGACCGGTCCCCGGAAGTCCATCGCGCGCAACGCCGCGCGAAGCGCGTCCGCGTCGGGGTGGGTGACGACGAGCGACTCGAGCACGAGTCCGTGATCGACGAGGCGCCCGCTCGGGTGCGGACTCGCGAGCCAATCGATCACGCCGGGCATCGCGCCGTCGTCGACGGGCCTGCCGTCGGCCGGGATCGTCAGCGACCACGCGAGATCGTCGCGCCGCATCGGCGTGACGGGGCCGAGCCTCGCCGCGAGGGCCGCGGGCAGCGACGCGATCATCAGGTCGATCCGCGTCGTCCTCACCATCCAGCCGACCAGGGTGGGCGGCGCGTGTGCGTCGCGCTCGTCGAGACCGAACCAGCGTGGCCGGGCAGGCGGCGGCGCCTCGGGATCGATCGCGATCACCTCGAGATAAGTCGACGCGCCGATCCGCAGCAGACGATTGTGCGTGCCCATGCGTTCGTGTCGTCCACCGCCGCCCGGCGCGACGCCGAGGCGGGCCGCGACGTGGGCGCTGCCTTCGTCGAGGGTCGATGCGGCGACGACGAGGTGATCGATCGTGGTGGTCATCGCGCGCATCCGCCAGGACGAGGCGCCGGTCCGATCGGCCGCCTCAGGTAGAATCCGTCGCCCTTTTTGTGGTAGTCGACGCACCCGCGACGTGATCGCCGCAGGGCGAAGCAGACGACCCGAAGCCGCGATCCGGAGAGACCATGGCGCAAGCCGTTCGCATGATCAAGAAGTACCCCAATCGGCGCCTGTACGACACCGAGACCAGTACCTACATCACGCTGGCCGACGTCAAGCAACTCGTCCTCGCGCACGAAGACTTCCAGGTCGTCGATGCGAAGAGTCAGGAAGATCTGACGCGTCAGATCCTGCTGCAGATCATCCTCGACGAGGAGGCCGGCGGCGTGCCGATGTTCACATCGCCGATGCTGTCTCACATGATTCGTTTCTACGGGCATGCGATGCAGGGGATGATGGGCACCTACCTCGAGAAGAACATCCAGGCCTTCATCGACATCCAGGAGAAGATGAAGGAGCAGCTCGGCGACTCCACCCGCAACCTCTACGACGGCAAGGGTTTCGGGCCGGAGCTGTGGACGCAGTTCCTCGCCGGTCAGGCGCCGATGATGCAGTCGATGATGGGCAGCTACATCGAGCAGAGCAAGAACATGTTCATGCAGATGCAGGAACAGATGCAGACCCAGACGCGCTCGATGTTCGGCGGGGCGTTTCCGTTTCCCGGGGTGACGCCGCCGACGGGCGAGAAGCCGAAGAAATAGTCGCGAGGCGTGGGTTGTCACCCCGGCGAAGGCCGGGGCCCAATTCAACGCTTGCGCAATTGGGCCTCGGCCTTCGCCGGGGTGACAGTGGAAGCCATCATGAGCAGTGCCGTTACCGCCGTCGCGCCCCGCGTCGGCTTCGTCTCCCTCGGTTGTCCGAAAGCCCTCGTCGACTCCGAACAAATCCTCACGCAGCTCCGCGCCGAAGGCTACGAGACCGCGAAGCATTACGACGGCGCGGACCTCGTCATCGTCAACACCTGTGGCTTCATCGACGCGGCCGTGCAGGAGTCGCTCGACGCGATCGGCGAGGCGCTCGCCGAGAACGGAAAGGTCATCGTCACCGGCTGCCTCGGTGCGAAGAAGGACGCGAATGGCGACGACCTGATCGCGAAAGTTCATCCGAAGGTGCTCGCGGTCACGGGACCGCACGCCGCCGGCGAGGTGATGCAACACGTCCACCGCCACCTGCCGCGGCCGCACGATCCCTTCGTGGACCTCGTCCCGGATCACGGCGTCAAGCTCACGCCGAAGCACTACGCGTATCTCAAGATCAGCGAAGGCTGCAATCATCGCTGCACGTTCTGCATCATCCCGTCGATGCGCGGCGACCTCGTGAGTCGTCCGATCGGCGAGGTGATGCGCGAAGCCGAGAGCCTGCTGAAGTCGGGCGTCAAGGAACTGCTCGTGATCTCGCAGGACACGAGCGCCTACGGTGTCGACCTGCGTTATCGCACCGACTTCGTCGACGGGCGTCCAGTGAAGACGCGCATGACCGAACTCGTGAAGGAACTCGCGACGCTGACCGGACGCGGCATCGATGGAAGCGAGGCGTGGGTGCGCCTGCACTACGTCTATCCGTATCCGTCGGTCGACGACGTGCTGCCGCTGATGGCCGAGGGCAAGGTGCTGCCTTATCTCGACGTGCCGTTCCAGCACGCGCACCCGGACGTGCTGAAGCGCATGAAGCGGCCGGCGTCGGGCGAGCGCAATCTCGACCGCATCAAGGCGTGGCGCGCAGCGTGCCCGGATCTCGTCATCCGCTCGACATTCATCGCGGGCTTTCCCGGCGAGACCGAGGAACAGTTCGACTACCTGCTCGACTTCCTGCGCGAGGCCGAGCTCGATCGCGTCGGCTGCTTCGCCTATTCGCCGGTGGACGGCGCGACCGCGAACGAACTCGACGGCGCGTTGCCCGACGAGGTCCGTGCCGAGCGTCAGTCACGCTTCATGGCCGTGCAGGAAGAGATCTCCGCGCGTCGCATCCGCCGCCATGTCGGCAAGACGCTGCGCGTGCTCGTCGACGACCTCAACCCGGAAGGCGGCGTCGCGCGCTCGTTCGCCGACGCGCCCGAGATCGACGGCAACGTGTTCGTCTCGCCGCCGACGTCGATCAGCGGACGCGCGGCGTGGCGACAGAAGATGCGCGTCGGGGCGTTCGCGAACGTGCGGATCACCGGGGCGGATCAACACGACTTGTGGGGCGAACTGAGCTGAGCGATGTGTTCGCTGACGAAAGTTGCGAACGATCGGCCTCTTCTCGGGGCCTCCCTGCTGGCCTAGGGCGGCTCGTCCCGAAGCCGCTCCGCGTCGGTCGCGTGTCGGACGAAGACCGACAGTCGATCGCTCGTTTGTCCGACCCTTGAAAAATGCGGCGCTTTCGCTAGATCGCTCTCCGAAGCGCGCCGGCGGTCGGCGCGTTCCCCTTTCATCAGGAGGACGAGATGTTCACCAGTTTCTATTCCCGCGGCCTGATGTCGGAGATGGATCGGCTTCAACGCGAAGTCCAGCGCGCGTTCGAGGCGACGTCACCCAGCATCCGTGGTCTGTCGCGTGGCTTCCCCGCGGTCAATGTCGGGACCACGCCGACCTCCGTCGAGATCTATGCGTTCGCCCCGGGGATCGATGCGTCGAAGGTCGAGGTCGAGCTCGACCGCCGCGTGCTGACGATCGCCGGCGAGCGGCCCGCGGCGACGGCCAACGGCGACGATCAGCGGACGACGAAGCACATCGCGGAGCGTTTCGCGGGCCGCTTCCGCCGCGTGGTCACGCTGCCGGACGACATCGACCCGGACGGAATCAGCGCGAACTATCGCGATGGCGTGCTGCAGATCACGGTCAAGCGCCGCGAATCGGCGCAGCCGCGTCGGATCACGGTGCAATGAATGTGGAGGGCTTCGACATGAACACGAACCAGACGTATACCCAGGGGAAGACGAACGGGCAGTCGCGGGTGCCGGACAACGTGAGCGATTCGGCGCGTGCGGACGGCCGGGACGACGACGCGACGATGCTGCCGCAGGTCGACGTCATCGAGGATCCGAGCGGGATCACGGTCGTCGCCGATCTCGCCGGCGTGTCCAAGGAATCGCTCGACGTGCGGGTCGAGGCGGACACGCTCCTGATCGAGGGCGACATCACGATCCCGATGCCGGGCGACATGACCGCTTCGCATGCCGAGGTCGAGGTGACTCGCTACCGCCGGCAGTTCACGTTGAGCAAGGAACTCGATCGCGAGAAGGTCGATGCGGCGATGAACCAGGGCGTCCTGCGCATTCGGATTCCCAAGGCGAGCGATGCGCAACCACGGCGCATCGCGGTCGACGTGCACTGACGCAGATGCCTCTCGATCACGGCCACGGCCATGCGGCCCGGTCGTGATCGGAGGCTGATACCGACCGGTCTCGATCGCCTCCGTCGTCCGAGGCGCGAATTCGGTCCAGCTCCCGACCGTCCAGGCCTTCGAGGTCGTCACCGCGCGCGTGCTAACGCGCCGTCCAGTCCTCGCGCCACAACGTCCACATCGTCCACGCGAGCGGCAGCGCCAGCAGCGCGTACGCGGGTCCGATGCGGCCGAAGAGGCCGCTCGCCGCGCCGAAAACCGGCGACCCGATCATGACGCCGAAGTAAGTGAAGAACAGCGAGCCGGCCGTCGCCATCGCAGCCTGCTCGTGCGGCACGACGCGCGCGACGGTGCCGAGGTACACGCCGTTCCATCCGATGCCGGTGCCGGCGTACAGCGAGACCAGCACGATGACCCACGCGTGCGACAGCGCAGGCGTCAGCAGCGGCATCGCGAGCGATGACGCGGCCATCGCGGCCGCGAGCCACAACAGCGTGAGGCGTGCGCCGCCGGACCAGCGATCCGCGACGAGACCCCAGAACACCCGCCCGACGACCGCGACGACCTGCGCGATCGACAGCGCCGCGCCCGCGGCGACGAGCGACCACGTGAGATCGTCGTGCAGGAAGCTCACCAGGTACGACGAGATCGCGAGCTGGACGATCGAATACACGAGCGTGCACAACGCGAGTCGGCGCAACAAGTCGTGCGACCACACGAAGCGCAGCGGCACGACCAGGCGCGCGAGCGTCGGCAGCGGCGCCTGCGGGTCACGATGCGCGTCGAGCGCACGCCGCAACAGCTCCGCGAGCGCGATGCCGACGACGCAGATCGCTGCGACCGCGACCATCGCCCACGCGGCGCTGGAGACTGCGATCACGCCCGGCACGACGAGGCCGGCAATCACGCCGCCGAGCGGCACGCCGGTCTGCTTGACCGAGAACACGAGCGAGAGTCGTGACGGCGGCGTCGTGCGGGAAAGCATGTCCGAGCTCGCCGGCGTGATCGGTCCGTAGCCCCAGCCGAGAAGGATCGCACCGACGAGCGCGGCGAACCACTGCGGCGTCGCGATCAGCAGCACCCCGCAGACCGACAGGACGAGCGCGAACACGCTCGTGCGGATGGGGCCGACGCGTCGAACGAGCGCGGCGCCCCACTGGCTCGAGATCATCGCGACGCCGTAGACGATCGCGACGTAGACGCCGACGAACACGGACGACGCGTGCAGGCTCGCGAGCAGGACCGGCGCGGCGACGGTCGGCGCGATGATCGCGGCCGACGAGGCCGACTGCACGAGCGTCGTGATCGGCAACGTGCCGAACGTCAGCAGCGCGCCTTGCGACTCGTCCGCGCGTCGGGTCGTCATCGCGCGCCGGCCCGCGTGCCGATGACCGCACCGCCGACGACGAGGACGAGCGCGACGACGATCGGCCAGCCGAAGCGCGACGGATCGTCGAGGCCGAGCAGGATCGTCGACACGAGCGGCGTGAGATACGCGAGCGTGCCGATCGTGCGCGCGTCGCCGCGGGCGAGCGCGGCGTCCCACAGGAAGAAGGCGGCACCCATCGGGCCGATCGCGAGCACGGCGAGCGGCAACGCGTCGTTCGCGGTGAACGCGTAGGCGGGCTCGAGCGCCGCGTGACACGCGAGCGCCAACAGCCCCGACACGAGGCAGAACGCGCCGATCGCCGCGGTCGGGAACGCGATGCCCTGGCGGCGCAGGCGCTGGCCCATCAGCGAATAGGTGGCCCAGATGAAGGCCGACGTCAACGCGGCGGCATAACCCCAGGCGGCGCGCGCGCCGTCCGCGCTCGCCGAGCCGAACGAGGGGACGCGTCCGTTGCCGATCGCGACGACGGCGCCGGCGAAGCCGAGGACCGCGCCCGCGACGTGCCAGCGCGTGAGTCGCGCACCGACGAACAGCGGCGCGAACAACACGATGAACAACGGCCAGAGATAGTTGACGAGGTTCGCCGGCAACGGCGGCGCGAGGCGCAGCGCGATGAACAGGAAGAAATGGAAGCCGAACAGCCCGTAGACGCCGAGTGCGATCACGATCGGACGCACACGCCATTGCCCGATCGTCGGCAACGCGAGGAAGCCGACGATCGTCAGCGCACTGCCGACGAGCAGGAACGGCGGAACCGCGGCGAGACGCACGCCGAGCCAGGCGAGACCTCCCCACAGCGCGATCGCCGCCAGCGCGCAGGACATCGCGATGCGCCGGACGCGCGCGTCGCCATTCGGCATGAAGGACCTTCGATGATCGGGACGTGCGTTCGCGGTCGGCGTGTCAGACGGACGACGTCCGGCGGCGCCGCTTCCACCAGAGCCAGAGCCCGCTGAGGCCGAGTGTACCGAGCGCGATGCCGTTGACGAAAACGACGGCCTCGAGCGCGGGGCCGCCGAGGACGCCGGTGTGCAGCGGATAGACGATCGCGACGGCACGCGCGCCCGGATCGAGCGCGTTCCATCGATCGACGCGCAACACGGTGCCGGTCGTCGGGTCGAGCCAGATCGACGTGAGCCCGTTCGGATGCGGGTCGTCGGGGAGGCGCATGCGGATGCGCACCGGTCGATCGTGTCGCGCAGGGACCTGGATGTAGCCGACCGGCTCGCCGGGGAAGCGCGCACGGGCGCGCTCGACCAGCGCGTCCAGCGACGGCGCGGCGGTCGTGACGTTCCCGGCCGTCGGGACCACCGGCGGCTTCAGCGGCTTCTCGCCGGACAGCAGCGTGACGACGTCGTTGAGCGGTCGCCACGCCATGTAGGCGCCGGTGGCGACGGACACCGCGATCGTCAGGCCCAGGATCGCGCCGGTCGTGCGATGCAGGCTGAACAGCCCGCGGACGAGGCCGTGCCGCAGGTCGATGCGCAGCGTCGGCGGCCAGCGCCGCGGCCACCACAGCACGAGTCCCGTGACGAGCAGCGCCAGATACGCGAGCGCGATCCACGCGAGCATGGCCTTGCCGGCGTCCCTCAGCCAGAGCGAGCTGTGCATCTTGAAGAGCACGTCGACGACGCCTTCGTCGTCGCCCCGTCGACCCTGTTCGACGCCGGTCGCCGGATCGAGATAGATCGTGCCGCTCCACGGGCCGCGCACGACGACCCACAGCGTATCTTCCGCTTCGCGCGCCGGGCGGAACTGAAGCGTCGCATCGCGACCGAACTCGGCGACGAGGCGAATCCGCAAGGCTTCGAGCGACGGCGAGGTCGCCGTCGAGCCGATCGTGCGCGCCACGAACAACTCGGGATGGGCGCGTCGGTCGAGCGGCTGCGCGACGACGAGCATCGCCCCCATCAACGCGACGGCCGCGAGCAGCCAGCCGACGCCGAGCGCAGTCCAGCGATGGACGCGCAACCACAGGTTGCGCCAGCGCATGGTGATCAGAACATCATCAGAACGCGAGCCGGCCCTGGACGTACACGGTGCGGGGCGGACCGACCATGCGGCCCGCGTTGCCGTCGACGTTGCGCGTGTAGTAGAGCCGGTTCGTCAGGTTGTTCACGCCCGCCTGCATGTCGACCTTCGTCCCCGGAATCTTCCAGCCGATCTGCGCATTCCACAGCCGAAAGCCCGGCACGCGGCCGGTCGACGCGTTCGCGGGCTCCGCATCGGTGTTCGCGTTGTCGGAGAACTGCGCGGTCTGATGCGTCGTCGACGCGTCGACGGACCAGGGGCCGATCGTATAGCGCGCCCCGACGGTGTCGGTCGTGCGCGAATAGAACGGCAGGTCGAGTCCCGCGGTCGCGCCCGATTCCTGCAGTGCGCGCGTGTAGGTGTAGTTCGCGTAGAGGTCGACGCCCTTGAGGGCGCCGTCGCGCGCGAACGCGTATCGGGCAGCGGCCTCGACGCCTTCGTGCTTCGTCGCGCCGATGTTCTGGAACAGCGTCGAGCTGCCGGGGACCAGCTGGATCTGATTGTCGAAGCGCAACTTGAACGCGGTGATCTCGGCGGACAGCCGTCCGTCCTGCAGGCGCGCGCCGAACTCCGTCGTGCGGGCGAGCTCGGGCTTGAGCGGGTTCTGCGGCGTCTGGGAATTGAGCTGCAGGTTCTGCACGGGTCCGAACGACGTGCCGTAGTTCGTGAACAGCGTCAGCGCCGGTGTGACGAGGTAGGCGAGGCTCGCCGACGGCAGGAACTTGTTGTTGTTCGTCTCGAAGGTCTGTCGTGCCGCTCGATCGGTCCGATCCGACTCGATGTGTTCGTAGCGCACGCCGGGCGTGAAGCGCCATGCGTTCCACGCGATGCGGTCGTCGATGTAGCCCGCGTGCGCATCAGTCTGATTGTCGAAGAACACGCGCGGGCTGGAGGAGTCCGTCGCGATCGTGCGGTTGTAGCTCGCGTCGTCGCCGCGCTCGCGGATATAGCGATAGCCGACCGTGACGTCGTGCGTCGTCGGACCGAGGACGACGCGCTGCGTGTAGCGCGGTTCGACGCCGATCGTCTGATAGGTTCGCGGCTGGACCGTGAGCTGGGTGTTCGCGGCGTTGGTCAGCACGCTCTGGCGGAAGCTGTCGTTGTAGTAAGTGCGGATCTCGAACTCCTGTGTCGCGGACAGCGCGTTCAGATAGCCGACGTCGACGGCCTTGCGCGTGCCCATCCAGTAGTCGGTCGGCCGCGTGTTCTGGTACGGATCGGCGTCGAACTGCGCGACGGTCAGGCCGCCGGGCGTGCGCGACTGCACCGCGTTGTAGGAGATCTTCCCGTTGATCTCGGACGTCGGCGTGAGCTCGTAGCGCAGCTTCAGCGACACGTCGTCGACGCGCTCGTCACTGCGCGCGCGCCATTCCGAACCGGTCATGCCCGAATAGAGCAGCGCGACGCCGAGGCCGTTGTCGAGTTGCGTGCCGATGAACGCGCTGTACTGCGTGTTGCGGCCCGGCCCTTCCGTGTATTCGTTCTCGCGCACGGCCGCATCGGCCGTGAAGGCGCCGGGGATGCGGCGCGTGCTGAAGTTGATGATGCCGCCGACGTTCTGCGGGCCGTAGCGCACCGAACCGCCGCCGCGAACGACGTCGATCGAGTCGAGGTTGTTGAGGCTGACCGGCGCGAAGGAGAGCTGCGGCTGTCCATAAGGCGCGACGGCTAGCGGGATGCCGTCGAGCAGCACCGTCGAGCGCGGCGAATAGCGGCCGGTCAGGCCGCGCACGCCGATGTTCAGCGAGATCGCGCTGCCGGCCGTGCCGGAGTTCTCGGTGGCCTGCACGCCGGGGATCCGACGCATCATCTCGTCGATGCTCGCCGCACCGCTGTGTTCGATGTCTTCCTTCGTCACGACGGTTCGTGCGCCCGCGTAGTTCTTGACGCTGGTCTGCAGTCCGGTGCCGAGCCAGTTGCCGGTGACCTGGATCGATTCGAGCTGGGCGGGGTCGGCCGAGGCGCCGACGGAGGCCGAGGCGTCCTGCGCCTGCGCGGCGCCTGCGATGAATGACACGGCCAGCAGGCCGGCGCAGAGCGTGGACGGCGGTGCGGCTCGACGACCGCTGCGGCGTTCGGGGTTCGCCATGGGGAGACACTCACTCGGAACAGTGCGACGAGTCGCGGTGACGCTGGCTGTTCGTCGTGCGCGACGCGATGTCGCTGCAGGCGGAGTGGCTCGCGAGGACGAGGCGCGGGAAAGCGCCCGGCGCGGATGATAGGGGTTCGCGTTTGCGTACGCAACGCGGAGGTC
>Ga0247783_1000019_pt1 | contig 51880 bp, 45 predicted proteins | sample UWRJL064202C5_FD_179911 | JGI IMG/M metagenome (GOLD analysis project Ga0247783, IMG submission 179911) | Plant litter microbial communities from Arlington Agricultural Research Station in Wisconsin, United States - UWRJ-L064-202C-5 | ecosystem: Environmental > Terrestrial > Plant litter >...
TCGAACGGGCAGCTGCAACGTCGTTGAACAGCAACCTTACTAGCGGGTTGCTTCGATGCAGCGGCGTGTAACTCTCTTCTTCACCGCAAAAGCTGCATGCCGCTTCTCCAAGGCAGCATGCAACCAAGCGCTACAAGTCAACAGGTGTGATCCGAATGGTGGGACGGATCACCCTCGCAGATCACGGGACTACTTTGCCGCCTGTGGCACGGGCGTATTTAGCAGTTGCTGCTCCCACAAATAGGCAATGCCGCTGCCTGCAGCGTGTTGCTTGAATAGCTCGGTCAGCCCCACTGCCGATTCCGCGCGAGCCCAGTCGCGCTGCCATTCACATGCAACCGCCAGCCACGTCATCATGTTGACGCCTGCGCCGATCATGCGCTGGATCGCCACCTCGTGAGACTCTTTCGAGACGCCGCCGGACGCGTCGGTGACAACCGTCGTGTCCCAGCCTTCGCCGATTGCTTGGATTGAAGGCATGGCGACGCAGACTTCGGTCCAAAGGCCGGCGATGATCAGCTGCTTGCGACCGGTTGCCTTCACCGCGTCGACCACCTTACGGTCTTCCCAGGTGTTGATGAAGGTTCGATCGATCACTTCTTGTCCGGGAAACACATCGGTCACCTGCGGGAAGATCAGACCACCCCGTTCCGCGAGGACGCTCGTCAGGATGGTGGGCACATTGAAGACCTTGGCCGCCTTCGCAAGCCCCGTCGTATTGTTCACGACCATGTGCGGGTCGTGACTGTTGACGTTGGTGAGCTGGAACGGCTGGTGGTCAATCAGAACAAGCACCGAGTCTTGCGGGCGGAGAAGCGAAGCGAGGCCGTTACGAAAACTCATCGATGATTCCTTTGCTAATGTGGGTGGGTGTTGCAAGAGCGACGACGCGTTGCGGCGATGTCGAGCGGTCACGGTCGACTCTGTCATCCCACCTCCCGCTGCGCTAGGTTCGCACCCTAGGCAGCTGTGTCGCAGAAAGAGGAACATCAAATCGAAATCGACGATCTACGTACGTTCGTAGAGGTAGCCGATGCAGGCGGCGTCGCCCCCGGTGCTCGGCGTCTCGGCGTTTCGAAGTCCATCGTGAGCCGACGACTCTTCCGGCTGGAGTCCAGCCTTGGGCTAAAACTTCTTTCACGAACAACGCGCGGGGTGGAACTCACCGAAGGTGGAACGACGTTCCATGCTTACGCGGCACGCATCTGCAAAGAGATCGACGTAGCGAAGGAGACCATCTTTCCGGAAGGGGAGCTTCACGGTCTACTTCGCCTAGCGCTTCCCCTCTCCTTTGGTCCGACCCATTTCGCGCCAGTGGTGGCCGAAATGGCGGAACGTCACCCGCGGTTGCATATCCACGCCAACTACACCGATCGCTTCGTCGATCTGATCGCGGAAGGATTTGATTGCGCGATCCGCGTTGGCCGTTTACCTGACTCCAACTTGCTTGCCAGGCGCGTCGGGCCGATCTACGCGAGCTTCGTGGCAGCTCCCGATTACATCAATGAATACGGCGCCCCCGAGACGCCGGAAGAGCTGCTTGCCCATCAGGCGCTCATGCAGGGCACGGAAGCCTGGCACTTACTGGACGGAGACCAAACCGTCGCGATCAATCCGCAAGGTCGGTACAAGGCCGACAACGGTGTCGCACTGGTAGCAGCGGCCTTGGCGGGGCTGGGAGTTGCCGTGTTGCCCAATGGACTGATCCAGGAGCATGTCGAGTCGGGTGCGCTGGTCGTGGTCATGAAACGCTACCCTCCGCCAACCGCAGGGATCTTCGTCGTCAGGCCGCCCGGTGGGCAGCCAGAGCGAAAGATTACGGTTCTGACCGAACTGCTCATGGAGCGCTTTGGTGACGCCCCGCAGGTCTCGGGCCTAGCGTCCACATAGCGTCCACTGTACGAAGTCGGCGTTGCCTGGCAACGTCGCCTTGCATTGATCGCCCAAGATCCCGCGTGCCAGGCCCGTTGCGAAACGGGCAAATAAGCGTCGCGTAGCAGATCAGGGATGCCGTAGGTCGCGCATGGGCGCGCCTCTCGAATTCGATCCACTGATGGCAGCCCTGGCGGAATGCACCGCCATGACGGTACGCTGGTTCGCGCAGAAAAGGGGGTGGCCGGTCGAGCAGGTGGAAGTGGTCGTCGAACATGGGAAGAACATTGCCATCGCTGTCCGTATGTCGAGTCGCTTCACCCTGGCCCTTTGAGCCGGGTTCTTGCGGCCGGGTGAGCCATACAACCGACCGTGCCCACCAGGACGATGAACCCGGCGGCTGCGAGTGGCGCGGCGAGACCGAAGGTCATCAGCAAAGCGGCTCCAATCGCCGCCCCAAGGAAAATGGCGATCACTGCGGCGATGCGCCTGGCGCAGTTCGGATTGACACCACCTGCAGCAGTCGAGTCCGCTGCCAACCCAGTGAGCGTTAGCGTTAGCACGGTCGTTGTCAGGTCGGCCACCTTCATCTGACGAATCGTCGCGTTGCGAAAGCCCATGGCGAGGCCGGTCAACGCGATGATGGCAAACACTTGCGGCGTTTCCGGAACCCCTGTTTCCAGGCCACGGCCAATCGCGAGAACTGACGCCGCCCATAACAGCACTGTCTCGATCGCAGCAGCCATCATCAACCATCGACGCTCGGTCTTGGCGATGTACGCTTGTCCGGTCCGACCGCCAATGAGGGCACCGACGACAAAGCTCGCGATCGCGATGACAAACGGCGGCCAGACGAAGCCGGGCGTGCCCACGACGGCGAAGCCCAGGAAGACCACGTTGCCCGTCATGTTCGCGGTGAAGACCTTGCCAAGGCTCAAGACGCTTGCCGCATCGACCAAGCCTGTCGTTACCGATAGCAGCAACAACAGTGGTACGCGGGGATCGAATGGTTTCGTCTCGGCCATGAACATCCTAGAAGCGGAAATTGGCCTCGAGGCCAAGCATGATGATCGTGCGCGAAGGCCCGGTCTGTCGCAGGAATCCGCCGGCAGCGAATGCGGAGAGTGATGCTGCGAGCTCGAGCTCGGGCGTTGCTTGCCATGCAACCGTGCCTTCCAACTCCTTCCCGATGAAACGCGCCGTAGAGGTCCCCGGCGCCCGGATCAGATTGCCGGGGATGTCGTAGACACCGTCTGCAAGCGAATAGCGCCAGTAGGCCATGGCAGCAATGCTGGTTGTGACTGAAGGCATCGGTGTCATCGCAAGGCGCGGATTGAAGCTGATGATGTTGGTCGGGCCGACCGGCGACAGCTCGCCGAAGTATTTGCCCTTCGGAAAGAGGGCGTTGAAGGTGCCGAGCAGATGATCCCCGCGCCGGCGATCTCCGGAGACGATGTTCAGGCGTAAGGTGGCATCGGGCTTCAATGGCGAAGCGTCGAATGCATGGCCGATCTCGGTGCCCAAGGTCCAGGCCGAGATCGGGCCGCCACCGAAGCGACCGAACTGGTACACGCCTTCCACGTTCCAGTGCCAGCCAGCTTCGGCACCAAAGAAACGCGCTCCCGCGCTCTGACGCAATTCGTGCGCCGTCTGGTTGCCGAACCTGGCGGCCCTGTTGCGGTAACCCAGCCAGTACAGATCGACGCTCGATGCCGCGCCGATGCCAGGCAAGGTGGCGTAGCCACCCCAAAGTGCCTTGTCGTGCGCAATCCGATCATCGAAGTCGCCGGACGCGGGTTTGACCGGCCGGACGGCAATCACGCTGAGAAGCGCGCCCTTCATGGAGACGAGGGCACGAACACCGTCGAATGCCAGCGGCACGTTCGGACCGTATCGGGTACCGACGAGGCGCTCCGTGCCTAGCGACAGCATCTGCCGACCCGCTCGCAAGGTCGCGCCGGGCGCGTCGGTCGCGCCGGTTTCCGCGCCAACCCGGAAATCGGCAAAGCCTTGCAGCAGATCTGCGCGTGTCTGATCGATGGGCCCGGCCGACGGCGACACGCCGACTGCGTAGGCGAGGATCGGCTGGACGAACCCCCGCGCGCCAATTGCGCCGGACCCGACATGCAGGTCGGCGTAAGGCATGGCTCGCAACCAGAGATACGAATCGTTGGGCGTCCCGGTGTCGCCCCACAGGTTGTTTCGATAGGTCTCGTTGCGCGCACGCAGTTCGAGTCCAGTAGTCAGGTACGCATCCTGGTCAAGTGGGATGTACTTGAAGCGGCCGCTCCAGTGAGCAGCTCGCAACGATGGGTCCGCGAGTGCCTCGTAGTGCTCGTCGTAGCGCGTGATGGTGAGCGTCGGAGCTTGCCAAGCCTCCAACCCGGTTTCCGCCGCGGCGGGAGGCGGTGCTGCGCCGGGTTGTGACTGCGCTATTGCCAGAGATGCTGCAAGCGTCCCCAGCATCAGGACCAGGAGCCTATGCACCCCTGGCCACTTGAGAGGCACCGGGTTTCGCGACGACGATTGCGAGAAGAACGAATCCTCCGACGAGGCCGAGATGTTCGAAGAACGCGTTGGTCGCCATGAATCGCTCCTGGCCTGGCGGCATGGCCCAAAAGCCGTTCGCAGTGATCGCAGCCAGGACCGTGAATACCCCCAGCATTCCTGCACCCAACCATACGAAGCGACGAGACAGGATCAGGACCGGACCGATGAGCTCCACGGCGATCGTCAAGGCAGCCCAGAATGCGGGCGGATGCATCCCGAAATGAGCCTGCTCCGCGATGGCTTGCGGCCAGTCGCTCAACTTGACAATGCCACCCAGCAGGTAAGCGCCGACAAGCAGCAACCGGGCGAGCAACTCGGTCCAAGGCCATCGAAGAATCGCATCGACGAAGCGCGGGTTGCGCGTTGAATCCATGTCAGCGTCCTGCTGCAGCGTGGATTTCGGCGATGTAACCACCGGGAAATCGAACGACGGCCGAATCCCGGTTCCCCTCGGGATGCGAGGGCACCAGCACCTCCGCGCCGGCCGCCGTGGCCTTGGCGAGCGTGTCGCTCAGGTTCGACACTTCATACCCGGTCACCTCGTGACCATACGGCCACGGCACCTGCCCATCGGAGATGTTCACCACCATCTTCCCGTAACCCGACGTCAGCCGCACGCGTCGGTAGGTCTTTCCCGGCTGGCCGATATCGGCACCGTCCGCGTCGCGTTTGTCTTCCATCACCTTGGCATGGGCATACCCCATCCAGCTCTTCAGGAACGCATGCGCTGAATCAGCGGTGAGGTACACGCGATTTTCCGGAACCGTGTCGAGCGCGGGGTAGTCGGGCTTCGTGGTGTGCCAGTACAGCTGCATGTTGACGCCACCCGGCCACTGGACGACGACGTCACGTCCGATCGGATCCGGAAAGGACGTGACGAGTCGTACGGCACCATGCCTGACTGCGGACGCCACGGCCGCGTCGATGTCGGAGACGAGGTAGCCATTGCGTTCGTGGCCGAACGGATATGGAATCGGCGTGAGAAATCCGAATCCGGATACCGTCCCCGCCGGCGTCAGTGCGAGTTGCGATTTGGTCTTGCTGGGAGTCGGCGTGACCTGGAACTGGCCCTGCGGAGACAACCTGCCGCCGAAGGTCGCGACGAAGCTCTGCATGAACGTGTCGTATTGCTCCTCGGGAACGTAGACGTGAGTGGTGTCGTATTGCGGACCGACGGCAAAGTCATCCTTGGTCTCGCGGGAAAAAACCGCCGGCGAGGAGCTGACGAGAGCGACGGCCAGCAAGAGGGTCAAGCGAACATGCATGATGATTTTCGTCACGATGGGTAGAAGACCATCAGACAGCCCAGCAGCCACATCCGAAGCTGCCCCAGAAGCCCTGAATATCGCTGGATGGCACGCTGGCACTCAACGAGGCCGCGTGATCGTGACCATGGACCGCGCAGGATCTCGTGCAGCCGCAGGTCGCTGCGACCTTGGCCGTCGCTTGGCGAGGACGGTAGTAGCCGCCGAAGGTGGCGACCGGCGACCAATCCGGCATCGGACGTGGCAGCGGCGGGGACAGCGACGAGAAGTCTCCATCGCCCGAGACCACCTTGCCACCGAGGATCGTCAGTAACGAACGGAGCTGCGGGATGTCACTTTCGGGCACCGAGAAGTAGTCGTCCGACAACACCGCGAGGTCGGCGAGTTGACCTGCTTTGATCTGGCCTTTCTTCCCGACTTCGTTGGAGAACCAGGTGTTGTCCACTGTCCACATCCGCAGCGCCTTTTCGCGATCGACACGGTTGGCGCCCGGATACAGCGAAAGCCCGCCAACCGTCTTGCCGGTGACAAGCCAGTGGAGCGACACCCAGGGGTTGTAGCTCGCAACGCGCGTGGCATCGGTGCCCCCACCCAGAGGCAGACCGGCAGAAGTCATCTTGGCGATCGGCGGCGCGCGCTCAGCCGCTTGTGCACCATAGCGCTCCACAAAATACTCTCCCTGGTAGGCCATGCGATGCTGGACAGCGATGCCGCCGCCCAACGCGGCGATGCGGTCGATGTTGCGATCGCTGATGGTTTCACAGTGATCGAAAAACCAGTTGATTCCCTCGAACGGGACGTCCTTCGCGACCTTCTCATAAACATCGAGCGCACGGCCGATCGTCTGGTCGTACGTGGCGTGGAGGCGCCAGGGCCAGCGGTTTTCGGCAAGCAGCCGAATCACAGGCTCGAGGTCGCTCTCCATGCTGGGCGGCATGTCCGGACGGTCTACACGCAGGTCCTCGAAGTCGGCTGCGGAGTAGACGAGCATCTCTCCAGCGCCGTTATGACGGTAGCTGTCATCGCCCTCACCAGGCTTGACCTGCTTGACCCAACTCGAGAAGTCTGCAAGCTCCTCCTTCGGCTTCTGCGTGAAGAGGTTGTAGCTGATGCGAACGGTCAATTGCCCATCGTCATGGAGCTTGCGGACGACTTCGTAGTCATCGGGATAGTTCTGGTAGCCACCGCCCGCGTCGATCACGCCTGTGACGCCGAGGCCGTTCATCTCGCGCATGAAGTGTCGCGTCGAATTGACCTGGTACTCGAGAGGTAGCTTGGGCCCTTTGGCGAGTGTCGAGTAGAGGATCGTCGCGTTCGGTTTGGCAAGCAGAAGGCCGGTCGGATTTCCCGCGGCATCACGCACGATCTCGCCACCTGGCGGGTTCGCTGTGTCCTTCGTGAAGCCGACGACGCGGAGCGCCGCCGCGTTGAGGAGCGCTCGATCGTAGAGATGCAGGATGAAGACCGGCGTGCTGGGCGCAACGGCGTTCAGTTCATCGATGGTCGGCAGCCGCTTTTCGGCGAACTGATGCTCGGTGAACCCACCGACCACGCGGACCCATTGCGGTGCCGGTGTTTTGTCGACCTGCTTCTTGAGCATCGCCATGGCATCTGCGAGGCTCGGCACGCCGTCCCATCGCAGCTCCATGTTGTAGGTCAGGCCGCCTCGGATGATGTGTATGTGACTATCGATGAGCCCAGGGATGACACGCCGACCTCGCACATCGATGACCTTTGCCTTTGGAGCCGCCTGACGCACCTCCTTCTCGGAGCCAACCGCCAAGAACTTGCCGTCGCGAATAGCGATGGCCTGCGCTTCTGGGTTCTGCTTGTCGAGCGTCGTCACCTTCGCGTTGATGAGAATGAGATCGGGCGTGGACCCGCTTTTTCTCATCGTCGCGGCGGCAAGCGGGCCGGCCGCAGCCAACCCAAGGGTTGCAGCTCCCGCCGCCAGGACATCTCGTCGATTCGTCATGGGTCTGTCTTTCTGGTTGCATCTATGTCATCGAGAAGACGGGCGAGCACAGGCTTCGTGCATCTATCAGCACGGCCGCTCCAGTCCGTGTCGAGGACAAGTGATCTTCTTCGGGCACTACCTTCGCGTTCATCCGTCGTGGCCTGAGCAACACGGCGCAAAGCGGCTGTCGCTCTGCCCCCGCCTAGCCCGAATCAGATCCTGTGGACGCTCTCATTGCGCTACATCGTTGGTCTTTTAGAAGAAGAGGCCCTTCTTGGGCGCCGGCTTCACGTCGGGTCGAGTGGCTGGCTGATCGCACTCTCAGGCAACCTCAGCTGCCGATCGCTATGTCGGCTATTTGCCGCACGCCTCCCCTGCTACCAATTGCGCAATTGCGACGAGGGTCGCTCGGTATCCGCCGAGCCTTCAGCCCTTGCTTCGTCACTTGACGATCATGTCGTCCCCGAGCGCTCGACGGAAGTCCCGTGTGGCGCCACGCTGTGTCGCCGAATCGGGAACGCCGAGCCGCGACGAAGGCGCTGGTCAAGCTCCGACCATTGCGCTCGTGCTTCTCGCCGGTATTGCCCCATGAAATTTGGACGCTACCGTTCAGTCGGTCGTCGACCACATGCACGAACGCCTCATGTTTGCGGCGAGGGTGCGATTTCTCAGCCGAGTGGTCCGATCCTTATAAACGACGGCAAGAACCGCTATGGAGCTATGCATCGTTGCGCTCGACGCGAACGACGTGATGGCCGTGCGACCGGTCCCAAAATCAAGGGGCTGCTTCCGACCCTCAGCCGACATTTGAAGCCGGGAAGTCGTCGCCCGAAAGCAGCCGTTCAGCTACTAAAGTTTTACGCGAGCGGCACCTGGAAGCACGCGGAGCACGCTCGAAGCTGCCCGCTCGATCGAGCGGTTGAGGCAAGCCGTAATGATCGGCGAGCCCGTCTTGACGACGGCGAGCCCGTTCCCGGGGAGCGATGAGACACGGCCTCGAAGGCACCCCAGAGGTTTTGCCTATAGCGTCGAGACGGTGCCGCCATCAATGCGGTACTCGAAGCCTGCGGAGGATGCCGAGCGGGGCGAAGCCAGGAACACGATCAGATCGGCAACTTCCTGCGGCGTGGCCGCCCTGCCGACCGGGATGCCACCCAGGGCATCCATGATGATCTTCTTGCCACCCTCGTGGTCGGTGCCGGCATCGGCGCCCACACGCTTCGCGAAAACCTCGGACGCCTCGGTCATGATCCAGCCCGGCGCGACGCTCAGCACGCGAACACCCTTGGGCGTGATTTCACGCGACAACGCCTTGCTGTAGGTCGTCAGCGCCCCCTTGGAAGCAGCATAGGCCGTGGTCGAATCGGGCAGCGGAAAAACACGCTGAATCGAGCTGACATGGATGACAACACCGGACCCTTGCGCGAGCATCGACGGCACAAGCTCACGGTCCAGGCGCACGGCCGGCAGTAGGTTCAAGCTCAGCTCGGAGAGCCAGTGGTCGTCGGTGAGTGCAGCGAAGCCGCCCGCGGGGGCATGGGAGCCGCCAAGCACGTTGATCAGGAGGTCGACACCACCCCACTCCTTGAGAACGGAATCGGACAGGGTCTTCACGCCGTCGGCCGTCGTCAAGTCGGCAAGGATGTACGAAACACCTTCGACCGGCGCTTCCGGCGCTTTGCGAGCGGAAGTCGCCACGCGGGCGCCTGCATCCACCAGCGCACGGACAACCGCGGCGCCGAGGCCCAACGTCCCGCCAGTGACCACGGCCCGCAGGCCGTTCAGTTGAAGATCGAAGCTCATACCGTGATCTCCATGTTTGCAATCAGGCCGCGCTCGAGGCGGAAGGAGAAGTTCATGTCGAGCGGGCTGCCCTTGAAGTTGCCGGCCACGTGGGCCTTCACGGCGTGAACGCCTTCGATCAGTTCCAGCGAGAAGGGCTCGGTCGTGCAGGTGTACTTGGCGTCTGCCGCCTTCTTCCACGCCCGGATCGCGTCGCGACCGGTGAAGATGTCATCGTTGTCAGTGACCACGGCCTTCGAGGTGAAGCATTGCGCGACGTGGTCAGGGCCTTGCGTGTCCGCCACGAAGTACGCGGCGATCGGGTCAGGGAGAGTCAATGAAGAGGGCATGGTGTGCTCCTTGGTTGGGACGGATCGAAGGATGCGTCCGCACATCCAATTAGAGAATCTCCTAGAATTCGAATGGCCTATGTAGAGACGAGTACACAATGCGGGGATCCGACTTCGCCGAGCTCAAAGCCTTCATCGCCATCGTCGAGAGGCAGAGCTTTGCCCGCGCGGCCGAGCATCTGGGCTTGTCACCGTCGGCGTTGAGCCAGACCATTCGCCAACTGGAAAGTCGCATCGGCGCGCGCCTCTTGAATCGAACGACAAGAAGCGTCGCCCCGTCCGCAAGCGGTGAGCAGCTCTACTCGCGCGTGGCGCCGCTGTTCCGTGAAATGGCCAACGCGGTGGCCGAGGCCAGCGACGCCACCGGTCAGATCAGTGGAACCTTGCGGATCAACGCCCTCGGGATCGCCGCTAGAACGCTCATTGCGCCGAGACTGCAGCGCTTCCATCGGGCGCACCCCGACGTGGTGCTGGACATCGTGGTGGATGACGCACTGGCAGACATCGTGGCAGGCCGCTTCGACGCCGGGATACGGGTCGGTGGGCAGCTCAAGAAGGACATGATTGCGGTCCGCCTGTCACCCGACATGAAGATGATGGCCGTTGCTTCTCCCGACTACTTGGCCCGCCACGGCACGCCCAAGACGCCCACCGATTTGCACGACCACGCCTGCATCAACTGGCGACTCCAGATGGATGGGCGGTTCTACCGGTGGGAGTTCGAGAAGCGCGGTAAGCGGCACGAGATCGCCGTCGATGGGCCTGTCGTCACCAACCACGTCGACATCGGCGTGGCGGCAGCGGTCAACGGTCTGGGTATCGCTTACCACTTCGAGGTGGATCAGGTCGGCGAGCTGCTCGAGCAGGGGCGTCTCGTACAGATCCTGTCCGACTGGACCATTTCTCGTCCCGGCCTGTTCCTGTACTACTCCAACCGGCAGCATCGCCCTGCGCTGCTGGGCTCGTTCATCGACTGCATGTTGGATCGGGACGGCGCCGGCAACTGGTCGTGATCGTAGGTAGCACTGTTCGTACAGTCCGAGGACCTCGCTGTCGTGACGATCATCTACGCGGGTGGTGTCACAAACGTCTGCTTGACCGACAGCTTCCTGTATGCGTTCCGGTTGGTTCTGCACACGTTATAGAACCCTTTCCCAGATGACTCTGACTGGAGAAACCGCACGCCAGCGCGATCTCGACCAGAGCGTCAGCAAATAGGTCTTTCGCCTTCTCGATCCTTCTCATCAGCACGAACTGATGCGGCGACATTGACGCCGAACGTTTGAATGCTCGCGAAAACGTGAAAACGCTCATGTCCATCAACCGAGCCATGTCGTTCAGCAGGATGGGCCCCCGATGTTCTCAGCGACATCGTTCTCGATCTTCTGCAGGTCTGAGTTGCTCAACCTGAACGCCCGCGCGAAGAGTGACGTGTCGGGGATGACAAGATGAGCAGCGATCGCAGTGCCCACGGCCTCTGGATAAGCAGGCCCGCGGAGATATCCACTCTCCACTTCCCTCTGGAGCGCCAGCATGGCCTGCTGGATGAAAGGACGTGCAATCCTGCACCCGGGCCCAGGGTGGGTGACGGCTTCGATGTCCCGAGAAAGCCATCCTCGAAGAACCGGGAACCAGAATCAGATCGTTCCCGCTGCTCCGCGCCGCAACTGTGTACGGCACGTCCGGAGGGCAGCACCGTCAGGCCCCCGCCGATCACGAAGCGTTGCTCGACATCGCCACCCCAGGCGATCTCCCTGTCGGCTCTGGGCGTCAGATTCATCGCGATGACGTGTTCTCCGAGCACCGATTCCGCCAGCTCAAAGCCGTCGTGCGAACCAGAACGACCAAACCAAGAAAGGCAAGTATGGACGCCTCGCGAGCCGCGGGTTGAACTGTGGGTAGGAATCGGTAATCGGTAATTCTTGTAATTAATCGACGCGCTCCGGCGGAAGCGGTGAGATTCGAACTCACGGAGGAGTTGCCCCCTCGCTAGTTTTCAAGACTAGTGCCTTAAACCGCTCGGCCACGCTTCCTGATCCGGCACAGCGCCGGTCGTCGCAGCGACGACCGCCGGGCATTTTACGCGGCCTGCGTCGAGGCGGTCGCCAGGCGGTCGCTGTACGCGCCTCACTTCGCGCGGCCCGTGCCGTAGAGCTCCCCGGTCGGATCGTCGAACACGCGCTCGCGCGCGATGGTGAACACGCGCGCCGATGCAGGATCGACATCGACGCGCATCCAGCGGTCGCTGCCCGACGGCGGGGCAAGCGCGACGCGCGTGAAGTTCGCGAGCGGTCGGCCCGCGGAGTCGCGCAACGGGTGCTCGTCGAGCGGCATGGTCGCGGATGGCGGCACGTGGCCCTGGACCAGCAGCACCCGCCCCTTGAACGCGATGACGAGCGTCCGGAGCGCGTTCTTCCACTCGTAGTAACCGTCGCGATCGCGGCTCGTGAGGTCGGGCGGCCGCAACGGCCATTCGAAGCGGGGGCTCGCGTCGACGAACAACACGATGCCGGCGAGCCGTCGCTCGGTCGCGAAACGGAAGGCGCGCTCGAGCCAGCCGTGGTTCGCGAGCGAGCGGTCCTCGAATTCGCCGTTGCGTCCGGCGCCGCGTCTCACGTTGTTGTTGTTGTCCGGGAGGTTGAACGTCACGAACAGCACGCGGCCCGTCTGCCAGCGCACGTTCTCGCGATAGCGCCCGAAGCGCGGCAGCGCACTCTGGCGCGCGAGGCGGAGGCGAGCCTGCCCCGCCGACTCCTCGCCGCCGAACAGCGCGTCGCCGAGGCGGGCGAGGCGATCGGGCGCGTCGGTCGCGTCGTTGGCGCCGCAAACAGCCCATTCGGACGCCGCGACCACCGGCACGATCGGCACGACGCTGGCGTCGAGCAGGCGCTTGCGCGCATCGAGGCCGTCGTCGCCGCACGAGCGCGGTGAGGGGATCGACAGATCGAAGTGCACGATGAAGCGCAGCGCATTGGTGGGCATCGCCTTCAGCGTCGCGCGTGCCTCGCGATCGGCCTGCTCGGTCGCGCTGCCCATCACGGCGAACGAGAAGGCATCGGGCTCGCTCCCGTTGCCTCCCTGCGCCCCGGCCGAGTCGATCGATGCGGCGGCGAGTGCGCCGATCAATGCGAAGCGACCGAAGCTGCGCAGCCTCATCGCTTCGGGTCCGCGATCCGCTTGAGTCGATACAACGCGTCGAGCGCATCGCGCGGTGCGAGATGGTCGGGGTCGAGGGCGGCGAGCGCATCGACGACCTCCGTCGCCACGCGGCCGACGTCGTCGAGCGGGACGTCGACGACGTCGTTCGCCGCGTCGAAGAGATCGCGTTGCGGACTCGCGTTGCGCGCCGCCTCCTCGAGGACCGCGAGACGCTTCTCGGCGCTCTTGATCACGCTCGCCGGGACGCCCGCGAGGCGCGCAACCTCGATCCCGTAGCTGCGATCGGCCGGGCCTTCCTCGACGGCATGAAGGAACACGATCTGACGGCCGTGCTCGACGGCGGACAGGTGCACGTTCGCGACCGACGGGAATTCGTCGGCGAGCCGCGTGAGCTCGAAGTAGTGGGTCGCGAACAGGCTCAACGCCCGGTTGTGCTCGACGAGCCGGCGGGCGATCGCCCACGCGAGCGCGAGGCCGTCGAACGTCGACGTGCCGCGGCCGATCTCGTCCATCAGCACGAGGCTCGTCGCCGTGGCCTGGTTCAGGATCGCCGCGGCCTCGGTCATCTCGACCATGAACGTCGAGCGCCCGCCTGCGAGGTCGTCGGACGCGCCGATACGCGTGTAGATCGCGTCGACCGGCCCGAGCGTCGCGCGGGTCGCCGGCACGAAGCTGCCGCAGTACGCGAGCAGGACGATCAGCGCGGTCTGCCGCATGTAGGTCGACTTGCCGCCCATGTTCGGTCCGGTGACGACGAGCATGCGCCGCTCGGGCGCGACCCGACAGTCGTTCGAGACGAAGCGATCGGCGCTCGCGCGCTCCGCGCACTGCGCCTCGACGACCGGGTGTCGCCCGCCCTCGATCACGATGCCGGGTTCGTCGACGAGGAGTGGCGGCGTCCATCCCCACTGCGACGCGCGATCGGCGAACGCGGCCAGTACGTCGGCGGCCGCGATCGCGCGGGCGATGCGCTGCAGCCTCGGAATCGACGGGACGAGCGACGCGAGCAGCTCCTCGAAGAGCCGCTTCTCGCGCGCGAGCGCGCGGTCCTGCGCCGACAACGCCCGGTCCTCGAACGCCTTCAACTCCGGCGTGATGTAGCGCTCGGCCGTCTTCGTGGTCTGTCGACGCCGATAGTCGTCGGGGACCTGCGCGGTCCGACCGTGCGTGACCTCGATGTAGAAGCCGTGGACCTTGTTGTACTCGACACGCAGGTTCGCGATGCCGGTTCGCTCGCGCTCGCGTTTCTCGAGTTCGACGAGGAACGTGCCCGCGTCCTCGGACAGCGCCCGCAGTTCATCGAGCTCGACATCGAGTCCCTTCGCGATCACGCCCCCGTCGCGGATCTGCGCGGCGGGTTCCTCCGCGATCGACCGGACGAGGACGTCGAGCACGTCGCCCGGCGTCGCGAGGTCGACCTGCAGCTCCGCGAGCAAGCTGTTGGGCTCCGCGCCGTCGTCGGCCGAGCGCAGCGCGTCGCGCAACGCGTCGAGGCGGCGCAAGGCTTCGCGCAGTCCGACGAGATCGCCGGGTCGCGCGCGTCCGAGCGCGATCCGCGCGGCGATCCGTTCGACGTCGGCCGTCCCCGCGAGGCGACGATGCAGCGTGTCCGCGAACGAGGTCGCGCCGGCCCGCGCCATCAGCGCCCCGACCGCGCGGTGCCGGCGCTGCGGCAGCACGCGGTCGCGCAAGGGCTCGCCGAGCCACTGGCGCAGGAGGCGGCTGCCCATGTGCGTCGCACAGCTGTCGAGCAAGGCGAGCAGCGTCGCGACGCGCGGACCGCCCGCGCGCTCGCCGGGCGCCAGCGTCTCGACGATCTCCAAATTGCGGCGACTCGCCGCATCGATCGTCATCACGCGGTCCTCGCGCTCGACCGCGAGGCTGCCGATGTGCGCGAGGCCGCGCGCGGCGCCGGCCTCGTCGCCGATCGCCTGCGTATGCCGCAGGTAGCGCAGCAACGCGCCGGCCGCGCCGATCGCGAGCGTCTCGTCGGCGACGCCGAAGGCCGCGAGGTCCGCGACCGCGAAGTGCGCGCAGAGCAGCTTGCGACCTTCATCGACGTCGAAGTCGGACGACGCGCGTGCGACCGACGCTCGCTCCGCGAGCAAGGAAGACGCCGACTCGTCGTCGTCCGCGACCAGCAGTTCGGCCGGCCGCAGGCGCTCGAGCGTGCGCGCGATCGCATCGACGGGACATTCGAGGAGTCGCATCGAACCCGACGCGAAGTTGACCCAGGCGAGACCCGCGACGAGACCTCGCGCGCGCGACGAACGACGCACCGACACGGCTGCGAGCAGTCGATCGGCGCGCTCGGGCAGGAGGCCCGCATCGGTCAACGTGCCCGGCGTGACGATGCGCACGACGCGGCGCTCGACCGGCCCCTTCGACGTCGCGGGGTCGCCGATCTGCTCGCAGATCGCGACGGCCTCGCCGGCGGCGACGAGCTTGCCGAGATACGCGTCGATCGCGTGGAAGGGCACGCCCGCCATCGGGATCGGGGAACCGCTCGACTTGCCGCGCGCCGTCAGCGTGATGTCGAGCAACGCGGCCGCGCGCTTCGCGTCGTCGTAGAAGAGTTCGTAGAAATCGCCCATCCGATAGAGCAGCAACGCGTTCGCGTGCTCCGCCTTCAGGCGGAGGTACTGCTGCATCATCGGTGTGTGTCGACCGAGGTCCGCGAGAGGCGCCGCGGCATCCCGCGGCGCTCCGAGGCTCGTTTCGGGCTCTTTCAAACGCGTACTCAAAGACTCGATCCTGTTGTTGGAGGGCGCGGCAAGACGGCGGCTTTCGATCTCGTCGTCGAGGGACTGACTGCGACCTCCGCGAACCTCGGGATCCCCCGCGCCGCGACGCGCATGAAGGCTGGCGACTATATCGCGCGAACGTCGCACGCTCGATCCGGGCGACTCGGGCGGCGGCGGCGTCGCGTCGCCGTCGGGGGCGCGGCGCGACCTGGATACCTTGGTGCAATCGACTCGCGTTGCTTCCGCGCCGATATTCGAAGCGGCTCGTGGCGTTCTCGGTGGCAGGCAGACGCTGCGCGAGTCGCGAGAGTTTCCGCCCACCCGCCCTTCCGTTCGGAGGTACATCGCATGAGCAAGATCCTGATGGTTCTCACGTCCCACGACATCCTCGGCAATACCGGCCGCCCGACCGGCTTCTGGCTCGAGGAGTTCACCGCGCCCTACTACGTCTTCCGCGACGCCGGACAGGACGTCACCGTGGCGTCCCCGAAGGGCGGCCAGCCGCCGATCGATCCCAAGAGCGACGAAGCCGCGAACCAGACCGCCTCGATGACCCGCTTCAAGGGTGACAAGGCGGCGCAGGCCGTCCTCGCCAGCACCGTGAAGCTGTCCGACTTGAAGATGCCCGACTTCGACACCGTCTTCTATTCGGGGGGCCACGGCCCGATGTGGGACCTGGCCGAGGACCCGGTCTCCATCGCGCTCATCGAGGCCTTCTACGACGCCGGCAAGCCCGTCGCCGCGGTGTGTCACGCGCCCGGCGTGCTGCGCCACGTGAAGTCCGACGGCGAGCCGCTCGTCAAGGGCAAGCGGGTGACGGGCTTCACGAACGAAGAGGAAGAGGAAGTGCAGCTGACCCACGTCGTCCCCTTCCTCGTCGAGGACGAATTGCGGCGCCTGGGCGCGCGCTTCGAGAAAGTCGGGAACTGGAAAGTGTTCACCGTCACCGACGGTCGCCTCGTCACCGGACAGAACCCCGCGTCGTCGACGGCTGCGGCGCAGGCCCTGCTCCAGGTTCTCGCCCAGTCGCCTGGGGTGCGGCAGGGCGCGACCGAACAGAAAGCGGCCTGAGCGCGTTCGTCGGCACCCGGCGCGTCGTCGCCGACGGCCGGTCCATGACGACGCCTGCGCCGCCGCCACGTCGCGCAGCACGCGCGTGCGATCGTCATCGACCGCGCCGTATCGTCGATCCAGCGTTCACGTCCGTTGGAGGGCAGGTCTCGTCGACCGCATGCGCATCGGTCGCCGCCATCGGCTTCGCGATCGCTCACCCGGTCTTGCACTTAAGATCGGGTGTCTCGCGCGCGTCGCGGCCCGATGCGCACGCGGCCGGACGCGCAGTGCCGTGTCACTCCGCCGCAATCGCCGACTCCAGCTCCGATGCCCCGCGTCGCCTCGTGCCTTCTCGCCCTCGCGGCACCGCTCGTGTTCGGACTCCTGTCGGTTGCGCTCGGACAGGACGCGAACTGGGACCTGCGCAACTATCACCGCTACGACCCGTGGGCGTTGCTCGACGGCCGCTTGCGTACGGACCTCGCGCCCGCGGGCATGCCGAGCTACTTCAACCCGTTGCTCGACCTGCCCTACTACGTGCTTTCGCAGGTCCTGCCCGGACGCGTCCTCGCGTTCGCGATGGGCGCGTGGCACGGCGTGAATGCGCCGCTGCTGTACGCGATCGGACGCGCCGCGCTGCCCGACGCGCGCGACCGCGTGAAGCTGCTGGCCTTTGCGGGCCTCGGCTGTCTCGGCAGTGCCTTCCTTTCGGAAATCGGCAACACGATGGGCGACGACACGACCGCGCCCTTCCTGCTCGCCGCGCTCGCACTCGTCCTGCATGCGGGCCCGAGGACGCCGACGACCCGCTTCGTCGTCGCGGGTCTCGTCGCCGGGGCGGGCATCGGCCTGAAGCTCACGAACGCACCGTACGGCCTGGCCCTCCTCGTCGCGATGCTCGTGAGCGCGGCGCCGTCGCGGGTCGCGCGCGCGGCGGCGCTCGCGCTCGGCCTCGCGATCGGCGTCGCGTTTACGTTCGGCCCCTGGGCCGTCACGCTGCAACTGCACTTCGGCAATCCCTTCTTTCCGCAGTTCAACGCGTTGTTCGGCTCGCCGCTGGCGGCGGCGACCAGCATCGTCGACGACAAGTGGTTCGCGTCCGGTCCGGTCGAGGCGTTGCTGTTCCCGTTCGTGTTCACGCTGTTCCCGATGCGCATACACGAGATTCCGCTCGCGAACCCGCTGTGGCCGCTGGCCTACGGGCTCTTCCTCGCGGCGGCTGCGGCGGGGCTCGTCCGTATGCGCGCGAGCCGAAGCGACGCGCCGTCGCGCACGCTCTTCGCGTTCGCGATCGTCGCCTACCTCGCATGGCTGCTCGTGTTCTCGATCGGTCGCTATCTGATCGTGCTCGAGCTGTTGCTCCCCTTGCTCGTGTGGCTCCTGTCGCACCGCCTGTTCCGCGCGCGCGTCGCCGCCGCCGTCGCCTGCGCCGGGTTCGTCCCGGCGCTCGCACTGCCCTTCGTCCACTTCGAGACCTGGGGCAATGCACCCTTCGCCGAGCTACCCTATCGCGTGGACGCGCCGACCGTCGTCGATCCCGCGCTCGCCACGGTCCTCGTCCTCACCGCGCCGGTCGCGTGGACGCTGCCCGACTTCCCGCGCGAGCTCGCGTTCGTGGGTCGCAACGGCAGCTTTCCCGAGTCGCCTGGCTATCGCGAGCGCGTGCGCTCGATCCTCGATGCGCGCGGCGGTCCGATCTATGCCCTGCTGCCGGCCGACACGACCGAGGCCGCGTCGGGCCTCGCGCGCATGAACGCCTTCCTCGAACGACATGAGGTGCGGGCCGACGATCTGGTCTGTCGCTATGCGAAGGCGGCGCTCGCGAACGCGCCCGCGAAGGATGTCGTCTTCGACGAAGGGAATCGCGATGCGTGCCGTTTTCGGCGGGACATCCAACGCAACCGCCTGTCGGATCGCGATGCGGCGACGATCGCCCACGCGATCGAAGCGGACGGTCTTCACGTCGATCTCGCCACCTGCACGATCTTTCGCGCGTGGCTCGGCGCGACGCCGTTCGACTATCGCTTCTGTCCGGTCAACCGCGACCGATGACGCCGGACGATGGAATCAGCGAGGTCGGGCCTCGCGTTTCGGGAAGCGCGGACCGAGCGATGCGACGAGTTGACCGAAGATCTTCGGCGCGCCCGCGAGCACGTCGCCGGTGTACAGGAAGTCGGAGTCGCCCTGGAAGTCGCCGATCAGGCCGCCCGCCTCGGTGACGAGCAAGGCACCGGCCGCGATGTCCCACGGCTGCAAGCCGATTTCGAAGAAGCCGTCGAGCCGTCCCGATGCGACATGGGCGAGGTCGAGCGCAGCCGCACCGACACGGCGGATGCCGGCGGTCTCCGCCGTGAGCGAGCGGAACATCGCGAGATAACGATCGAGCGTATCGAGGTCCTTGAACGGAAAACCGGTACCGAGCAAGGCCTCGTTCATGCGATGCCGCTTCGAGACGCGCAGGCGACGGTCGTTGCAGAAGGCACCGCGGCCCTTCGTCGACAGGTAGAGGTCGTTCCGGTTCGGGTCGTAGATGACGGCCTGCGTGACGACGCCGCGTTGCGCGAGCGCGATCGAAACGCAGTACTGCGGAAAGCCGTGGATGAAATTGGTGGTGCCGTCGAGCGGATCGATGATCCACAGGTGCTCGACGTTCGCGTCCGACGCGGTCGGGACCTCGGCGGTCGCCGGCGCGGAACCCCGCTTCGACCCGGCCCGGCCGCTCTCCTCTGCTAGGATCTTGTGGTCCGGATACGCCGTGAGCAACACGTCGATGATGGCCTTCTCGGCCGCTTCGTCGATCTCCGTGACGAAGTCGTTGTGTGACTTGCGACTCACCTTCACGCGATCGAGATCGAGACTGGCGCGGTTGATGATCGAACCGGCGCGGCGGGCGGCCTTGACGGCCGTGTTCAACATCGGATGCAGGGCTGCGGACATGGGATGCGGGAAGTCGATGCGGGACGGGCGCGGATGCCGGCCGCATGGAATGGTCCGGCGGCGATGCGGCGAGCGGTGATAAAGAGCGATTGCGACGCCACCGGCTGGCCGGGCGCGACGCGAGGCGCGCATCTTATATGAGCGCGCTCGATCGCATCCGCATCGTCCTCGTGTCGCCGAGTCATGCGGGCAACGTCGGCAGCACTGCGCGGGCGATGAAGGTGATGGGCTTGTCGCGCCTCGCGCTGGTCACGCCGCGTTACGCGGACGTGCTGACGCTCGAGGAGACCCGCGCGCTCGCGAGCGGCGCCGCCGACGTGCTCGACGGCGCCACGCTGCATCCGACGCTCGATCACGCACTCGCGGGAACAGTCCATGCGATCGCGTTGAGCTCGCGCGACCGCGAATACGCGCCGCCGCTGTTCAGCCTCGCCGATGCGTGCCGCGATGCGCTCGCGCAGGACGGCGACGTAGCCTTCGTGTTCGGCAGCGAACGCTACGGCCTGTCGAACGAGGACGTGTTGCGCTGTACCGCGCGCTGTCGCATCGAGACGGCCGCGGACTACGCGTCGCTCAATCTCGCGCAGGCCGTGCAGCTCGTGACCTACGGATGCCGGATGGCCGCGCTCGCGATGGACGACGCGACGCCGCCGGCGGCGACGCCGCGCGCCGCGACGCACGAAGAACGACAAGACCTCTTCGCGCATCTCGAAGAAGGACTCGTCGCGATCGGTTATCTCGATCCCGACGCCCCGAAGAAGCTGATGCCGCGGGTCCGGCGCCTGTTCGCACGCGCCCGCCTCGAGCACGACGAGGTGCAGTGGCTGCGCGGGATGGCGAAGGCGATGACGAAAGCGGCGAAGGAGCGCGGGTGAGCCACGAGACGACGGGCGACGTCGCGATCCGCGCGACCTGGATGCGCGGCGGCACGAGCAAAGGCCTCTTCTTCGCGGCCGACGACCTGCCGCGCGGCCTGATGCAGCGACCGAGTGCGCGCGACGCGCTGCTGTTGCGCGTGATCGGCAGCCCCGACCCGTACGGCAGCCACATCGACGGACTCGGCGGCGCGACCTCGTCGACGAGCAAGGTCGTGATCGTGTCGAAGTCCCTGCGCGAGGACTGCGACGTCGAATTCCTGTTCGGCGCAGTGTCGATCGACGCACCGTCGATCGACTGGTCCGGCAACTGCGGGAATCTCTCGACGGCGGTCGGTCCGTTCGCGATCGCGCGCGGCTGGGTCGCCGCGTCGGACAGCGGGCACGTGTCGTCGACCGTCGTGCGCATCTGGCAGCAGAACCTGGGCAAGCGCATCGTCGCGCACGTCCCCACGCGCGCGGGCCGCGTGGTCGAGAGCGGGACGTTCCGGGAAGACGGCGTGCCTTTCCCGTCGAGCGAGATCCGACTGGAATTCCTCGACCCGGCCGACAGCGGCGAGCTCGGTCTGCTGCCGACCGGGCGCGCGACCGATGTCCTCGTCGTTCCCGAACTCGAGGAACAGCTTCCCGCAAGCGCTTCGCTCGAGGCGGGATCGATCCGGGCGACCATGATCAACGCGGGCAGTCCGACGGTCTTCATCCGCGCCGACGCGTTGAAGCTCACGGCGCGCGAATTGCCCGACGCGTTCAACCGCGACTCGCGGATGCTCGCGCGACTGGAAGCGATTCGCGCACGGGCCGCCGTCGCGATGAAGCTCGCCCGCAATGTCGACGACGCCACGAGGAACCGCGCGACCTCGCCGAAGATCGCGTTCGTCGCCGCGCCGGCGGCCTATCGCAGCAGCATGGGCGTCGACGTCGACAAGGCCGGCATCGACGTGCTCGCGCGCATCGTGTCGATGGGCAACCTCCACCCCGCCTTCACCGTCACCGGTTCGATCGCGCTCGCGGTCGCGGCGGCGCTGCCCGGCACGATCGTGTCCGAGGTCGCGCGCACCCTGCCTGGCGTCCCGACGCGGATCGGCCATGCGTCGGGCGTCCTCGCGGTCGGTGCGGTGGTCGAATCGATCGACGGTCGCTGGTCGGTCGACCGCGCGCTGATGAGCCGCGGCGCACGGCGGCTGATGGACGGGACCGTCTACGTGCCGGCGTCGGCGCGCTGATTCGTCGGCATCGCCAGCGGCGCGGCGAATCGGGTCCGCCGCGCGCCGATCAGCGCGACGAGCGCTGCGAGCATGAGCATCACGGTCGCCGGCTCCGGGACGACGCTCACGTCGACTGCGCGGCCACGGGCTTGCGCCAGCAGCGTCAGCGGGACGCCGCGCGCATCCTGCACGACGAAGCGCGTGTCGGGACCGATCGCCTCCGCGGCCAGCAGATCGAAGGGCTCCGACCCGACGTCGCCGAGCGTGAAGCGGATCACGATCGGGTCGAGCACGCCGGTCGCCGTCGCCGGGTACAGCGTGAACGGTTGCTGCGCGAGGTTGTGCGGGTCGAAGGACACGAGCAGACCCTGCTGCAGCACATTGCCCGCGGTGACGTCCTGGGGGATCGGCGGGTAGCGGAGCGTCGTCCCCTGCGCGAACGAGTCGCACAGCGGCGGCCCGCACAGGACCGCGGCATAGCCGCGCTGCGACGCTTCCTGCGCGGCGGCGGCCGCGGCGGCTGCGCGTACCGCCTGTACGTCGGGTAGCAACAACCCGATCAGCACCCCGATCGTCGCGATGACGACCAGCAGTTCGATCAGCGTGAATCCTGACTGTGCCTTCATTCCGCTCTCCCGATGGCGACGGTGACCGAAGGGCAGCATAGCGGTGCGACGGCCGCTTGCGTCGGACGACCGCCGCGCATCGACGAATAGAGGGCCTCGAGGGCGCGCTCAGCAGGGTTCGGCCGCCGCACTTAGAATGCCCCGATGTTCAAGCGCCTCTCCGAAGACATCGCGGCCATTCGCGAACGCGACCCGGCCGCCCGCAGCGGCTGGGAGATCCTCACCTGCTATCCGGGTGTCCACGCGCTCGCGATGCATCGCCTCGCGCACCGCCTGTGGCGCGCGCGCTTTCACTGGCTCGCCCGCTGGGTCTCGCAATGGAGCCGCTTCTTCACCGGCATCGAGATCCACCCGGGCGCGACGATCGGGCGGCGCGTGTTCATCGATCACGGCACCGGCGTCGTGATCGGCGAGACCGCGGAAGTCGGCGACGACTGCACGATCTACCAGGGCGTCACGCTCGGCGGGACGTCGCTCGATCGCGCGAAGCGCCATCCCACGCTCGGACGCGGCGTCGTCGTCGGTGCCGGCGCGAAGGTCCTCGGACCGTTCCTCGTCGGCGACGGCGCGCGGATCGCATCGAACGCCGTGGTCGTCCGCGAAGTGCCCGCCGGCGCGACCGCGATCGGCATCCCCGCACGGATCATGACCGACTCGGACAAGGTGCGACGCGAGCATCAGGCCGCGAAGATGGGCTTCTCGGCGTATGCCGTGACGCGCGACGCGGACGACCCGCTGTCGATCGCGCTGCACGGGCTCATCGATCACACGGCCGAGCTGTCGGCGAAGGTCGAGAAGATGGCGGCGGCGCTCGACAAGCTCGGCGCGTGTCCCGACGACTGCCTCGGTGAGGACCGCTTCGACGCGAAGCAGTACAACGAGATGGTGGGGTGATGTCATCCCGGCGAAGGCCGGGACCCAATCGACGAGGAGCGTGCTCCTCGTCGTTTCCCGCGAAGGCGGGAATCCGGTGGCGCCGAACCGAAAATCAGGCCCCGGCCTTCGCCGGGGTGACAGGAAGGCGAAGGACGCGAATCGATCCGTCCTCGATCGACAAGCCCCCACCCCTTGGCGGCGTCGCGTCCGCGTCCCAGTCCGTCAACACGTAGCGCTGCCGCTCCACTCCCGCGACCTTGTGCAAATGATGCGCAGGTCGATGCGTATGTCCGTGCACGAGCACCGCGCCCGGATGCGCCGCGAGCAGCGCGCAGGTCGCGTCGTCGTTGACGTCCATGATCGCCATCGACTTCGTGCCTTTCGCGGCCTCGCTCTCGCTGCGAGCGCCGCGGGCCATCGCGCGTCGCTCCGCCAGCGGCTTCGCGAGCACCATCTGCTGCCAGGCCGGGTTGCGCACCATCGCGCGAAACTGCTGGTACTGGACGTCGTCGGTGCACAGCGCATCGCCGTGCGACAGCACGAGGTCGAGGCCACCGACGGTGACCGCGAACGGGTCGGGCAACAGCGTCATGCCGGCGCGCGCCGCATAGGCCGCGCCGATCAGGAAGTCCCGATTACCGACGAGGAACGAGACCTCCGTGCCGTCGTCGACGAGCGCATGCAAGCGCGTCGCGATCGTCGCGCCGAGCGGCTCGTCGCCGTCCTCGTCGCCGACCCAGTACTCGAACAGGTCGCCGAGCAGATAGAAGCGCTTCGCGCGGCCGGCGACCTCGCGGTCCACGAAGTCGAGGAAGGCCGCGGTCGTCGCCGGATGGTCCGGCGACAGATGGACGTCGGACGCGAAGACGGCGTCGCGCATCTCGGCGGGCTTAGACGACTTCGGCGCGCTCGATGACGATGTCCTCGGCCGGCACGTCCTGGTGGCCGCCCGCGCGACCGGTCTTGACCGCCTTCATCGCGTCGACGACCTCGGTGCCCTCGGTCACGCGACCGAACACGCAATAGCCCCAGCCCTGAGGCGTCGGCGCCGTGTGATTCAGGAAGTCGTTGTTCGCGACGTTGATGAAGAACTGCGCCGTCGCGGAGTGCGGGTCGCCGGTGCGCGCCATCGCGACCGTGTACTTGTCGTTCTTGAGGCCGTTGTTCGCCTCGTTCTCGATCGGCGCGCCCGTCGGCTTCTGCGACATGCCGGGTTCGAAGCCGCCGCCCTGGACCATGAAGCCGTTGATGACGCGATGAAAGACCGTGCCGTCGTAATGACCCTTCTTCACGTACTCGATGAAGTTCGCCGCGGTCTTCGGCGCCTTGGCCTCGTCGAGCTCGATCGTGATGACGCCGTGATTCGTATGCAGTTTGACCATGTGTTCCTCAGGTTCTTCGCGGCAGGATCGCCGCCTTCGTGATGACGATCGGAGTGACCGGCACGTTCTCGTACTCGCCGACCGTGTGGACCGGAACGTTCCGCATCCGCTCGACCACTTCCATGCCCTCGACGACGCGGCCGAACACCGCATAGCCGAAGACGGACTGCTCGTCGGCCTTCGCGACGAAGCGAGGTCCGGTCCTGCCCATGACCGTCACGCCTTCGGGCGGGACGTCCACGTGATCGAGCCGCAGGTTGTCGACGACGTTGATGAAGAACTGCGCCGTCGCCGAGTCGACCGCGGTCTCCCGCGCCATCGCGATCGAGCCCTTCACGTTCGACAAGCCGCCTTTCTCGACCCTACGCGCCTCGTTGACGATCGGCGCGCGTGTCGGCTTCTCGGCCATCGACGGCAGGTGTCCGCCACCCTGCACGACGAAGTCCTGGACGACGCGATGGAAGATCGTGCCGTCGTAGTGACCGTCGCGCGTGTATTTCAGGAAGTTCTCGGTCGTGACCGGCGCGCGCTCGGCGTCAAGTTCGACGACGATCCGTCCGATCGTCGTGTCGAGCGCCACACGCGGATGGGGGTCCGGCGGCATCGACGCACACGCCGCCAGCGCGGCGAGCACCAGGACCGCGACGCCCTTCACGAGACGAAGGCCGCGCGCCTTCATGGCTTGCGTTCTCCGGCGACGACCCACGCTCCGCCGCGACGCGCGAGCGAGAGCTCCTTGTCGATCGGCTTGCCGGTGTTCAAGCCCGCCGCGTTGCGCTGGCGAAAACGTGCGCTCGCGGTGTCACCGTCCACGCGGATCTTCACGTCGCTGACCGTGACGCCGTTCGCGCTCGCCCACTGCTGAACCGCCGTGTTGACGTCGACGAGGGTCTGCGACGCGTCGGGCGGCGCCGCCGCGAGCGTCGAGGTGGTCTCGCTGTCGCCGACCGTCGGCGCGGTGTTCTCGATCGCCACGATGTTCGATCCGGCCGGCATCACGGGCGCATTCGGCGCGACGACCACCTCGGGCGCGACCGCGCCGACGCCCGCGGTCGCCGCCGGCGCGCCGGCCGGTCGCGGCAGTCCGACCGCGGCCTGCGACGGCGGCACGCTGCGCACGCTCGGCGCTGACGCGGTCGCGCTCGTCGTCGACGCGGGCGGCGAGGTGCCGGCCAGCAAGGCCCGACTCGCGGCGAGCTTGCGCTGCGCGGCGGTGTTCGACGGATCGAGCCGGCCCGATTCGCGATACGCGCGCCCCGCGAGCGCCGCATAGACGTCGCCGAGATTCTCGTAGGCGGTCGCGTAGCCGGGGGCGACGCGCACCGCCGACTCGAGCGCGTTGCGCGCCTCTTCGTATTTGCCTTGGGCCGCGTAGACCGCAGCAAGATTGTTGTAGGGCTCGGGCAGTTCCGGATAGTCCTGCGAGAGACTCGTGAAGATCGCGATCGCCGCATCGCTCTGTCCACGGCGCGCGACGATCACGCCCTTGAGGAAACGCATCTGCGCGTCCTTCGGCTTGTCTTTCAGGAAGGCATCGGCGCGGCCTTCCGCCTCGTCGAGCTTGCCGGCGGCGACGAGCTTCGAGACGTCCTGGAGTTCGTCGGCGCGCGCGGGGGCGACGAACGCGAGGGACAGCGCGAGCAGCGCGCCGAGGAGTCGCCGGGTCGTACGCAGGCTGGCCGTGTGCATCGCTGGATGATGAGTTGGTGTGATGGATGCTTCCCGGTGCGGACTCGTCGTCTGTGTCCCGCACCGTTGTCTCGATGCATCGTCGACGCGTGCGCGCGCTCGGGAACGAAGGACCGCGATGCTATACTGCGCCCGCATAAAAACGACAAAAGTTTAACAAACACCCGGGTGCTCGCCGGACGCTTCGTGATCCAGACGTCGTGTCGAACGAGCGCTTTGCCCTCTTCGCAAAAGCCACATGTCCGGGTCGTTCTCGCTCATCTCTTCGTCCATTCCGAGACCGACCGTCTGTTGACGCGTCGATCGGCATGCGGTGCATCGTGGCGGCGGGAGCCTCTTCGTCTTCGATCGACCGGTTCGCGTCGCGACGGGGCGGCCGAGTCGACGCGCACCGCATGCGGCCCGCCGCGATGACCGCGCACTGAACGCATGCTGAAGATCTACAACACCCTCAAACGCGAGAAGGAAGTCTTCACGCCGATCGAGCCGGGTCGCGTGCGCATGTACGTGTGCGGGATGACGGTGTACGACTACTGCCATGTCGGCCATGCCCGCATGATGATGGCGTTCGACATCGTGTCGCGCTGGTTGCGCACGTCAGGCTACGACGTCACCTACGTCCGCAACGTCACGGACATCGACGACAAGATCATTCGTCGCGCGGTCGAGAACGGCGAACCGATCGCCGCGCTGACCGAGCGCTTCATCGTCGCGATGAACGAAGATTCCGACGCCCTCGGCATCCTGCGACCCGACCACGAGCCGCGCGCGACGGCCTACGTGCCGCAGATGCTCGACATGATCCGTACCCTCGAGAGCAAACAGCTGGCCTATGCGTCGACGAGCGGCGACGTCAACTATGCGGTCCGCAAGTTCGACGGCTACGGCAAGTTGTCCGGCAAGTCGATCGACGATCTGCGGGAAGGCGACCGCAAGCTCGTCGCGACGCAGAAGGCCGATCCGCTCGACTTCGTGCTGTGGAAGAAGGCGAAGCCCGACGAACCCGTCGACGCGCAATGGCCGTCCCCGTGGGGCGACGGCCGGCCCGGCTGGGCGATCGAATGCTCGGCGATGAGCTGCGCGCTGCTCGGCGAGCACTTCGACATCCACGGCGGTGGCAGCGACCTGCAATTCCCCCATCACGAGAACGAGATCGCGCAGAGCGAGGGCGCGCACGGCGGAACCTTCGTGAACGTCTGGATGCACAACGGCTTCCTCAACGTCGACGGCGAGAAGATGTCGAAGTCGCTCGGCAACTTCTTCACGATCCGCGATGTCCTCGAGCACTACGACGCCGAGGTGCTGCGCTTCCTGCTGTTGCGCACGCACTACCGGAGTCCGCTGAACTACTCCGACGTGCATCTCGACGACGCGCGGGGCGGACTCACGCGCCTCTACACGGCCTTGTCCGCGGTCGCGCTCGACGACGATTCCACCGTCGACTGGGACGAAGCGCATGCGCAGCGCTTTCGCGCGGCGATGGACGACGACTTCAACACGCCGATCGCGGTCGCCGTGCTCTTCGAGCTCGCGGGCGAGGTCAATCGCACGGGTTCTTTGCCGCTGGCGAAGCAATTGAAGTCGCTCGGCGCCGTGCTCGGCCTGCTCGAGCGCGAGCCGCAGGCCTTCCTCCAGGCGCGGCCGGGCCGGGACGACACCGGCCTCGAAGCACGCGTCGCTGCCGCGATCGAGGCGCGAGCGCTGGCGAAGATGGCGCGCGACTTCACCGAGGCGGACCGGATCCGCCGTGAACTCGCGACGGAAGGCATTGCGCTCGAGGACACACCGTCGGGCACGACGTGGCGACGGGCCTGACCTCCGATGGCCCCGACCACTTCGACGAGCGCGCCGCTCGAAGCCGGCTGCCCCGGCTATTGGGAAGAGGCGCGCGCCGACCTCATCAAGCGCGACCGCATCCTGCGGCGCGTGATCCCGAAACATCCCGAGGGCTTCCTGTCGAGTCGCGGCGATCCCTTCGTCACGCTCGCGCGGGCGATCACGGGTCAGCAGATCTCCGTCAAGGCCGCGCAGGCGGTCTGGGATCGCGTCGTCGCCGCCGTCCCGCGGATGACGCCCGCCGCGGTCCTGAAGACCGGGCCCGAGGCCTTGCTCGGTTGCGGCCTCTCGAGACGCAAGTCCGAGTACATTCTCGACCTCGCGGCCAAGTTCAGGGAGAAGCAGGTCCACCCGGACAAGTGGTCGACGATGCCGGACGAGGACGTGATCGCGGAACTGGTCGGCATTCGCGGCATCGGACGATGGACCGCGGAGATGTTCCTGATCTTCAATCTGTTGCGACCGGACGTCCTGCCGCTCGACGACATCGGTCTGTTGAAGGCGATCAGCCTGCATTACTTCAGCGGCGAACCCGTGTCGCGCCACGAGGCGCGCGAAGTGGCGGAGAACTGGATGCCGTGGCGCACGGTCGCCACGTGGTACTTGTGGCGAAGCCTCGACCCGTTGCCGGTCGATTATTAGTTGTTGGCTTGATTGGGTCCCGGCCTTCGCCGGGATGACAAAGAGCAGGAGCGAGAGATGGCCCTGAAGACCACCTTCCTGGATTTCGAACAACCGGTCGCGGCGCTCGAGGAGAAGATCGAGGAGCTCCGCTTCGCACAGGACGACTCGGCGGTCGACATCTCCGACGAGATCGGCCGCCTGCAGAAGAAGAGCGATGCGCTGACGAAGGACCTCTACGCGAAGCTCACGCCGTGGCAGGTCGCGCTCGTCGCGCGTCATCCGCAGCGACCCTATACGCTCGACTACGTCCGCGACATCTTCACGGACTTCCACGAGATCCACGGCGACCGCACGTTCTCCGACGACCTCTCGATCGTCGGCGGCATGGCACGCTTCAACGGCACCCCGTGCATGGTGCTCGGTCATCAGAAGGGGCGTGACACGAAGGAACGCGCGGCACGCAACTTCGGCATGCCGAAGCCCGAGGGTTATCGCAAGGCGTTGCGACTGATGAAGCTCGCGGAGAAGTTCGGCCTGCCGATCTTCACCTTCGTCGACACGCCGGGCGCCTATCCCGGCATCGACGCCGAAGAACGCGGGCAGTCCGAGGCGATCGGACACAACCTCTACGCGATGGCCGAGCTCAAGGTCCCGATCATCGCGACGATCATCGGCGAAGGTGGCTCGGGCGGCGCGCTCGCGATCGGCATGGGCGACCACGTGCTCATGCTGCAGTTCTCGACCTACTCCGTCATCTCTCCCGAGGGCTGCGCATCGATCCTGTGGAAGAACGCGGACAAGGCGCCGGAGGCCGCGGAGATCATGGGCATCACCGCCCATCGACTGAAGGCGCTCGGACTCATCGACAAGATCGTGGCCGAGCCCGTCGGCGGCGCGCATCGCGATCCGACGCAGATGGCCATGATGCTCAAGCGCGCGCTCGCGGACTCGCTGCGTCAGTTCCAGGGCGTCAAGACGGCGGAACTGCTCGCCCAGCGCTATGCGCGTCTCGACAGTTATGGAAAGTTCAAGGAGCTCGCGCCGCAGGAGTAGCGCCGACGCGATGCCCGAACGGTCCGACCCCGACCTGTCCGACCACATCGCCGCAGCGGTCGCGGCCGCGATCGCGCGCCACGCCGAGCGCTTTCCGCCGGACACGCGTCCCGTGGTGGCGGTCGCCTACAGCGGCGGCGTCGACTCCACCGCCCTGCTCCACGGCGTCGCGCGCTGCGCGCCGCGCGGGACGTTCGACGCCTTCGCCTTTCACGTCAATCACGGCCTCGCGGCCGATGCGGACGCATGGGCCGCGCACTGCCGGGACGAAGCGCAGCGGCTCGGCGTCGCGTACGACGATGTCCGCGTCGACGTCGATCCGCGCGCCGGCTCGCTCGAGGCCGAGGCGCGACGGCTGCGCTACGACGCGCTCGTGCGGCTGTGCATGCGCCACGGTTGCGCGATCCTGGTCACCGCGCATCATGCGGACGACCAGGCCGAGACCGTGCTCCTCAACCTGTTGCGCGGCGCGGGGATCGGCGGGCTGACCGCGATCGCGCGCACGCGCTGGCTCGACGACGTGCTGTTGCTTCGTCCGCTGCTCGACGTGCCGCGCGACGTGCTGCGCGCCGCCATCGAGTCGCAAGGGCTCGCGGTCGTCGAGGATCCTTCGAACGAGGACCGTCGCTTCACGCGCAATGCGCTCCGACACGAGGTGATGCCGGTGCTGCGACGGATCGTGCCGACGGTCGCCGCGCGGCTCGCGCAGACCGCGGCGCATGCGGTCGCGGCGCAGACGCTGCTCGACGAGATCGGACGCGAGGATCTCGCGGCGATGGTCGAGGCCTCGTCCGACATCGACGACGGACTCGACGTCGACCGGCTGCGCGCGTTGTCGGACGTCCGTGCGGCGAACGCGCTGCGCGTCTGGCTCGCGCGACACGGACTGCGTCCGCCGAGTGCTGCGAGCCTTCGCGAGATGCTCGCCCAGCTGCGTTCGTCGACGCCGGGTCCGCAGCTGTCGTTGCTGCACGAGTCGCGCAATCTGCGCATCTACCGGGGACGCGTGTCGATCGAAGCCGTGACCGGCGCCCGACCCGGGATCGAGTCGCTCGAATGGCGGGGCGAGCCGGTGCTCGCCAGCAAGATGTGGGGCGGCCGACTCTGCTTCGCACCCACCGGGGGCGAGGGCTTCGATGCGTCCGCCTTGCGCGCGGGACCGCTGACACTGCGGGGACGCCAGGGCGGCGAGCGCATGCGCGTCGCTGCCGACCGGCCCAGTCGGACGCTGAAGAACCTCTATCAGGAACGGGCGATCCCGTCGTGGCGACGCGAGCGGCTTCCGCTCGTCTACCTGGGCGAGCAATTGATCCTCGTCGCGGGGATCGGGCCGAACGCGGCGGCGCTACGCCCCGCCGTGGCCGGCGGCGATCGAGTGGAACTGACCTGGCACGGCGTCGACGGCTGAGTCCGCCGGTGTCGACATCCTTTACGAGGACGCACCCGGATCGGCGAGCCGCCGCACGTCTTCCGGGTTAGTCGGACCCGACGATCGTCACCGATTCAAGGCCGTGCGCCGCTCCCTCCCGGGCTCGGGTGCGGTTCTTGCTCTCGCCGTATCCCTGGTCCGCGGCGTCCGCCGACCGCGCGGACGCACAACCCTTCTTTCCGGACTCGGTTCATGAAGCTCAGCGTGATCATCCCTTGCTACAACGAACGAACGACCATCGAGTCGCTCGTCGCCGCAGTCAAGGCCTGTCCGTATCCGAATCACGAGATCGTCATCGTCGACGACTGCTCGACGGACGGGACGCGCGAGTTGTTGCGCGAGAAGATCGACGGCATCGAGGCGCGGGTCGTGTACCACGACGTCAACCAGGGCAAGGGCGCGGCGTTGCGCACCGGCTTCGCCCAGGCGACCGGGGACATCGTCATCGTGCAGGACGCGGACCTCGAGTACGACCCGCAGGAATATCCCACCGTCATCGACCCGATCATTCGCGGCGTCGCCGACGTCGTGTTCGGCTCGCGCTTCCTGAGCGACCGTCCGCATCGCGTGTTGTACTTCTGGCACCGCGTGGGCAACGGCATCCTGACCCTGATGTCGAACATCTTCACGAACCTCAACCTCACGGACATGGAGACCTGCTACAAGGCCTTCCGCCGCGAGATCATCCAGTCGATCAAGATCGAGGAGAACCGCTTCGGGTTCGAGCCGGAGATCACGGCCAAGGTCGCGAAGCTCCGCTGTCGCATCTTCGAGGTCGGCATCGGCTACAACGGGCGTACCTACGAGGAAGGCAAGAAGATCGGCTGGAAGGACGGCGTGCGCGCGATCTGGTGCATCGTCAAGTACAACGTGTTCCGATGAAATTGATCCGCTACTTCTTCGTCGGCGGCATCGCCGCCGTCGTCGACATCGGCATCTTCGTCATCTTCGCGAAGGTCCTCGGCTTCAACTATCTGATCGTCGCTGCCGTCGGCTTCACGCTCGCGACCTTCGTCAACTACTTCCTGAGCGTCCGTCACGTCTTCGAGAGCGGCGTGCGCTTTCGACGGGCGCACGAGATCGGGCTCGTGTATCTCGTCAGCGCGATCGGCCTCGCGATCAACCAGACGGTGCTGTACATCGGCATCGATCGCCTCGGCTGGGAGATGATCCTCACGAAGATCGTGGCGACCGGCGTCGTCTTCGTGTGGAACTACACGATCCGTTCGCGCTTCGTCTTCAAGGCTTCGACACCGATCAAGGATCCGGCATGCAAGTCCTCGTAACGGGCGGTGCCGGCTTTCTCGGAAGCCACCTGTGCGAACGCTTGCTCGGCGAGGGACACGACGTGCTGTGCGTCGACAACTTCTTCACCGGTCATCGCGACAACGTCCGCCACCTGCTCGAGGACAAGCGCTTCGAGCTGATGCGTCACGACGTCACGTTCCCGCTGTACGTGGAGGTCGACTGGATCTTCAATCTCGCGTGTCCCGCGAGTCCGATCCACTACCAGTACAACCCGGTCCAGACGACGAAGACCAGCGTGCACGGCGCGATCAACATGCTCGGGCTCGCGAAGCGCGTCCGCGCCCGGGTGCTGCAGGCGAGCACGAGCGAGGTCTACGGCGATCCGGACGAACATCCGCAGCGCGAGAGCTACTGGGGGCGCGTCAATCCGATCGGCATGCGGGCGTGCTACGACGAAGGCAAGCGCTGCGCCGAGACGCTGTTCTTCGACTATCAGCGCCAGTACGACCTCGACATCAAGGTCGTCCGCATCTTCAACACCTACGGACCGCGCATGGACCCCCACGACGGTCGCGTCGTCTCGAACTTCATCGTCCAGGCGCTCGAGGGCAAGGACATCACGATCTACGGGACCGGCGAGCAGACGCGCAGCTTCTGTTACGTCGACGATCTCGTCGAAGGCATGCTGCGCATGATGAAGACCGAGCGCGGCTTCGCGGGACCGGTGAACCTCGGCAACCCGAACGAATTCACGATGAAGCAACTCGCCGAACAGGTGCTGAGGCTGACCGGCAGCCGATCGTCGATCGTCTACAAGCCGCTGCCCGCAGACGACCCGCGGCAACGGCAACCCGACATCGCCTGCGCGCGCGAGCGACTGGGCGGATGGCAGCCGACCGTCGAACTCGAGGCGGGACTCGGCAAGACGATCGACTACTTCAGGCGCGTGCTCGCGGCGTGACGCGCGAGGTGGCCGTGCGATGAACGCGGAGTCGCAACGGGGCGCCCCGCGGGGCGCGGGCCGTCGGGTCGATCTCGCGATCGTCGTCTTCATCGTCGGCGTCGGCTGTCTCTTCTGGGCGTTCTGCCCGCCGATCGAGGACGTCGCGCCCGACAGCTCGACCTATCAAGGTCTCGCACGCAGCCTGCTCGCCGACGGGACGTATCGCTTCAATTTCGTTCCGCACATCCAGTACCCGCCGGGACTACCGCTGATCCTCGCGGCGGTGTCGTCGGTCTTCGGATCGGCTCATCTCACCTATCTGCATGCGCAGGTCGTGATGAGCGCGCTCGGCCTGCTCGCGACCTACGCGTTCGTGTCGAGGTGGCAGGATCGGGGCACGGCCGTGGCGACGACCGTGTTGCTCGGCGTCTCCGTCTACCTCTACATCTACACGAGCGTCGTCTTGAACTCGGACGTGCCGTATCTCGCGGGCAGCCTCGGGGCGCTGTGGGCCGCGGATCGACTGACGCACGCGAACACGCGCGCATCGCGGTGGGCGTCCGGGATCGCATTCACGATGCTGCTGCTGCTCACGGTCCTCCTGCGATCGGTCGGGATGGCGATGGTCGCGGCCTTCGCCGCGTGGATCGTCGTCGAGTGCGTGAGGCGGCGCGGCCTCGCACCGGCGCTGGTTCGCTTCGCGTTGCCGCTAGTCGTCGCGGGCGCCGTCGTCGCCGGCTGGTCGTTGTGGAAGCAGCGGATCAAGGACGTCGCGACGAGCGGCTGGGGCAAGGGCTACGAGGACGCGTTCTTCCTCGCCGACCCGCACCAGCCCGAACGCGGTCTCGCGACGATCGGCGATCTGCTGCTGCGCATCCCCAACAACCTGACGCTGCACAGCGCGCACCTGTCGGAACTGGTCGTCAACCTGCGATGGATCGATCCGGTCTGGTATTCGCCCTTCGTCGTCGGCATGCTCGCGCTGGTGGTCGCCGGCGTGGTCTGGAGCGTTCGCCACCGACCCGGACCCATCGAGTTCTACCTGCTGTTCTACATGGCGATCTACGCGTTGTGGCCTTACGACGTCGGCGCGCGCTTCGTCCTGCCCATCTTCCCGATCGCCGTGGTCTACGCGTGGCGCGCCGTCCGTGCGGGACGCGAACTGCGCGGCCGCGCCGCGCTCGCGATCGCGGCGTGCGCGTTCGTTCTGGCCCTCGTGTCCTCGATCGTGCAGATGCGCACGGGCTTCGCGGGGAGCGTGCAGGCCCGACTCTCGCCGCTGCTCTGGCTCATCGTCGGCGTGCTCGTGCTCGTCCGCGCGGCGCGCGAGACGGGACCGCGCGCCCTGCTTCGTCGTCGCCTCGCGTCGTGGCCGTCGGCACTGGCGCGGACGCGCGTCGACGCGATCGCCGCGGTCCTGCTCGCCGCCGTCGCGGCCCGCGGTGTCGTCGAGCAATTCGGCACCGGCCGCTGGTTCGTCGCCCAGGACCCGGCGACGCTCACGCACAGCGCCGCGATCGAGGCGTCGGACTGGCTGAAGACCCATGCGGCCGCCGGAGCGGTCGTGATGGCCGATCAGCTCGCGGTCGTGCACTACCTCACCGGCCGTCGCGTCGCGCCCTTCCCCGTCACCGACGATCCCGCACCGATCGTCGCGGCCCTCGAGGCGGAGTGCGTCGACTACCTCGTCGTGACCGACTCCGCGCTCGCATCCGCCGTCAAGCCGTCGCAGACGACGCGACTGCAACGCGTCGAGGCCGCCGAGCCCCGCCTGCTCGAAGCGGTGGCCGACGGCCGCGAATACCGGATCTACCGCGTCGTCGGCGACGCCCGTCGCGGCTGCCCGTCGCCCGCGCCGACCCGCGTCGCGCCGACGAGCTGATTTGCGTCGACTCTCCGCTTCCACTAGATTTGCAGGCTTTGCGCCCGACGCGGCCATTCACTTGCCGCTGCGCGCGGGCGTTTGATCCCACCCCCTCCCAGCCTCCCCCTCGAATGGGGAGGAGTCCATGGCTCTCATCGTTCACAAGTACGGCGGCACGTCGATGGGCTCGACCGAGCGCATCCGCAACGTCGCGCGTCGCGTCGCGAAGTGGCACGCGGCAGGTCATCGCATCGTGGTCGTCCCGTCGGCGATGTCCGGAGAGACGAATCGCCTGCTCGCGCTCGCCCGCGAGATCACCGACAACCCCGATCCTCGCGAGCTCGATATGATCGCGTCGACCGGTGAGCAGGTCTCGGTCGGCCTGCTCGCGCTCGCGCTCGCGCGCGAGAACGTCGAGGCGCGCAGCTACGCGGGCTGGCAGGTTCCGATCCGCACCGACAGCGCCTATACGAAGGCGCGCATCCAGGGGATCGACAAGAAGCGCGTGCTCTGCGATCTCGACGACGGCAAGGTCGTCGTCATCACCGGTTTCCAAGGCGTCGACGACGACGGCCACATCACGACGCTCGGCCGGGGCGGCTCCGATACGTCGGCCGTCGCCGTGGCCGCGGCGCTCGGTGCGTCGGAGTGCCTGATCTATACCGACGTCGACGGCGTCTATACGACGGACCCGCGCATCGTCGCGGAGGCACGCCGACTCAAGGTCATCTCGTTCGAGGAAATGCTCGAGATGGCGTCGCTCGGATCGAAGGTCCTGCAGATCCGTTCGGTCGAGTTCGCAGGCAAGTACCAGGTGCCGGTCCGCGTCCTGTCGAGCCTGACCGATCCGACGATCCCGCTCGACGAGGAGATGCGCTCGGGCACCCTCATCACCTTCGAGGAAGCAGAGAACATGGAACAAGCCGTCATCTCGGGCATCGCGTTCAATCGCGACGAGGCCAAGATCACGATCCTCGGCGTTCCCGATCGGCCGGGCATCGCGCATCAGATCCTCGGGCCGATCGCCGACGCGAACATCGACGTCGACATGATCATCCAGAACCAGAGCGTCGGTGGCACGACCGACTTCTCGTTCACGGTCCACCGCAACGAATATCGCAAGGCGCTGGCGGTGATCGACGCCGAGGTCAAGGACCGCATCGGCGCGCGCGAGATCGGCAGCGACGAGAAGGTGTGCAAGGTCTCGGCCGTCGGCATCGGCATGCGCTCGCACGTCGGCATCGCGAGCCTCATGTTCCGCACGCTCTCCGAGGAGGGCATCAACATCCAGATGATCTCGACGTCGGAGATCAAGATCTCGGTGATCATCGACGACAAGTACATGGAACTCGCGGTCCGCGCGCTCCACAAGGCGTTCGAACTCGAGAAGCAACCTTAGGGCGACTTCAGGGATCGGCCGCTCGGCCGATATTGACGACAATCGCTTGCGCTGTCCGGGTCGGCACGATCCGGCGGCGTCGGCTCCGAATCGAGAGGTCGTCGCGTGCATCGCGGGCATTCGCTCTATCTGGACTGGATCCGGCTGATCGCCGCACTGGAAGTCTTCGCCTTCCATCTGCGCGGCATGCCCGCGACCGGGATCACGCTCAGCGGATGGAACGCCCTCGGCCACGAGGCGGTGGTGATCTTCTTCGTGTTGTCCGGCTTCGTGATCCGGCACGCGGCCGGCACGCGCGACCAGACGGGCCGCGACTTCGCGATCAGTCGACTCACGCGCGTCTACTCCGTCGCGATTCCCGCGCTCGTGCTGACGTACGTGTTCGACCGCATCGGCCATTCGCTGGATGCCTCGCTCTACGAGGGGCTCACGCCGCGCGGCTCACCCTTCGTGCGGCTCGGGATCGGCGCCGCGATGCTCAACGAGGCCTGGGTATCCGTCCAGATGCTGTCGAACACGCCCTACTGGTCGATCTCGTACGAGTTCTGGTACTACGTGATCTTCGGCGCGGTCTTCTATCTGCGCGGCAAGACCCGATGGATCGCGGCGATCGTCGCCGCGTCGATCGCCGGGCCGAAGATCCTCCTGTTGTTTCCGTTGTGGATGATGGGCTGGTACGTGTACACGGAACGCGCGAGCGCCCGCTGGCCGCGCTGGGTCGTGTGGCTCGCGTTCTGGCAACCGATCGCCGTGCTTTATCTCTACCGCCACTTCGACCTGATGGGGAGCTCGGCCGATGCCCTCGAGAGCTGGATGGGACACGACGCATGGCGCAACGGACTCTCGTGGTCGCGCTTCGTCCTCAGCGACACGTTCCTCGGCATCTCGGTCGCGTTCAACCTCGCGGCCGCGAAGCATCTCGGACCCGCGCTCGAACGCATGCTCGGTCGCGCCACGCGGCCGATCCGCTGGGCCGCGGGGTCGTCGTTCACGCTCTACCTGATCCATCAACCGACGATCCTCGTGACGACCGCCGCGCTAATCCCCTTCGTCCCGCTCGAGTGGCGCGGGCTCGCCGTCGCGGTCGTCGCGCTCGGCATCATCCTCGCGATCGCCACGGTCACCGAAGGACAGCGCCACCGTCTCAAGGCGGTCTTCGAACGGCTGTTCCGTCCGAACGGACCGCCGTTGCGCGCGCGGAAGGCCGCATGAGCGTCTTCTCGCGCCCCTTCGGTACCGCGCGCGGTCTCGTCCGCCTGCTGCTGTCGTACGCACAGGTCCTCGCCATTCCACGCGCGGACCCGTCGAAGGCGCGCCGGCTCGTCTTCGTCTGTTCGGGCAACATCTGTCGCAGCGCGTTCGCCGATGCGCTCGCGCGCCAGCTCGGCGCGCGCGCGGCCTCGTTCGGACTGCGGACGACCGGCGGCATGCGCGCGCATCCGCCGGTCGCGTTGTCCGCGTGGCGTCGGCGCGTCGACCTCGGCTCGCACCTCACGCAGACGGTCGGCGCGTTCGTGCCGGAACCGGACGATCTCTATCTCGTGATGGAGGTCCGGCAGATCGGCATGCTGCGCGAGGACCCGCGCTTCGCGCACGCGTCGATCGATCTGCTCGGCCGCTATGCGGGCTTCCCGCACATCCACGATCCGTTCGAACTCGATGCGTCCTACGTCGAGACCTCGCTCGACCGGATCGACCGTGCGGTGCGCAAGCTCGTCAGGAAGAGCGTTTCAGCACGCGCTGACGGATGACGTTGGACAGGTCGCGCAGGAAAGGCCCGGGATCGTCGATGCGGAAGACGTAGTAGCGCATCGACGGCCGAAGGAAGTCGACGACGTAGGCGACGAGCGCCTGCCAGCCGCGCTCGCGGAACATCGGGTCCTTGATCGCGCGACGCTGGAACAGCACGCGGACGAGACGTCGCGTCTCGGGGATCATGTAGCGCGCGCGCAGGCTCGCGCGCGGGGCCGGCGCGGCGGACTCATCGTGAAGGACGTGGCGTCGATAGCCTTCCCACGCGAACTCGGCACCGCAACGCGATGCGAGCGGCAGGCTGCCCCAGAAACGCCCGTTGATCTCCATCAGCCAGTAGCGCCGCGCCTGCGCGTCGTAGCGATACTCGACCATCGCGGGGCCGTCCCACGCGAGTGCCTGCAGCAACGCGACGGAGCGCTCCATCTGTTCGGCGTGCTCGTCGAGCGGCACCGCGATGCACGATGTCGACACGCCGCCCTCGGGCGGCCATTCGTGCAGTCGCCGATGTTGGAAGCGCAGGACGGCGCGACCCGCGTGCATGTGGATCATCTGGCCGAGTCCGTGGCCCGCACAGTAGGTCTGCACGATCGGCCATCGGCCGATGGCGTCGTAGCGTGCGAGCGCCCGTCGCAGTGCGTCCGGCGAGTCGGCGAACTCCGCCTTCTGCAACTCGATGCCGTGCGTCGCGAGAAGCCGTGACACGACGTTCGGGTCGGACCACTTCAGCACGACCGGATAGGCGAGCGCGTCGATCCGCGCGGTGTCGTCGTGATCCGTCGGCCCCGGTTGCCACGACTGCGGCGTGTCGATCCCGAGGCCCGCGGCGACCTCGAGGGTCTTCGTCTTGTCGAGCACGGCGGCGAGTTGCGCCGCGCGCGGCGTGAGGATCGCGCAGCGTCCGATGGTCGGCGGCAGCGCAGCCAATGCGAGCAGATCGTGCTCGGAGATGGCGAAGAGCGCGCGCGCGCCGACCTCGGCGATGAGCTTCGGCAACCACGCGTCCATCGACCCTGCGGGCCGCACGATGAAGCGCTTCGCGTGTCGCGACGCGGCGCCGATGCTGGTCGGCTCCTTGCCGACCGCGCAGACCTCCACGCCGTGGCGTCCGAGTTCACGGACGATGGTGAGGCCGATCGGCGTGTCGACCCCCAGCACGATCGCCGTCATGCGCGGCGCAGGGCGTTCTCGTAGCGGAGCGTCGCGATCGCCTGTTCGGCGATGCGCGCGAGCGTGCGGACGCGATTCGCCGACAGACGCGGCGCATCGGGGCCGGTCGGCACCGCGACGTCGAGGTCGACGAAGCCCTTCGTCTCGAGGCCGGGTGTCGACGCGATCGCGTCGGCCATCGCCTCGAAGCGTTTGATCACCGCGCCGTTCGGCTGCGAACGATCGCGCGACAGCATCTCGAAGCTGTGGGTGACGATCGTGAAGGCCGGGTGGTCGATCGCGGCCGCATGCGCGAGGGCGGCACGCATCTCCCACGACGACAACGCGTTGACCTGCGCGGGACGGAAGTGGCCGGGGGTATCGAAGAGGCCCGAGACCGGAACCTCGCGCACGCCCAGCAGGGCAGTCGGCGCGTTGCGCTCCGCCGGAAACGCGACGCGACACGCGCTGCCGAGGAAAGCCGCGTTGACGCTCGAGTCCCAGACAAGGCCGATCCGTGCGGCCGCACGCAGCGTGTCGTCGTTCGCGCCGAAGTTGCCCGCGCGAAATGCGATCGGTCGCGGCGCGCCGAGGCGCTCGAGCACGTCACAGCCATAAGCGAGGAGGCGTGCCTGATCGTCGAGCGAAAAGTCGCCGATGCTCTGCCCGATCCGCTGCGTCGACGGGATGCGGTCGGCCCACTCGAGCCACTCGGTGTGTGCGTGCAACTGCACCTCGTGACCCGCGTCGAGGATCGGACGAACGATCTCGCCGATGAGGTCCTCACCGACGACGAGCGCCGGCAACGGATCGACGAAGAACACACCCTTGAGACCGTGCCGGTCGAGCGTCGCCATCTGCCAGCCGATCCCGAAGTCACCGGTCGCGCAGCGACCGACGATCGAGCTGTCGAAGTTGGCGCGCGGCGCGACGCCGCGCCGGTGCATGCCGGCGGAGAGTTCGGTGTCGACGGTGATGAGGACGACGGCCATCGGCTCACGATCCTGGGACGATGCGTTGGTGATGCGAAAAAAAAGCCCGTGAGGGCCTGATTCCACCGCGACTTCGGTCTGCGAACAAGCGCACGCATCACGCGTCGATGGCGGGCCACATTCTACAGAGCATCCGGACGCGGGCCGTCCGCAGTCCGCAGCCGCGCTACAGATCGAGCACCACGTCGTCGAGCGCTCGAGCGCAGCAGATCAACACGTTTCCGCGAGCCGGCGCGTCGAGCGGCTCCGGCGAATAGGAAACGGAACCTGAGACCAGGCCGGTCTCGCAGGTGTGGCAGACGCCGCTGCGACACGACCACCGGACCGGGACGTCGCAGGCCTCGGCGAGTTCGAGAATGCTTTCGGCGTTCGACCGCGCACGGACCGTCAGGCCGCTGCGCGCGAACGAAATCCGTGGACCGGTCCCCGCTTCGCCGGACGGCGGATGCGGGGCGAGCGGCGCCGCGTCGACGATTCCCGGATTCAACGCGGGCGCTCCGCCGAACAGCTCGGCGTGAATGCGGCTCGAAGCGACACCCCAGCCCTTCAGGCTCCGGTCGAGATCGGCGATGAAGGCCGGCGGCCCGCAGAGATAGAAGTCGGCCTCACGTGGCACGCCGAGTCGCTCGACGCCCTCCACGTCGACGTGGCCCGACTCGTCGTAGTCGCTCCCGAGGCGATCGTTCGGTCCCGGGCGGCTGTACCAGACCCGACTTCGTCGATGCTCGAGCTGGTCGAGCAATTGCCGCGCCTCGTCCGCGAACGCGTGCGTCTCGCCGTTGCGCGCGCCGTGCAGCCACCAGACCTCGCGCGCGGACTTGCTCGCGACCAGCGCGTGAAGCATCGCGAGCACCGGCGTCGCGCCGATGCCCGCACTCAGCAAGACGACCGGACGCGGGTCTGCTTGCAGGATGAAGCTCCCTCGCGGCTCGCTCACATCGAGCACATCGTTCGCGCGCACGCTGCCGATGAAGTAACGTCCGGCCACGCCGTCGGGCTCGATCCGGACGCTGATGCGGTACTGCTCGTCGGACGGTGGACCGGACAGCGAATAGCTTCGATACAGCGAGACGCCGTCCGCCCGCGGCTGCACGCGCAGAACCACGAACTGTCCGGCCAACGGCGCGCGCAACGGCCTCGCGTCGAGCGAGCGAAGGACGAAGGAAACGACGTCCGCGCACTCGCGGTGGATCGCCGCGACTCGCAACGAGCGAAAGCCCGGCGTCGGCGCCGGAACGGTGGGGCCGGGTGCGAGGCCTGCGTTGCCCGCCGCGCCGGGGTCGGCATCCTGGCTTCGCCGCAGGGCTTCGAACGACTGCCGCCAACCCGGGGACAACGCCGGAATCGTCAGCGCGCGTTCGAGTCGCTCGCGCGGATGATCCTTCGAATACAGCAGCGCGTTGACCACGGCGACGGCCATGCACGGCTCGCCCTTCTCGACCAGGACGATCGGGTCGTCCGCGCCGACCTCGCCTTCTTCGAGGACGCGGAAGTAGAAGCCGGTGCGATTGCTCGACGTGAGCAACGCCGCCATCTGCGGCTCGTCCATCCGGATCCCGACTCGATAACACGTGACCCGGGGCTGCGTGACTTCAAAGAGTGCGCTGCCGATCCGATAGCGGTCGCCGATGCAGACCTCGTCGTCGCCGAGAGCCTCGACGGTGAAGTTCTCGCCGAACTGCCCGAAGCTGAAGCCGGCGCGGCCGAGTCGTCGTTCCCAGTACCGATACGACTCGACCTGGTAGACGAAGACCGCGCGCTGTTCGCCGCCGTGACCCGCGAGGTCACCCTGGCCGTCCCCCTCGACGTTGAGCTTGCCGACCGGGCGGCGACCGGCGACCGGCTCCTTCCAGATGCCGGTTCGAACCGTCTTGCCGCGCCACTCGATGTCGCGGGGCATGCCGACGTTGACGGAAAGGAGCCGAGCCATCGGCTGAAGCGTAGATCATTCGGTCGGCCGCGTCTCCGCCGGCGTCGGGAAGCGTTCCTGCATCCACGCTTGCCAGCGTGGCGTCTCGCGAGCCACGGTCTCGGCCGCCTGCTCGCCGTAGTGATAGAAGCTCACGGCGACCATGCTCGGACCGCCGCAGTTGAACGCGCCAAAGGCGGCGACGCCCGGCGTCGGCTTGTCGAGCCGCAGCAACGCGTCGTACGGACTCTCGCTGACGTATTCGGCCACGCCGCCGAGTTCCGGGACGCCCGCGGGCGCTCTCCACGACTTCCCTGCGCTCAAGGACTTCAGGCCGAAGGCCGACGTCAGCGCCTCCCAGGCTTCGGCTTCCGACCCTTCGAACGGAGCCACGAACTGCACGAGCTCCGAGCGCTGGCCGCGGAAGTGCTTGAGGTAGATCTTCAGCGTGCGGAAGAAGCCGGGCCAGCCGAGGCCAGCGGCTTCGAGCTGGTTGTCCCAGTCGTCGGTGCTGGCGAAGAGGCTGTGCACGACGCGCACGACGCACACGCCGCCTGCGCGAGCCTCGACGCGCCATTCGGTCGCGATGGGCGGCATGTCGCCCCAGCCTTCGCCCTGAGCCGCAAACATTCGCGGCGGATCCCACGCCGTGATGGCACACCGAGGCGCCATGCCGGGGCCGAAGCTCGACGTGACCGCGACGGGCTTTCCGTCGCGCTCTTCGAACGACGTCGGCACGAACCAGGACGAGATGCCGGGACCGGTCGCGATGGCCTGCCACACCGCTTCCGGGGTTCCGGGCACCTCGACTTCGACCTCGACCGAACGGCGTCCGGACGCTTCTTTCTTCACGCTCATGATGTCTCCTTGGGATCGGCCTGCGTCGGCAGCGGATGTGCCAGGACCACGAGGCGATGCGTGCGGCCGCCGGGGGCGGACTCGTGGTGGTATTTCGAGACCAGCCCCATGACGGCCTCGGTGAGTTCGTTGCTGAAGGCGGCGCGGTCGGTCGCCGACCGGAAGCGAATCTCGGCGTCGACCGCCAGGGTCGCGAGCCGCTTGTCCGCGACCTTCGCGCGACGCATGAGTCCGCCCACCTCGCGGACGATGCGGGCGCCGAGGGCGACGAGGTAGCCGGCGGACAGCCGGTCGATCTTCCGCCCCGCGTCCGCGGCGACGGGACCGAGCGCACCCGGCGAGACGACGTACGACGCGGCCGTCGCGACGAGCAAGCGTTCCGTCAGGCCGCCCCACCTGCGTTCCTCGGCCAGCTGAACGAGCCCGTGGGCCTCGAGCGCCTTGAGGTGGTAGTTGACCTTCTGTCGAGCGAGGCCCACCCGCGCGGCCAGCGTTGCAGCCGATGCGGGCTCGGCCAACGCCGACAGCAGTCGACTGCGCATGGGAGCGAGCGCCGCGCTCGCCGCTGCGGGATCGTCGATGACTTGGATGTCGAGCATGGGCGCGATCGTAGGTTTGACAATTTAAGTTGTCAAGCCTCGGTCGGCCTGCCTCACCGAGGAAGTGAATCAGCTGGCCGATCCAGAAACGCGACCCCGCTCGCGACTGTCAGCGCACGGGGCTATCGCTCACGGTCCGCGCATCCCACAGCGCCACGATGTCGCGATGCTCGGCAATGTTGTGCAGGTAGCTCTGCCGAAGCGCGGCATCGGTGATGGCGTCCGCCTTCTTCTGCACGAAGCGATACGCCCTGGCCAAGGCTTCGTCGGCACGGGGGTCCCCGCTCGCGGCCCAGACGCGGTATAGCGTCAAGTACATCAAGTCCTTGTTGACCCAGTTCAGCGGATCCGTCTCGCCATCGGGTGAGCCTGGCGCTCCCGTCGCACCGATGCCGGCGTCGATCGCCAATCGTGCCGCGACGTCTTGCGCCTGCGGCAAGTCACCCCGCGCCAGCGCCAATCGCATCCGCGCTTCGAGCACGAGAAAACCTGCCGGCACGGAACCCAACTCCCGCACGACGGCGTCGCAACGGTCCAACGCGCTGGCGCTGGCTGCATAACGTCCGAGCGCCATCTCGGCGTCGACGAGCATGGAAAGGGCGGCGACGAGGATCGCATCAGGGCTCACCTCGGCGCAGATCGCGACCGCCATTTCGGCGTGCGTCAGTGCCAGCGCATCGTCTCCGCGTCGCCGTGCCAGCTCCGACAGATAAGTGAGCGTGACGCCCTCTCCCGTCCGGTGACCCAAGGCACGGTTGCGCGTCAACGCCTGTTGCAGATGATCGCGAGCGCCATCCAGGTCACCCAGTTTCGTCGACACGTAACCGACATTCGACAGCGCGATGGCCTCGCCCCGACCGTCGCCGATCCGACGATTCACGGCGGCGCCCAGTTTCAAATACTGCAAGGTGCCGACGAGGTCCCCTTGAAGATCAGCGCAGACGCCTCCGGCATTCGCCAATTTCGCCTGTGCCAACGGCAGGTCCAGTTGCTGCGCCCGTGCCATCGCGGCGTCGACCATCGCTCGGCCAGCGGCCACCTCGCCGCGATAGGCCATCGTCGCTGCGACGACCTGCGTCGCCAGCAAGGCCAGTTCCTCGACACCCGCCTGCGTCGCGAGCGCGATGGCGCGCCGCCCCTCCGCCTCGCTGGTCTTGTTGTCACCGGTCCGACGCGCCAGCTTGGCGTGTCGCAACGCGGCCTCCGCCCGCCGCCCATCGTCGTCCAGCGCTTCGGCGAGCGCAGTCAGGGCGCCGACGTCGTCCCGCTGCGCCGACCGTCGTCCGAGCAGGTCCAGCGTCCGCTCGCGCACGTCGTGAAGCCGCCAGCGCAGCGCGTGCGCGTCTGCGGCCGCGAGTGCCAGCGCGCGGACCGTGTAGTCCAGGGCCGCCTCGTTGGCGAAGGTGCTCGCGGCGTGTTCGGCGGCCTGCGCATAGAACTCCGCTGCGCGAGCCGCATCGCCCGCCCGCTCGAAGTGTTCGGCAGCCGTTGCGAGCAGCGCCTTGGCGCGCGACCCACTGAGGCCGGACAGCCACTCCGCGGTCTTCGCGTGGGCTACGCGCCGGACGCGCTTGAGGACCGTGTCGTAGGTCACTTGATGCAGGATCTGGTGACGGAACGCGTATTCACGGATGTCGTCGCTCCGGTCCGTGACGTCCTTGCGGTGGACCAGCTCGCGTTTGGCCAGGCGGGGGAGCTTGGTCTCGGCATCGGCCTCGACATGGGCCAGCGCCGCGTCCCAGAAGGTCTGGCCGATGACGCTCGCCAGTTGCAGCGCGTGTCGCTCGACCTGGGGCAAGCCGTCGATGCGGGCCTGCAGCACACCGGTCAGGGTCGAGGGCACCTTGACCGCCAGCAACTTGTCGGCGTCGACGGACCAACGCTCGCCGGACGTGTCGATGCCGCCCTGGTCGATCAGCATCTTGACCAGCTCTTCCATGTAGAACGGATTGCCATCGGCACCGCCGGTGATCAGCTCGCGCACGGCCGCCGGAATCTCGGGCAATCGCTTCAGCAGTTCGTTGGCGAGATCCCGGCTGTGGCCCCTGTCGAGCGGGTGGAGATCGACGCGCCGCATCGCGGTGGCCTCGGCGGACCGGCGTTCGAACAGCGTCGGCCGGGACAGGGCGAGTAATAGCATCGGCACGTCGCGGTTCACCTGGACGAGGTAGTCGATGAAATCGAGCGACGGATCGTCGGCCCAGTGCAGGTCGTCGAGGAACACGACCAGCGGCGCGCCGCGCGCGGCGATGCGCCGCAGGGCCTGCGCGGCGGCATGGAAGCCGCGATTGCGGATCTGCCGGCCATCTTCCCGGATGCCGCGCACGTGCGGGCTGTCCGCGTAGTCGAGGCCGATCAGTAGCCCGAGCAGATGGGCATGGGCCGCGGCTTCCGTAGCGCCTTCGTCGGCTTCGAAGAGCGGCGCGATGCCCGCTTCGAGCTTCGCCTTCGCCACGTCCATCGTGTCGCCGTCGCCGATCTCGAAGCGCCACGCCAGCATGTCGCGTAGCAGGCCATAAGCCTGGCCCTGCGTCTGCGACGTCGCCCTCGCCTGAAAGACGAAGAAGCGCTCCTCGCGCGCCTCGGCCCAGTTCCGGAACTCGTAGAGAAGGCGACTCTTGCCGACACCGGCCTCGGCCACGACGGTGACCCGTTCGAGGCCCGCGCCCGTCCTGACCAGCCGCTTGAATGCCTCCTGCAGCACCTCGAGCTCGGCATCGCGGCCGATCATCCGCGTCGCCACGCCTTCGATGCCGCGTGTCTCGACGCGAAAGGCGCGTGGCTTCAGGCGCTGCACGAGGTAGCTCGCGATCGGCGCGTCGACGCCCTTCACGCGCAGCGGCTCCTGCGGGACGACGTCGAACACGCCGCGCACCTGCGTATACGTGTCCTTGCTGATGCGCAAGCTGCCAGCCGGTGCGGTCTGCTCCATGCGGGCCGCGATGTTGACGGACATCCCGCGGATCGAGCCGTCTTCGTCCACGCCGCCGCCGAGGAGCACGCCGCCGGTGTGGACGCCGACGCGAACATCGAAGCCCGCGTGACCGTGGGCTGCGTTCACCTCGCGCCCGAGGTCCTTGCCGAGCGCCAGCAACGCCAGGCCGCAGCGAACCGCACGCTCGGCGTCGTCTTCGCGCGATCGGTCGCCGCTGAAGACGGCGAGCAGGTTGTCGCCGGCGTATTGCAGCACCTTGCCTTCGTGTTGGACGACGATCGCGGTGCCGCGCGCTAACGCGCCATCCATGACTTCACCGATCGACTCCGGATCGAGTTGCTGGCTCAACGTGGTCGAACCGACGACGTCCAGGAAGAGGATGCTGACCTGCCTGAGCGCTTGCGAGGTTTCAGAAGACGGTGCGGGCGTAGCCGCCCGAAGCGCCTCCAACTGCGCCCGCATGGCCATGACGGAAGCGTCGACGACCGCGTCTCCCAGCAGAGCACGCTGCGCTTCAAGGGCGGCAATGCCAGCCTCGAGTTGATGCCGATCCGGAGACATGGGGCGCGAGGATAGCAGCGGCCCGCGACGACTCCCGTGCACTCAGTCGGCGATCGAGTCGATCCACACGGCGAGCGCGTGACCCATCGTCACCATGCGCGCGACCTGGCCGGGACTGCCGACATAGCCGCCCAAGACCGCGAGCACTTGCGGGTCGAGCACGACATCGTTCCGCCGCAGGCTCGCCATGCGGGCGCCTTCGCTTGCCGCGAGGCGAACGATGCGCGCTGTCGCGTCGTCGATTGCTCCACCGGTCTGGAGCGGGTCGAACGCAACGGATGCCAATGCGAGGAGCGCGGGCCAGTGAGCCAGATGACGCCACAGCGTCGCGACCGAAGCCGCCGGATTAGGCGCGCCGAATCGGTTCACTTCCTGGACGATGCGCCAGGCCGTGTCGGGAATCTCCGCACGCCTCATGAGCACGGGAAGGGTCGGCCACTCCGGTCCGGGCTGCCACGCGCCGGTCAACGTGCCGGCGACCGGCTCATTGACGAGGGCCGCGAGCGCGACCAGATTCATGCCGTTCGAACGGTTGTACGCGGCGATGACGCTTCGGGCCGCCACGAGGTCGACCTCGCCCATGTCGATCGCCGACAGCTGGGCGTTCGTCAATCGGCTGACGCGCAGCGCGGGCGCCGTCTCGATCACTCGCTGCAGCGCGCGTTCCGGTTCACCCGATTCGTAGATGCCGCGCGACGCGATCCAGGTGCGATCGAGGGCGTCTCCCATGCCGGCCAGCGCCCGCCAGATCGACGTCACCAAGGGAATCCCCATGACGCGGCGGATCTCGGCGAAGGTCGCAGCGACCGGACCGGACGCATCGGCCTCTTCCAGAACCGCTGCAGGGTCGTAAGCGAAGTCCGTGTTCATCCTGGTCGTCCGAAGTGGAAGGGAAAGCGGCGGAACGGTCGGACTCACTTTGCTCCACGAGCGCACGACTCGCAGGAGCCTTCCATGAACCCGACAACGTCAGCTCGGTTTCGAATGCAACGTGCGCCTGGAAATCTCATCTGCCAGATTGCAAAGCAACGGAGCGTAGCGCGTCGCGATCTCGCGATCGGATACCGCATTGTTCTGCAACACCAGGTTGATCGCGCCGATGGCGTGCTGGCCTCTTCGGACCGGAAAGGCCACCGCGGTCACGCTCGGTTCGGAGCGCAATTCGCCCTTGTTCAACGCATACCCACGCCGACGGGTCTCCCGCAGGACCCGCCTCACGTACGGCTCGTCTCGAGCCACTGCGCCAATGGCGTCCGTGCGTCGTCGCAGTAGCGAGAGCGTGGCGTTCCGCTCCTCGTCCGCGCACCACGCCAGCCAGGCCCTCCCGAGCGAGGACGCCAGCATCGGGATGCGAATGCCGATGGTCGCGCGATGTTGGGACAGCAGGCTCATCTGGTGAGTCGATTCCCGAACGACCATGAAGCCGCCATCGGGCGTGGCCAAGTCGCTCGGCCAGATGAGCATGCGTAGATGCGCGCGCATTGCGGGCGCGGCGACCCGATCGATCCAGTCGGCACCGACATAGCCCTCGGAAAGCCGCCTCACCTCGAAACCCAGCGCATAGGAGGAACCGTCGTCCTTGCGAAGGACGAGCCGTTCCGCTTTGAGCGTCTCCAGCAGCCTCTTCACGGTCGTGCGATGCAGGCCGGTCATGCGAGCCAGTTCGACGACGCTTCCGATACCACCGGGCATCGAATTCAACGCACGCAACACCGCCAATCCACGACTGAGGCCGCGCACCTCTCGATAGGCCGCGGAATCGATGGGGGTCGTGGATGTCGGAATGGCCGCCTCGTCGGTGCACTGTGTGCACACTCTATACGACCGTCGCGGGCCGGACGGACACTTCGACGCTTCCGGCTCGGCCCGACCCGCCGAGCATTCGCGTACGACGTGCCACCGGAGTGTTCGACCATGACGGACCACCTTTCATCGCCGGCATCTGCCGCCGGACCGACGTTCAACCGACGCGCCTTCCTGATTGCGATGGGCGCAGCAGCCGTTTCGAGCCTCGCATGGGGAGATCCTTTGTCGACACTGGTTTCGCGCACGTTCAGCACGCGTCGTCACACGACGCATTACCTCGAGTGCGGCCCGGCCGACGGTCCGTTGATGTTCTTCCTCCACGGCTGGCCGGAGCTCAGTCTCGTGTGGCGTGCGCAAATGGACGCGTTCTCCGCCGACGGTTGGCGTTGCGTCGCTCCCGATATGCGCGGCTACGGCGGGTCGTCAGCACCGACCGCCCACGACGCTTACACCAACGAGCAAGTCGTGATGGACATGGCGGAGTTGCATGACCACCTGGGTGGCAAGCCGGCGATCTGGATCGGCCACGACTGGGGCAGCGTCGTGGCCGGCGCGTTGGTCGCGCATCAGCCCGAGCGTGCCCGCGGCGTCGTGCTGGTCGCGGTGCCGTATTTCCCCGACGCGAACGCGCTGCCGACGCTCGTTCCGCTGGTGGACAGAAGCATTTATCCGGCGGCCGAGTACCCGGATGGCCAATGGGATTACTACCGTTACTACACGACGCATTTCGAGGCGGCCGTCGCCGACCTCAATGCGGACAAGCAAGCATCGCTGGCGTCGATCTTCCGCTCAGGCGACCCCACGGCCACAGGCAAGCCTTCGCCGAACGCGTCGGTCACTCGCAACGGCGGCCGCTTTGGCGCCGCCCACCGAGCGCCTCCGACTCGACCCGACCCGGCTCTCTGGCCGGCGGCGGACTTCGATGCGCTGGTGCGCGCGTTCGACGTGCATGGGTTTCGTCCACCCTGCGCGTGGTATCTCAACGACGATGCCAACATCGCCTATGCGCGCAAGGCGCCCAACGGCGGTCGCCTGTCGCAGCCGGTGCTGTTCCTCAACGGCGACCTCGACCAGATCAATACGATCAGCGGAAATCGCCTCGGGGACCCGATGCGCGCGGCCTGCGCAGATCTGACTGTCGTGAGTCTTCGTGGCGCCCATTGGCTGCCGCTGGAATGCAAGGCGGAACTCGTCCAGGCGACCCGCACCTGGCTCGACGACAAGAAGCTGGATGCCGGTCGAAGAACGTAGCTCGCCGAACCCGCTACATCGTTGGACACGGAGACGCCGGTGATCCAACGAAGGGAGTGGCTCGGCTTCGTCATGTCGGAGTTCGGCATGGTGTCGGCCTAGTGCCGGCGGTCCGATGCGGGCGAAAACGAGAAAGATCGTGCTGGTCCATGAGCGGACTCACGATCATTCGCTGAGTCGTCGTCGAGCGAGCGACGTCTGGCAGACGCCACGCCTTCGCGACTTGACGGATCGTCAGTGAACGCTTCGTCAGACAGCGAAGTCGTCGACTGACTTGCCTTTAGAAAGGGCGGCGACCATCCAACGAGGGCGGCTTCCTCTGCCCGTCCAGGTGTTTCCGTTCGAGTCGCGGTACTTGACCGCAATCTTCCTCTTGGCCGGGGCTTTGACCGGCACGGCGCGCTCGGGAACCGCAACTCGGCGTGTGCGCTTGGCAGGTTGGCCAAACAGATCCTTGGACTCAAAGCCATAGTAAGCAATGGCTTGCCGGATCCGGGCAAGGACCTCGCTTGCTTCTCTGCGAGCCAGTACGTCGGCCTGCCGCTCGAGCTTTTGGATTTGCTGGCGAATCTGCATGGATGTCTTTGCCATTTCTTTCCTTGAGTTTTGTACTCGCCGTCTCTGGACGATGGGAACTGCGCAAAGTTTAAGTCCCGCGGCGCCGGAAAGTTAAGTCGAATGCTTGGCTAAGCCTCAGGTTCTATCGGATTCGTCGCCACAGCGGACTTCGACCATTGCATGGTCAGACGCACCTTGCGTCGATGACAACGAGAGTCACTGCAAGTCATCAAAGGTCCGCATGGGCTTGCGACCGCGTGGCCCAAAGGGAGGCGACGTTTGCGTTCATCGACATTCGCAGCAAGGGCGCCCTCCAATGAACCCCCACGCTATCATCCACATGAATTCGACGTGCGCACGACTGCCAAACCGGTGGGCCCCGGAACACGCGTGGCGTGCATCGCGCTCGTCCCAAGCTCGACACGGCTCGACTTGGCTTGGGTTCATGCGACAGCGGGACGGTATCGCGGAACGCGCAGCGACAGCCGTTCCTCTTTTGCCGCGACATCCACCCTGTGGCCAGAGGTTCACGTGATGCTTACGAAGGTTCGAGAGTCGCGGCACGCGGTCTTCCTGACGACCTTGTTGGCCATCCTCGTCGGTGCGGGGTGTGCGCAGCTCCCTTCATTGAAGTCGCAAGAACCTTCCTTGGCCCTCCGTGCCACCAGCAACACCCCGATCGGACAGGTCGTCACGCCACTCGCGAACGAGCACCCCGGACAGTCCGGTGTAGTCCCATTGCGTGCCGGTCCGGACGCCTTCGCTGCACGCGTCCTGCTTGCGGATGCAGCG